>P_1C_Sed_1_UnCtyDRAFT_1000028_pt1 | contig 20584 bp, 14 predicted proteins | sample Pon1CUnioCityCA_6_FD_11282 | JGI IMG/M metagenome (IMG submission 11282) | reverse complement strand
AAGCCAGTAGTAGTAGATTTCATCGGCTACTGCCCTCCGTCTCGCCAGACGGACAATCTGCATTTCGCTTCGACTTTCGACGAGGCTGCCGAGCTGGCCGTCCGATTGGCAAAGGGCAGCCCAAAGGCAGGCGCCTACCCGACAGCAACCGATCCCGACGAGGCCCTCGCGCTCGAACAGTTCGCCGCGGGCCAGCGCTATCTGCGGGGGCTCTTTTCCGGGGGCACGTTGGCCTACGAAGCCCTGTTACTCCTGCAGGACTATTTGCCCGGGGTATATTCCAACGTCCCCTTGAAAGCGGAATACCGCCTGGAGAACGCGCTGGTCAGCCAGCAGCACACCATCGTCGACCTGGGCGAGGACGAATTCACTGTCGGTCGCCTGCATCCTATGATGGACAACGACCTGCGTATCCGCCGCCTGCAGCAAGAGGCGCGCGATCCGCAAGTCGCCGTGATCCTGCTCGATGTCGTGCTGGGATACGGCGCGCACCCCGACCCGGCTGGAGAGCTGGCCCCGGCTATTGTCCAGGCCCGCGCCACAGCGCAGGACCTGGGCAGATTCCTGGAGGTGGTGGCAGTCGTAGTTGGCACCGACGAGGACCCGCAGGGCTTTGACGTCCAGAGGCAACAGCTCGTAGAGGCAGGCGCGCACGTCGAGACCAGCAACGACGCTGCCGTACGCTACGTGGGGCGCCTGCTGCAGGCACTCGAGCCAAAGGCAGCACCTACCAGCCCCGAGACGCTGGTCGCTGCCGATCTGTCGACGCTGACACAGCCCCTAGCCGCGCTGAACGTCGGCCTGGAGTCGTTTGCCGAGAGCCTCAAGGCCCAGGAGGCACCGGTCCTCCAGGTCGACTGGCGGCCCCCGGCTGGTGGCAACGAGCGGCTCATGGCGATTCTGGAAAAGATGAGAGGATAGAGAGAGGATAGAGTTGACTATGAAAGAGTTCGTCGCCGCTTGCGTGCAGATCGCCGTGACCCCCAACGACGTGCAGGCCAACGTCGACAAGGGCGTGGTCTGGCTGGAGAGAGCGGTCAAGGAGTATGATGCAGAACTCGTCGTCTTTCCCGAGACGGTCACCACCAGCTTTGTGACCGGTCTGGATGCCCACGAGCTGTGGGACCTGGTCGACGAGGCTCCAGGCAGGATCACGCGCGAGGTACAGACCGCCGCCAAGGCGCTGGGCGTGCACGTGGTGTGGCCATCCTACCGGCGCGGGCCGGAGCGGGGCGTGGTCTACAACTCGTCGATCCTGATCGGCCCAGATGGGGAGATCATTGGTATCTACGACAAGACCCACCCCTTCCCGCTGGAGCGCGCCGACTGCGGCGGCTGGGTAACGCTGGGCAACCGCGCCGACGTGTTCGAGACCGCGCTGGGCAGCATCGGCATGATCATCTGTTACGACGGCGACTTTCCAGAGCTATCGCGGCTGCTGGCCGTCAAGGGCGCTGAGATGATCCTCAGGCCGTCGGCCCTGCTGCGTAGCTTTGATATCTGGCACATCACCAACTGCGCCCGCGCTTACGACAATCACGTCTACGTGATCGCCACCAACTCGGTAGGGCCCGACGCGGGCGGCAGCTACTATTTTGGGCATTCGATGATCGTCACACCCATCGCCTGGCGGCTGGCGCAGGCCCGGGGCGGTGAGGAGATCATCGCCGCCAAGCTCGATCCCGACCCGCTGCGTTATGTGACCTGGGGCAGCAAGGCCCCACAGGTCTTTGATCACATGCAGGATCGCAATATAGCGCTCTATGAAGAGATACTGAAAGAAGCCCGATCCCGGTTCGAGCCGGGGAAGCGATTGCGCTAGTCCGGGCTTCTAAGAAAGGAGAATCAGCGTGGATATCGACAGAGCAAATACGGAAGCATGCGAACGAATGATGGAGGCCCGGCCCGCTCTGGTGGGGCTGGGCAAGGCGCGGGACGTGATTCCTGGTATGCGCGAGGACCTGCTCCTGCACGCCGGGCCTCCCATCACCTGGGAGCGCGCGTCGGGTCCAATGCGCGGCGCGATCACGGGGGCGCTGATCTTTGAAGGCAAGGCCAAGGACGAAGACGAGGCCCGGGAGTTGGTCGAGTCGGGCCAGATCGAGCTGGAGCCCTGCCACCACCACCAGACTGTGGGGCCAATGGCTGGCGTCACCTCGCCGTCGATGTCGGTCTACATCCTGGAGAACAAGACCCACGGCAACAAATCGTATTCCAATTTGAACGAGGGCTATGGCAAGGTGCTGCGCTACGGAGCCTATAGCGAAGAAGTGCTTGACCGCCTGCGCTGGATGGAGGAGGTGATGGCCCCGGTACTGGCCGATGCCATCGAGGCCAGCGGAGGCGTCGACATACGCGCGCTCCTGGCCGAGGCGCTGCACATGGGCGACGAGGGACACAACCGCAACAAGGCCGGGTCCATCCTCTATACGACCAAGCTGGCGCCGTCGATTGCCAGGTCCGCACCGAGCGCCGAGGTGGCAGCCAAGGTATTGCAGACGCTGGGCGACAATGCGCTTAGCGTGCTGAACCCAGTAATGGCTGCCTGCAAAGGCATGGTCGACGCCGCACATGGGGTCGAGGGCAGCACCATCGTGACGGTCATGGCTCGTAACGGCACAGACTTTGGCATACGGGTAAGTGGCTTGGGTGACCGCTGGTTCACCGCCCCCGTCGCCGTCCCTCAGGGACTGTACTTCCCCGGCTTCAAGGCCGAGGATGCCAGCGGCGACATCGGCGACAGTACCATCACCGAGACGGCCGGCATCGGTGGATTCGCCATGGCAAGCGCTCCCGCCATCGTCACCTTTGTCAGCGGCACACCCCAGGACGCGCTCAACGCCACCCTGGAGATGTACGAGATCACCTATGCCGAGCACAAGTACTTTACCATGCCGCCCCTCGACTTTCGCGGGACGCCAACCGGCATCGATATCAGAAAGGTAGTGGAAACGGGGATCACACCTCGTGTCAACACCGGCATCGCCCACAAGGATCCTGGTGTGGGACAGGTCGGCGCCGGATTGGTACGCCCGCCGATGGCGATGTTTGAGGAGGCCGTGGTCGCGTTTGCCGAAGAATACGGACTATAGAACTCGGGGAGGAAAGCCTTATGGATCGCGAACAATTCATCAAGATCATGGACAGTGCCAAGCTGTATGACCTGACCCAGGAATGCAGCATCTTTACCCCACCCTGGCCCGGCGACAAGGCGCTGGAGATTCACTTTTTCAAGAGGGTGACCGGTGCCTATGGCGGAGGTCTGGGGGCCAATGGACAGCTGATCCGGTGGAGCAACTCGGTGGGGACCCACCTGGTTGGCGAAACCGCATTCCACTCGGGCGCCCGGGCTATCGCTGACATCCCGCTTTCAGATCTGTGCGGGCAGGGCGTAGTCGTGGACATCTCGGACGCCGTATCGGACTATAGCCTCTACACACCGGAGATGATTACGAGCAGGGCGACCGTAAAAGAAGGTGACATCCTTATCATCAACACTGGCTACCATCGCTACTCGTGGGATCAGCCAGACGTCTTTAATCCCGAGGCGCAGGGTGGCGTAGAGTCAAAAGAGTTCGGCTTCCTGCTGCGACACCCCGGCCCATCTCCCGACTTTTTCAAGTGGGCCATGGACATGAAGCTCAAGCTCATCGGTGTGGACTGTGGCTGCGCCGAACACCCCATGAACACCAACTTGCGCTATATGCACGCCAACGAGTTCGAAAAGGCAGAGGCCAAGCTCAAGGCCGAGTATGGCAAGTCGTGGGATGAGATGTTCCCGCCAGACGAGTATTACCAGCTCACACACATCACCATGCCCAAGGCCCATTTGCTGCTTGCCGAATCGATCGTCGGTGACATTGACAAGCTAAACAACCAGCGGGCCTGGATCATGATCATGCCCATCCCGTTCATGGAGGTAGAGTCGGCCTGGTCACGGGTCGTCGCCATGCAAGCGCCCGAGGGCGTGAGCGAGGGTGATTTCTTTGAGGTCATGGAATCGGCCGAGATGCTGGACATGACGCTGCCCTTTAGCGTGCAGACACCCCAATGGGCCAATTATGAGCCCCTGAGCGTCAAGTACGTCAAGCGCGTCGGGGGACAGTACTTTGGCCTGGGCCGCAACAGCTCGATGTGCAAAGCGAGTTTCCACCTGGCGACCCATATGGACGGCGAGAAGCACTTTTACCCATCTGGTCGCACCATCGGTCAGGTGCCGCTGGAGGAATGGGTGGGTCCTGGTGTCATTGCCGACATCTCCCACCTGGTCAGCGATGCCAGCGTCTACACGCCGGAGATGATCGAGTCCGTCGTGGATGTCCAAGAGGGAGACATCCTCATCACCAAGACCGGATGGGGCAGGTACGGCTGGAACAGCCCTGACTCGGACGAATTCCGCTACATGATCCGGCATCCCGGGCCGTCTCCAGACTTTTCTCAGTGGTGTATTGACAAGAAGCTCAAGTGGCTGGGTGTGGACGCCGTGAGCCAGGATCACCCCATGAACACCATCCAGCGGATCTGGCACCCCAAGACCTTTGAGGAGGCCAACCGCAAGCTGATCGAGTCCTTTGGCAAAGACTGGGACGAGATGTATCCCCTTGATCACTTCTATCAGGATACGCACCTCAACCTCTTCCCGAAAAAGATCGTCCACGCCGAAAACCTGGGCGGGGATCTGGCAACGGCGCCGAGCGGCCGGTACTATATCGGCTGCTACCTGCAAAAGGGTATGGAGTGCGCCTCCATGTGGGGGCGCTTTGTCGCCTTCAAAGAGGGAGGTTTGCTGTCAGAGTTCAAGGACTTGCTCTCGAATCTGTAGCATGATGTCTTCAGAACTAGCCAGCTACCTGCAGATGATTGAGGACCTTCGCGGGCAGGTCCGCGACTTGATCGCTGACTTGCCCGCTGAGGCCTTGAATTGGCGCCCTCTGGACGGCAAGGAGGAACATGCCACGAATTCGTTGGCTGTATTGGCGGCGCACATTGCTGGCGCAGAGCACTTCTTGATAGGCGAGGGCGTGGGCAACCTGCCGCCTTCGCGGGATCGAGATGCCGAGTTTGAAACGCGGGCAGCCAGCGCAGGCGAACTCGTGTCTCTTCTGGAACAAGTTGCAGAAGAGACACGACGGGTGTGCTCTGCACTGAGCGAGGCCGATCTGGATGGCAGGCGCAAGATGAGAGGTCGGTCTGTCCGGGTCCGATGGTGCATCCTGCACGTCATCGACCACACGGCCCTGCATCTGGGCCACATGCAGCTCACCTACCAGTTGTGGATGGGAGGCCAGTCCGGCCCCTCGCCGCGCTGGTTCGAAAGGCTGAGTACCTGAAATCAGAGTTCGGAGACCGGTACCGAGACCCGAGCTCCGACAGGAAAAACGGAGGAGGTAGATGAAACCAGCTCCCTTCAAATACTATGCACCGAGCACGGTGGACGAAGCTCTGGCGCGCCTGGCCCAGCATGGCTGGGACGCCAAAGTGCTGGCAGGCGGGCAGAGCTTGGTCCCGATGATGAACTTTCGACTAGCGCAACCGGCAGTGATGGTGGATCTGAACGAAATCTCGGACTTGTTCTACATCCAGCCCAGCAGGAATGGCGGCTTGAGCATCGGCGCCATGACCCGGCAGCGCACCGTCGAACTCGATCCGATGGTTGCCAAGCGCTGTCCCATGCTGTCCGAAGCGCTGACCAAGGTCGCCCACCCCCAGATCCGCTCCCGCGGCACGCTGGGGGGGAGCATTGCCCACGCCGACCCCTCTGCGGAACTGGTCGCCCTGAGTGTGGCCCTGGATGCCCGCCTCCGGATGCGCAGCAAGCAGAGAGGAGAACGATGGGTGGACGCCCGTGACTTTTACCTGGGACTGTTCACCACCGTCCTGGAGCCGGACGAGTTGCTGACTGAGGTTATGCTGCCGCCCATGCCGTCGCGGAGCGGCTGGTCCTTCATGGAGGTGGCGCGACGCCATCACGACTTTGCCCTGGTGGGCGTTGCAGCTACCGTAATCCTGGAAAAATCGCGCGACCCGGCCAAGGCCAAGTGTGAACGCGCCCGTCTGGTCTACTTTAGCGTCAGCGACGGGCCAGCGGAGGCTGTAAGGGCAGCAGCAGTACTTCAGGGGCAGGAACCAACAGCAGAGGCCATCCTCGAGGCGGCCCAGACTGCTGGCGATGTGGACATCGATCCCAACAGCGACATCAACGCCTCAGCCGAGTATCGCCGGCACCTGGTAAAGGTCCTGGGCCGGCGCGCCCTGACCGAGGCCTTTGAGCGGGCCAGGGCCGGTGGGTAACGGAGGGCAGAGGAGAGTACTATGAATGATCTGATAAACATCACAGTCAACGTGAACGGTACCCAGTACGAGCGCACCGTCGAGCCGCGCCTGCTGCTGAGCGACTTTTTGCGGCACGAACTTGGTCTGACCGGCACGCACGTCGGGTGCGAGCACGGTGTGTGCGGCGCCTGCACGGTGCTGCTGGACGACCAACCGGTGCGGTCCTGCCTGCTCTTTGCCGTGCAAGCCAACAATCACCGGGTCACCACGGTCGAGGCACTGGGCACACCCGACAACCTGCACCCAATCCAGGAAGCCTTCCGGGAACGCCACGGCGCGCAGTGCGGCTATTGCACGCCAGGTATCCTGATGTCAATGGTGCCCTTTCTGCAAGAGAACCCGGATCCGACCGAGGAAGAGATCCGCGAAGCCATCTCCGGAAACCTCTGCCGCTGTACCGGCTACCAACACATCGTGGATGCGGTCAAACTGGCGGCGGAGAAAATGCGAGCATAGGACTTGAGGCGTGGCGCCGCGCCGTGACGCGCGCATCGTACTGCATGCAGTGCATCCCGGTCACCGGCTGCCACGACCCATAGTCTTTATGATAGGAGTAGAATCGTGACGGAAAAATACGTTGGCAAACGCATGACACGAACAGAGGACCCGCGACTGCTGACCGGGCAAGCCCAATTCGTGGACGACGTCCAGATCCCCGGAATGCTCCACGCGGCCTTCCTACGCAGCGACTATGCCCACGCGCGCCTGAAAAGCATCGACGTGTCTGCTGCACGTGAACGCCCCGGCGTGGTGGCCGTATTCACCGCGGAGGATATGGGCGAGGATTGGCGTCCGAGCCCACCAAACGTGTCTCCACCTCCCGGCATGAAGGGTGTGACCTTTTACTCGCGCACGCCGGTTCCACTGGTGAAGGACACGGTCCGGCATGCGGGAGAGGCCCTGGCCATAGTCATTGCCGAGAGCCGGTACATCGCCGAGGACGCAGTCGAGGATATCTGGGCCGACCTCGAGCCCCTGGATGCAGCGGTGGACCTGGAAACAGCGTTGGATCCAGACGCACCCCTTGTTCACGATGACCTGGAGTCCAACCTGGCTGCCCACCTGGCCCAGGAAAAGGGCGACTACGCGGCTGCTCGAGAACAGGCTGACCTGGTGGTCAAGCGCCGGATCGTTATCGACCGCTGCGCGGCAGGGGCTATGGAGAACCGGGGCATTGTGGCCCACTGGGATCCCAAGGCCGAGCATCTGACTGTATGGGACACAACGCAGGCGCCCATCCCCATCCGCAACGGCCTGGCGGCGCTCTTTGGGTTGACCGCGCCCCAGGTCAGGGTGATCGCGCCCTTTGTCGGCGGTGGCTTTGGCCCCAAGATCATGCTGTACTACCCAGAAGAGGTGCTCCTTACCTGGGCGACCCTCAAGATGGGGCGGCCGATCAAGTGGATAGAAGATCGCCGCGAGAACTTTTTTGCCACCACGCAGGAACGGGGCCAGGTTCACTATGCGGAGATGGCCCTGAACAAAGAGGGCCGCATCCTGGGCATCCGCCATGACTTTTTGCACGACACAGGAGCCTACAATCCCTATGGCCTGACCATCCCACTCAATACCCAGAGCCACGCCATGGGCGCCTATGACGTGCCGAACTATGCCTCCGAGATCAAGGTCGTGTTCACCAACAAGACCATCGTCACCCCCGTACGCGGGGCGGGACGGCCGCAGGGCATCTTTTTGGCAGAGCGCCTGCTGGACATCGCCGCCAGAGAACTGGGCATCGACCGGGTCGAGATCCGGCTGAAGAACCTCATCCCACCCGATGCCTTTCCCTACGAGCACAAGATCATCGACCAGGCATTCGCCCCGCTCGTCTTTGACAGTGGGAACTATGCAGCCACACTCGAAAAGGCTGCGGCCATGATCGGCTACCAGAAGTTCATCGAGGAGGAACAGCCTCGCCTGCGCGCCGAAGGCAAGCACGTGGGCCTGGGCATCGTACCCTTTGTCGAGACCTCGGGCGTCGGGCCATACGAGGGCGGCCGCGTCACGGTGGAGACCGATGGGCGCGTGAGTGTGGCGACCGGTGTAGGCACGCAAGGCCAGGGACACTTTACCTCCTTTGCCCAGATCGTGTCCGACCAATTGGGCGTGAGCCCGCGGGATGTCAGGATCGTGACGGGGGACACTGACCAGTTTCACTGGGGGACCGGTACCTTTGCCTCGCGGGGCGCGGTGGTCGCCGGCAACGCCATTCGCGCCGCCGCCGTCACAGTCCGGAAAAAGGTCCTGGCCCTCGCCAGCAAGGTCCTGGAGACACCGGAGGAGGAGTTGGAGTTGGTAGACGGCCATGTCCGCGTGGCGGACATTCCCCGGAAGTCGATCAGCCTGGGCGAGCTGGCAGCGATGGCCAACCCACTGCGCGGTGCTGTCGAGCCAGGTACCGAGCCCGGCCTGGAAGCCACTGACTACTTTGGTCCCCAGTACGGCGCGACGGCAAACGGCGCCCACGCCCTGATCGTTGAGGTGGATCCGGAGACGATGATGATCGACATCAAGCGATATGTGACCGTCGAGGATTGCGGCACGGTGCTCAACCCGCTGATCGTAGACGGCCAGATACACGGCGGAGTGGCGCTGGGCATCGCCAACTCGTACTACGAGCAGCTCATCTACGACGAAAACGGGCAGCTTCTGAACGCATCGCTGGCTGACTACTTGATCCCAACCTCCACCGAGATCCCGCGGATCGAGATAGGTCACGAAGAGACGCGCTCGCCGCTGAATCCCATTGGAAACAAGGGAGTCGGGGAAGCCGGAACAATCCCGGTGCCGTCGGCATTTGCCCAGGCAATGGAGGATGCCCTGAGCGACTATGGACTGGAGGTCCTGGAGATGCCGCTCAGCCCGAACCGGCTGTTCGAGCTAGTACACCAGGGAAAGGAATAAGAGAAAGAGCGAGGGGATATCCCTTGCTTCCTGTTGACATGGATTGCAGCATGAGGAGGTACAGCTATGAAGCTACAAGGCGAATATGTGTTTGACGGACCAATTGGGGAGGTATGGGAGATCATCCGCGACCCGGAGGTGCTGGCGACAGCCCTGCCCGGGACTCAGAGCCTGGAGCAAGTCGGAGAGAGCGAGTACGTTGGCAAGATGCATGTGCGCATCGGCCCAGTAGCCGGCGTCTTTGCCGGTAAGATCATCGTCTCGGATGAGGTGCCGCCGGAAAGCTGCACCTTGCAAGTCGACGGCAAGGGCGCGCCCGGCTTTGCCAACGGGATCGGGTATGTGAAGCTGTTCGAGCAAGAAGATGGCCGGACTCTGATGAAGTACGAGGGCGAAATGCAGGTAGGCGGCAGACTCGCCAATGCAGGACAGCGGCTGATCGATAGCGCCAGTAAGAGCATGATCGCCCAGGGACTAGAGTCGCTGAATAACGCCCTGAAGACCCGCCTGTTGGCCGAGGAAGAGGGTATTGACATCGAGTACGTGCCGCCCAGCGAGGCCGAGTTTGCTGCTGCGGTCGCCAAAGACGTCGCCCGCGAGATGCTCCCACCGGCTCAGATGGCAGGTATTGCCCTGGCTATCGCCGCGGTAGTCTTGTTGCTGTTCTTCCTGCTCAAGAGGGACGAGGACTAGCAAGCACCGGGACCCAAGATACCCGTTCGCATGCACTCAGCTATGGAGGCATCTTGGCCATTTTGATGCGACTTGACATGCAATGCAGGATTGTGTACAATCAAGCCCAGTTGTGGCCGAGGGGGACGCACAACGCTGCGATAGTCGCACGTGCCGAACCCCACATACAAGAAGGAGGAGGGAAACGATGAAGAGCGGGCTTTCTTGGGACAGAAGCAAGTTGTTCAAAGCGACCATAGTTTTCGCGGTTCTGGTCGCGGTGGTTCTGGGTTCTGCTTCGTGTGGGCAATCGGACACCGAGGCACCAGACACAGGTGAAGCCACCCTGGCTATCGAGCACTTTAGTATTATCGAGGGCACCACTTGGTCCGGCGCGCACGACCGTGCCGGCAAGCGGATCGCCGAAAAGTACCCGAATGTCGAATACATCTATAGGGAGGAAGTTGGACCCGACCTCACAGTCCCCTATGCTGAGGAGATGATCGCTGAGGGCGCCGACATTGTCATCGGAAATGCCGAGTTCATGGGGCTACCCCTGGGCGACATTGCCGAGGACTATCCAGATGTCTACTTTGGCTCCATCATCGCCAGCGATCTCACGACAAAGCGGAACTTTGTGCGGCTCTTCCCCAGGCAGTATCAGGCTCTCTATCTCGAGGGACTCATCGCTGGCGCGTTGACTGAGACCGGCAACATCGGGATCGTCTCAGCCTTCCCGTCCGTCCAGTGCATCAGGCGGCAGAATGGCTTCTACCTTGGTGTGCAGGATGCAGCAGAGATCCTGGGCAAGGAGATCAACGTATACGTCAAGTATGTCGGTGACTGGTATCTGCCCGCGGAGGAACGGGACATCGCCAACACCTTGATCACCCAATACAACGTGGACGTCCTTACCCAGCAGACCGACTCTGGCTCACCGCTGGACGTCGCCCAGGAACAGGGCATCTGGTTCATTGGGAAGGACATGGACATCGTCGGCTTCTACGGTTGGTCCGACACCGACACCGTGGCCGTGTCGTTTGACACACGCTGGGAGGTCCTCTACGAGCACATGCTGAATGAGTTCCTGGATGGAGAGGAAAATCCCGAGACCGTGCTCTACCTGGGCATGGAAAGCTCCATGACACTGGCCGATGGGGAAACCGTGTTGCCGACCGTGGACATTATGAACGACAACAAGGTGGGACTAGATGCCATCAGCCCCACTGCACTGTCCATGATCCCGGACGAGATTATCGATCTCGTCGAGGAAAGACGGCAGCAGATGATCGACGGGGACTGGGATCCGTTCACCGAATACGCTTTTGTGAGCAACGGAACCGGGTTGGATCTGGAAGGCGCACCGGTGCCGGACGCAGGCACGACGGTCAAACCGGCTGGCGAGGTGCCAACCGATGCGTGGCTGCTCTCGCTTTTCAGCTTTGATCTGCAAGGGATGACCATTCTAGAGTGAGACAGAGTCTGTGGACCTGCCTCGGTGATGTGGATGCATAATACACTCTAGTAAGAAAGAGACGTGGGGCTCCCATTTTGGAGGGGTATACTCCCCAAAGAGGGAGCCCCATTCCTATTGTACCGTGCCTTCTCGGCGCGGGTACGCAACTGGATTCTGCCAGGCAAAGACAAACCAGTCCTCTGTGAACGACAGTGTGGGAGGAAGAATAGGTGCAGAGAGAGCTCCTGGAACAGATAGAACGGGGCGAGACTGTCTTGGAGGCTCGGGGGATCACCAAGACATTCCCCGGGGTCTTGGCCAACGACGGCATAGATTTCGCCATCAAGGCAGGTGAGATACACGCCATCCTCGGCGAGAATGGGGCCGGAAAAACAACCCTGATGAACATCCTGTTCGGCCTATACCAGCCGGACGAAGGCCAGATCTTGATCGGGGGGCAGCCGGTGCAGTTCCGATCACCGCTGGATGCAATTGACCTCGGCATCGGCATGGTGCACCAGAACCGCAAACTGGTGCTCGCCCACACAGTGATCGAGAACATCATCCTTGGGCATCCCAACGCCGGAACTATCATGAACCTGAGGCGGACAGGAGCCGAGATAGAGGAGCTCTGCCAGAGATACGGATTCAGCCTGGACCTCAAGGCCAAGGTCTGGCAGCTCTCAGAGGGTGAGAAGCAGGTAGTAGAGATCCTGAAGGCCCTCTACCGCGGGGCCAAGGTCCTCATCCTGGACGAGCCGACTTCGGCTCTGGCGCCCCCGGAAACGAAAAAGCTGCTAGGGTCGATCGAAGCAATGGCCCGAGACGAACTTGCCATCGTACCCTTTATCACCCACAAGCTCCCGATCGTACTGGGAATTAGCGACAGGGTGACGGTCCTGAGGAATGGAAGGGTCACTGCCCGCCTAAGAACAGCAGATGTCACCGAAAAGAGCCTGGCCAAGGAAATGGTTGGCAGAGAGGTCATCTTCCGGCTGGAGAGGGCCAGAGTAGAGGCTGGAGCACCGGTCCTCAGAGTAGAGAACCTCAATGCCCGTAGCGACAAAGGGTTCTTGGCGCTGAAGGATATCTCATTCTCCGTGCGCGAGGGTGAAATCTTTGGCATCGCTGGCATCTCGGGCAATGGGCAGCAGGAACTGGCCGAGATCCTCGCCGGTCTTCGCAAAGTAGAGGGCGGCCAGGTGCTGTTCGATGAAAGCGATATCACATCTTCCACAGCGCTGAAGCGCTGGCACATGGGTATGGGCTATATCCCCTCCGAGCGGGTTGCGGTAGGTTCAATCGGCGATTTCTCCCTCACTGAGAACGTCGCCATGAACTACTACTTTGATCGCGACTTCTGCCGCCGGGGACTCGTGGATTACGGCAAGCTGCGCAGGCTGACCGAAGAGCTCATCTCCGAGTATGATGTGGCCGCACCAGGCCATGAAACCAAAGCAAAGAACTTGTCCGGAGGGAACCTGCAGAAGCTTATCCTGGCACGGGTGCTCTCCCGCAAGCCGCGGCTCATCATCGCAAACCTGCCAACACAGGGTCTCGACGTGGGCGCGACTGAATTCGTCCGCAACAAACTCATGGAGGCCAAGAAGGAAAAAGCTGGCATCCTCCTCATTTCAGAGGACCTCGACGAGGTATTGTCATTGAGTGATAGGGTGGCCCCTATCTACGAGGGAGAATTCATGGATATCATCCCCGGGGACGAGGTCCAGAGGGAATCGGTGGGCGCGATGATGGCCGGTTCGCGGCCCGAGGAACTGCAAACATGACCATCGGGAGCTATTCAGTCAGACTGGAAAAGAGAACACTCTTGCGTAGCTGGGAGGCTGCGCTCATATCGATCCTGGCCATAGTCCTCGCCCTCGTGCTGTTCAGCCTGATCTTTATCCTCGCCGGGATCAACCCCCTGGTTGCCTACCAGGAGATCTTTTCCTATGCTTTCGCCAATCGCTTTGGCCTGCCGCTGGTGATCAATAGGTTCATATTCCTTTTGCTATGCACATCGGCCTTTATCATCCCCTACAGGGCCGGGCTCTGGAATATCGGGATGACGGGGCAGCTCTACATGGGATCATTGGGGGCCTTTGGCGTGCTGATGGCCCTGGGTGGAAAAGAATCGATTAGCGCAGAGCTCAATCCGTTCGTTCTCATCCCCCTCATGTTGGTCGCCGCGGCCATAGGCGGCGCCGTGATCGGAGCGATTGCAGGCGTTCTGAAGGGCAGGTTCAATATCAACGAGATTGTGGTCACCATGATATTGAACTTTATCGCTTATTGGTTGGTCGCCTACATGATCAAGGAAGGCGGCGCCTTTATGAATCCGGGTGGGAGGGGCGAGAGCTTTGAGCTGCCCCCATCTGTGTACGCCCCTCTCCTCGGCGATATCCCCTTCACCATCTTTCTTGCACTTGGCCTGGCCCTGTTGCTATACTTTGTATTCGCCAAGACCCGGCTCGGCTACGAGATCAAGGCGCACGGTCATAGCCCGGCTGCGGCCAGGTACTCGGGCATCAGCCCGCTTGGAATCTCCTTCCTGACCTTTGCCCTGGGAGGGGCCATAGCCGGCCTGGCTGGGTATCATTATTTCGCTGCGGTCCCCGGTGTCTACAAGATAGCGCGCAACTACGGGTACTTTGGCGATCTGGCTTTCTACGGGATCATCTGTGGCCTGATCTCCCAAGGCAATCCCCTGGCGGCAATCCCGATAACCCTGCTCTTCGGCGGGTTGTCAGTCGGGGGTAGGTTCGTCCAGGGGAAACTGCACATGAGCTTTGGCGTGGACTATGCACTGCTGGGTGTGTTGATGATCTCCCTTGTCGCATTTCAGTTTTTCTACCGCTACCGGATTATCTGGACCAAGATAGCTAAGGAGAGCCCAGATGTGGGAGTTTCTGGCTAGAAGCCTGGAAGCCTCGACAATTTTCACCTTTGCCGGTCTAGGCGAGCTCATAGGCCAGCGCTCAGGGATACTGAACGTTGGGATCGAAGGAGTGATGCTATTTGGCGCCACCCTTGGGTTTATGGCTGCCCAATCCACCGAGAGTTATGCCATCGGTTTTCTGGTGGCGATCGCTATCGGAGGCCTGCTCGGCCTGCTCCATGGGTTCTTTTCCATCACCCTGGGGGGCGATCAGGTCGTCAGCGGGATGGGTATCTGGATCCTCGGGTTCGGCCTCACCACGTACATAGGCATGCCGTTCACAGGCCCTCTCGGGCTGCCCAGGATCCCCACCATCCTCGGTGTCTCCCCGCTCTTTTACATCGGAGTCGTGCTGGTCGTCATCACCTGGTTCGTGCTCTCCAAGACGAGCCTGGGGCTGAGGATACGATCGGTGGGCGAGAACCCCTCGGTGGCCGAGGTCTCGGGTGTAAGCATTGCCAAGACCCGCTACCTGTGCGTCACCGTCAGTGGGATGCTCATGGGCCTTGCCGGGGCGATCTACTCCCTCGATTACAATCCCGTCTGGAACTATAACTTTCTCATGGGATGGGGATTTATTGCCCTGGCCCTCGTGTTCTTTTCTATGTGGAATCCCATAATCCTGCTCGGTGGCTCCTTGCTGTTTGGCACCTTGTGGCAGCTATCACTCAACCCGCAACTGGTACTCCCCGGGCTTCTGTCCAGGTATATCTGGCGGACCGTTCCCTTTATCATTACCCTCGGGGTCCTGTTGCTAATGTCCACCAAGTGGTTCAGAACCAAGTGGGGTGCAGCCAAGCCCGAGGCGCTCGGCGAGCCATACGAGAAGGGGTGATGAAGCGTGGCTTGTCTGCCAGCCACCGATTGCGACTGGCAATAGACTGAGCACACAGAACGGGGCGGCTTTGATGCCGCCCCGTTTTCATTGATCCCAAGTGTAATAGTGAAGATCAGAACACCATGCCCAGCATCTGCATCGAGTCGGTTGCCAGGTCGAGGAAGGGCTGGGGGTAGATGCCCACCACCAGGATACCAGCCGCGGTGATCGCCAGACCTACCTTGAGCCCAAGTGGCACGGAGACAGGCTGGGCGCCTTCTTCTGCCGACTCAAAAAACATGTAGCGAACCACGTTCAGGTAGTAGAAGGCGGCAATCACCGTCGTCAGCATGCCCAGACCAGCCAGGACGTAGGTCTGCGTCACACCAAACTGGATCGCGGAGCCAAAGACAAAGAACTTGCCCAGGAACCCACCGGTGCCCGGAATACCGGCTAGCGACAGCAATCCGATCAAGAGCACGCCAGCCAGAGCAGGCGACCGTGAGACAAGGCCACGATAGTCCGATATCTCTGTGGAGCCGGTCGCGCTCTCAAAGGCAATGACGCCGGTGAATACAGCCAGATTGGTGAGCAGATAGGCAAAGAGATAGAACAGCGAACCATTCAATCCCATGAAAGCGCTCTCTGCATCAAAGCGCAAGCAGATCACGCCGATGATGATATAGCCAGCTTGTGCGATGCTCGAGTAGGCCAACATGCGCTTGATATTCGTCTGCCGCAGGGCAACCAGGTTCCCCAGGAACATCGAGATGATCGACAGGGACATGAGAAAGGCCATCCAGCCGATCTCCCAGCGAAATGCGTCCGCCGACAGGGCAGTGAGAAACACCCGTATCAGGATGGCAAAGCCAGCGGCCTTGGAGCCCACTGAGAGGAAAGCCGTAACCGGCGTCGGAGCGCCCTCGTAGGTATCAGGCGCCCACTGGTGGAAGGGGGCCAGCACGATCTTGAAACTGAACCCTGCCAACAGCAGCACGATGGATGCCACAGCCAACCACTGCAGGCTGGCTCCACCGGTCATCAGCAGCAGTGCAATCTGGCTCAGGTTGGTCGTGCCGGTCGCGCCGTAGAGCAGCGACATCCCGTAAAGCATGACTGCAGAAGTGACTGCGCCGTAGAGAAAGTACTTGATGCCAGCCTCGCTGGACTTGGGGTCTCCCCGCAGATACCCAGCCAGGACATACGACGTGATGCTCAGGAACTCCATCCCTAGATAGACTGAGATGAGATCGATACCCGATGAAGCCAGGCTGATCGCCAGTCCGGCAAAGACGAGCAACGCATAGAACTCACCCGGGTATGGAGTGCGGCCTTTCAGGTACGGGACAGCAGCCAGGATCACCAGCATAACACAGGACAGGGCGATGATCTTGAAGAACAATGCAAAGGGATCCACTGTCATCATCCCCAGCACTATGGTGGGGGGTGTGCCCAGTAGAAGTATAGTTGCTGCTAGCGCCGCGCCCAACCCAACCAGGGCGATCGCGGGAATCCAAATGGTCTTGGCGTCGCTGGCCTGTGCATCTTCTCCAGATGAGGCTCCATCCCGCCATATCAAGTCCACGATCAGGACTACAAGCCCTGTTAGCAGCAAGATCAGTTCAGGTGAGAGCAATTGGAACGTTTCAAGAGTCAAAACTCACCTCCGGTCACGATCCCGGCAATCGGCAGCCAGCTCGCCTGCCCACGCCGGGATGATTCAAGGTCAGTCGCGCCTATCCGCCAAAGAGCTTCTGGGCATAGGTGTTAAAGAAATCGATCAGCGGTACTGGGAAGACGCCAAAGCCGATCATAAAGACGATCAGCGGCCACATCGTCACCTTTTCGAAACTCACCATGTCGCTCAGTTTAGCGCCATGGGAGATCTCTTTCCAGCGCTCCAGGCTAAAGTCGCCCAGGAAGACATACTGGACGATCTTCCACAGAATATAGGCCGCTGTGACCACAATTCCGAGGATGCCGATGACTGCGAACAAGGGCATGATCTCGAAAGCACCCCGGAAGACAAAGAACTCGGCCCAGAATCCCGCCAGGCCCGGCAGGCCCAGGCTGGCGAATGCAGTGACCAGAAAGATCCCATAGTAGTAGGGCGTCATCTTGCCCAGACCGCCAAAGGCCGGGATGACTTTGTTGTTCTCATCCCGCTGGGGGTTCCCGTCGGCATCCATCAGGGCCAGGTCGCGGCTATGCGCACGATCGTAGATCACGCCCACTAGGAAAAAGAGGCCCCCGGTGATGATGCCGTGGTTGAACATCTGCATTGCCGCGCCGTTGGAGGCCATGGCGGCTGCATCACTCAAGCCGGACCGGCCCCAGGCCGCTGCGGCTGCCGCCAGACCCAGCATAAAGTACCCCATGTGGCTCACCGAGGAGTAGGCAATAAGCCGCTTGAGGTCCCACTGGGCCATGCACACCAATGCTCCATAGACGATGCTAAAGACAGCCAGGATGGGGATGACCGGCACATTCCAACAGTAGAACTGGAACTGCTCCGGAAAGATCGGCAGCGCGATGCGCATCATGCCAAAGCCGCCCAGCTTGAGCAGCACACCGGCAAGGATCACACTGCCGGCTGTGGGCGCCGCCGTATGCGCATCGGGCAACCAGGTATGGAATGGGAAGAGGGGCACCTTGATGGCAAAGGCGATGAAGAATGCCCAGAAGGCCAGGGTTGCTGCCCACTCGTTGCCGTCAAACAAAAGGCTGACCTGCGACAGGGCCGGGATGTCAAAGGTGCCGTGGGTGAAGTAGAGGGCCAGTATCGCCAGCAGCATGAACACGCTGCCTGCCAGGGTGTAGAGGAAGAACTTGATGGCCGAGTATTGGGGACGGTCTTTGGCTTGCCCCCAAATGCCGATCAGCAAGTACATGGGCACCAGGCCAATCTCCCAGAAGACGTAGAAGAGGACCAGGTCCAGCGAGATGAAGACGCCGAACATGCCCATCTCCAGCAAGAAGAAGAGCAGGAAGAACTCCTTGACCCGCTTGCTGATGGTAAAGGATGAGTAGATCAGGCTCAGCACGGTCAGCAGCGACGTCAGGAAGATCAGGGGGATGCTCAGTCCATCCGCCCCCACGTGGTAGTTGACGTTGATGACCGGGATCCACTCGGCCATGACCTCGAACTGAAAGCCAGCCGCTGCTTGATCATAGGCAAACCACAGATAGATTGCCAGCAGCAGCGGGATAAAGCTGAGGCCCACAGCCATGCGCTTGATGGTCCGTTCATCCTCGCGAGGGACAAACAGGATCAGGAGCACTGCCAGCAGCGGGACAAAGGTGATTATGGTGAGCAGATGTTCCATCTATAACCTCCTCGGTGCAAAGATGCCCTTTGTGAATGCAAAGTCGTGAATAGCCCCTGGGACTAGCCCCGCCAGAGGAACAGAAACAGCAGCAGCACCACCGTCGCCGCTGCCACCAACAGGTAGTTCTGCACGTTCCCCGTCTGGGTGGCCCGCATGAACTCGCCTGCCTGCTGTGTGAACCAACCCACGCCGTTGACTGCCCCATCCACAATGGGGTTGTCGATCGCCTTCTTCAGCCAGCTTGCCAGCCAGCGGCCAAAAGCTCCGACGGCGTTGACGATGGCGTCGATCACCACGCGATCAAATGTGGCGCACACACCAGCAAACCCGATGATAGGCCGGATGATAATCGCATCGTAGAGTTCGTCAAAGTAGTATTTGTTCTTGAGCAAGGTGTAAACCGGCCCGAGTGGTTTCTCCAGCGGGTCCACCTTCTCGGTCAGCGGTTTGCGCCCATAGATCAACCAGCCCAGGAACCAGCCCAGAAGCGCCACCCCGGTGGAAAGCCCGGCGATGAGCAGGTTGAACTCGCCGTGCGCCAGGTGGTGGCCCGCCACCTCGGCCTCCTCGCCAAGCAGCGCGAAGAACTGGTTGGCCCATGGCGTGCCAAAGAGACCCAGGAAGGTGGCAAACACTGCCAGGATGATCAAGGGAATCGTCATGCTGGGCACGCTCTCGGGCGCGTGCTTGGCCGCCGCCGTGCGCGGCTTGCCGCCAAAGGTCAAGAAGATCTGGCGACCAGTGTAGAATGCAGTCAAAAAGGCCGCGATGGTCAGCATGATCCAGACGTAAAAGCTCCAGCCAGCTGTCACCCCAAAGTGCCCGCCGTGCACAAAGCCATTCCAGGCATCGGCCAGGATCTCGTCCTTACTCCAGAAGCCGGCCCAGGGAAAGATACCCGTCAGGGCAAAGGCGCCGATGATAAAGGTCCAGCCTGTAGCCGGCATCCGCTTCAGCAGGCCGCCCATATTCATCATGTCGTTGGCATCGAACTCGCCTTCCTCCTCATCCCCGTGACCCTCGTGCTGGGCGTGATGGTGACCATGCTCCACGCCATGGATCACCGAGCCGGACGCCATAAAGAGCAGTCCCTTGAAGAAGGCGTGTGTGATCAAATGGAATACCGCCGCCACATAGGCCCCGACGCCCAGAGCGGCGATCATATAGCCGAGCTGGCTGACGGTAGAGTACGCCAGCACCCGTTTGATGTCGTTCTGGGCGACCGCGATGGTGCTGGAGAAGAGGGCCGTGAACGCACCGATAAGGGCCACCACCGACAACTGCAGGCCGCCGGGCACAGCGACAAAGAGTGGGAACGACCGGGCAACCAGATACACACCAGCCGAGACCATCGTCGCCGCGTGAATCAGCGCGCTGACCGGTGTGGGGCCCTCCATGGCATCCGGCAGCCAGACGTGCAGCGGGAACTGGGCGCTCTTGCCCACCGCCCCACCAAAGATCAGCAGGGCGCAGAGGGTAGCCCAGGACACGTTGCCAAAGGCATAGGTCGTTGCCAGGTGGTGCAGCGTCTCCTCGGCAAAGATCTCTTTGAAGGTCAGCGTGCCAATCTGAGAGTAGAGCAAGAGTATGCCAGCCAGCATGATCACGTCGCCAATGCGCGTGGTCAAGAACGCTTTCAGGCCCGCCGCCTTGGGTGTAATGCGCTTGGGGTCAGAGTACGACTTGTCGAACCAGAAGCCAATGAGCAGGTACGAACAGAGGCCCATGATCTCCCAGAAGACAAGAAGCGTGACAAAGTCACCGGCGATTACCAGCCCCAACATGCCGCAGGCAAACAGCGAGATGTAGGCGAAAAAGCGCGAGTAACGGCTGTCCACGGCATCAGTGCCAAAGTTCATGTACCCCTTGGAATAGATAAAGATCATCAAGCAGACAAAGGGCACCATGAACAACATCAGGCCCGTCAGCGTATCAACCTGGAATCCCACCGTCAGCTCCAGCGTACCAGTGGGTATGCTGTAAAGCTGTAGTGGGTGATTGTTCCCAGGAGGCGTCAGCCCACCAGAGTTTGCCCAGGACAGGAAAAAGACAGTCCAGCCCAGGATCCAGGCAAGGCCGATACCGATCCATGCTATCCAGGTGCTGAGCAGCCGGTTGCGGTTGGCAAACAGCAC
>P_1C_Sed_1_UnCtyDRAFT_1000027_pt1 | contig 20699 bp, 20 predicted proteins | sample Pon1CUnioCityCA_6_FD_11282 | JGI IMG/M metagenome (IMG submission 11282) | reverse complement strand
CCTGAGAGTGGTCTATGCCCATTATACCATCTCTCGAACGCATTTATGACAGAATGTCAGAATCTGACACTTGACATCGCGGCGAATTGTGATACAATGGGATCATCAAGCAAGGATAGATAGTGATCGCATGAACGTACGGCAGTTGTCCCTTACACTCCTCTCCGAGCTCCTCCTTACGAGGAGTCATTCGCGCTTGGGAGAAAAAGGGGTACCTGTCGTGTAAGCAGACGGCAAGTTGGCAGCAAAGGCCTCCCAGGCGTGGGAGGCCTTTTTTGTTGTTGTGAAGGGGGGGCAACAACCCACCGAGCAGTCTGGCAGACCTGAAAAGGAGGGAGAGAGCATGGAGACGTTCGAGACTTGTAATCCGCATACCATCGAACCGAAATGGCAGAAGCGTTGGGCCGCAACTCAGCTCTACCGCACGCCGGCGCCGGATGGCCGGCCGACCTTCTATTGCCTCGACTTTTTCCCCTATCCCTCTGGCGCGGGGCTGAGTGTGGGACACTGCCGCAACTATGTGCCCACGGATGTGATCAGCCGCTACCACCGCATGCAGGGCTCTGCGGTGCTGCACCCTATGGGATGGGATGCCTTTGGGCTGCCTGCGGAGAATGAGGCGATGGACAAAGAGATCCATCCCCGGGAGAGCACCCGTCGCTACGCGGCCAACTACCGGCGGCAGATGGATCTCATCGGCGCGTCCTATGACTGGGAGAAGGAGATCAGCTCGAGCCACCCCGCCTACTATCGCTGGACCCAGTGGTTCTTCCTGCTGATGTACGAACGCGGCCTGGCCTACCAGACCCTGGCCCCGGTGAACTGGTGCGAGTCTTGCCAGACCACGCTGGCCAACGAAGAGGTGGAGAACGGCTTGTGCTGGCGCTGCCATAACCCGGTCACGCGGCGGGACCTGAAGCAGTGGTTCCTGCGCATCACGGCCTATGCAGAGGAGCTGCTGTCCGAGACGTACAACCTGGATTGGCCGGAGCACATCCTGACCATGCAACGCAACTGGATCGGGAAAAGCGAGGGCGTCGACTTTGCGCTAAGGGTAGCAGGGCACAGTGAGGCCGCATTCAGGGTCTTTACCACACGCCCCGACACGGTGTACGGCATGACCTTTGCCGTACTGGCTCCCGAGCACCCGCTGGTGGGCGAGATCACTACGGCGGCACAGCGGGCAGCAGTGGATACATACGCTGCCCGGGCGCACAGCATGACCGAGATCGAGCGGGAGAGCACCGAGCGCACCCGTGACGGAGTGTTCACCGGGGCCTATGCCATCAACCCGGTCAACGGACGGCAGATCCCCATCTATGTGGCCGACTATGTGCTGCTGAGCTACGGCACGGGCGCTATCATGGCTGTGCCGGCCCACGACCAGCGCGACTATGAGTTTGCACAGGCCTACGGGCTGCCGGTCGTGGAGGTGATCAGGCCCGATGCCGAGAGCCCCTGGAACGAGGGCTGTGCATTCGAGGGCGAGGGGTGCATGGTCAACTCGGGTCCGTTCGACGGGCAACAATCAACCGAAGCCTGGCAGGGCATCGCCGACATGATGGAGCGCGAGGGCTACGGGCGGCGCACGGTGCAATACCGCATGCACGACTGGCTGATCAGCCGGCAGCGATACTGGGGCGCGCCCATCCCGATGATCACCTGCGAGCGCTGCGGCACGGTGCCGGTACCCGAGGGAGAGCTGCCGGTGCTGCTGCCGCACGTACCTGACTACCTGCCCCGGGGAGATGGCAGCTCACCGCTGGCCAATCTGCCCGAGTTTGTCAACGTGCCCTGCCCGAGATGCGGTGACCCGGCCCAGCGCGAGACCGATACCATGGGCGGGTTTGCCTGCTCTAGCTGGTACTTTTTGCGATTCCCGGACCGCGAGTACGCGGACGGGCCGTTCAATCCGGAAGAACTGCGCCGCTGGCTGCCGGTTGACCTGTACGTGGGCGGTGCAGAGCATGCCGTGATGCACCTGCTGTACGCACGGTTCTGGACCAAGGTGTTGGCCGATGCCGGGCTGGTAGACTTTCGCGAGCCATTCCCCCAGCTGCGAAGCCAGGGAGTCCTGCACGCGGCCGATGGCAAGCGCATGTCCAAGAGCCGGGGCAACGTGGTCACCCCCGACGAGGTGGTCGAGCGCCGCGGAGCCGACATCCTGCGCATCTACCTGCTGTTCATGGCTCCGTTCGAGCGGAATGTCTACTGGGATGAAGAAGGAATCTCGGGGGCAGAGCGATTCCTGCAGCGGGTGTGGCGGCTGTGCCACAGCAAGGGTCAGAGCGGGGAAGGATCCGGCGGGGAGCAGGCCGAGGCATCACTGCGGAGAACAATGCACAGGACGATCGAGCGGGTCACGAGCGACATCGAGGCGTTCAAGTTCAACACAGCCGTCGCTGCCCTGATGGAGTACAGCAACGCCCTGTGGGCCCACCAGCAAGAACATGGCGCCACGCCGGCATTCCGGGAAGCGAGCACGACCATGATCCGGCTGGTAGCCCCCTTTGCACCGCACATCGCCGAGGAGCTGTGGGCGTCGCAGGGCCAAGCCTACTCGGTGCACCAGCAGCCTTGGCCCGAGTTTGACCCGGCCCTGACAGTAGAGGAAACGATCACGCTGGTGATCCAGGTGAACGGCAAGGTGCGCGACCGGATCCGCGTGCCGGCAGAGATCGGGGACGATCGCGCACGAAAGCTGGCATTGGAAAGCGAACGGGTGCAGCGATACCTGGAAGGCATCCAGCCCAAGAAGATGATCGTGGTCCCGGGCAGGCTGGTCAACCTGGTCACCTAAACGGGAATGTGGGGACAAAAAAGAAGAGCAGGCTCCGTGCGGAGGTCCTGCTCTTCTCCCTCACAAGGAGGAGAAAGGAGTAACTATATAGTACCGCATAATCTCCCAAAAACAGTAATCGCGGTCACAATCTGGACCTAGCGAGTCCGAATTGCCCCATATTCGCTTTTCGCTTGCTGCCCGCCTGTTTTTGCAGTATAATTTGGCAACCAGCCCCAGAGACCGGCATGCGGCACGTCGAGGTCCGCAGGGTTCACAAAGAGAGAGCGACAGGGAGTCTGATTTGTCTGAGCAAAGAGTTTCCCGTGATTGGTACATCGTCATTGAGGGAGCCATAGGCGTAGGCAAGACCACGCTGGCCCGGTTGCTGCAAGATCATCTGGATACAGACGTGCTACTCGAAGTCTTTGAGGAGAACCCCTTTCTGTCCAAGTTCTACGAATCGCGCGCCCAATATGCGTTTCAGACCCAGATGTTCTTCCTGTTAAGCCGGTATCGCCAGCAACAGCACGTCCCCCAGACGCTGGCCCAAAGCAGTCTCATCTCTGACTATATGTTTGCGAAAGATTGGCTCTTTGCCCGCCTGAACCTGTCCGGTGACGAATGGGAGGTCTACCAACAGCTCCACGCCGCGCTGGCGGAGCAAATTGCCGTCCCTGACCTCATCGTCTATCTCCAGGCCGACACCAACGTCTTGATGGGCAGGATCGCGCAGCGCGACCGTCCCTACGAGCGTTCCATGGACCGCGACTATATCAATGCCCTCCGCCAGACGTACGACCAGTTCTTTGCCGATTTTGACGGGACGCAGTTGCTGACCATCGATACCAACGACCTCAACTTTGTAACCAACCCAGATGACCTGCAAGCCATCCTGGGCCAGATCAAGGGTGTGCTGCAGGAAGGCATGGTTCAGCCGCACCTGCCCCAGTTCGAGACACCAGTCGCGCAGGCACAACTCCCTGAGCAGCGGCGGACCCTCCCTGAATACCAGCAGTTTCACGTCGCGTTGGACCAGGAGAAGGGATTTATCACCGATCTCTACTTCAACTACCTGTGCCTGTCCGAAGAGATGGGAGAGCTGGGCAGCGAGCTGGCGCAACTGTGGCGCGAGGAGACCCAATTTCGTCTCCAGGGCTACTCCGGCGTGCAAGCCAGGGACGGAGCACTGGCGAAACAGAAGGAAGCGCTCGAATCTGAGATGGCTGACTGCATGGCCTATCTGTTGAAACTGGCCAATTACGCTGGCATTGACCTTGAAACAGCGTACAGGCAAAAGATGAATGCCAACCGATCTCGTTTCTGGCGATGAGAGAGTGTGTCTCTTCTCGCATGTGGATGGGGATAGTTATTCCCTTTCTCTTTATATATGAATATATAGTCGTAGTAGTAGGGCCTGTGGATATGTGGAAAGGGGCGGGACGTGCCTGCCGGAGCCCTAGTGCTTGTGGGGCATGGGCTGCATCCCACAAGGAGACGGTTCAGGGCTCAAACCCGGGGTGTGGATAGCGAGGGGAGCGAATATGGATAACTTCACCGCCGGCAAACTGGTCCCCAGCAAGTCTGCTTTATGCAAATCCATAGTGTCTCGGGAGGCGAAAACTGGGCAAGATATCCACAGGGGAAGCGACTTTTCCACAGGATTTCGCGAGTTATCCACAGGTGGCAGGACGCGGAGCTCCCGCTTGGGGTAAGGCTTGTACAGATGAATCGTCGTTCTTTCGACCCACGGCGTCACGGGCAGCAGACACAGGCACGGCTCATAGTCGCCGGGCTGGCACTCCTCATCCTGGTTGGTGGTGGGTTGGTGTGGCTGCTGTATGGGGGCGCCGCTGCAGCCTCTGCGGTGGCCTGCTTGCTGATGGCCGGGGGGCTGGTGCTCTTGCTCTGGCTGTTGCTGGCGCTTCTCGAAAAGTGGGTCAAGCAGGGTGAACCCTGAAGGGGGACTTTAGGGAATGCCCTGCTCTACGTCTTGACTGAGATCTGCAAAGTAGCTAAGCGGGCGCGCCACCACGATGACCCGGTGGGAATTGCCAGGCCACTCGTAGGGCCAGCAGGTTACCAGGGTGAGCCGTTCATCGCCGCTGGGCATGATCCACTGGGCATTTTTCTTCCGCGTACTCAGCGGCATGCCTGCTTCCTTGAGGATATACTTTTCCGCTACATAATAGTTGTAGGGGGTATCGCCCACATAGAGGGTGACCTCGTCGCCAGGGTTCAGGTCCACCACGTACCGGAAGACTTTGCCTTTGATGTTGTGGTGCCCGGATAGAACCACGTTTTCATTGTGTCCGGGCAGTGCCGAGTTCAGGTGCCAGCCGGCCGCATTCTCCGGTACTACCCATTCCGAGATCAGAGCATCGTCGCGTTCGATCAGCTCCCATCCCATCGGGACTACCTTGACGTCCATCTCGATGGCCGGGGCGACAACGCGCGTGGGAGGTTCATCGGCTGGCGGAGGGCTGGTGGGTGTGGGCAAGAGCGTGGGTCTGGGTGTCAGGGTTGGTTGGGGTGGCTGGGGGGTGGGTGGAAGCTCTGGAGTCTCTGACCCCTCTGTGCCGTCGGGCGTGATGCTCCAGTCGGGCAATAGCTCTGGCATGGCCTCGCTGTCTTCAGGTAGTGCCGTAGCCAGCGGCGTTGGCATATCCTCACCCTCTGGTGTCGGTGTGCGGGTTGCCGGCAGTGGGGCAGTCACGGCTAGCACAACTGCACCAGAGTCGGTCAGCACCGGGTCGGGAGGTTGATGGACGCGAAGCCATACCCAGCGGCCCAATCCGGACAGTACCAGCAGGGCGCCAACGATCACCATGGCCCGGGAGAGGGCGGGTTGCCATTTCTTCATGCTGCCATCCTAGCGTAAGGGTTATCTCTTGTCAAGCCTGAGCGTCCTGTGGTATAATTGGTGCATGGCTCTGCCAGGAGCCTCGGTTCTCCGGATGATGAGCCATAGTCTGCCATCGATCCACCAAGTTTCTACCATGGAGGTACCATCATGTCTGTTGTACAGCTCACATATCACGGTCATTCCTGCTTTGGCATCCAGGTCGGCGATACGAATTTGCTGATCGATCCCTTTCTAACTGGCAATGCCCTGGCTGACGTCGGCCCCGATCAGGTTCAGGCCGACTATGTCCTAGTCTCCCACGGTCACGGGGATCATGTGGGGGATGCCGTCGCCATTGCCAAGCGCACCGGCGCGACGACGATCTCGAATTTCGAGATCCAGAACTGGTTTCTGACCCAGGGGGTGGAAAATGCGCATCCCCTGCACATCGGTGGAGGGTTTGATTTCCCCTTTGGCCGCGTGAAGCTGACTATCGCCCATCACGGCTCGGCGCTGCCTGACGGTAGCTATGGAGGCAATCCAGCCGGATTTTTGCTGACCCTGGAGGGGAAAAAGATCTACCACGCCTGTGACACAGGGCTCTTCTATGACATGAAGCTCATTGGTGAGGAGGGGCTGGATCTGGCGATCCTGCCTATTGGTGACAACTTTACCATGGGGCCGGATGATGCCCTGCGCGCTGTCAAGCTCCTGGAGCCCAAAGTCGTCATCCCCATTCACTACGACACCTTTGACGTGATCCAACAGGATCCGCATGCCTTTGCCCAGCGGGTCGAGGCGGAAACCTCAGCCAAGTGTGTGGTCCTCAAGGCGGGTGAGACCTACGACCTGTAGCTGACTGCATAAGCGAGGCCCCATGTCATGGATCTGTTCGCATCCACTACATGGGGCTTTTTCGTTCAGGGACTTGTGACGTTTGAGGAAATGATCCGGTAATGGTGCGTGGCTCCCCTTGGCTTGTCAGTCGGTTTCTTTTCGATAGTTGGGGATTGCTTCGCCGCCCAAAGGCGGGGCGGCTCGCAATGACGCGCCAAGCGCAATGCCCGGATCAATTAGTCACAAGTCATCAGCGGGTTTGGCTTTCTTAGCCCGGCGCTTCAGCGTTAGCCTGTGCTGCGGCGCCGACAAAGCGTGGACAGAACATAGTCGAACCAATTACCAAATCTCTCGAGTTCCTGCGGGGCTGTGGCTCAGAAGATCAGAAAGGCTCCCTTGATCATCACGACGATTGTCCAGCCGATGAATACCGTGACGATGGCGTCGATGGTGTCCAGGTCCATGGCCTCGCGGATGGCGAGGATGCCGGCTGCCAGGGCCAGAAGCCAGCCAATCACGGGAAAGAGCCAGCCGACACAGGGTATGACGTTGAGCAGGCCCAGAAGGTATGGCGCGTTGGCATAGCCCAGCACTCGGAGCATGGCGGTGAGTTCTGTTTCCCTCTTGAAGACCGCTCGGCCGACCAGGTAGGTTATGATGGCCCACCCGATCCAGCCCACAAGGATGCCCGCCATCCAGTCGCCGGCAAAGGCGCCAAAGCTCGATGCCTTGAGGCCTGTGCCAATGGACGATAGAAAAGTGACCAGGACTACGATGATAGCCGCCTCCTTCAGGGCAGCACGGTCCCGGGCAATCTCACCGAATACCTTCCAATCCAGCCGAATGGCGCGTACGATCCGCTCTATCATCTTCTCTCCCCGTGATGCTTCATTCGATCATGCCTGTTCCTCGCCTGTCCAGGATGGCGCGATCGTGAGATGTGTCCTGTTTCCTGGCTGGCGGAGTTGTTGGTGCTGCACAACCCTCTACGCAGCTGGGCTCATTTCGTTGCGACCGGGTGTGCAACCAGGGGATGGGGGCAGGGCAGACAAATGAAGAAGCGGATGATGATATGCTGCCCATCATCCGCTTCTTCCGGACAAACCACGGCTTTCCTATCAATGGTCGGACCGCAGTCCCTGGTTTCTACTGCATCCTCTTTAGATTCACCAGATCGGACGTGTTCTCTGCGATCTTGAACACGACGATGATAAGCTCCATCCAGACGCGTGACATAATAAGCCAGATCACGGCACCAAGGAGGGTGCCCACGATAGTTCCCAGCCCAGCGAAAAAGCTATCGGTGAACATCGTGATCAATCCCCCGATAATGCCAACGATGAGGCCGATGGCGACCAAGATGATCAGCAGGATGTAGAGTAGCTTGACTAATTTGGTCGTGATGAACTCGCTAAAAGACAGATCAAACAGAGCACCGAAGAACCCTTTGTCTCCCATTCCTTTCTCCTTTCTCAGTTGCACGGTGTTACACTTGCGGAGGGCCAGCCGTAGATTTGTCTGTGGCAATCTTAGCACAGGGCGCAGCCTATGTCAAACTGTTCCAGGAACCTCTGCAGGGCAGAGCAAGGTTTGGCTTTTGACATAGCAATCCCCCGCTCCCAGGAGGAAACGGGGGACGAAATATCTCTGGTGGCGGGCAAATTACACGCGCTCGATCCTCGCGCCCAGCGCCTGCAGTTTGGTCTCTATGCGGTCGTACCCGCGGTCGATCTGGTTGATATTCTGGATGACGCTCTCCCCCGAAGCACAGAGCGAGGCGATGAGCAGGGCCATGCCAGCGCGTATGTCGGGGCTGGTCAGCGTTTCACCGTGCAGCGGGGAGGGCCCTACTACGACAGCACGATGGGGGTCGCAGAGGATGATGCGCGCGCCCATGGCGATCAGCCGGTCGACAAAGTAGAGCCGGCTGTCGAACATCTTTTCGTGGATCAGCACCGTCCCCTGCGCCTGCGTGGCCACCACCAGCGCAATGCTCATCAGGTCGGTCGGGAACCCGGGCCAGGGGGCATCGTCAATCTTGGGCACAGCGCCGCCCAGATCATCGACGATCGCCAGTTGCTGATCTGCAGGGACGAATAGGTCATCCCCTCGGATCTCAAAACGCACGCCCAATCGCCCGAAGACCATGCGGATCATGCCCAGGTGTTGGGGGGCAGCGTTCTTGATGAGCAATTCGCCGCCTGTGACTGCAGCGAGTCCGATAAAACTGCCCACCTCCATGAAATCGGGGCCAATGGTCCACTCTCCACCGTCCAGCTTGGTCCTTCCCTGGATTCTCAACACATTCGAGCCGATGCCTTCAATGTGCGACCCCATGCGATTGAGCAAGTGGCATAACTCTTGCACGTGGGGCTCAGAGGCTGCGTGGCGGATGACTGTCTCACCGCGGGCCAGGCAGGCTGCCATGATGGCATTTTCTGTGCCGGTCACGCTGGCTTCGTCCAGCCAGATGTTGGTCCCGCGCAGTTCGCCGGCCTGCATTTTGAACCGGTCATTGAACTCGACGCTGGCCCCCAGCGCTTCCAGTGCCAATAGGTGGGTGTCCACACGGCGCCTGCCGATGCGGTCGCCACCGGGCAGGGTGAGTTCGATCTCGCCTGCCCGGGCAAGCATCGGGCCCAAAAGGGTGAGCGAGCCGCGGATCTCACTGAAGAGGTCCGGATCGGGACAGGTGGAGCGGATTTCCCGGGCGCGGATCGTCACCGAGTGGGTGTCGTGCCTCTCGATCGTCGCCCCCAGATCCTCCAACATGGTCATCATGGTCCGCACGTCGCCGATGTTGGGCAGGTTGTGCAATGTGACGGGCTTGTCGGTCAGCAGCGTAGCCGCCAGGATGGGCAGGGCAGCGTTCTTGTTGCCGCTGGGGGTGATGGTGCCACATAGAGGGACGCCTCCCTGGATGATGAACTGCTCCATACGCCTACTCCTCGTGTGAATTTGATGGGGATGGCTCGCCGAGTGGTTCTGCCACGGGTAGAAACTCCTCGGCGATAAACCGTATCCCCTCCTGGAACCACTCTGCTACCTCTGGCTCGGCCTGGTCAGCTGCATCGCGCAGTTTGGCAAGGATCGCTGCCCAATCCGGCTCAAGAGTGTAGACAAATCGCCCGGCCTCGACCTCTTCGGTCTCTATGCTCGCCAGGCGCTGTTTGACCAACAGGTCGATGGTGGCGTCCAGGATTTCGTCGTCTTGGGATAATGCCGGGTCAAAGCGCAGCGTCTCCTGGGTCAGTCTGCGCCCCGCCAGATAGATGGCTGCGGCGTGGATGGCCAATGCCTCCGACTGGGCCTGGATCTGTTCGCGTTCCTGCTCCAAGTGGGCCAGGGTCGCGTCGAGCTGATCCAGCTGGTCCTCCCATCGTCGCGACATGCGATCCAGCACCCGCTCGCCCCAATCGATGCGGAAGAGCCGGTCCAGCAGCCCCAGGCTGATGCTCAGGATCCGCAATAAAAGAAGCTGGGCCCGATCCCAGAAGGTCAGTCGGGTGGTGCTCATGGCGCCACCTCGACCTGAACCGGGTCTCCGGCATCCAGCGACAGGGACTCTGCGGCGCTTCCCCCACGCACAGCAATCTCCAGATAACCGCTGCTGCCCGCATAGGCGACCAGCTTCCCGGGCTCTACGTCGGCAAAGGTGCGGCTGATCTGTTCGATCCAGCGCCCGCCCAATCCGATTCTGAGCCCCTGCCGGGGGGCAGGGAGCCGGAAGTTGGTGATCAGGTTGCCAAAGCGATCCACGTGCAGGACCGCGCACTGCCACCCTCCGCCGGGCTGGGGGTGCGGGGAGGCGACGGGTAGCTCGACCAGTTCAGCAAGGGCGAGGGGCTCGCCAAGTTCCTCGATCGGGGTGCCGCAGGCCAGGTGGGCCGCGGCAGGGGCAAAGATGTCCCGCCCATGGAATGTGGCGCTGACAGGGGAGAGCCGGTACTGTGGGTCTGTCAGGTGCACGGCCCGGCGGGCCGGATCCTGGGCGAGTGCAAGGCCGAATACGCCATTGTCTGGACCCACATAGGTGGCGCGCTCTGTTGCGACAGCAACCGGCCGGCGCTCGCTGCCCACGCCCGGGTCCACGACCACCAGATGTACCGTGCCCGGCGGGAAATAGGCAGCCGCAGTCGACAGCACGTAGGCTGCTTGCTGCACCGCTTGCGGGTGGATCTTGTGGGAGATGTCAACCATCTCTGCCTGGGGACAAATGCCAAGGATGACGCCTTTCATGGCGCCCACATAGCCGTCCATCTGGCCGAAATCGGTGGTCAGCGTGATCACCGGACGAGACATGCACCCTCCTGCGAGTATTGTACCCCAGTGCGGTACTAGCGTCAAGGACGCCCAGGCAGCGCTTTGCCCACGGGATGCCCATACCTGATCATTGTCATAGACAGTTGCCATGCATCAGTGTACAATAGGCATGTACAGGATATGAGAACGGCTTTGGTGTTAGGGGAGGATCGGTTTGATAGAGGTCCGGCTATTTGGCGAATTTCGACATCATGATACCAGGAATCAGCCTTCTGGTACGGCGATAGATCTGCCCGTTGGCACGGAGAAAACGTTGGGCGAGATACTCGCTCATTTTGGGATCGAGCCCGAGGCGGTGGGCAACGTCTTTGTCAACGGCCGCCTGGTGCCGCGATCTGTCTATCCGATAACGCTCGGATACCCGCTGACCTCGCAGGTTCCCGTTGAATCTGATGCGTTTTGGAACACGGTCGTGCGGTCCGGGGACCGGCTGGGATTGTTCCCCCGCACCATGAGTGCGGTAGTAGTTTGAGACCCGATCAGTTGAGCCATGGAAGAGGTGTAGGATGATAAAAGGTTGTCCCGGCGCGATTGCATTCAAAGAGGCCCGACCTGACTATATCGACTGCCCGCACTGCGGGGAGGAGATGGAGGTGTGGTCCGACGAGCCGCTGGCTCGCTGCCCGCACTGCAACCTGTGGGTGAGCCAGGATCGAGGGGCTTCGTGCATTGATTGGTGCCAGTCGGCCGTAGAGTGTATTGGGCTGGAGGCGTACGAGCGCTTGAAGCGCGTCCGCCCGCCCGAAGAGGAGTCTGTCGTTGACTCGAGTCCCACTGTATGATGCCCTGGCGGTCGATTATGACCGCTTTGTGAACTGGGAAGGGCGGCTGTCCCACGAGCTGCCCTTCTTTGTGTCCCTTTTCGAGGAGTACGGGGTGCGGCGCGTGCTGGACGCGGCCTGTGGCACCGGGCACCATGCTATTGCCCTGGCGCAAGAGGGCTACCAGGTGGTGGGGGGCGATCTCAGCGCACCCATGATCGAGAAGGCAGGCGAGAACGCCGCTGCCCAGGGTGTGGATGTTGAATTCACCGTGGCAGGTCTGGGCGAGTACGCGGCGCTGGGACAGATCTTCGATGCTGCCATATGCCTGGGCAATTCGCTGCCGCACCTGCTTGACGAGGCGGCTGTAGAGGGGGCCCTGGCCGATTTCGCCGCAGTGCTCCGGCCCGGCGGCCTGCTGGTGATCCAGAATCGCAACTTTGACCGGGTCTGGCGCGAGCGCGAGCGATTCATGGCCCCGCAGTCATTCCGCGATGGCGAGAGGGAGTGGATCTTTGTCCGGTTTTACGACTTTTACGAGGAGTCGCTTACCTTCAATATGCTGCGGCTTCGACGAAGGCCAGATGGCTGGACGCAGGACGTGGAATCCACCGAATTGCGCCCCGTTTTTGAACAAGACCTGGCATTGGCCCTGGCAGAAGCGGGTTTTGGACGTGTCACCCGCCTGGGCGGCTACGATGGGGCACCCTTTGACCCCGCCGCAAGTGGCGACCTCATAGCGGTAGCCACCAAAACGGGCTAGCCAGCTCCCTCACTCGCAGGCATTCGCGACCACTCGTCAGCGAGGAGCGCATACACGAATTCGTCGTCCCATTCGCCCCGTACCTGGTGACTCTGGCGGAAGTCGGCCTCGCGCCGCATGCCCAGCCGCTCCATGAGGCGCCACGATTGGGTGTTGGCCCTCCCCGTGCGCGCAAAGATGCGGTGCAGTCCCTTTGAGCGGAATCCCAAAGTCCGCTTGGCGGGAGAACTCGACTATGTGGCGCACGTCCCGGCCCTGGAATCCGCGAAGAGAGAGGCGCTCCGTTTCGATGGGCAGCGCCTCTGGTCTGTGGGCTGTCTGGGACATGTGCTTGCTATCGCGCCAAGATCGGCTTGATGTACGGCGATTCGAATTCACCGGACAGGATGTCCATCAGGATGAGGTCGTATTTCTCTCCGGCGATGATGCGGGCCTCTCGCTGCCTGCCTATCAGTTTGAATCCCACCTTTTCGTAGCAGCGGATCGCCCTCTCGTTGAATGAGAAGGTCCCCAGTATGACGCTGTTGAGGTTAAGCAGGTTGAAGGCATAGTCGAGCAAGAGTCTGACTGCCTCCTGCCCGTAGCCCTGGTCCCAATAGTTCTTTTCTCCGATGACGATGCCCAACATGGCTTTTCTGTTGACGAGATCGACCCTGAAAAGCAGGCAGCGGCCAACGGGCTCGTCGGTGTCTAAATCCACGATGCTAAAGACGTGCGAGTTGTCTTCCAGGATTTCGCGGATTGCCTCTTGCTCTGCCTCCAGAGAGGTTGGCGTGTACGCCTCGTCACCGAGGGGGATGGTCACCTCGAGGTCATTGAACCACCTGGCCCAGTGATCGGCATCCTCCAGGAGGCAGGGTGAGAGATAGCACTTTTCACCGGCGAGCATTCTGTAGTATGGCATGATCTTCCTCTCCCGCTCCGGACAGGCGCAGTCACGCGCCTGTCCGGCAGATCCTTCCTCAGGTGGCCGCCTGCCCTGCCGGTCTGCCCGACTTTTCGGTCAGTCCAGGCTTCCCACCACGTTCTCTACGGCTTCCAGTATCTCGCACGATTTGACCAATTCCTGCATCCGGTTGTGATCCGGATAGAGCGGACGGTCCTCGTCNAGGTGCTTGACATACTGGCGGATCACCTCTCGTGCTGCCTGGACGCCGCGTCCGGGCGTAAAGTCGCGAAAGTCCAGCGCCTGGGCCGCGCCCATGAATTCGATGCCCAACACGCCGCAGGCATTGTCCATGATCTGGTGATTCTTGATGGCCGTGTTCATGCCCATCGAGACAAAGTCCTCCTGGTCGGCGGCTGCCGGTATCGACTGGATGCTGGCGGGCATGGACAGGATTCTCTGCTCGACGATGAGCATGTCGGCGGTGTACTGGCTGAGCATCATGCCCGACATCATGCCCGCCCCTTTGGTCAGGAACGGCGGCAAGCCGATGCTCAGAGCTGGGTTGGTGAGCCGGTTGAACCGTCGCTCAGACATCACGCAGACCATGGTGATGGCGGCCCCGGCCATGTCCATGGGCAAGCTGACGGGCGTCCCCTGAAAGTTGGCGCCGGTGAGCGTGATCTGGTATTCGGGGAAGAAGATGGGGTTGTCGCCGACGCCGTTCAGTTCGATCTCCACCTGTGCTTTGGCATAGTCGACGGCATCGTGGACCGCTCCGATAACCTGGGGAGAGGAGCGCATCGAATAGGCATCCTGCACCTTGATCTTGAGCTTGCCGCTGAGCAGGTCGCTGCCCTCGACGCACTTGCCGAGGGCCTTTGCCGTCCGGACCGCGCCCGGGAACCCCCGCACCTCGTGCAACCGGACGTCGTACGGCTTCATGTTGGCATAGAGGGCTTCGAGCGTCATGGCGCAGGCGATCTCGGCCTGTTTCAGCCAGCGGTTCATGTCGTACAACTGGATGGCGCTCATGGCAGTCAGCAGGTTTGCCCCGTTGATAGCCGCCAGCCCGTCACGCGCCTTTAACCCGGGGATGGGGATGCCGGCCCGTTCCAGTGCCTCCCTGCCTGGCAGGCGCTCTCCCTGGTAGAATGCCTCGCCCTCGCCCATGAGCAGCAGGGCGATCTGGGACATGGGGGCCAGGTCGCCGCAGGCGCCCACGGATCCCTTCTGGCAGACGACCGGCGTGACGCCCCTGTTCAGCATCTCCACGAGGGTAAGCGTGATCTCGGGCCGGCATCCCGACTTGCCGTGGGCATGCACATTGATCCGGCCGGCGATCGCCCCGCGCACGTACTCGATAGGCGTTGGCTCGCCGATGCCGGCTGCGTGGTTGTAGATCAGGTATCGCTGGAACTGGCCTACCTGCTCGTCGGCCAGAACCACCTCCGAGAACTCGCCGATGCCGGTGTTGACGCCGTACATGATCTCGCGGGCCTCGATCTTTTCCTCGAGCATGGCACGGCACACCTTTATCCGCTCAAGGGCATCGGGGGAGAGGGATACCTTTTCCCCGTGCCGCGCAATGCGTACTAGCTTTTCGACCGTGAGGCCGGTGCCATCCAGAACAATCGTCATCTCTATCTCCTTGTCAAGTTTTTCTGCTCCGTTGCAGGATTTCGCGCTATGGCTAGCTACTGGGCGTATTGGTTGCCTGTCGTGCATCGACCGCGCAGCGCTATGCCTCCATCGCCTGTCGCTCCTCTTCCAGGTAGATGCTCTGACGCGCCATCGTCCGCTCCCAATCAACCTGGTGCCCGTCGAACTCGGGGCCGTCCACGCACGCAAACAGGGTCTTGCCACTCACCTCCTGTACGACCAGGGTGATGGTCCCGCCGTCGCGGTCATAGTCGGCGACCGCCAGCGGGATCCGCTCACCCCTCTCGTGAATGCGGATGATGACGAACTGGCCAGCCCTGGCCTTATGAGCCACGTCTGGCGCGCGGATCTCGTACCTCTTGGTGACGGGCGTGAGATCCTCAATGGCCAGGATTTCATACATCTATGCCTCTCATCACGGAAGCGGACGATGTTGGGTACACCAGCATTGTAGCACAAGCGCCGCGCCTGGCAAAGCGGGGGATACGCGACGAACCGGCTTTACCTCTTGAAGGAAACCAGGAGCTTTAGAAACCCGGGCAACCGTTTCACAGGAACCAGTGCTGCAGTGTCCCTGATATACGCTCGGTGCTCCTCACCGGCGCGCTGGATCAATTCCCTGTCCTCCATGTACCCTGCAGCCAGCGACGGGATCAGGAGCAGCAGGGAGACAAGTAGAGCCGTCCCGTTATTCCTGAAGAAGGCCAGGGCGATGGTTCCGCACATGAGGGAGAGGTAGAGGGGGTGCCGCACGTAGCCATAGATCTCCCCACGCACCACGGTCGCTTCCTCCGGAAAGATGGTATAGACGTCCATGCCGTGGGTCACTGTGTGGAAGCCGGCGCGTTCGATCTGAAGGTCCGTGAGAAAGAAAAGGACCAGGAACAACAGGCCCAGGAATATGGCCAGCCACGTTGGTAGCAGGCGCGGGCCAGCGACGAACAGCGGGTGGAAGAAACAGGCATACCACGTGACCAGATAGGGGATCATCAAGTGGTAGAAGAAATAGCGGTAGGCCATCGCCCCATATTTCTCCCGGTACGCGCGCGCCAGGGCAAAATGAATAGCGCTGATGGCGGTTACCACCAGGCACATGGCAGTCTGGCTGAGGAGCGGGCCGTATGGACCCAGGCCGTCGGCGAAATAGAAGAAGGCGCCGCATACCGCGGCCAAGATCAGGATATAGAGCACCGTAAGGGCGGCGCGCCATCCATTCCTGAGGTCAGGTACCTTGCCGAGGAATACCTCTATCGATTCACGGTCAAACATGGCTGTCCCCCTCCGAGATCGGTGCGAACCGCTCGTCCACGTGCCGGACCAGCGCATAGCTCACCGGCTGGAAGTGACTCATCCAGAAACGGGTACCAAGGACATTTGTACATCACGTGCCGGAGCAGTATACCATAGGGGAGGCGGGTTGGGCAAGGGTTGGGCAGTTGGGGCGACCGGACGCAGCGAGGCGACCGCATTCTCGCTGGAGAGATCGAGAAGCGATCGCCTCGTGGTGGAGAGTTGCTGTAGCAAGAAGGCTAGGGTGTAATGGACTCCGTTACCGTGGCCCGCGTGATGATGCCGCGCTGCGCCAGTTCGGCAAAGAAGGGCACGGGATCGATCGCGACTTCTGGCGCAAAGACGCCCGGCGCCGGCACCCGACCGGCTGCCAGCCATTGGGCGACGATCGAGGGTGCCACACCCGTCGGCAGGGAGCCTATGGGTGTCAGTGTCCCCATGCGATAGGTGCGTGGCTCTCCATCCCTGGTGCCGCTGATCTCGGTGACGATCTCTTTTGTCCAGTGCGTGGGGTCTGCCGGTTCCTGCACAAAGGCATCCAGTGGCGGGATATAATCAGCCAACAGTGTGACCAACATGTCCCGTGGTTTCACCTGTGCGCCCTTGACTTCCACAGGCTCAGAACCGGCAAATCCCAGGTCGGCCAATAGCTTGACCTTGGCAAAGGCTTCAGGACTCATGCCCCAGTAGTTGATCTTGAAAAAGCACTCGCGGATGCCCTTTTCCTTGAAGCTGACCGGCAGCGTGGCAACTTCGGAGTGCAAGGAGAGATGGCAGCGCAGCAGCCCTACCGGCGGCTCGAACCAATAGTCCTCTTCTCCAGACAGGGGCTCCTCCGCGACGAATTCGCCGTCGCGGAAGACCATGGGCGGCATCACCAGCTCGTCGATGATGGTGGGGATGGCGTAGCCAAAGCGCAAATCGTCACCTGTCAAGGGAAGGATTCCGTCATAGATGCGGATGGACTCTACAGTATCGAGACGGTCTGCCGCATAGCGGGCCTGCACGTTAGGTACGCCTGGCGCACTGCCCATGCATAGCACCGCAGTCAGCCCCGCTGCTGCAAACTCGTCGTGCAACTCCAGTTGCTTGCGCGTCAGGTGGAACAAGCCGCCGAGGTCGGTATAGTGCGCACCCACTTCCAGGCAGGCTCGCATCACCTCCAGGTTAAAGTAGTAGTGCACGGCATTCAGAACGGCGTCGGCGCCGCGCAGGGCTTCCACCAGCTTGGCACGATCCGTGACATCAGTCTCGACGATCTCGACCTTGGATCGGCCCTTTGGGAGCAGATCGGCCACTTTGTGGGCCAGATCTGTATCGCGATCGGCGATCACAATCTGCTGTGTGCCACCACTGGCGGCAAGATCCTTCACCGCGATGCGGCCCATGAGACCCGCGCCACCCAGAACAACGATCTTCATGTGAGGTTCTCCTTCTACATAAAAGGTGGCGGGCCGACAGATGCCAATCGGCCTGCCCCGTCCTCTGTCCCGATTAGCCTTCCTCTACCTCATCGGCCACCCAGGCGATGCCCAGTTCCTCCAGCTTGGCCTTTGTGGGCCGGCCCTCGCTATCCCATCCGCACATGTCATAGTAGGTCGATAGGGCAAATGCCAGCTCGTCCTCGGTGATGGCAATGCCGTCCGATGGACCACCTTCCAAGGGCTTGAAGAGCTTGGGCGGCAGCTTGTCTTCGGCACGGGTGAACCCCTCGCGGGCGTTGAAGGCGCGCATCATGTTCAGCGCCCTCTCGCCGGCGGTCATCAGCTCCTGCAAGGTGATATCCCATCCGGTCACGGCGCGCACCATCTCCGCCAGTTGTTCAGGGCCATATAGCTGCCAGGATGGCCCCCAGACAAACTGGCATACACCGATGGTGTTCAGCGCGCTGTAAAGGTGCTGGGTGACCATGGAGTAGCGCACCTTTTCCTCGTTGAGCACGTCATCCGGTTGGGGATCCACCAGGCCCAGTTCGGCCATGCGCTCGGGATAGTCCGCGTAGGAAGGATCGTGCTCGTGGGATTGGTGATCCGCACCGTACGGATTCACGGCGTAGATGAGGGCCAGCGAGCGCTTGACCTCTGGCATGTGTGCCGGCATCGGATTTGCCTTTACCGCGGTGACTAGCTCTTCTGCCTCCGGTCCGAAACTGCTGGCTGCCCGGGTCATACCTTCCGCCAATAGATCGCCGAATCCCTCCCTCTTGGCGATCAGTTCGGTCATCTTTACCATGGCCTCGGCAGAACCGTAGCGAAGCTCGATGCCGCCGGTATCGTCGGCAGTGATGATGCCCTGTTCAAAGCAGTCCATGGCCCAGGCAATGGTCGCGCCCGCGGTGATGGTGTCGATGCCGTACATGTTGGAGATCTCGTTGGCCTTGGATACCGCAGCCAGGTCAGAGACGGCACAGTAGGAGCCGAATGTGGCGAGCGTCTCATACTCGGGGCCGCCGTACAGCGGGTCTACGGTGTAGGGACCCTCTGTGATCTCGACGACCCGCTTGCAGCGAACGACGCAAGCGTAACAGGTATCGCGCTCCTTCAGGATGGTTTCAGACATGGTACTGCCATCGAGAGCCTCGAATCCCTCAAAGACGCCACTATCCCAGTTGCGGGTTGGCAGTCCACCAGCCTTATTTTGGGGAGATAGCACCTCGGCTGTGCCGAACAAGCCCATGCCATAGACATCCGACTCGGGAAAGTGCTTTGCCCCCCATTTGGCCAAGGCGGTGAGCGCTTTACGATCAGCAATAGGCGGCTTCTTTTGGCCCCGCACCGCGATGGCCTTGAGATTCTTGGAGCCCATCACCGCACCCATGCCGGTGCGGCCGGCGGCCCGGTTGGCCATGTTGATGATGCAAGCGTAGCGCACCAGCTTTTCTCCGGCGGGACCGATCTGCATGACCTGGATCTTGGGATCGTCCAGCTCATCCCGGATCGCGGCATCGACGTCACCGGTGACCCGACCCCATAGATGGGTCGCATCGCGCAGTTCCGCCTCGCCGTCGTGCAGCCAGAGGTAGACCGGCTTGTCAGCTTTGCCCTTGATGATAATTGCGTCAAAGCCAGCAGCCTTGGCCTCGGCGGGCCAAAAGCCCCCGGCCTGGGCGTCGCCAATCGATCCGGTGAGAGGGGATTTGGCGTTCACCATCACCCGGCTCTGCCCGGATACCGGAGCACCAGTGACGACACTGAGTGTGACCGCCAGGATGCTGTCCGGGGACAGGGGATCGATACCGCTGGGGCTCTCCCTGAGCAGGTAGTACATGCCGATGCCCTGCCCACCCAGGTACTTGCGGTAGAATTCCTCAGTGGGTTCTTCTACGGTGAGCGTCCCCGTTGTAAGATCTGCGTGCAGGATTTTGCCGTTGTATCCGTAAGGCAAGATAACCTCCTTTCAGTTTGCGATCCGGAAAGCTCCCTGGCCTCCGGCCATCTATGGGACACTTGTCGGTATGCTCAGTCGCTTGCCCAGCCCCCGTGCCAGCGCCCGCCGGTAGACCTCGGGCAGGATGGCTGCGTATTCTCCCCAGATGCCCAGGGCGATGTACACGATGACCTGGTCGTCGGATTCGCGCCCGGGCTTTTTGCCGGACACGATGTCAGGCCACTCGGCGTGGATATCCTCAACTCCAAATCTCCCCTGCTCGGCCAGTGTCTTTAACTCTGGGATGCGGGGCTGGACGTAATGCCAATTGTCCACGATTACCCTGTCGGCTGATGTGATGACGTCCAGCGCGATTTCCTGGTAAGAGCCCAGGCGGGCCACGAACGCCCCGGGGCGCAGCCAGGCGCGTTCCACGAGCGGTTGGTTGCCGGTGGTGACGGTGATGACGATCTCGGACGCCCGCACCGCCCGCTCTCGCCCGGCCAGTAGCACTGGCTCAATAGGGAACCCCATCTCTGGCGACAGCTCCGCCGCATAGGCATCGGCCATCTGGGGCATGATGTCTATGATGTAGGCCCGGTCGAGCGAGAAGCGGTGGGCCAGCGCGCGCAGATGCATTCGACCCAGCGACCCGGCGCCAAAGATGGTCACTGCATGCGCATCGGGACGGGCCAGCCATACAGCCGTGACGGCTGTGGATGCACCAGTCTTGAGGGCAGTCACCCAATCGGCCTCCATCATGCAGACAGGTAGGCCGCTCTGTGCGTCGAATAGGAGCACCACTGACGACGTGGCACTGATGCCCAAACGCGCTCGATTGCCGGGGAAGTAGCTGAAGGTCTTGACGAAAGCCATATCCTCGCCGGCGAGATATCCGGAGAAGGGTTTGATGAATCCGCCCTCTCCCAGACCCATGTAGAACTTGTCACCCGCGACCTGCCCGGCTGCGTCGGCCCGGATGCCCTTTTCCGCCAGTTCCAACGCTTCGGTCATGGTGATTGTCTTCTGAACTTCCGCCTCACTGAGAAACAGCATGGATTCAAGCATAGGTCTTGAGCCAGCCTCCGTACCGTTTATTTGGCATTGCGCATGCTCAGTGCAGTTTGCGAGCGCCCGGACTCGCCATACTATTTGGTTTTCAGGAACCCACCTCTGCAAGGGCGCCA
>P_1C_Sed_1_UnCtyDRAFT_1000026_pt1 | contig 20705 bp, 18 predicted proteins | sample Pon1CUnioCityCA_6_FD_11282 | JGI IMG/M metagenome (IMG submission 11282) | reverse complement strand
CAGTGGGGGCTGGTGGAATTCGTAGCGGATAGGAGCAATCGACATCTCTGCGGGAAATCGCGCGGCTTTGATCTCTTCCAGGTATTCAGCCGTATAGTCTCCCGGCTTCAGAACCGGGAAACGGTGCTGCTCGGCAAGATATCTGATATAATTGTAGTGGGCTGGTTCGTCAGGTGCTTGCCAGTCCGGTGTGAACGCCGCGTAGAGTGTAGCCAGGATCAGATAGACCAGGATGATGGCTGGCAACAACCAACGCGTGTAGCGGCTCGGTGATAGCTGGGACATGGTACACCCCGTCAAGCTCGCGTGCGAAATGACCGGTGGATCGCTCCGGATTCTGGCCCCCGATAGGCAGGGCCAGGAATCCGGAGCAAAGAAGGCAATGTGCGATGCGGCTTACTTGCCCAGGACCGTCATCAGGTCGCGGGCGTGTTCNTCTTCCATGATNAGGATATCTTCGAGAACCCTTCGCAGGCCGTANTCTTGCAGGGACTCGGCCTCGGCGATACGCTCCCTATAGCGCCTGACGGCATCCAGCTCGCCCTCCAGGTCCTGCTCCAGCATCACAGTGCTGTCGGGCGAGGTCTTGATGGTCTCCACGTCCACTGCGGGCACGCCACCCAGCCAGTCGATCTGATCCGAGAGGCTGATAGCATGCTGCATCTCCTCATTGGCGTGCACTAGCAATTCAGCAATGATCGACTCGTACTCGCCACCGGTAACCACCGAGGCATGCTGCACGTATTGGATCATAGCCGCGTACTCCCACGCCAGATCCCCATTCAGCTTTTCCAGAAGCTCTTCCTTTGTGATACCCATTCTGTTCTCTCCTTTCGCCCGACGCCATGCCGGAAATCTTGTGCGAGATACCTGGTTGGTTATCGGTGTGCGACCGCTCGATCTTCTGGCAATCTCCGCACCGATAGCATCTATCCCAGATTCTCCAACCGCTCGTAGATGATAGCACAGGCATGCCGGTTGTGCAAAGACGAACAAGACAACGGTCTGCGGTACCTTTTGCAGGGCAGCAAGAGGTAGAGTATAATCACACCAGTGATCGGGAGGTGGACTATGGGTCTATTGCGCAAACTTCGAGTCCTGGCGGGCGCGCTGGTGCACAAGCCCTTCATGCCCAAGGAGGACAAAGTGGAGTTGGATGAGGGAAGCGGCGTGCCAGGTGAAAGGCCCGCGCGGCTGGATTCATCCCGTTCGGGAGCTGAGGAATCGGACGTGACCGATGGCGAGCGGGTCGCAGACCTGATCGCCAGGCAGCAACGAGAGCAGGCCGATTAGGAACCGGCGCCGATGGCCCGGTACAGCGCTAGTGCGTCGGCGGCGATCTTTTCCCAGCGGAACTGCTCAGCCAGAGCCTTGGCCCCCGCGCCGAGCCTCTGGCGCAGAGACCGGTCAGCGGCCAATTGCCTTATAGCTGTTGCCAGGGCGATTGCGTCTCCAGGTGCGACCAGGTACACGTTCTGTCCGTGGATCAGTTCCGGCAGTTCCAGCCGAGGCTGTGTGGTCAGAATCGGCACCCCGTGTGCCAGGGCAGCATGAAAAGTGCCGTGGAGGAACGAGACGCCATCGCGGTACGGCAGCACGCATAGGTCGGCGCTCGCAAAGCTGGCTGTGACCTGCTCTGCGGGTATGAATCCGGTCCAATGAATGCGATCCCCCAACGCTAGCTCGGTGATCAGAGCGTCCATTCGGGCCAGGTAGGCGACATTCGTTGGGTCGCTGGCCCCTGTTCGACCTCCAATAAAGACCAAGGACACGTTGCCAGCCATCGGCGGATCGGCAACTAGGTCGCGCAATCCGTGGAGCAACGTATCCACGCCCTTTCGATCGTTGATAAACCCAAAGAAGCAGAGCACAATGTCGTCCGGGCCCGCCCCCCACTGGGAACGTACTGCGTCGCGGTCAAAGCCAGCAGGCAGCGCCGGCTTGATGTTGGAACCGATGGGGATGAGCGCGGGCGGCCTATCCAGCACGGCCGTCAGAGCTTCCAGGTCCTCGCGGTTCGTGGTGATCGCTGCGTCGCTGCGCCGGGCGAGCTCGTTGACTACCCACCTGCGCACCGGACCCGCCTTGGGAAATAGGTAGGGCACTTTGAGGTCGTGAAAGGTTACCGCCGATCGCGGGCGCCCGGCACCCATCCGGCGCAGGCGCCAGGGCCAAAAGTTGATGGCGGGGTGCATGGCATAGGCCGCCGCCTGATACTGGACGTGCACTACGTCCGGTTTGCGTGTTCGGACCAGTTCGAGTAGGGTGCCCCAGCAGCGCCAGTCCCAGCGCTTGACGATGGGGTGAACGTTCAGGCCTGGCACAGGGCCAGCCTGCGTCGGCGCCAGTACATCGACCTCACAACCCAGATCGTGTAAGGCCAGGCTGATCTCCTTGGTATAGTCACCCACGCCGCCCTGCATGGGTGGAAACTCGCCCGTGACAAACAGAACCCTCAAAGATTCCCCCGCAGCCCTGATCTCAACACCTGGCCGTAGGCCCGCACCCGCTCTGCACGCAGGGAGCGCTTGTGGCCTATCAGCCACTTCAGAGCCTCCCGCGCCACCTGGTAGACATAGGTCAGAAGTAGGAACCAGCGCAGCGCTTCCGCCTGAAACGCGCCATGGTGCTTGCGGAAGTAACGCACCTTGCTGCTCTGGAAATAGATATGCCTGGCTGGCACCACCTGCTCGCTGCTCTTCCCCTCGTGGTGGATGATGGCGGCGGTGGGCAGGTAGGCGATTTCCCAACCAGCGGCCTTGATGCGCCGGCACCAATCCAGTTCTTCCGAGTACATGAAATACCCTTCATCGAGACCGCCAACCTGCTCAAAGGCTTGCCGGCGCACCAGCAGACAGGCACCCACGACCCAGTCCACTCGCTGGATGGCATCGTCGGCGGTGTCGGCCATATAGTACCGGCGCAAGATCCGGTTGTCTTGCCACCACTCCTGCACCACGGTGCTCTCGACGAGGGCGGTGGCAAAGGTGGGGAACCGGCGGCGCGAGGATTGGGTGCTGCCGTCGGGATACAGGAGCCTCGGCCCTAGCGCGCCGACCTCCCTGTTGGCCTCCGCATAGCGGAGCATCGTGACCAGAGCATCGCCCACCACTTCCGTATCGGGATTCAGCAGCAGCAGGTAGCGTCCTCGACTGAGGGCCAGGCCCTGGTTGTTAGCAGCGGTAAATCCCCGGTTTTCGTTGTTTGCAAGGAGATGGATCTGGGGGAACTCGTCGCGAACCATCTCTGCACTGCCGTCGGTGCTGGCGTTGTCGACGACCAGAATCTCCACGTCCCAGTCCCCGATCCGGTACGCACCCTCATCCGGACTGAGTTGAGCCCCGGTTATCACAGACTGGAGACAGTGACGGAGCAGGTCCCGGACGTTCCAGCTTACGATGACAACNCTCAGGTCGACCACACGCCCCCCATCTTTGGGGCCTATTTCTGGCGGGATACGCTATAGTCCGCCAATTCGAGCAGGATATTGCGGGTATCACCTTCCGGCAGGATGCTCAGCGCAGCCTTGCTCTGGGTGACAAATCGCCTGGCCCGGTCCAGGGCCTGGTCCACGGCTCCCGCCTCGCGGATTGCGGCCACGACCTCCTGCACCAAAGCCTCATCCCCTCCATCGCGCACAACGGTTGCGACTCGTTCATCATCCGGATACTCGCGCAGGAAGTAGAGGACGGGCAAGGTCACGATCCCCTCGCGCAGGTCGCTTGCCACCGGCTTTCCCAATATCTCCTGGTTGCCCTGAAAATCGAGGACATCGTCCACGATCTGAAAACCAGTGCCCAGGAGCCGCCCGTACTCCTGCAGGGCCGTCTGTTCTGCCTCTGGCGCGCCGCCCAGCACCGAGGCAGCCTCGGTCGCTGCGGCAAAGAGGGAAGCCGTCTTGGCATGGATACGCCTGTCATACTGATCCAGCGCGTCTTCCCACGCCTGCTCGGTGACGAGGTGCGGTACATTGTGCCGGTCAAAGATCTGCCGTAGCTCGCCGCTACAAATGGTCATCAGTGTGTCAGCAAAGATGGCCATCACGCGCACATCGCCCGTTTCCGCCGCAAAGGCCGCTGCCCGCGCGAAAAGATAGTCACCCGTTAGGACGGTAGCGCCCGTACTCCACTGGGCATTGACCGTGGTCTGCCCCCGCCGCATCAGCGCTCCATCGATCAGATCGTCGTGTACCAGGGTGGCAGTGTGCAACATCTCCACCGACGCAGCGAGCGGCACCAGTTTTTCCATGTCGGCGGAATAAAAGCGCCCGGCTAACAACGCCAATGCTGGGCGCAGCCGCTTGCCGCCGCTGTCCAGCAATGAGCTGAGGACCGCCGTGAGTTGGGGGTACTCAGGATGTGCCGGCTCACGCAGTTTGCGCTCTACCAGTTCCAGTTCCGCTTCTAGCGGCTCGAATAGTGGAATCGTGTTCAATCTAGTTCCTCTTCCAATACGGTGTTCGCCAACTTGAAAAGGCGGTGGGCGTTGGTCGTCGTCGCCCGCGCCAGGTCGTCAAACGGTATGCCCTTTAGCTTTGCGATTCGCTCCACTACCAGGCGGACGTAGGCCGGCTCGTTGCGCTTGCCCCGATGCGGCTCCGGTGCCAGAAATGGGCAATCAGTCTCCACTAGCAGGCGATCCAAGGGCAGCGCCCGAACAATCTCGGGGAGCTGCCGTGCGTTCCTGTACGTCACCGGCCCCGAGATCGAGATATAGAAGCCCAGGTCGATGGCCCGCTTGGCCATCTCCAGATCGCCGGAGAATGTATGCAGCACACCCAGACGCCCACTCAGGGTCGAACTGGTCAGGTCCTGCGCCCACTTGGTCAGGGTGTTCATGATCTCCTCGTGGGCGTCGCGGTCATGTATGATGACGGGTTTGCCCAGTTTGGCTGCCCAGGCCAACTGTGCCTGGAAGGCCCGTCGTTGTACGTCACGTGGCGACAGATCCCGGTAGTAGTCCAGTCCGATCTCACCTACAGCTACGACCGTTGGCTTCTGCGCCAGCTCGCGCAGCTCAGCCAGCGTTGCACCATCCAGATTCTTGGCGTCGTGGGGATGCACGCCCACTGCCGCATAGATCGATTCGTACTGTTCAGCCAGCCTCACCGCCCGCCGACTGGAGTCCAGGTCGACGCCCACATTCACAATCGCAGCCACTCCGGCTGCCCTCGCCCGGTCAATGACTCCCGGGCGGTCAGCGTCGAACTTGGAAAAATCCAGATGGGCGTGCGTGTCGATCAGCGTCAAGCCTGTAGCCCCGCAATGCGCAGCCCATCCTCCAGGATCGACTGCACCCGATCCTCTTCAGTCGTCTCACAGTACACGCGGATGATCGGCTCGGTTCCAGAAAAGCGGATGAGCATCCAGCCTCCGTCCGAAAGGCCGAACTTGAACCCGTCCTTTGTATTAACACCCGTCACCGCCAGCCCGCCAATGGTTGACGGATTGGCATCCCGGATGCGCGATCTTGTGGCTTCGCGTTGATCGGCCGGGAAGCGCCGGTCGATACGATCGTAGTAATGGGCTCCGACCTGGCTGTAGAGATGGTCGATCAACTGCGATGGCGTCTTGTTGAGCCGCACCATCAGGTCCAAGATGTAGAGCCCGGCCAGAATGCCGTCGCGCTCCGGTACATGACCGCGGAATGCGTACCCGCCGCTCTCCTCACCACCGAGGAGCGCGGCGGTCTCGAGCATCTTTGGCGCGACATACTTGAATCCCACACCTGTCTCGTAAACCGGCACATCATAGATCTTGCCCAATTTCTCCAGCATCGATGTAGTAGACACTGTCTTGACGATGGGCCCCCGCTCGCCGCGAACCTCCAACAGGTACATCGCCAGGAGTGCGTATACCTGGAGCTGGTTTATGAAGGTGCCGTGCTCGTCGCCAATACCTATCCTGTCCGCATCACCATCGTTGATGATCTCTACGTCGGCACCCATTTCCTGTACACGGGCCAGGCCAGCATCAACATTGGGCTGTATCGGCTCCGGGCGGGCCATCTCTGGAAAGACCGGGTTGCGTTCGGCATGGATTTCGATGATGCGGGTCTTGCCGCCTTCCAGGATACGTGGGAACCAGCCGGCGCCGTTTCCCCACATCGCATCCACCAGGACCGTCAATCCGGCTGCCTTGATTGGTTCTACGTCCATCAGGCGTTTGATCTGCTCCAGGTAGGCGGGTGCAGGATCAAAATACACTACCGAGCCCTGGTCAATAGCCTCCGCCAGGGAAACTCGCTTTACCCCATCGATACCTGGGATCAAAGCCTCGATCTCTTTCAACCCATCGGGGGCAATGGCCCCTCCATGCTCATCACGCACCTTGAAGCCGTTGTCTGTAGGGGGATTGTGGCTCGCAGTGATGTTGACCGCGCCAACTGCTCCTTCTGCCACCACAGAGTAGGATATAACCGGAGTTGGTGTCGCCCCTTCGGTGAGCAGGACACGAAAGCCATTAGCGGCTAGCACTTCGGCCACGGCAGCAGCAAAATCCTCCGAGGCAAAGCGCTTGTCATAACCCACAACAATCTTCTCGCCACCTTTGCCATGCTTTAGCATATAAGAGGCAAAGCCTTGCGTGCAGCGGCGAACGTTGTCGAACGTGTAATCCTCGGCGACGCGAGCGCGCCACCCATCAGTGCCAAAGCGTATATCAGTCATCGGTTCTCCTCACCATGCTAGACTTCTGCGTGAATCGCGCAGCCACTCGAGATACCCAAAAGGGGCAACGACATCGAGCTGGCTCACCCTCTCCAATCAGAGATGCCCTGAGCAATCTGCCGAAGGGCCATTCTTACTTCATTAGCGACCAGGCCAGAGTCATCATTTGTCCGGCTACGCACAGATAATCGAACGACCTCTTCTGTCCCCGAATATCGCAGGATGGCCTCCGCCGTCTTTTCGAGGGAGTCGCTACCCTTCTCCTCAACACTCAATCGTATCTCGTTATCCGTTCCAGAGGTTCTGAGTATCGGGTCATTGCCGGTCGCCAGAAGCCGTCCGATCTGGTCGAGAACACTTCTGACACTATCAACCCTCTGTAGCGATGGACGAGAGGATACAGCCGCACTGTCGATAATGTTGAGATAATGGGGCATCACCAAGCTGAGATCCGAGAGACGCTCGCTGCCCTGATGCGTCACGGCTGCCATTACGGCGAGGGCCGCGAAAATGCCGTCTCCCGTAGTGTGTCCGTTTTCAAGCACGAGGATATGCCCTGAACGCTCGCCACCCAACGTGTAGCCATTGGCAAGCATTTCCGCCAGGACATATCTGTCGCCGACGCGAGTCTCCACAACCCGTGCCCCGATATCGCGGAGGCTGTCTTGAAGGCCATAGTTGCTCATACTGGTCGTGACAACTACGTTCCCGGCAAGCTTGTCGCGCGCATACAAGTGCCGGGCCAGGATAGCCATAATAACATCGCCGTCTAGCACATCCCCCTGTTCATCTACCAGGATGACGCGGTCCCCATCCCCATCAAATGCTACGCCAACATCTGCGCCAGTCCTCAGCACAAGTTCTGCCAACCGCGTGGGCTGGACATACTCGTAACTCTCATTGATGTTGACGCCATCGGGCTTGTCGTGAACTGCTTCCACGTGGGCACCGAGGCGGCGAAACACCTCAGGAGCTATCTCCGAAGTCGCCCCATTGGCGCAGTCGATCACTATGCGCTTCCCCTGCAGAGAAAGAGCGGCGGCCCATGTCTCGACGAGATAATCCCCATAGTCCTTCCGCCAGTTGCGCACATTCCAACTGCGTCCCAGGCGATGTGTGTCTGCTACGTCAAGCGGAGCGTCGCTGTCGAGTAATAGCCTCTCGATCTCGATCTCCGTCTCATCAGGGATCTTGAAACCATCGGCTGCAAACAGCTTGATCCCGTTGTGCTCGAACGAATTGTGGGATGCGGAGATCACGATACCAAGTTGGCAACCGTGTTTCCGTGTCAAATAGGCCACGCCCGGTGTGGGAATAGTCCCCACCAGCATCGTATCGACACCATGGGACGTCAGCCCGGCTACCAACGCGTGCTCCAGCATGTGCCCTGACCGTCTCGGATCTCGACCGATCAGGACGTTTGGGTTATCCCCCTCGTGGTTGAGGGTCTGAGCGATTGCCTGCCCGATCCTTACCACAGAGTTCGCCGACAGGGGCCACTGATTGGCTGTACCGCGAATGCCGTCTGTTCCGAACAACCGTTGCTTGCGTGTACTCATTCTTCCGTGCTTGCCATCTCGAGATTCTGAGTTTATAGCATCCGGAGAGTCCTGCACCCTGCCTGTATCGGTATGACCCGACAACAGGTTGGTGCAATGCTCCTACAGGTTATGTATCTCCTTCAAGTGCTTCAGGTCAGCATCGACCATCATCTGGATCAGCCCCTCAAACGAGACCTCTGCCTCCCACCCCAGTTCTTTCCGTGCCTTGCTGGGATCGCTCACCAGCAGATCCACCTCGGCAGGCCGGTAGAAAGCCGGGTCGCTGATCACGAGGTCCTCCCAATTCAGGCCTGCATAGTCAAAGGCGACTTTGCACAACTCGCGCACCGAGTGCGTTTCCCCCATGCCTACTACATAGTCATCCGGCTGGTCCTGCTGCAGCATCATCCACATCGCTTTGACATAGTCGCCTGCAAAGCCCCAATCGCGACGCGATTCCAGGTTCCCAAGGTGCAGTTCCTGCGCCAACCCCAGCTTGATCTGGGCGACTCCGTGTGTAACCTTTCGCGTTACAAACTCGAGACCCCGGCGCGGGCTTTCGTGGTTGAATAGGATGCCTGAACAGGCGAATAGATCGTAGCTCTCCCGGTAGTTGATCGTAATCCAATGGCCGTAGACCTTGGCCACTCCATACGGGCTCCGCGGGTAGAAGGGGGTCTGTTCGTTCTGCGGCACTTCCCGGACCTTGCCAAACATCTCGCTGCTCGAAGCCTGGTAAAAGCGGGCCTCCGGCGCCATGCTGCGCATGGCCTCCAACACCCTGGTGACCCCCAGCGCTGTGAATTCGCCTGTGAGGACCGGCTGCTTCCAAGAGACTGGCACAAAGCTCTGTGCTGCCAGGTTATAGATCTCGTCAGGTTTGTACTCGCCCATGATGTCGTTCAGCGAGGTCTGGTCCAGCAGGTCCCCGTGTGCCAACGTGATCCTATCCTGGATATGCTCGATCCGTCCAAAGGTCACCGTGCTGGAGCGGCGTATCATGCCCACCACGCGATAGCCCTGCTCGAGCAAGAACTCGGCCAAATACGAGCCATCCTGTCCTGTAATACCGGTTATGAGAGCCGTTTTCGTCATCTACACTCTATCCTATACTTGGGTTTTGGCGCCACCTGCTCATGCGGCGGCTTTCTCCTGCCGCCAATAGTCCAAGACGTCTCGCAGGCTCTGCGCCAGCGGAATCGTCGCTCGCCATCCGCACAGATCGCGTATCCGGGTGGCGTCGCACACGATGTCGGGCGTCTCGGACGGCCGCATCCGATCCGGATCCTGGCGCACCTCAATAGGCACCTGACTCATGGCCAACAACGTATCCAGGATCTCCTGGATCGAATGGGATTCCCCAGCACCTACATTGTACACCTGGCCCGGCACGCCGTGCTGGACAAGCGCCGCGTAGGCTTGCACCACATCCCGGACATCGCTGAAATCACGCCGGGCATCGAGGTTGCCAACGGCCATGATCGGCGCCTGCTGGCCTAGCTCAGCGGCTGCGATCTGGCTGGCAAAATCCGCAGCGACGAAACCAAGCCGCTGCCGTGGCCCAATGTGGTTAAATGGTCGCACGCGCACCACATGCAGCTTGTGCACCAGGTGATACTGCAGGCCCATCAGATCTTGAGCTACCTTGCTCAAGGCGTACGGATTCAGGGGGCGCAAAGGCGTGTCTTCGTCTACCGGCAGGTCGTCCGGCGAGACCATCCCGTATTCCTCACTGGAACCAACCACCAGCACCCGGCAATCGGGCACGACCCGCGCCACACCCTCCAGGATGCTGAGCTGCATGCGTATGTTGGTTTCCAGCGTGCCCCACGGATCGCGTCGGGAGGTGGAGACGAGCGGCTGGGCTGCCAGATGAAAAATGGCATCTGGACGGGCCTGTTCCAGGATAAAGTTCACGACATCGACCCGTGATAGCTCAGCCGGATAGAGCTCCAACTGGCCACACAGGTCAGCAATATTGCCGTATGGTCCGAATACCGTGCCCGCGACTTGCCAATCGGTAGCTTCCAGCAAGTATTCGGCCAGATAACTACCCACGAAGCCGGAAATGCCCGTGATGAGTGCTCTCAAGCCGCCCTCCAACGCCTGGGACCCCCCGGCCCCGCACATTGCGTGGTATTATACCCTACTTTAGGGTTCATCGCAAAGGAAGGCAACCAGGCGACCAAACACCATTGCGGACCGACGCGATTGGTGCTATAATAGTGCCCGAAGAGGAGTTCTGCCATTGAGCATGTCCAGGGAGAGGCAGGGCCTGCGCCGATTTCGCGATGGCGCAGAGCCCACAACAGAAGCTCAGACCCGATTCGAGGCTGCCAGAGTCCTTGCCCGTCAGGGAAACCTGGATGAGGCCCGTGTCTTGCTGCGAGCCTCCGTGCAGGCGGATCCCGGCCTGGTCGATGCCTGGCTGCAGTTGGCCTGGCTCACCGAGAACCCGCGCGAGCGGACGGCCATTCTGCAGCACATTCTCACCCTGGAACCTGACCACGCTCAAGCCAGAGCAGAGCTGGCGCGGCTGCAGCCAATAACCGTACCTCCGCCCCCAGTTCGCAAGCCCTCGACAGGACGGAGGAGCCTCTGGTTCCTGGGCTCCCTGGTACTGCTCGCCCTGCTTGCCCTAGCTGTCCTGCTCTTCTGGGGACCTGTCGAAAACAGCCTGGCGAGGTTATTGCCGACGGCGACACCCATCGTCACGCCCATGCCGACACTAGCCCCGGACCAACGTGCAGCGCAGTTCGATCCGCAGTTGCAGGCCGCACTCGATCAGCAGGACTGGGACCGTGCCCTGGAACTCGTGACGATTATGCGCAACATCGATCCCTTGAGCGAGGACGTGCAGCAGGTAGCTCTGGCGGCCCACGTCAAGTATGGCAGGGCCCTAGTGGAGCAGGGCGAGATCGAAAGCGCCCTTGCCCAATTCGATGAGGCAGTTAACCTCGACCCGGCGGACGAGGACGCCCGACTGCTGTACAGAGTCTCGCAGCTCTACCTCGAGGGTCGCAGCGCTCTCAATTCCGGAGAATGGTCTGTGGCTGTCCTGCTCCTCGTCGAGGCCCACGAGCTACTGCCCGATTATGCAGATCTGGCTGCCCGGGTGATCGAGGCCTACCGCAGCCAGGGCCAGGCAGCTCTGGAGGCTGGCGAGTGGACCAATGCCATCCAGGCCCTGACCAAAGCGCGTGACCGGGCGCCCGATGACGCAGAGTTGACCGAACTACTGGCCACAGCGTACCGCCAGAGGGGGGTAGAGTGGCAGGAGCAGAACAAGCTCGAGAAGGCGCGGACCGATCTGGAGACGGCCCTGGCCCTGCAGCCCGGCGATCAAGAGGCCAAGACCCACTACGACGAGGTCATGTACATTCTCTTCCCGCCCAAGCGCATCGAGATTGACATCTCTTCGCAGCGCTTCTATGCCTATGTGGGCGATGAATTGGTCTACAGCTTTCCGACCTCGACCGGCTTGCCAGGGCGCGATACAGCCGTTGGCCGCTTTGAGGTGCAGAGCAAGATCCCCATGGCCTACTCCAGTATCTGGCGGCTGAACATGCCCTACTGGCTGGGCATCTACAACGTAGGGCGAATCGAGAATGGCATCCATGCTCTGCCGATCCGGCCAGATGGGACGGTTATGTGGGCGGGGCTTCTCGGTCAAAAGGCTTCCTACGGCTGTGTCATCCTTAGCACTCAGGCGGCACGGACCATCTACGAATGGGCTGAGATCGGCACCCCCGTGCACATTCACTACTAGCAAAGAGGCAATCATGGTGCGACAAGTCTTTCAGGAACAGATCCGCGAGCTATTGGAGGACCTGCTGGAGATGGGCCAGATGGTGGCCGATTCCATCAACTCTGCCATTCAGGCGTTAGCCAAACAGGATGAAGAGATGGCCCAGTGGGTCATCGACTATGATGATGAGATCAACTCCTTCCAGTACGACATCGACGAAAAATGCTTGGTATTGATCGCCACCCAACAGCCAATGGCTGGCGATCTGCGCGCCATCCTATCGGTCTCGAATATTGCCGCCGAGTTGGAGCGCATTGGCGATTACTCAGAGGGTATCGCCCGGCTGGCCCTCAAGCTTGCCGGTCGCCCTCTGCTCAAGCCCCTGATCGACATCCCTCGCATGGCGGAAGAAGGCCGCCGCATGCTGATGACCGCTCTGGAGGCGTTTGCCCGCCAGGACGTCGAGGCTGCCAGACAGGTCGGCATCGCAGATGACACCGTCGATGCCCTCTACGATCAGGTGTACCGTGAGCTGCTGGTCTATATGATGGAGGACCCAAGGACGATAACCCAGGCCACCTATCTGCTGTGGGTGGCCCACAACCTGGAGCGGATCGCAGACAGAACGACGAATATCGCCGAACGCGTGATCTTTTTGGACAGCGGCCGGATCGTTGACCTGAACCGCTAGGGCGATCTGCGACTGCGCCGCGCGCCAAATTGCATTTCAGCAGTCAGGATCTGCGCGCACACTCTTTGCCAGCCCATACTTATCAGTGGAGGTATAAGCCATGACAATGGATCTGGGCCAATTGTCTCAGATGACAACCTGGCTAGACGAGGAACATCGACGTAGCAAGGCCGAGCTTGTACAACTCAAGCAGATGGTTGCCAACGAGGAAGCCGAGCTGCAGGACCAGTCTCGCACGCTCAAAGATCTGGAGGGCCGCATAGCCGGCATGCAGACGCAGCTCATCAAGGCATCCCAGCTCCAGGCTGCCATGGAGCAGCTCAGGGAAGAGGTGGTGCACCTGCTTGCCCAGTCGGAGGAGCGGCGCCAGCAGGAAGCGCGCGAGATGGAGCGGCTGCGTTCCGTCGAGCGCGACAATACCTCGCGGGCCGTGAACGAGATTCGCCGGGAACTGCAACGCATCCCCCGCGTAGAGGAAGAGAGCAAGCTGCGCAAGGCCGAGCAGCAGCGCATGAGCGAATCCCTGTTGGCCATGCAGCAGACCCTCAATACCCTCACCAAGGATGTCGAGAACAAAGTGCGGAGCATCCCCTTTCTGGAGGATGGCCGCCAGCAGGATGCCAAGCGGATCGCCCAACTGCAGCAGGAATCGCTGGAGGCATTGAAGCGCATTGAACAGTTGGGTTCGCGGCTGCAGACACTGGAGGATGCCGTACAGCGCCACGAGCGCGACACCGGAGAGCTAAAAGGGGTGGTCGTCCAGCTCCGCACGGCACAGCGAGACTTTGTCGAGAAGCAGCTGCTGGAGACCGAGAGCTTTAAGCGGGAAATGGCCGACTGGGCTGAGAGGATGGCCTTCTTTGACAAAAAGTTCGCAGATTTCACTGCTCGCATGGAGACCTTTGCCACCCAGTTCCGGGATGATCGCCAGGTCGTGGAGAGTGTGGAGCGTTTCCAGGAGACGATCAAGCGGGAGCAGGCGCAGGTGTCCGAGCTGCAGCGCCTGACCGAGGAGCGGCAGAGGCGCCAGTTGGATGAATGGCAGGAAGAGAACGAGAAGCGGTGGCGAAAGGAACTGCTGCGCTGGGAGCACCAGTGGGGCGAGCAGGACAAGCGCAATGGGCAGGTTTCCGAGACCTTTACCGGCGTCCAATCGCGGCTGAACCAGCACAGGACCGAGATCAATGCTGCCTGGAAGTTCCTCGAGTCGCAGGTCAACTATCAGGTGCAGGAGACACGTCGCTGGGCCGGCGAGATGAACCGCATCCTGGAGGAGCGGCCCAAGAAGAAATAGACAGTGGCCTCCCGGCCCGTGTCCACCGTCCGCCATCGCGGACGCTGGGAGCTTGAGCGTTAGAAAGAAGGGAATGTGCGCGTAATAGGAACCGCAGGTCACGTGGACCATGGAAAATCGACCCTGGTCCACGCCTTGACCGGTATCGACCCCGACCGGCTCAAAGAGGAAAAAGAGCGGGAGATGACTATTGACCTCGGCTTTGCCTGGCTCACCCTGCCGAGCGGCGAGCGGGTGGGCGTGGTAGACGTTCCGGGTCACAAGGACTTTATCAAGAATATGCTCGCCGGCGTGGGTGGCATCGACGCGGCCCTCTTTGTCGTGGCTGCCGACGAGGGCGTAATGCCCCAAACGCGCGAGCATCTGTCCATCCTCGATCTGCTCCAGGTGCCCGGCGGCGTCGTAGCCCTGACCAAGACAGACATGGCCGAGGACGAGGACTGGCTCGATCTGGTCGAGGCCGATCTCCTTGAGGTGCTGGAGGGCACCGTGCTGGACGGCGCGCCGGTGGTGCGCTGCTCGGCGCGCACCGGGGAGGGCCTGGAGGAGTTGCTCGCCGAGTTGGACGACTACCTGTCCACCGGTGCCCCTCGCCGTGACGTGGGCCGCCCGCGCCTGCCCATCGACCGGGTCTTTACCGTCCCCGGCTTTGGCACCGTCGTCACAGGCACGCTGAGCGACGGCACCCTGTCCGTAGGCCAGGAGGTAGAGATCCAGCCATCCGGGCTCGGTGCGCGCATCCGCGGCCTGCAGACCCACAAGGAAAAGATCGACCAAGCAGTCCCCGGCAGCAGGGTGGCCATCAACCTGACCGGCGTTGGCAAGGACGAGATCTTTCGCGGCGACGTGGTGACTGCGCCGGGATGGCTCAAGCCGACGTTGCTGGTAGACTGCCACCTGCGCTACCTGCCCGACGCTCCGCTGCCCCTCAAGCACAACACGCGGGTCGACTTTTTCAGCGGCGCCGCAGAGACCTACGCCCGGGTGCGTCTGCTGGGCACCAGGGCGCTGGCTCCTGGCGAGGAAGGTTGGGTGCAGCTCCGCCTGGAAAAGTCTGTGGCCCTCACCAAGGGCGATCGCTTTATCCTGCGCCTGCCGTCGCCCAGCGTGACCATTGGCGGCGGCAGGGTGGTCAACCCCTTCCCGGGCCGGCGCCACCGCCGCTTCCGCCCGGAGGTGATCGAGCGCCTGGAGACCCTGGCCCACGGCACACCCGACGAGGTCCTGCTGCAGGACCTGGAGCGCCGGCAGCCCTGCGAGGTCCGCGACCTCTACCGCCACACCAGCCTATCGCAGCAGCAGGCCAGGGAGTCGCTGAGCCTGCTGGTGGAGGACGGGCAGGTATTTGTCCTGGACAGCGGCCTGGATGCCAGCAAGGCATCCGGCTACCGCGACGCCAGCTTTCTCATCACGCGCTCCGGTTGGGGGGCCTTGCGCGAGCGGCTGCAGACCCTGTTGGGCAACTACCATCGCCAGTTTCCCTTGCGTGCCGGCATGCCCCGCGAGGAGGTCAAGAGCCGCCTGGCACCCTATGTCTCCCAGCTGACCTCGCGGCTCTTTAACGAGATCGTCGAGCGGGCCGCGGGCGAGGGCTGGCTGGAGGATATCGCTGGCGCCACCATCCGCCTGGCCTCCCACGAGATCACCTTTAGCCCCAAACAGCAGCAGGCGGTCGACTACCTGCTCTACACCTTCCGCCAGGACCCCTACACCACACCGTCGGTGGCCCAGTGCGAGGAGCAAGTTGGCCCCGAATTGCTCAGCGCCCTCATCGAGCAGGGCCACCTCATCAAACTCAGCGAGGACGTGATCTTTTTGACCGACACGTACGACGAGATGCGCGACCGTGTGGTGGCCCACCTGCAGGAGCAGGGTACCATCACCGTGGCCGAGATGCGCGATATGTTTAGCACGAGCCGCAAGTACGCCCTGGCCTTCCTGGGCCATCTGGATGAGAAGCGGATTACGCGCCGCGTGGGCGACGAGCGGGTCCTGCGCTGAGGTGAGGCATGGAACCAAGAATCAATGGAACTACTTTTGGCTTGGTCACCGTCGACGGGCAACTCTACAAGCGTGACATCATCATCCGCCTGAGCGGCAAGGTGAAGAAACGCAAGAAAAAGCTATCCAAGGCCGTGTACGGCACCTCCCACACCATCTCGCTGGACGAGGCCAAGCACGTCTACCAGAAAGGAGCCGAGCGGCTAATCGTTGGCACCGGGCAGTTTGGCTTTGTCGAGCTTTCCGACGAGGCCGCCGCCTATTTCGACAAGAAGGGCTGCCAGGTGGACCTTCGGCCCATGAAGGAGGCGATCGAGGTCTGGAACGAGGCTGAGGGTGCCGTGATCGGCCTCTTCCACGTCACGTGTTGACGCGTCACGTGCTGACGCGTCAGCCGCTGACGCGCGGATGGTCCTCGGGGATGCCCAAACGGCCACCACACAGGAGAAGGAACAGATGAGCGACATCACTATCTACACCAAGCCCGGCTGCCCCTATTGCGCCGCCGCCAGGGCCGACCTGCAGCAGCGGGGCGTCGAGTACACTGAGCACAACGTCAAGGCCGATCGGGCCGCCCTGCGCGAGATGCTGGCACTCAACGGCAACCGGCGCCAGGTGCCGACCCTGGTCCAGGATGGGCGGGTGACAGTCGGCTTTCACGGCTATTGAGGCGTCTGAGCGCGATCCGTGGATCGCTCGCAGGCACCGGTCCGGGGCGGCATCTCTGAATTGCCGCTGCCCGCGTCTTTTTGAGCAGAGGCCACTGGCAGACCCCCGTGGCCTCTTTCCTTGAAGCCCATCTGCCATAAGGAGGCGATAGCAGCATGCGAAATATGACAAAATGGGAGCGGGTCGAGGCGGCGCTTCAGGGTGCCGAGGTCGACCGCGTCCCCATCAGCCTGTGGAAGCACTACCACCTCCAGGACCGGGCTCCGGGCCAGCTGGCCGAGGTCACCCTCGCCCTGCACCGCCAGTTCGACACCGACCTGATCAAGCTGACGCCCAGCGGGCTCTACCCCATCCAGGACTGGGGAGCGACCATCCAGTTTGGCCGTGACGACGATTTCCTGCCGCTGGCCCCCCAGCCCATCATCAGCTCGGCGGACGAGTGGGAGGCGCTGCCCGGGCTCGACGTGCAAAAGGGGGCGCTGCGCCGCGAGCTGGAGACGATCCACCACGTGGCTGCCGGCCTGGAGGGGAGCGCGCCCTTTATGATGACCATCTTTAGCCCCCTGTGCATCGCCTACAAACTGTGCGGCGACAAGCTCTCCGGGCGCAGCTTGGTCGACCATATCCGCCAGGCGCCACGCCAGCTCCACGCGGGCCTGCGTGTGATCCGCGACGTGGTCATCGCGTATGCCGCTGCTTGTTTGGAGGTGGGGGCGTCGGGCATCTTTTTCGCCACCCAGATGGCCACCCACGACCTGATGACGCCGGAGGAATACGAGGAGTTCGGCCGGGCCTACGACCTGCCGGTGCTCGACAGCCTGGCGGGCAAGTCCCGGGTGACCATGCTCCACGTCTGCGGGCGGAATCTCCTCTTTGACCTGGTCGCCGACTATCCTGTCCACGTCATCAACTGGGCTGCCTGCGACAGCGGCACGACACTGGCCCAGGCCCGCCAGATGACTGGCACGCCGCTGGCTGCCGGGCTGTGCCTCGACCTGCTACTTCACGGGAGCGAGGACGAGGTAGCCGCCCAGGTGCGGGATGCCATCTCCCAGGCCGGACCGCAGGGCTTTATCCTGGCCCCGGACTGTGTGATCAAGGGTTCCACCCCCGACGCCAACTTGGCTGCCGCTCGCCGCGCCGTGGAGGAGATACCGGCGACGCCATAGCGCGCTCGCAGGCAGGCGGGCTCGCGAGGCCGTGAACCCTCAGTCGCGCATGACCACGGGCAGGAACACAGAATAGTCGAGGTCCACCGTCCAGTCGTACCAGAACACGGCAGACAGGTAGGCGTACGCCCCGTCCGACCGCACCTGCATGGCGAACTCGCGGTTGACCTTTGACGAGTTCTCGCTGCCGTTGATGCTGCCGGTGTGGGCGTAGCCCTGCCCGCCGTCATTCACCAGCACCATCTTGTTGTGGATGCCGCTGCCGGTCGGGTTGCCCAACTTGCAGGCCAGGTCCAGGCCCTCCGACGACGCCAGACCGTTCACGTAAGCACAGGTCGCCGTGTTGCCGCGCAGATCGCCTGGATCGTCAAAGACAGAATCCAGCAGGATCCGCACGCCGGCACCCCGTCGCGCCGCGTCGATGTAGGCCTCCAGCCTCGGGTTCGGATCGTCGATGGGGTTGCTCGTCGTCGGGCCCCAGAAGGTGTACTCGTACAGCTGTTCAACAAGCACACGGTCGCTAGCCCCTGCCCGCGCTACCATCCCCAGCAGGCTGTCGGCATCGCGCAGGCTGGTCTCGGGCGAGTGCACCATCTCGAAGGAAAAGGTGCCAGCCATCGTCAGCGGCGTGGGGAACTGCACGGGGTAGCTCGTGCCGCCGGAGGTATAGTCGGGCGCGAACCCGGGCGCTGGCGCGCCGTAGGTGGGATCAGAGGCCGTCCAGCGGAAGAGGTCCCTGTGATTTTCGGGGTCCAGGTCGTGCTCAAAGACGTCTATGGCGTGCGCGACGGCGCTCGGTGCGTCGGTGATGAGCCACACGCCGCGGTTGCCCTCGGTCCCGTCCGCCTTGTCGTCCGCCGGCATGGAGGAGTAGTTCAGGTTCTCCGAGCCGGTGAGTAGCGTATCCCCGTCGATGACCATCCACTTGCCATGCTGGTAGGTGTACCGGTCGTGCACACCGCCGTCGCTGTCATTGTACATGAAGTAGACCTCGCCGCCGGCGTTCTCGATCTGCTGGCAGATCCATTTCTCCTGGTCGGTGATGCCGCCCACCGGCTCGCCCTCGAGCAAGATCCTGACGGTCATTGCTGGATAGGCATTCATCTGGTCCACGATGGCACCGGCCAGATGGGCATTCTTGAAGGTGTACCCCTCGTAGTAAAGGCTGGTGGTGGCCTGGTTGATCTGGTCCAGGACGGCGTCGAAGATATTGTCGGGGGCTATGGCATAGGTGATGGTGGCTGTTTCCGTAAAGGTCTCCGGAAAGAAGAATTCCTCCAGGTCCCAGCCCGGATACCGGACCTTCTTGCCGTTGATGCCGTCGCCCATGGCCTGGGCCCAATCGGCGGCGGTGTCGGTATCGGCCACCGGCTGCCCCGTAGACTGGTCCAGCATGCGGTACAGTACCTGGCCCTCTTTGGCAAAGGCGGTCGTGGGGCCGTAGGGCTCGACGGTGGGACCGGACCAGCCGGTGTTTTCCGTGTTGCCATCCTCCCAGACCACCGAATCGACCAGGATAGCCGAAGCGCCGGCAAGCAGGATCTCGTCCCCACTGTTGTTCAGGGCAAAGGTGCCGTCTCGAAACAGGTCTGGTACGGACGGATCAGCGTTGCTGCAGTACTCGTAATCGGCATCAAAGCCAAATTCCTCCGCAAAGGCAATGGCCTCGCACGCGACCCAGATAGAGTCGCCCGCGGCGAGGGTGTCCTGCAAGGTGAGGGTGCCCTCCCGGTCGCTGACGGTCCATCCTGTGAGGTCGAGGGGTGCCCCGGTGATGTTCTGCAGGCGAAATGCCTCGTCCAGTTGCTCGTCTGCATAGGTGTCATAATAGACGGCGGTGATCAGAACCGTGGCAGAGGCGGAGCGCGCCGGTGCGGCTCCCCATCCCGCCAGCACGATCAACGCCAGGGCCAGCGAGCCAAAGACACCGCACAGCTGCCAGGCTCGGCTTCTCATCTCCTCTCCCTCCAGGGTCGCCTCATTTATCCCAGACCAGCGAGCGGCGGCATCCTGAGGCGCCCCCCGAGGTGCCCCCCGAGCCTGTCGAGGGGCGTGTCGAGGTACCCGTCGAAGGAGCCGCCGTGGGCACCCAGCAATTCTCAATGTGACCGACCAACAGGCCATAACCAACCATCTGCTCGGCACGGATCGCCAGCTCCATGCCTCTTGCCACCGGATCGCCAGATCCGGTGGGAGCGATGGGTTTCGCCCCCTCCTGTCGGGCGGGCTGCTCCCTCCGGCCCGGTCAGCCCAGCTCTTCAAAGAGCGCCTGGGTAGCCGGCGAGGGCTCGACGCCCAGTTCCTCCTCCAGGGTAGAGGCGCAGCGCTGGTACACGCTGTGCACCTGGCCCCGGTTGTCCTGGGCGGCGTAGGCCCGCATCAGCAGGCGGTAGGCGCCCTCCCAGCAATTATCGCGGCTGAGGATCATCTCGCACACCTGGATCCCCTCATCCCACTGCTCCGTCTGGAAGAGGTGGCGCGCCAGCCGCTCGGCGGTGAGCAGGTACAGGTGCCGCAGCCGCTGCCGCTCGGCTGCCGACCAGTCCTCGTACACGCTGTCGGGCAGGTAGTCCTCGCGGTACAGGGCCAGCGCCTGGCGCAGCTGGTCCACATCGTCCGAGGCCGCCAGGCGCTCGAAATCGTCGGCGTCCACCGCGACCGGCGCCGCCGGATTCAGCCCGTAGACGCTCTCGCGGCGGGTCACGAAAAAGGGACTCGCGCCCCGCGGCCTGTCCGGCTCCAGCGCCCCGTTGAGCGCGCTCAGCGCCACCTTGAAATCGCGCTCGGCGGCGTCGGGCGGCAGGTCGGGCCACAGGTGATCGGTGATCTGCTCGCGGTAGAACCACTGCCGCCGGTAGGTGAGCAGCAGCTGGAAGATCTGCCGCGCCTTTTCCCGCTTCCAGTCGCGGGCGTCCACCGGCTCCG
>P_1C_Sed_1_UnCtyDRAFT_1000023_pt1 | contig 21097 bp, 17 predicted proteins | sample Pon1CUnioCityCA_6_FD_11282 | JGI IMG/M metagenome (IMG submission 11282) | reverse complement strand
ACTCTCAGGTGCTTATAACCTAATTCAATGTCCCCACTGCGGATACCGTGGTCAAGCCCCGGTGCCGATTGTGTACCATGACCCCGATAACGAATTGTTATTAACCTTTTTCCCACCCGAATTGAGCGTGCCGGTAAATCAGCAAGAGCAAATGATTGGTCCTATGATCAATAAGGTCATGGAGAGTTTACCGATGGAAAAGCGCAAGGCTTATTTGTTCAAACCAGAAACTATGCTCACCCGGCAGCGTCTGGTTGAGCGGATCCTTGAGGAAGACGGGATCACACCGGAAATGCTCGAAGCCCAGCAAAAACGGCTTAATTTCCTACAGCGTTTAGCCAGCACCTCACCGGATACTCGGGCTGAGGTTATTAAACAGGAAGAGGAATTGGTTGATGAGCAGTTATTGATGATCCTTGGACGGCTGATCCAGAGCGCGGCAGCAGCTGGTGAGGAGGAATCCACACAGGTTCTGGCTGGGTTGCAGCAGGATATTCTTGAAAACACCGAATATGGACGTGAAGTTTTGAGCCAGGCACAGGAACAGCAAGCGGCAATGGAAGCGCTTGAGTCAGCTTCAAAAGAAGGATTAACCAGGGATAAGCTGCTGGATTTGATCATTGACGCAGCGAACAGCGAGATTCGCCTGGCAACATTGGTAAGTATGGCTCGCGGCGGCCTGGATTACGCTTTTTTCCAATTGCTTTCTGAGCGAATCCAAAGGGCTTCAGGTGAAGAGCAGGNGAAATTGACTGAGCTTCGCGAAAACCTACTGGAGATGACCAATGAGATTGACAAGGCTATCAAAGAACAGAAAGAACTTGCTGGTCAACTTTTNGATGAAATCATTGAACGCGAGGATATTGAAGAGGCAACAATGGAGGCACTCTCCTCCATCAACGANATATTTTTAGATGTGCTCCGCAGCAGGATTCAGAAAGCACGTAAAGAAGAAAATCAGGATCGTTTAGCAAAACTTCAAAAGGTTGCGGGTACAATCCAGAAGATCAGTGCCCCAGGCGCTAACATTGAGTTAATTGAACAATTAATCCAGGCTGAGGATGAGCAAGCAGTCAATGCAATCCTCAATGAAAACGCAGATGAAATCACCGATGAATTCATGCAATTTTTGATGAATTTATTGAACCAGACCCAGGGACAGGAATCCCAAAAAGCGACAGCTGAAAAACTGCAGCAAATCTACCGTCTGGCTCTGCGGTTCACAATGAAACGAAATTTAGAAAAGGAAGCTGAATAAGGTTAACCAGGCTGTGTAAGGGACGGGTTGTCCAGTCGTAGGCCGTGACCCCGGATAGTGACGATGTAGTCCCATGAGGGGTCGATTTCCGAAAGTCGGTCACGCAATCGCCTGACAAGAGCATCCAGTGCTTGCTCTGTGACTCCTTCAGCAGCCTTACCCCAGACCGCCCGGATAATTTCTGATCTTGGGACGACCTCGCCGCTCTGTTCGTACAGAATTCGCATGAGGTTGAACTGGGAAGCAGAGAGGGGCGGATCAAGTTCTTTTTCAATAATCCAAACTCGGCGAGCACCGATATCAACTCGGAGCCGCCGTTTTTGCATATCAAGGGGAAGTCCCTCCAGCGGCATGGTAGCATCGGAACTTAGATAGATAAAGTGTTGTGCCAGTGACACCTGGATTTCATCTCCCTCTTCCAGGCGGACCACATCTTCAACATGAAAGCCGTTGATATAGGTGCCATTCTTGCTGTCCAGGTCTTCAACCATCGTGCCATTTTCACCTTGAAAAATCCGGGCATGATGTCTGGATACTTGGCGCATGGGGATAACGATATCACAGTCCGGATCGCGCCCCAGGAGTAATTCTGACCTGATTTTCCACCTCTGGCCTTCCAGGGGACCTGACTGAGCAATTAGCAAAGGGTATTCTTGATTATTTTTTCCCATTTAATTCTTACCGTTGATAATATAAAACATCTGTTGAGTGTAGATTACCCTGTTTAATAATATTATATTACACAAAAAAATCCGCTAACATATCTAATCGAAACAAATCAATTGGTAATAAGTCGCCCTGGTTGGGATTCGGCAGGGGAGGATGGTTGATTATCATAGTGAATACAAATTTTATCCCGTTGACTCAGAGGGGTTAATAATAAAAAGGGCAACAGCGCCTAAGATGGGTACGCAGATTACAATCAGGACCCAGATTGCTGTTGCAGTTGAGGATAGATGCCGATTTTTTATTGTAAATAGGGAAATTATTGATAGGATGATCCAGGATAAAATCAAAATGATATTGAAAATTCCGAATAGGAATGAAATTGTGAAATTCTCCATTGTTCTCTCCATTTTATTTGATGAAACTTTATTTAGAAATATCATTAATATATACCATAACCAAAATTTACATCCTTGTCAAAGTTTCTGACTGGATTTGAAGGATCTTTATAAAACAAAAGCGAGCTTCAATCCAATCCAAAATCTTTAACTGGAAATATTTACAATTAATTAATACAAATCTGGTAGTAATTATCTATATGAAACTTTTAGTAAGTTAGGTTTATTAACATTCTATTATAAACATTATACAGATGTTCCACTTCAATGTATTTTTGGTAAAATTATGAAAGACCTTAAGAATTGACCGGAACATCTATTCTGAAATTTACGTCTTAGATGATAGTACAAAGGTCAGTAAACCCCCCTGGATCTGATTCTGACAAAGCAACTTGACAATCCAGGAGACTATTTAAAAGTAGAAAAATAATATTTTGAATTTCTATAAGGAGGTAAGCCGTGGCTGGAATTGAAAATTTTACGCCTAAAGCACGACATGTACTCAGCCTGGCTCAAAAACAAGCAGAACGTTTTCGCAAGCCCCAGATCAGCACAGAACATCTTCTTCTTGCGCTGATTGAACTTGAGGGCAGCGTTGCCAGCCGTGTATTACGGGAACTTGGTCTGGAAGCAGATCGGGTTAGTTCACTCATTGAAAAAGAAACAGGGTACGGTGACCACACCGGTCAGATTACCCTTTCACCAGGTATGCAGCAGGTTATTCCCTTTGCAATGGAAGAAGCAAAGAAAAAAGGCCAAAAAGCTGTTGGTACCGAACATTTATTGTTAGGCCTGATTCGCCTTGAGAATTGCGAAGCGATGAACATCCTTGGCAAGTTGGGTGTCATGCCTGAGCAAATCCGCCGTCAAACCGAAAGGGTTTTACGGGAATCACAAAGCGAGCAACGTCCGCAGCTAACAGGCAGGTCAAGCCGAGGGCGCCGTAAATCTGAACAAAAGGATAAGGAAAAAACGCCCCTGGTTGATCAGTTGGCGACAGATTTAACATCCCTTGCAGAACAAAACAAATTGGACCCCGTTATTGGGCGCCAGACCGAAATTGAGCGGGTGATTCAAATCCTGGCAAGACGGACAAAGAACAACCCGGCACTGATCGGAGAACCTGGTGTTGGGAAAACCGCGATTGTTGAAGGTCTTGCCCAGCGCATTATTGAAGGTGATGTACCGGCACCCTTACTGGATAGACGATTGCTCCAGCTTGATGTCGGGTCACTTGTTGCAGGTACCATGTACCGCGGCCAGTTTGAAGAACGCCTGAAGCGGGTCATTGATGAGTTGAAATCCTCCGATGCGATCCTTTTCATTGATGAGGTTCATATGCTGGTTGGGGCTGGCTCTGCCGGCTCCTCTGTGGATGCCGCCAATATCCTTAAACCCGCCCTTTCAAGGGGCGAATTACAGGTCATTGGTGCAACAACCCTGGATGAGTACCGCAAGAACATCGAAAGTGATGCGGCTTTGGAACGCCGATTCCAACCCATCGTGGTAAACGAACCTTCTGTTGAGGAGACGATCAAAATTCTCCATGGTATTCGGTCCGCCTATGAGGATCATCACCGTCTGACCATTGAAGACGAAGCCCTTGAATCAGCAGCCAAACTATCTGCACGATATGTCAGTGATCGTTTCCTGCCAGACAAAGCCATCGATTTGATTGATGAATCTGCCTCACGTGTCCGGATGTACAAGAGTCCGGCAGCAGTCGATGCGAAAGACCTGATCGGTGAGCTCCGAGAAAAACGGGCTGAAATTGAGGAAGCTCGGGAAGATGAACAATTTGATCAGGTGGAGGATTTACAGGATAAGATTGATGAGCTGGAAGAACAGCTCGAACAGCTTCGGACGGTTTGGGATCGTACCAAAAGCCCCCATGTGACCGCTGAGGATATCGCTGAAGTGATCTCAATGTGGACCGGGGTCCCCTTGATGCAGCTTGAAACGGAAGAATCTGCCCGATTATTGAATATGGAAGCTAAAATTGGCGAACACATTATCGGTCAGAACGAAGCCATCGAAACTATTTCGAAGGCAATCCGGCGGGCTCGTGCCGGCTTGAAAGACCCCAGCCGCCCTGTTGGCTCCTTTATATTCCTAGGACCGACCGGTGTTGGCAAAACAGAGCTGACCAAAGCCTTGGCGGAGTTTATGTTCGGCAGCGAAGACGCCTTGATCCAGTTGGATATGTCGGAGTTCATGGAACGCCACAGCGTCAGCCGATTGGTTGGTGCCCCTCCCGGTTATGTCGGTTATGAAGATGCCGGGCAGTTGACAGAAGCCATTCGCCGGCGTCCTTATTCGATCGTTGTTTTCGACGAAATCGAAAAGGCACACCAGGAAGCCCATAATATGCTCCTCCAGATTATGGAAGAAGGGCATCTTACTGATGCAAGGGGCAGGAAGGTTGACTTCCGCAACGCAATTATCATCATGACCACCAATGTTGGCGCGGACATGATCCAGCGGCAGTCCACTTTTGGCTTTTCGTTGACCGTTGATGAAGCCCAGGAAGAAGCCCAGGCTTATAAAGAGATGCAGAAGAAATTGACGGAGGCACTCAAGCGCAATTTCCGGCCTGAGTTTATCAACCGGCTGGATTCCGTTATCGTGTTCCGATCATTGAACAAAGAAGATATTCGCAAGATTGTCCAGTTAGAATTGGATAAGGTCAATGACAGGCTGGAAGAAAGCAATATCCACCTCCGTGCTACAGACGAAGCCCTGGAATTTCTGGCAGAAGAAGGTTACAATCCTGAAATGGGCGCACGACCTTTACGCCGTGTGATCCAGCACAGGATTGAAGATAAACTTTCTGATGCGTTGTTAGCAAAAGAATTTGACGAAGGGCAGAACATTTTGATTGATGTTGAAGTGGCCCAGGAGGATGGTGCTGAAGTGAAGAAGATTGTATTCAAGCATGACAATCAGGCTAACGAAGAAGAAGCACCTGATTTAGCTGCTGTGGGAATGTAATCCATGGCAAAGACCAGGACGCGATTTGTCTGCCAGGAATGCGGACGCACGTCACCCAAAGCCCTTGGTAAATGCCCGCAGTGCGGGGCTTGGGACAGCATGGTCGAAGAAATTGTAGAAACGAACCAAACCACCCACAACCGTGTAAAAAAATATGGTGTGGGTGGTCTTTCTGTTCCCAAAAGGCTTAACCAAATCGAGGGGGACAGTGAAGCGCGTATTGCAGTACCCATCCAGGAATTCTCTCGGGTGCTGGGAGGCGGTGTTGTCCCGGGTTCGATCGTATTAATTGGCGGCGACCCGGGGATCGGCAAATCCACCCTGATGCTCCAGATGACCATGAAAATGGCGGACGAAAACACGGTTTTATATGTCTCTGGCGAGGAATCAGAACGGCAGATTAAGATGCGAGCCAATCGCTTATTGCGGGGTTCGGAAAAGGAAATGGACCATTTGCCTGGGGACCTGTACCTTGTGACCGAGACAAACCTTGATGCGATCCTGGAGCATGTTCAATCCGTCAACCCCCGGATCCTTGTGATCGATTCAATCCAGACGGTTTACCGGACGGACCTGGAATCCAGTGCTGGTTCAATTTCACAGGTGAGGGAGAGTGCATCCCTCTTGAGGGAATTGGCAAAGTCCACCGGGATTGCGGTTTTCGTGATCGGGCATGTCACCAAGCAGGGGACGATAGCCGGCCCGCGGGTGTTGGAACATATTGTCGATACGGTCCTTTATTTGGAGGGTGACCGGTTCCAGGCTTACCGGTTGCTGCGCTCAGTCAAGAACCGTTTTGGCGCGACCTCTGAAGTGGGTGTCTTTGAAATGCAGGAGCGAGGGATGATCGAAGTCAGCAATCCCTCGGAAGCTTTTTTAGCCGAACGGATGATAAATGCACCCGGGTCAGCAATTGCAGTCACCATGGAAGGGACCAGGCCCCTTTTGGTGGAGATCCAGGGGCTCACCAGCCATACCAATTTTGGCAATCCAAGGCGAACGCCGAATGGGATTGAATTTAACCGACTGCTCTTGATCACGGCGGTTTTATCACGCCGGCTCAACCTGCGGCTTTCAGAGCAGGACATATTTGTCAACGTGGTAGGCGGCCTTCGCATCGATGAACCCGCCTCTGACCTTGCTGTTGCAGTCGCCATCACATCTTCTTTGCGTGATAAACCTGTTCAGGCGGACCTTGTATTAATTGGTGAATTAGGGCTTTCTGGTGAGCTCCGCATGGTTGGCCAGATAAATGCAAGGTTGAGAGAAGCAGCCAGTTTGGGCTTCAGGAGCGCAGTGGTGCCCAGGCGTTTACATCGCAAGGAACCATGGCCAGGGGGAATTGAGGTAACGGAAGCACGTTCTTTAAAGGAAGCCATTAAATTAGCCCTGATCGAATAAAGATCTTTAGAATAATGAAATTCTGACCAATCCACAGTTATAATTGATTAAGTTAGGTAAACAAAGCTGGAGTTTCAGCTAGATTAAGAAACAGGATTACATATGAGCAAATCCATCTTAGAGATCAAACCAATTTCACGCATCCGGCGGAATCACGGCCTGGAGCATGCCACAATCCATATTCTGAGTAAAAAATTTCCGGGTCAATCCTTCAGCGGGATTTCGTCCCCCTTAGGGTTTACGATTATTGGGGAGGTTACAACCGAGGATGTGGCAGATGCTGCCGTTGAAGCTTTGAAGAAACTCCGTGCTGGTGCGGCTGATCTTGCCTTCCATCCTAATTGCGGCACAAATTATGCCGTAGCCGGCATCATGGCAGGGTTGGGAGCCTGGATGGGCATGATTGGCGCAGGTGATTCGCCAAAAAAGAAACTTGAGCGGCTGCCGTTGATGATGACCCTGGCGACGGCTGCTTTGATATTATCCCGTTCATTTGGCCCTTATGTCCAAAAGAATATTACCACCACAGGCCATCCCGACGGCCTTGAGTTGTGCAAGGTTGAAACATCCGTCCGAGGTGGTTTACGAATGCACCATGTGAAAACCAGGGGGTAGGTAGCCCATGGCTGAGGGTAACAAACCGGTCGTTTACATTCTACGGGGGGATGACCAGGAAGCGATTGCCTCACATATAAAGAAGTTTTATAACGGACTTGGCGAGCCGGATATGGCGGAGATGAATACAACCCGTCTGGATGGCAAAAACGCGAGTTTGAACGATTTGAGAACAGCTGCCCTTGCGCTGCCTTTCCTCACCGAGCGGCGTCTGGTGGTGGTAGAGGATGCGGTCAGGTCTTTAGATGGGAAAGGGAAAGGAGAGCAGCAGGCTGAATTTCTGGCTTTGCTCGATTCCTTACCACAGTCTACTGGTCTTGTTTTGGTCCTCCCAGATTCTCTTCATTACCGAAGGGGATGGGAGAAATACCATCAAAAGCATTGGCTGATTCATTGGGTGGAAAAAGTAAGTGAACGAGCAATGATTGTGGATTGTCCCTTGCCGAGCGAGCGAGAGATGCCTGGATGGATTCGCAAAAAAGCAGCTGAACTTGGCGGGCAGATTACACCCCAGGCCGCTGCGACCCTTGCTGAATTTATTGGAACCAATACCCAGCGCGGGATCCAGGAAATTACTAAATTGCTGACCTATGCTAATTATGACCGGCCGGTCGATGATGACGATGTGCGTCGATTGACATCACAGGAACACCAGACCGATGTTTTTACCCTTGTGGATGCTATCGGCAACCAGGATGGTGAAAATGCCCTGGAAATGGCACACCTCCTACTGGAGGACATGGATTTTATACCGCTGTTTGGGATGATCATCCGTCAATTTCGTTTATTGATTCAAGCCAGGGAAATAATGGATTCTGGCGGCACCGAAGACGATATCAAAGATCGCTTGAAGCTTCATCCTTTTGTTGCAAAAAAGATTCATACCCAGGCTGGTAAAATATCCCTTTCCTCTTTGGAGGCGATTTATCATCAATTATTGGAAATTGACATTGGGGAAAAGACGGGGAAAATGCCAGGNGACCTCGCACTGGATGTGTTAATCGCAAGATTATCAAATTAAACATCTGATATTCATGCCCTTTGAGGGTTTAAAATTTCCTTNTCATAAGGACTTCAGTGACTTTAATAATTTCCCTTAAAAATGGACTTAATTACAGCCCGGNTCTTTGACGGTGAATGTTCGTTGGTATAATAAACTAGTATGAAATAAGAAGAAATAGATCAAAAAATGNATATTATCCAAGGGACAATGTTGCAGTGGCCGGATTAGATTTACGTGTAGCGACTTTAAATATCAGCGGGGGTGAAAAGACATTTGAAGAATTTCCAAATGATACCCAGCAGTCTCGAAAAGAAGCTTTGAAAATCCTGATAAAAAGGCTGGATGCAAATCTTTTGTGCCTTCAGGAAGTCTCTCAGCATATAGATGCAGATGGGAAGACGCTGAGTTTAATGGAAGACATCAACCATGCTGGGGGATATGATTATTCCTTTTTTGGAGAAACCCTGTCGATGGAAACACACATGCAGGTCAAGAAGGATGTGATGGTCACAGGAATTTTCAAAGATTGGTGGAATTGGGCGAAGGGTAATTCGATCCATGCTAAATTCCCCTTTGCCCGTTTAGGCGACCCTTACAGGCCGGGCATTCCCAGAAATATCCCATTATTTCAGCCGCCAATTTATGAAGGGACCCGTGATACCGATCCCCGCTGCGCTATCCTGGGACGATTAAAGGTGCCCCCATATCCCTTTGTGATCACCACCCATTTATCGACCCTGGTCAATGAACGTCCACCAGGAGCCATCCCGGAAAAAATTGAAGCATCACGTGATCTCCGAATGCAGCAGGTCCAACGTTTGCTTGACCTGATCCATGTGCATATCCTTGGTAATAATCAGCCGCTTATCCTGGCAGGGGATTTTAACGCCGCCGAAGATGAATATTGCATTTCAAAGCTGCTGGTAACGGAAAATAATTTCCTGCGATTAATGCCTGAAAATCCTGGTCCAACCCATCACGGCCTTGCAAAACCCATTGATCATATCTTCTTTTATCCTGAAGAAAGATTAATGGATTATTCATGCCGGATTGAGATTGGTGACCTGAGCAGGAGAGCTTCTGACCATCTGCCAGTCGTTGCAGATCTACATATCATATAAAGCCTTTTGGAAACGCTGGCCGGTGAAATGAGAATGATAAATTATGACCGGAAGGCGTTTCTCATTATTGTTATTATCGTTAAATAAGGAGAATCAAATTGATAGATAGAAAAAAGAGCAAGCGAAAATACTTTGGGACCGATGGGATGCGCGGCCATGTCGGACAGCATCCCCTGGTCCCTGATTTTGTCACCAGGCTGGGTTATGCCGCAGGGATGGTCCTTTCTCGTCGGGCATCTCATCCCACATTTGTCATTGGTCGTGACACACGCCAATCCGGGGAGATGCTCCAGAGTGCCCTGACAACCGGCCTGCTAGTGAGCGGGGCTACCGTCGTGGACTTAGGTGTGATCACCACCCCAGGGGTGGCATTTATGGTTAAAAAGATGAATGCAGAAGCGGGTGTTGTCATTTCAGCTTCTCATAATCCCGTGGGTGAAAACGGGATCAAATTTTTTGACGCAAAGGGTTTGAAATTAAGTCGGGAGATTGAACTGGAAATGGAAGCGCTGCTGGATTCACCGATTGACATGTCAGAGGCCAAAGAAGCCCAATTTGGCCGGCGTGTTGATGGGCGGGACATGCGGGAGCTTTATGCAGATAACCTGGTGGACGAACACCCGGTTAATATTTTGAATGGAATAAAGGTTGTTTTGGACTGCGCCAATGGGGCTGCTTCCTGGTATGCCCCCGAAGTGTTTGCTCGGTTAGGGGCAGATATTGTTGTGATTCATGCCTCACCAACGGGAAGCAATATAAATGAAAATGCTGGTTCAGAGCATGTCCGACGCCAGCCGCAAGACCTGGAAGCGTTGATAAATAAATACGAGGCAAATTTTGGTATTGTTTTCGATGGCGATGCTGACCGGGTTATTTTTGTGGATGAAAAAGGGGACCTGGTGGATGGCGATCATATGCTGGCGATATTGGCTGAATACTTAAGAAATCAGGAGTGCTTGCTGGGTAATGCCGTTGTTAGCACCACCATGCGCAACGGCGCCTTGGTCAATTATTTTGAAGAAAGGGATCTTCAGTTTGTGGAAACCCCGGTGGGTGATAAATACATCATGGCGGAATTAAGGAAAATGATCCGGGCTGATCACAAAGGGGGTCAAATGGGTTTGGGAGGGGAGCAGTCGGGGCACATCATTCTCATGGATGAAACCCATGCCACAGGTGATGGGATTCGCTCTGCAATTTATTTGATCCGGGCATTTTTAGCCAGCGGGCGTGACCGGCTGGCTGACCTTGCAGAAAGCATCAATAAGTATCCCCAGGTGATTGCCTCTGCCTTTGTTGCAAACAAGTCTGATCTGGACCAGCTGGACTCGGTGATGGCATTGAAAAAAGCCATCAAAGATGACCTGCCTGGTCTGACCCGCCTGAATTTACGCTATTCTGGCACTGAGCCTAAGGTGCGGTTGATGCTTGAAGCGGACAACCGCCATTCCGAAAAAGAATTGGCTGAGAAGGCTTTTGCATTATGCGAGGCAGTTCAGGTAGCAACCGGCACCCCGCTGGGCGCTTTCCTTGAGGTCCTTAATGTTACCAGGGGTGGCCTTGTTGAGAGACCGATTTGATTTTGATTCTTCAAGTTAGCTTTGGGTAAAGTTAAATTGTAAATAATCAATATATAAGAAATTTATTATTGGAGAAATGCATGCAAATAAAAGAATTTAACCTTGATGCCCTTGCGATATCCATGTTGGGAAGGACATTCAATGCCTTTAACCGGGATTTAATCACTGCAGAACAACCGGAAGCATGGACACCGGCTATTGGAGCCATGGAAGACTTTTTAGATACACTGGATCGCTTGGTGATCTCGGACCCTGACATCATTGCTCACAACCACACGGACTCCTCGCGTGCTTTCAGCATCCTGCTGACATTGATCGCTGCGGGTACACAATATCGCCTGGAACAATACAAACCAAAAAATGAAGCAGAGCGAGCGCGGCGGCAGTTGATCATGGAGGAGTATGTCCCTAAAACTGGTGAATTACGAGGGAAGGCCATAGCACTGGCAAAGAAATACCTGGCCGCTCCTGTTTTTGAAAGTTTGCGAGAGGCAGTCAACCAAGAAATTTTGCCCTTGCTGGACAGCATGGATTACCGGAAGGACCCGGACCGCTGGATGCCTTTCAGGGTTGTCCAGATTGGGAACATCTATGAGCGTTTGTATGAATTCAGGCTGCGCACAGAGGATCCCCTTCTGATTGGCGACAAACACAATCTCGGTTTGCTGCGGACAATTTATGACCGAAAATACCTTCGGTTCGGCACCAGCGGGGTGCGCGGCCGATGGGATGCCGATTTTACTGAAAAACGGGCAAAGCAGGTGGTGCAGGCAGTCTGTGATTTTTTGAATGATGAGGATGTACCGGACTTTGTAGGACATGAAAACCTGGCAGGTAAAAAGGTGGTTGTCGGTTATGACACCCGGCGGAATGCAGATCAGGTGTCAGAATGGACGGCTTCGGTCTGCCTGGCGAATGGGTTTGAGGTTGAATATGCCAATCGTGACACACCTACCCCGGCGCTGGTTTACTACCTGACGGACTACCTTCCCCCTGAGGATGTGGCCGGGCTGTTGATTTGCACTGCCAGCCATAACCCACCGGAATGGCAGGGGATTAAATTCAACCCTCGCCTGGGTTACCCGGCACCCTCCAATGTGACTGATTTCCTCGCTTTTCATATCAATGAGCTGCAGCTGGTTGATGCTGATGCCCGGACAACAGACCTTGAGGATGCCCGGCTGCGCGGGCGTTTGAAAGGCTTTGACCCGCTGGACGACTATGTCAATTGGATCAAGCACAACGGCGAGGGAAATGCCCGCATCCCGGTTGACTTTGACCGCATTCGCGAATTCTTCAGCGACAAGATGTTGGTTATTGACGAGTTTCACGGCTCAGGACGGGGATACATGACCCGCCTGGCTGGCGAAGCCGGAGTGCGTTACACCGTGATTCATGCCCAGCGGGACCCCAACCTAACCGGCCTGGCTTATGCCAACCCGGAAGAGCCCTTCATCAACCCATTAAAGGAAAAAGTGGCTGAAACCGGCGCTCAACTGGGTTTGGGGATGGATACGGATGCCGATCGCTTCGGTGTTGTGGACAAGGGCGGCGTGTTTTTCCGGCCCAATCAGATCTTGCCGATGCTGGTTCGCTATCTTGGTGTAGAGCGGGAACTGACCGGAAGGGTGATTGCCACCCAGACCGGCTCACCCTTGATTGAGATCCTGGCTGGTAAGATCCCGAACAATGAAGAAAACGAGCCGGCTGAGGATGCCCTGCCAGCTTATGTCAGCCATCCATTCTATAAAATCCGAATTGGCAGCCGTGAGGATCGTGTCTTAAAGCATGCTTTCCTTGTCCCCGTAGGGATTAAGTATATCGAGGAAATCAGGCGGATGACCCCCGCATATGAATCACAAAAGCCCCTGCCCGAAAATTGGCGCGATCGGATTTTAATCGGCGGGGAGGAATCCTCCGGGTTAACCACCCGGGGCCATGTCACCGATAAGGACGGACCCTGGGCGAACCTGCTGATTATGGACATGCTGGCTTATTTTGGGACCCGGGAGGAGAATCCTCTAACTACCATCTCCGAAATCTGGCAGGATACCGTCAAAATGAAGGGGCTGTGGGAATCCTTCGGCAGTTCACCCGATGATCCAACCTCCAATACCGGCCGCACCGATGTGGATGCGCCTCTGGAGGCGAAAGAAGCCTTCATCAGCTACTACCTGGATCTGCCGGAGAAACAAGAAAACCCCAAAGTGGCGGGTATGGAAGTCGCTTTTTTGGGTGGCATCCGCTACGACGTGGCAGAGATGCAGCTGCGGGATGAAGATGGGGATGAGCGTTACCAGCTGCGGGTGCGTGCCTCTGGGACGGAACCGATCAACCGGGTCTATGTTGAGAGCAAGGATCCCCAGCAGGGCAAGGTGATCATGGACGCCGCCCTGGGTGTGTTGGAGAACCTGACCATCGAGGAGATCCGCAAGGCATACAGCGTCTGGCGGCTGGTGGACATGCTTTCCCAATCTCGTTTTACTGAGAAGACCCTTGATGCCGTGCTCGAGACCACTGAAGCCAATAACTGGGAGATGGCAGAAGTTACTGCGAAATTGGTCAAAACCATGGCGATTTTGGAAGATCGCAACCGCAAAATCGCTGAAAAATGGTTGGACGCGCTTATCAAGTAACAACTCCTGAGTAAAATTGGCAACAAAGTAGGGGCGAGGCATGCCTCGCCCCTATATCTGGTTAAAAAGAATGAAATTATAAGCAATCGGATCAAAAAAGGCTGACCCGCTCGGGTCAGCCTTCCTAATACCTGGTAACTAATTTCCTGGTACCTGTTCACCAGGCTCTATTCACCAATGACTATCTTTTACGCTTCTCTGAATTCGCCTTCCACGACATCTTCATCGTCGCCGCCGGCTTCACCGCTGGGACCCTGTCCCTGGGGGCTGGGTTGACCGGCACCGCCTGCGCTCGGCTGCTGTTGATAAGCTGCCTGGCCGATAGCCTGCAAATCAGATTGTAAGGCGTCAATTGCCTTCTGGATCCGGCTGCGATCCTCGCCCTGGATGGCTTCACGCAGATCTTTCACTTTGCTTTCAACTTTGCTGCGCTGGTCAGCCGGGACTTTCTCGCCCATATCCTTGAGCAGCTTCTCAGCCTGGTATGCCAGGGAGTCACCACGGTTGCGCAGCTCAATCAGCTCTTTGCGCTGTTCGTCCGCTGTGCGGTTCTTGGCTGCTTCATCCACCATCTTTTCAATATCATCTTCGTCGAGGTTGGTGGTGGCGGTAATGGTCACGCTTTGTTCCTTGCCTGTGGCTTTATCCTTGGCGTTCACGTTCAGGATGCCGTTGGCATCGATATCGAAGGTCACTTCAACCTGGGGAACACCGCGGGGTGCCGGTGGAATGCCGTCCAGCCGGAAACGTCCGAGGCTCATGTTGTCTGCAGCCATGGAACGTTCACCCTGCAAAACGTGGATGTCTACTGAAGTCTGGTTATCCTCTGCCGTTGAGAAGGTCTCAGTTTTCTTGACAGGGATGGTGGTGTTCCGCTCGATCAGGGTTGTCATCACGCCGCCCAGGGTTTCAACACCCAGTGAAAGCGGGGTTACGTCCAGCAGGAGTACGTCTTTGACGTCGCCTGCCAGCACGCCGCCCTGGATCGCTGCGCCGATGGAAACAACCTCATCGGGGTTGACAGCCTTGTTAGGCTCCTTGCCGCCGGTCAGGTCTCGGACCATATCCTGGATCATGGGCATCCGTGTTGCGCCGCCTACCAGGACCACTTCGTCAATTTTTTCAACGGACAGGTTAGCATCATTGATAGCTTTGTTGAATGGTCCCTTGGTTCGCTCGACCAGGTGGTCTGTCATTTGTTCGAACTTTGCCCGATTCAGCTTGAGCAGCAGGTGTTTGGGCCCGCTGGCATCCGCTGTAACATAGGGCAGGTTGATTTCAGTTTCCATCACAGAGCTTAATTCGATCTTCGCTTTTTCAGCTGCCTCGCGTAAACGCTGTAAGGCTTGCCGATCCTCACGCAGGTCGATACCCTGCTGTTTTTTGAACTCATCCGCAGCCCAATTGACGACGACCTCATCCCAATCGTCGCCGCCCAGGTGCATGTCGCCGTTGGTGGCTTTCACCTCGATCACACCTTCGCCGACCTCCAGCAAGCTGACATCAAATGTGCCGCCGCCCAAATCGAATACCAGGATGATCTCGCTTTCCTTCTTATCAAGCCCGTATGCCAGTGCAGAAGCCGTCGGTTCGTTGATGATCCGCATGACTTCTAAACCAGCAATCTTTCCGGCATCTTTCGTTGCCTGGCGCTGGCTGTCATTGAAGTAGGCAGGAACGGTGATCACAGCACGGGTGACCTCAGATCCCAGGTAAGCTTCCGCATCTGCCTTGAGTTTTTCAAGGATCATGGCGGAAATTTCCTGCGGGGTGTAGGTCTTGTCGACGACCGGGATGTGAACCCGGGCATCACCCGCGGGTCCCTCAACCACTTCAAAGGGAACCATCTTTCGTTCCTGTTCGACCTCATCATAGCGTCGCCCCATGAAACGTTTGATGGATGATATAGTGTTTTCAGAGTTTACAACAGCCTGGCGTTTGGCGGGGATCCCGACCAGACGCTCGCCGTTTTTATTAAATGCGACAACAGAGGGGAGAAGGCGTGAACCTTCCGCCGTTGGAATCACTGTGGCGGTGCCGCCCTCGACCACAGAAACGACGCTGTTGGTTGTCCCCAGGTCAATTCCAATAATCTTAGACATAATACGATCTCCTTAAATCAATTTCCTAATTACTTAGTATGAGGATACTAAGAGAGTCATAGAAGATCGTTAACAAAATATTTAAAATATGTTAGCGGGATGAATTTTCTTGTGATTCGTTGTATTTTTCAGTTCTTACGTGATATTTTGATCGGGCTTGACGCATCCGTACTGCCAGGATCAGGATATATGCTCCCAATACGCCAAGGATTACAGCAAAACCAAAGATCATATCAGTCAGGGTATCAGCCATGGTCTAAATTCCTATCTCCTGGTTGGCAGACTGGATTTGAGCCAGGATATAACGGTGCCAGATCAGATCGATCAGCAGCAGGGTGAAGACAAACAAACTGCTGAAAAAAGCAAGCTGCATACGGGAGGTCATGTTGAAAGCGCCGCCGCCGCTGCTCTCTGTGGCAATCACCACCGGGTGAATGGTCCGGAATAAACGGATTGAGAAAAATGTCAGGGGGACTGTAACCACGCTGACGATGGCATAGACTGCCCCCAGCCGGGCACGGGATTCTGGTGTGTCGAGGCTGCTGCGTAAAATGAAGTAAGCCAGGTATATCAATTCCATAATGGCCGTGGTCGTCAGGCGTGGGTCCCAAACCCACCAGGTATTCCAGATTGGCTGCGCCCAAATCATGCCGCTCAGGATGGCGATCAAGCCAAAGACGACCCCCACCTCAATTGCTGAAAGAGAAAGTCGGTCCCATTTCATCTTTCGTTGTGCCAGGTATAACCCGCCGCCCACAGCGGCGACCAGGAAGCTGAGCATCCCAGCCCAGGCAGCCGAGACGTGGAAATAGAACACCTTTTGGACCGGTCCCATCACACGCTCCGTGGGTGTAAAGAACAGGATCAAAACCAGAGCTGCAGGCACCAGGATCAGGCACAGGATATCCAGCAGGGTAAGCAGTTTGGGTTTTTTCGGCAAATCATTCCTCCAGGATGGTTTCAAAGAACATCAAACCGGCGGCACTGAACAGAATATTACCCGCCAGCAGAAATAATAACCAGCTTTGGTAATCGCTGATCGGCATGCCGGCTAAGATCCCCCGACTGGATTCCACCGCCGCAATCAGGATCGGCAGTGCCAGGGGGTAGAGCAGCACCGGCAGCAGCACATCCCGAGTGCGGGTCTGAATGCTTAGGGCTGCCAGTAAGGTGCCTAGGCTGGTATAAGCGCCCAACCCCAGGATGATCACCAAAATAAGCAGTGGTTTGAACATATTTTGTTGGTAGAAGAGGCTGAAAATTGGCAGCAGCACCAGCCCCACCAGGAAGGTGAAGCTGAAATTGCTGATCACTTTCCCAAAGTAAATTGCGGAGCGGTCCACCGGTGCCAGCAGCAAGCCGTCCATGGCTTTGTTCTCCTGTTCCAAACTGACACTGCGGTTCAATCCCAGCGTTGATGCAAAAGCCAGGGAGACCCACAAAAGCCCGGCGGTCAGGTCAGCTTGCAGATCCGGGGAAAGCTGGAGGGCGAAGTTGAACAGGAACACCACCAGCAAAGCGAACACCAGCATCACCGGCACGCCCTGCCGCCCCCGCCATTCCACCTGGATATCCTTGCGGAGGATATTCCAGACTGCTGCCAGGTATTACGCAGTCCGCTCATTCGGTCTCCTCAAGGTAGGCGGCGAGGTTTGGATGTTCTTGAAGATCTGGGACCGGGATGTGTTCAGCAATGACGCCGTCCTTCAACCAGCCGACACGTGAAGCAATATCCAATAATCGATGGGGGTTGTGGGCTGCTAAAAGGATGGTCTTCCCCTGGTGGTGCAGGTCTGCCAGGCGCTGGTCAAGAAAATGGGCGGCATCCCGATCCAGCCCGGTATAAGGCTCATCAAAAAGCAGGATTTTCGGCTCATGGAGTAAAGCCCGGGCGATGGATAAACGCTGCTGCATCCCCCGGGAATAGGTGCGCAATGCCTGGTGCTGATATTTTTCAAGCGCCGCGAAGTGTATCCCTTCAGCAACCCGGGTTTCCACTTCTTTGATATTGTATAGCCGCGCGTAGTGGTTAAGATTTTCGACCCCATTCAGATCCTGGTAGACCATTGGTTGGTGCCCCACGTACCCGATCAGTCGGCGGGTCCCAGGTGCATTATAGATTGAACTGGCCCCAATTTTAATTTGTCCCCCGTCAGGGCGAATCAAACCTGCCAGGATCCGCAGCAGGGTGGTTTTCCCAACGCCGTTATCCCCGACCAGGATGCAAAATTCCCCTTGTCCAATGGAAAGGGACAGGTGATCAAGTACCGGCCGCGTGCGGTACCTTTTCACCAGTCCTTCGACGATGATTTGATTGTTGGGCTCAACTTGCTGGTCTGACATCGTTTCTCAATTATATATCATAGGAAGTCCCCGCTCAGGAATTTATTCTTAGTCCAGGTCAGGTTTGAGCTGACGCAAAAGGTCCGCTGCTTTACGTTTCTTAGCTTTTATCCGGTTTTCAAGGTCATCGGGGTTGTCGCTGTTTTGAATCTCATTTTGCAGCGTTTTAATCTCACGGAGAAGAGAATCATATGTTTCCTGGAGATTTCTTTCCCCCTTCACACCAAACTGGTAATCCGGGGCTCAAAGGGACGGCTGAGGATATATCCAATAAAAATAACAAGCGGGATGAGGATCAGGATCAGTAATGGGTCCATATTTTTATGGCATCTGAAAATCGATTAATGGGTTTAAATAATTCCCACCTTTGTGGGTGGGAGTGGTTCAACGATCAAAGATAAATCAGTGGTATGACTGCAGCCAGATTATACCTTTTGTTTTTCTTTTTCCATCTCCAGCAATTTGTCAAATGTCGATTTGGTTAACTTTTCAACAAGCTGGGTTTTTGCCTGGCAAAATATGGTATGTATGGGGCAGTTGTCCCCAAAGGAACACACCGAGGGATCATGGACACATTCATTCAAGGTGATGGGGCCGTCAATGGATTCTATCACATCCAAAAGGGAAATATCTTCAGGTTTGCGAGCCAGTTCAACGCCCCCCTTTGCACCCCGGGAAGTATGGATTATGCCAGCGATGGAAAGTTGCGAAATAATTTTCGCCAAAAAGGAGGATGGAATTTCCTGGTTTTTCGCGATCTGGCTGGTGGAAGCCCGTGGATTCTCTCTATCATAAATCCTTGCCAGGTATAGGGTAGCCCGTAAAGCATAATCAGCCTGACGTGTAATTTGCATAAGACAAACTCTCTTCTAAAATAAAAATTGACGTTGGCAGGGAAAAATCCCCGCCAGTTACCGATTTTCTACCTATAAGATAGAAAATACTGTTATTACCTATTTTATCCAAATTGGGTGGTTTTGTAAAGGAAATGCGGAGTCAGGGATTGGGCACTCAGGTATTAGGCAATCAGTAATTAGTAATTTAGGAATTAATAGTTTGCACCGGTAAAGAATTTGTCTTAGTTTAGGATTGAAAACTGACAAAATATATGACATCCAACCACCCGTTCTATATTATTTGGAGGGAGGGGCTTTAGCCCGAATAAATTTTTCTAAACAGTATATTATTAAATTGGACGAGAATTAAGGATTAATTATTCGATAATAAAAGAAGCAGTGGGGTACCGTTTTTTTCTCACCGTCTTTCTTTTATACAACTAACCAAATTCTACAATAGGTAAACGTAAAAAGTTCTTGTCAGACAATTAATCTGTTATAATTCTCTAAATTTACCGAAAATTTAAGATAGAATAAATAAATTAACCAGCAGCCTTGGCACCAATGGAACACTCACCTGATAAACCGTTCTGGAAAAAGAGGTTTGAATGAAAAAATTCATTGATAATCTTCCAAAATCGAATTACACCTTCACATCGAAGGCACCCTTGAACCTGAAATGATGTTCAAATTAGCACGGCGGAATCAGATCGAATTGCCCTATGATTCCGTGGATGAGATCAGGGAAGCCTATCACTTCACCCAGCTCCAGGATTTTTTGGATATCTACTACCAGGGCGCCCGGGTTCTGCAGACGGAACAGGATTTCTACGACCTGATGTGGGCATATCTTGAGAAGGTCAGCGGCCAAAATGTGCGCCATGCGGAAATTTTCTTCGATCCCCAAACCCATGTAAACCGGGGAATCCCCTTTAAAACTGTGATCCATGGGCTGGTCCAGGCAAAGGAGGATGCTCAGGAAAAATTAGGTGTGACATCAGAATTGATCATGTGTTTTTGCGCCATCTCAGCCCGGAGGACGCCCTCAAAACCCTGGATCAGGCACAGCCCTTCAAGGAATTTATCTTTGGGGTCGGGTTGGATTCCTCTGAAATGGGCAGACCACCCTCCCTCTTCAAAGAGGTTTTCGATCGGGCAATCGATGAGGGTTACGTCCCGGTTGCCCATGCCGGCGAGGAAGGTCCGGCGGAATACGTCTGGGAAGCAGTTGAGATGCTGGATGTCAAACGGATTGACCACGGGGTGCGCGCCATCGACGATCCGAAGTTGATTGATTACCTGGTCGAAAAACAAATCCCCCTCACCGTCTGCCCCCTCTCCAACATTAAATTATGTGTCTTCGAGGATATATCCCACCATAACATCAAACAGCTCCTGGACCTTGGGGTATGCGTTACCATCAATTCCGATGACCCTGCTTATTTCGGCGGTTATATGAACGAGAATTTCTACGCCACCCAGGCAGGACTTGATTTATCCAGGGAAGACCTGTATCAGATCAGCCGCAATGCCATTGCAGCGTCCTTCCTCGATGAGGATCGGAAGAAAGCGCTCAAGGCTGAGCTGGATGCGTATTTCAATGAATGGGGAAAAGGGGATTAGGGAATCAGGAATTAGGCAATCCGAACTGAGTTTTTGTAAGGTGCGGTGCAAACGCCACCGCACCATTATTACATCACATCAATAACTTTTATACCTGACCAAATGCAATTGATGAGTAGATAATCGGTGGGATGAAGATCACATCCCGCCCTATATCAATTTAAAATATACGCCAAACACCACTTCGTTGTGGCGACCAATGCCTCGGTGTGGGTGCGCTCGTAATTATGCGACGCATCCACCCCGGGTCCGATCAGTGCCAATGCCACATCTCCCCCCGCACGCCAGAACGCCTCGCCGTCGGAGCCGTAATAGGGATAGATATCCACCTTGTAGGGGATCTCATGTGCTTCGGCCAGGTCCCGCAGCCGATTGCTGAGGCCATGGTGATAAGGCCCCCCGGAATCCTTGACACAGATCGTGGCGTGAAACTCATCCGAAGTCTGCCCATCCCCCACAGCAGCCATGTCCACCGAGATTACCTCGGCAACTTCATCGGGGATGCCCGCGGCCGCGCCGTGCCC
>P_1C_Sed_1_UnCtyDRAFT_1000022_pt1 | contig 21555 bp, 19 predicted proteins | sample Pon1CUnioCityCA_6_FD_11282 | JGI IMG/M metagenome (IMG submission 11282) | reverse complement strand
CTCGTACAGGCGCCGGTTGGGGTGCTTGAACTCGGCCGGGCCGCCCCACTTCAGGATGGAACGAAACGACCCCCGCGGGGGTGGCGATTCCGTCCACGGGGGTGTGAATTTGCTGTCTTGGGCCATTTTTCTCCCTCTTGCTGCCAGCTATTTCCGGGGCGCGGTCAGGTCTGTTTGGGGGCCGGTTCCGGTGGATCGTCCCGCTTGACGTCGGGACCGATCCAGGCTGTGGTGCCAATGCCCTCCAGGTGTGACGTCTGGTCAAAGACCAGGAGGCGAGGCTCGGCGCCCAGTTGAACGATAGAGATGCCGCAGTTGGTCATCTGGTAGTTGCGCCAGTTGCCGGGCTGTCCTATTACAACCGCCAGCCCTACCGACAGGCTGCCGCCGTGGGCCACCACGATCACGCGCTCGGATGGGTGCTGGCTGATGATCTCGTGCAGGGCCTCTCCGACGCGCTGGGTAAACTCGGCAGCCGACTCGCCGCCCCGGGGCTTGGCCGAAGGATCGGTGCGCCACTGGTCCACCAGTGCCCTCCACTGCGCCAACCCCTCGGACGTGGTCGCGCCTTCCAGTTCCCCAAAGCCATACTCGCGCAGGCCGGGGTGGGTCTGGACCGGCAGGCCCAGGCGCCCGGCGATGATCCCGGCTGTCTGTTGGGCACGCTGGAGGTCGCTGGCATAGATAGCGCTCGCCCCCGAATCGGCAAGGGCCTCTGCCGCTGCCAAGCTCTGGGCCCGCCCGCGCTCGTTCAGCGGGTCATCGCCCTGCCTGCCCTGCCACAGCCCCTCCACGTTTGCGGCGGTCTCGCCGTGCCGCACCAGATACAACCTGCCGTCGCTCACGGGTCACCGCCCTCCACTTTGCTTAGCATGGACTCATAGAGAAACCAATGAAAGATTGAGCAATCGTGCTAGGCGAGAAATCATCCTGAGCGCGTCGAAGGACGATTTCTCGCGGTTCCTGCCTGACCGAGCGCAAGAGCCTGCTTCGACTGGCTCAGCATGGCTCTTGCTTGATCGGGTGGCAGAATGATCGTCCAACATCTAGCTGATCCCTGTATCAGACGATGACCGTCAGGCGGCGGGGCAGGATCTCGATCTCCAGCTGGCGCGCCGCCTCGGCAAAGATCTCACCGTCCAGGTGGGTAGCCAGGCCGTCGGGCACCTCGACCACAACCCGCTGCCCCTGGTCCATCTGGACACGTGGATCGCCGACGTGCGTTGCTTTCAAGAACTTGGGGATCAGCTGCAGGATGCTGAGGCGTCCCAGGCGCCGCACAATGCAGAGATCCAGAATGCCGTCGTCCAGGGCAGCCTCTGGCGTGATCATAAAGCCGCCGCCATGCCGCTTGCCGTTGGAGACGGTGAGCATCATGATGTTGTCCGATATCTCCTTGTCGCCATAGCGAATCACCGTGGCTGGCGCCTTGTAGTAGAAGACAAAGGTGCGCGCCAGGCCGAGCAAGTACTTGGTGAATCCGCCGGCCCAGGTGATCTTGTGTACCTCGCGGGCAACCGTCCCATCAAAGCCGATGCCAACGCCGTTGCAAAAGTAGCGGCTCCGGCCTCCCTCGTCGGTGATCCGGCCCATATCGATCACCTTGCGCTCCCCGTTGAACACCTGCGCGCAGGCGGTCTCCAGATCGGGCGAGATGCCGATGGTCCAGGCCAGATCGTTCCCCGAGCCGATGGGGATGATNCCCAGGGTTACCGGACCGTCTGCGCCTGCATAGGACAGGCAGCCGTTGACGATCTCGTTGACCGTGCCATCGCCGCCGGCTGCCACGATCATCCCGTATCCCTGCTCCAGCGCTTGGGAGGCCAGCTGCGTGGCATCTCCCGGACGCGTGGTTTCGACCAGGTCCGCCCCTCCGTGCTGTTCCAGGCACCGCACCAGCTCCTGCCGCAACCTGCTGGCGGTGCCCCGGTTGGCCTGTGGATTAAAGATTACGTAGGGTCTTGTATGCTCCATTCCCTCACCACCCGATCGGTTTTCAAGGTCAGCTGCGCGGTCCATGCGCGCCGGGTCGACTCAGTCGAGCCTGTGCAACACCATGCGGCCGGTCTGGTCCGGCACGTAGTTCATGGGCCCCTGGGCGATCAGATTCTCGATCTCGATATAGCCGGCATCCATATACTCCCAGATTACCTGGAAGGGCACCGTCCCCGGCACCCACTTTTCGGCGATGACGACGCCGTGGCCCGGCAGGACGGTAAAGACTACCTGGCGGGTGTCCTCGGGATTCTGGAGGGCCTCAGCGCGCGCAAAGGCCCGGCTGATGGCCTGCGCTTGGGCCTCGGTGGCGCAGGAGACCAGGTAGTGATAGTAGGCGGGGTCAAGGGGGGCGTGCTCGACGTGGCGCGGATCGAACCCCGCGACGCCGCGATGCCCGTGCAGCTTGGAGCGCACTACCGGAACCTCGGCCTCTGTGCCCCAAGATGGCCCCAGTGTGATGGTGGGCAGCATGCTGTCCATGAGTATCATCTCCACCGACTCGGAAGAGGGGTTGTCGTTGCGCGTCCCCTCTACCAGGCGGCGGAGGGCCCCTCCACCATCAGCTCGCACGCCGGCGATCACGGCCAGCTCATCGTCGGTGATGTTGCCCTTGTCCACCGGGCGAGCGCTGCCGGTGACGGTAGCTACGAGGGCGTGGATGGTGGGATCCCAGGTGGCAAAGCACCCCTCGCTGTACTGGCTGGCCACCGCGTCGCCCAGGGCCGGCACGCTGACCAGGTCGGCGATGCGGATCATCTGGGTGAAAAAGTTGCGCTTGCCCAGCTCTTGTCCTGCCACACGCATGGCGGCGGGCGTGCTCAGGCTCTGCCACACGGCCTGAGGAATAGGATCNCCCACAACCTGGTGCTGGTTGACCTCGAAGGTGCTGGCAGCGGTCAGCATGCGCAGCGCGATGTCCTCGTAGAAGGCTGGCAGGTCACCGACTTCGGTGCGGGGGTACGAGCCAGCCAGATCGAAGTAATAGGCTGCCAGCGGGCGCTCGTCGCCAACCAAAAGGACGATGCGCAGGCATTTGGCCTGGCTCTGCACCAGGCGCTCCAGGGCGAGGATGGTGCCGCCGCGCCGCCCCTGCTCAAAGAAGACGCTGTGGGCTTGGGGCGCCAGCCCGGGAAAGTCGTAATCCGCTGGATCGGGCGGCTCTTTGCGCAAGGCGGCCTCGAGCTGGCCCATGACGCGCTCAAACTCGTCAGGCGTTGCGTGCACCAGGGCATAGACGGTGGGGACGTGGTCCAGGTCAAAGCGGCGCCGGGCGGTAAAGAGCGGGGCCTTGCGCCAGCCTATCGGCTCGCCAAAGACGGCGGTGGTGATGATGAGATCGGTGCGGTTGTCAGGCCCTGGCTGGAGTTCGTGGCCCATCTGCTCGAACTGAGCAAGCAGGTCTTTGCTCACCCCCTCCAGCAGGGGCGTCATCGGGCCTGGTACCAAGGACAGGCGTATCTTGCGGAGCCACGAGTGCGGGCGGGCAGTCATGCTGGCTCCCTGGGAATCAACGCTCATACAGATGCTCTCTTTCGTAGCGACAAAAGCAGGTGCTCCTCAAAATCCTGGCGCATGGGGCAGCTACGCGGGTTCGTGGACTGCGTCACCCGAGAGACGAATCACTTCCTGGCGGATCATCTCCGCCAGCTCATCCTCGGTCGGCTCCTCGGGCTGTTCGGCGATGTAGCGTTTCAGATCGATCAACTTGCCAAAGCGCACAACGAGCTTTTTGGGGCGGGGGATGAACGACCCTTTGGGAAGGGCTTCGTGGGTTCCCTGGATACCTATGGGCAATATGGGTGTGTTGGTCTTGATCGCCAATTTCACAAAGCCGCTCTTGAAGGGCAGGACCTCGCCTGTCAGGGTGCGCGTGCCCTCGGGGGCGATGCCAATGCTCCGCCCGGCCCGCAAAAGCCGGAACAGGGTGCGGACGACAGTCAGATCGAGGATCTCGCGGTCGACGGGGAAGAATCCCAGGGCGCGCATCAACCAGCCGGTAAGCGGACTCTCGAACAGCTCCCGCTTGCCGGGCGCGCTAGCACTACCCACAAAGTCGGCACCGGTACAGGCCGCAGCCGCCAGCGGATCGAGACTGCTGGCGTGGTTCATGATCGTAATCACGGGCCGGTCCAGGCGCAGGGCCTCGCGTACCCGTTCGCATCCCTCGCACTCGAGCCGGAAGTACAGCTTGAACACGGCGCGAGCGAGGGACACGACCAACCGCACGACGAACATATTCGATTTCGGAATCTCGTAATCTGGCATGGTCACACGCTTTCACCTTTTTGCTTGTGGAGTGCTGTCGATGTGGTAGCTCTGGCTCAGCTTTACCTGCTCGTTGTACGCCTGCACCTGCCGTTCTTTTTCAGTGGCATCCCAGCCCAGGTGAGGGGCCATCATCGCCGCTACTTCGGACGCGCATCCCAGCCCTTGCTCTGCGTCCTCGTGCATGATATGCGTCCGCCTGATCATCCAGTCGTCCAGCGTCATGGCCATCTCGTGCTGGATCGCATAGGGTACCTCGGCCCGGATATAGGGCAGGTCCGGTACCACCCTTGCGCCAAGCTCGGGATCGCGCTGGACCAGGGCCAGCACGTCTGCGCTGGCAGGCCCGTAGGTCAGGGCCAGATGCTCCAGCACCTGGCGGTCCAACTGCGGATAGCGCTCGGCCATGGCATCGACCACCTGTTCAGCCTCGAATGCCTCTTCGGCAAGGGGCACCCGATCCGTCGTGCAGCCCTCACGAGCTACAACACCCGACTCGGCTTTCAGTTTCTTGGATACCACGTCGACCAGGTCTTCAGCCATGCGGCGGTAGGTGGTGAGCTTTCCGCCAGAGATGGTGAGCAGCCCGGTTTGGCTCTCCAGGATGCGGTGATCGCGGGAGGCCTGGTAGGCCGCGCTCCCCTCACCGTCCACGAGGGGGCGGAGACCGGCAAAGGTGCTGATGATGTCTTGCTGGGTCAACCTGTTCCCCGGGAAGGCATGGTTCACAGCGTCCACCATGCCCTCCACCTCCGCGGATGTGGCGCATACCTCGTCCAGAGTACCCTCGTGGTCAACGTCTGTGGTGCCTACGATGCAGGTGTGCTGCCAGGGTATGGCATACATGGCCCGCTGCCCATCGGCGCTGCTAAAGATGACGGCGCCGTTGATCTCGAGCTTCTGGCGGGGTACGACCAGGTGGCTGCCTCGATTCACACGGATCATGGCCCGGGCATCTGCGTCGTCCATGTGCCTGATCTGATCGGCCCAGACGCCCGTGGCATTGACCGTAACCCTGGCCCTCAGGGTGAATTGCTCGCCGGTGATTCCGTCCATGACCTCCACACCGCGCACCCGACCACCTTCCTGCAGTATGCCGTTCACCTCTGCGTAGTTGGCGATGAGGGCACCGTGCCGGTGGGCAGCCTGGATCGTCGCCAGGGTGAGCCGCGCGTCGTCAGCCATGCAGTCACAGTAGCAGGCCGCGCCCGTCAGCCCCTGTCGTGCCAGTGCCGGTTCGAGCTCTGCCGTCTGCTGCGCATCCACGATCCTGTGCCGCTTCATAGTCCGGAATAGGGCCATCAGGTCGTAGAGCCACATCCCCATCCGCATCGTCAGCAGGCTGTTCTTGGAGGTGCGGTAGACGGGGTAGGTGAAGCCGATGGGATGGACCAGCCTGGGAGCCAGCTTGCAGAGCTTGTACCGTTCTGTACACGCGCTAAACACCAGGCCGAACTGGTACTGTTCCAGGTACCGCAGCCCGCCGTGTACCATCCGTGCTGATTTGCTGCTCGTACCGCTGGCAAAATCCTTCTTCTCAACCAGGCCAACTGCCAGGCCGCGCATGGCTGCATCGCGGGCAATGCCAGCCCCCGTGATCCCACCCCCGATGACGACGACATCAAGGGTCCTCTGCTGCATCGCTCTGATATTCGCTTGCCGAACAGCCGGGGAGAACTCGGTTGTCATGATACCATCCCTCCCCAAGTCCTGTATGCGGCCACTGCCCACACTGTGGAGCAGGCCCAGCAGGCTGGCATCTCAGCCCCGGCCTGCCAGTCTACTTCAGGGGGCGGTGCCGGATCTGCTCGTACAACTCGGCAACCTTTTGGTACAGGATTGCCGTCTTTTCCTGCAGCAGCTCGGGTGTCATGGGTTTGCCGTAGGCATCGGACAGCTCGAAAAGCTCGCCGATCTTGATATAGACCTTGCCAGGCTTGAAACCATAGGTCCCTGGCGGCATCAGCTCGCGCGTACCATGGACCGACACAGGCAGGATCGGAACCCGGGCGTGAAGGGCCAGCTTGGTTGCCCCATCGGTGAAGGGCAGCATGTCGCCCGTCTCACTCCGGGTGCCTTCCGGCGAGATACCTATGGCCGCCCCGTTCCTGAGCAACCTCAACACAATGCGCATCGCCGAGATGTCGGTGCTGCTGCGGTCGAGGGCGACGTAGCCCAGAGAGTTCAAGATCCAGGTGAGTGTCGCATTCTGGTAGAGTTCCACCTTCGCCAGGCAATAGATCGTGCGGTCCAGCGGGATGCCGATGAGAAAGGGGTCCAGCCCGCTCAGATGGTTGGTGATGACGATACAGGCGCCCTCATTGGGCACGTTCTCCTGGCCCTCCATGTGCAGGCGGATATAGGTTCGCGTGATGAGCCTGGTGACTGCTTTGAAGGCCCAGAGGAAAGGCCGATTGACCTGGCCTGCCCCCTTGAAGACATCAACTGGCTTTTTGGCTTGATCTGGATTTTGAGTGTCCATGCGATGACCATTCATTTAGCGTGATTATCGGCTCTATGGTGCGTGCTTACTCCTCACCCGCCTACCACGTACACGGCATAGTAGTAGACCACGGGTATCACAAAGATCAGGCTATCGATGCGATCCAGCAGGCCGCCGTGACCCGGGAGCCAGGCGCCCGTGTCCTTGACACCCGCGCTGCGCTTGAGCATCGACTCGGTCAGGTCGCCGGCGATGGTTGCCAGCGGGATCAGGATGCCCAGCCCGATGATCGGGAGGAGGGGAAGGCTGAAGGCCCACGCGGCGAGCATGACGGCTGCGAAACTGCAGACAAAGCCGCCAACGGTCCCCTCCCACGTCTTTTTGGGGCTGATGCGCGGGGCGAACTTGTGGCGTCCCCACATCTTGCCGATTAGGTAGGCAAAGGAATCGCAGATCCATGTGCCCAGGAACACGAGCGCGCCCCAGGCCAGCCAGTCGGGCAGTTCTCTCAGCAGGATGCCGTGAAGCATCAGACCGCCCGTGTAGAGCACACCAGCAAAGGTGCTGGCCCAGTCGGCGATAAAGCTGCTGGACGATGTCTGCGAGGCGTAGCCCCAGACCACCGTCGTCAGCAGTCCTAGGCTGAGGATCGCCCAGGCCAGGTCAAGGCCGAGAAAAGCCTGGGTGACAAGGGCCAGAACCATAACCACGCCGGCTGCCACCACTGGGTGGTACCCTGAATGGCGCGCCAGGGAGTAGAACTCGATGCAGGCGACAGCGGCTGCCAGGCCAAGGACCACGAACCAGGGCACGCTGCCCAGGTAGTAGGCGCCCAGGACGACTATGCCAAAGACGATTGCGGTGGCGGTGCGTCGGCCGAGTTCTCTCAAAGTTCGGCTCCACCTCCAATATCTGGCGGGCTACAATACCAGGAGCACATAATAGTAGGAGACAGTGACCGCGAACATAAAGCCATCGATCACGTCTAGAGCGCCGCCCTGCTCCGGGATCCAGGCACCAGAATCCTTGGCTCCGACACTGCGCTTGATGATCGATTCCAGCAGGTCCCCGCCAATGACTGTCAGCGCGATCAGGATGCCCATGCCAATGACGGGAAGCACCTGGGCAGGTAGTACCTGCGTGTCAAACAGCCAAGATGTCAGAACGACGATAGCTACGCTGGTGACAAAGCCGCCTATCGTGCCTTCCCACGTCTTCTTGGGGCTGATGCGCGGCGCGAACTTGGTACGGCCAAACTTGCTGCCGATGAGGTACGCTCCCGAGTCGCAGCCTGCCGTGCCAAAGACCACGATGGCCAGCAGGGCGCCTCCCTGTTCCAGCGAGCGCAGCAAGACCACGTGACTGAGCAGTCCGCCGGCATAGATCGCGCCCGCAAAGGTTAGCAGCCAATCCCGGAAAAAGTCCCTTCTAGCCTCACCCAAGGAGGCCCGCTCGCGCAAGTGCTCGACGGCGAGCCACACGAGCGACAAGGCGATAGCCACGAGCAAGCCAGGGATCAGGATTTGGTAGGTAAAGTAGGCACTACATACAAAGAGCAGCGCGGTGGCGATACCGATTAGATAGAGCGGCCGGTGCCCATCCAGGCCCATGAGGTGGTAGAATTCGTAGGCCGCGAGCGCCGTAATGATGGCAACTCCCAGGAATAGCGCGAAACCCCCGGTAAAGACCAGCCAGAGGAAGACGACGGCATATAGCAGCGTGCCCACTCCCCGTACGAACAGCGGGCTTTTGATCATCCGCTTGAGTGACAACGTGTGGCCTCCTGAGCAGCAACCTCGAGTCGGTGGGGCTGCGCCGCCCTACCAGCGGTCGCGGATGCCGTCCATCTCGGATGGCAGCCTCTGCTCCTGCATCCTGGCCCTGGCCAGGGGAGCGCCGATCAAGAGCGTCAGCGCCACGATGCCTGCGGTCACCCAGGCGGTGATGGAGACTGCCTGAGTATCGCTGTGCTTGACGGCAATACCCGCAAAGGCCCAGACAATCACGGCGACGTAGGCGATATCGCCGCGTGTGATGCTGACCAGGGAAGTGACTATCATCGCGACCACCAGCATGATCACCGCCCACGCCACGGGAGTGATCCCCCAGCCGTTCCAGCCGAGGTACTCCAACAGCGATGTGACGTTGGCAATCGTGGCTACGGTGATCCACCCCAGGTAGATGCTAAAGGGAACCCGCACGAGCCAGGTCTCGGCCCCGCGTACGCGGGTGCGCCCAGTGCCCAACTGGAGGTAGATACCGATCAACAGCAGCAAAAGCGCCACCATGGCGATGAGCGTGAACTCGAAATACTCCCAGTGCCAGAGAAAGATCCAGGCGATGTTGGCCAGGCAGCTTAACACATAGAGGTAGCCTATACGTCGCAGGCGGGGGTTATCCCGCTGGCCCGGTAGTGCCTGGTAGATCGTATAGGCAATCAGCGCCAGGTAGATCAGGCCCCAGATGGAAAAGACATAGCCCGCCGGCACGAAATAGACCTCGAAGAGATCCGAGACTTCACCAGTGGTCTGCCCGTTAAAGGGCAGGGCATTCGCCAGGGCGTTGACTACAATGACGGCAATGGTTCCCAGAACGACTAGTATCTGCCTGAATATATCTCTCATTGCTCCTACCTCCTCCTCACAAGGCGCTAGCTATCGGCGGGACCGTACTTGCGGCGGATCTTGTCGTCAACCTCGCCAATGTCCTCACCAACGGCATACAGGTAGCGGCGGGACGACTGCTCGCTCATGTACTTGAAGCGCTGACCCAGTTCTTTGGCGGTGGAATCCACGCCCTCATCGTCTACCTTGGCGCGCAGCCACTCCCCGAACGAGCCATGCTCGTTGGCGATCTGCTGCATCTGCCCGGCGTTGCCCACGACGGCGCGGATCTTGGCTTTGTAGCGCACGATGCGCTCGTCCTGGCTCAGGCGCTCCACGTCAACGTCGGTGAAATCGGCCACCGTGGCGACATCGAATTGCTCAAAGGCAGCCAGAAAGCCGTCCCACTTGGACATGACCACCTGCCGGCTGAGACCTCCCATAAAGATCACGGCCGTCATCATCTCCAGATAGCCGGCATCGTTATCGGGGCGTTGGCCTGGGATCAGATTTTTCATGATGCATTCCTCCTCTTTTCTGGCAAGGACTGCGCCAGTGCTTGCCAGAATCCAATAGTCTACTACGCTCGTACCGCCTCCATAAGCTTGACGACCTGGAACTCGGACGACTCTGCGGCCTTTTTCAGTTTTGCGATCACGTCGTAGCATCCTGTGATCTTCTCAGCAATCTCCTGAGACGAGCTTCCTGCATCGGCGCTTTCGGAGACGGCTGCAATAGTCAGCATCCAGGCTAGTAGTTGGTCGAATGCCTCGCTGTTGAACCACAGCACGCCGCCGTAGCGGTTCACCTGGAGGAACTGCTGCACCTCATTGTCGCGGAGCCAGGATACCAGCACCTGGTAGGCGCGGTCCTCCTCCGACGTCGAAGCCAGATTGGGCCAATCCTGGTGGTTGATCAGGATCTTGTCCGTGCCCACTGACCACCAGGCGGTGGCCTCGTCCAGGCCGATGTCCCGGAGCGCGCCCGTCACAAGCTTGCCCAGCAGCCACTCATCCATCCAGGTACGGCTTTGGGCGGCATAGTCCTCTGCCGATGCCATCTTGCCCAGAGCGTGAGTGAACACCCATCCGAATAGCGTGCCCCAGGCCGCCGGATCATCCTCCAGGCTGGAGCGTACCATCTCGACAGCCGCTTTGTAGGCGCGTGACTTGGGCATTGGGAAACGCGCCTCGAGCACGGGCAGGTGCAGAGTGGCTTCCAGCTTGTGCCGGATCTCCTCTGCCACTGCCTGTGCGCCGGCAGCCTCCTCAGCAGGTTCCTGCTCGCTGCCGGTGAACTGCTTCATCTCGCGGAGAAGGCGCAGTATTCTTTCCTCTACCTCCTCCAGCAGGGGTTCCAGCGCCGGAGGCTCATCCGGATCGGAGACGACGTGGTCCATCAGCCACCGGAAACTCTCACCGCTGACCAGTTCCCTGAATGGGTAGTGGACCGGCTGCAAGAACACCTCGCGGAGTGCCTCTTCGATGCTGGGCACGCCGCGCCCGCCCAAGTAATCGGCCAGGTGGGCATATTGGTGCCATTCGTTGTCCTGGACCTCGCGCCAGTCGAGAAAGGCGTGACACTTGTAGGCATCCAATTCCACGTACAGCCCTTGTTCATGCAGGCTGCTACCGCTGCGGATATACTCCAGGCCAGTGATGGCATCGCGAAATATGTAGTACGTGCTCCCGTCGCCCCGCAGCCCCAGCCCCTCGCCCAGTTTGGTCTGGACGAGCACGCGGTCGTCTCCGTCACCAGCCTTGACCGAGTAGGCCGCCGATGACTTGATCCAGCCCTTGGCAGTGGCGTACCGGTTATGGTAGATGACCAGCGCCCGCTCGTCTCCGGCCCGGTTGGAGTAGGCGAAGACGTCCTCGTTGACGCCCTCGCCGGTGTAAAAGTCGTATAGCCGAAAGTCCTGTACGTCGGCGAACAGGTACCGGCGATGGAGCAGGGGAAAGATCTCCCTGCGGTGGCGATCTACCAAGTAGCTATCGGGCTGCTCATCCCAGTAGGCACGGCGGTATTCCATGCCATATTTCTCAGCATATCCCTCGATCTGCCCGTGCCCGAACATGGGCAGGCCTGGCAGCGTGGCCATCATGGTGCAGATGCCAAAATACTTGTCGCCTTTGCCAAACTGGGCCACAGCGGTTTCCTCATCGGGGTTGTTCATAAAGCTGACGAACCGCTTTAGGATTTCTGGGTCGAATTCCAGGGTATTCTTCATGACTGTCCGGTACTTGGCATTGTCCTCGTCGCGGAGCATGTTCATGAAGGCGCTGTTGTACACACGGTGCATGCCCAGCGTACGGACGAAATAGCCCTCCAGCAACCAAAAGGCTTCGGCCAGCAGCAGTGTGTCAGGGGCCTCGGCAGCGACGCGGTCAACTACCTCCCGCCAGAACTCCTGGGGCATGGCTGCGTCGAATTGCGCTTTGGTCAGACCGTGCTCGGCGCGGGTGGGGATGGCGCCGCCCGTTCCTGGCTCGGGGAACCACAGCCGCTGGTAGTGCTTTTTGGCCAGCGTCATGGCAGCGTCGAAGCGGATGATGGGGAACTGGCGAGCGACGTGCAGGATGGTCTGGATAACGGCCTCACGCACCTCAGGTTTCAAGTAGTTCAACTGGGCGGTGTCATTCCAGGGCATGGAGGTGCCGTCGTTTCCGTGGTAGATGTATTTCTCGCTACCGGTCCAGCGATCCACCCGCTTGAAGATCACGGCGGCGTCGCTGCGGTCGTAGTAATGGTCTTCGATAAAGATGCCCACCCGCTCGTCTTCCGACAGGTCTGGCCCATTGAAACTGTAGGATGGAAAGGGACTGTGGTCGAGGGATACGAACCAATCGGGATGCTCGACGACCCAGCGGGAGTAGATGCCCACGTGGTTGGGCACCATATCGCTCGCCAGGCGAATGCCCCGCTGCCAGGCCCGCTCCCTCAGGTTTTCATAGGCTTCTGTACCACCCAGATCGTGCGCGATCTGATAGTCGTACAGTGAGTAGGCCGATGCCACGGCCTCGGGGTTGCCACAGAGTTGCTTTATCTTTCGCGAAGCCGGGCTGCGCTCCCACAGACCGATCAGCCACAGACCGGTGAACCCCCAACTTGACAGGTCATCGAGAGCTTTGTCGGGAATCTCATCCAGCCGGGTAATTGCGCGCCCGTGTTCTCGCGAAAGCTGGTGCAGCCACACATAGGCATTCTTGGCTATGAGTACCAGGCTGGGCATCCAGTCGCGGTCAGGGCTAAAGCGCTCCGGCTCGAATTCCAGTTGGCCGTACTCGTACACCAGGGCAGGTCCCGGCCCGGCAAAGATGGCCTTCTCCTCCTCCTGGATCAGATCCAGGCTGCCGAGAAGGCGATAGAGATAGCTGCTCAGGAAGGTGCCCCACCGCTGGCGGATATACTCAAGTTGAGCTGATAGCGAGTGGGGATGGGCCCTAGCTGGCGCGCGCAGCATATCGATCAGGTTCTGCTCCTCGGGGCCAAAGGACGGCTGCGTCTCAAAGAATTCATACAACTCTTCCATCGATTGCCGGTATGCCGTATCCCTGGACAGGATGGAATCATCAAATAACTCGAGAAAGGGGGCAAAGGCAGGATTTTCATTGGCCAGCCAGAGCATGAGCATTTCTTCAAGCAATAGCTCGCGATGGGGAACGCCAGCGGTCTCAGCCTCCAGGTACTCCTCCAGACTGAGCTGGCGTGTGTAGACGGCAAGCGGAGGGAACTGGTCGGCAAACTGCCGCAGGGCAGCATCAATCGCCTGCTGGCCCAGGTGATCGATGAGCCACTCCAGTGCAAGCGCGGTGACGGATGGGTTCCCCTGCTGACGATATTGCTGGATCAAGGCATGCGAGATCTCGTCAATCAGTCCCATGGCATTGATCTGCCCGGCTTTTACGGCTTGCTCGGGAAAGCTGACAAGATCTCGTTTGTCATTCATCTTCTGGGCAAATACTCGGGCGGCGTGGAAATTGGCAAAGATCACATTGCCGCTCAGGGTAAAGAGTGACTCGTCGAACTGGTAGCGATCCCGCGCCTGGCGCGAGACGTGGAATTCCATCTGAACTGTACGCAGTTCCTGCACAATGCCCTCCGGGGTCAAAGCTGTCTATTAGGAAAGCGGAAGCCAGGCGCCTGTCCGAGCAGGGCTCCCATGTGCTGCACCTTGCTGCAGGGGCCAGGCCCAGTTAGCAACATCATTATGCCTGCTTCGATCTCGCCTGTCAAGTTCTCACGCAGCTGGCTTGCGGCCCCACACGCAAGCATATCGCGCCACGCCCTGGATCGGCCCGCGAGCCAGATCTCGCTCCAGGCGCTCCAGGCCCGCTTGCCATGCCTCCTCGGCGATGAGGTGCAGGGCTGAATAGGCCCTATCGCGGAAGGGGTGGATACTGGTGACCTGGTATGGCTCCTCAACCGCGGAAACCCGGAACGAAACCAGGCCAGCTCTGTTCATCCACGTCTCCAACTGGGCGATGCGTGGATAGCGGGCGAGCTCGATTTCGACAGTCTCTGGGAAGTAGACAGAGAGGATCTCGCGGCGACGCAGCATGTCTGCCGAGTCGGTTACTGTGCATAGCCACCCGCGAGGCCGCAGCACGCGCGCCCCTTCCCGGTAGAAGGCTGCCTTGTCGCCGACGTGATGGACTACGTCGACAGAGTAGACGAGATGAAAGGTGGCATCGGCAAAGCTCAGTCCCTCAGCCCTGCCCAGCAAGCAGTGTACCTCGTCTGGGCAGACCCGGGACAGCATCTCGATTGAGGGATCCAGACCGTAGGCAGTACAGCCCGAGGTCTCTGCCAGAGCGGCGATATAGTTTCCGGTGCCGCAGCCAACCTCGAGCACACGCGCGCCAGGATGCAGCGCGTTCCGCGTGCGCAACTCGCGAAACACGCCTCCATGGATCTGGCGGTGTGCCGCATACTTTTCTGCGGCGTGATCATACTCGATACTATGCATCTGCATTTTGGCTAGGGACCACTATACCACAGCCGGATTTGGAGTGCAAGCACTGTCAAGTTTGGCCATAGGGCCCTGACAAGGTCTGGCAGGAGGGGAAGGCAGTTCTCAGAGTTGCGGGCAGAGTTCGACAAGGCCCTGAGTCTAATCATGAGCAGTATTGGTGGTTGCCAGGATGATAATTGTCATGGACGCTGGAGCGGAACTGGGCTATACTGGCGCAGATGAATAGGCAAGGGAGGTAGCTATGGAAAAGGTTCTGCGGACTATTGTCCGCATTGATCAAGAGTTGTGTAATGGTTGTGGTCTTTGCGTGACCCCTTGTGCCGAGGGCGCAATTGAGTTGGTAAATGGCAAGGCGCGCGTGGTCAGTGAGGAGCTGTGCGATGGCGCTGGCTTTTGCCTGGGTGTATGCCCGACAGGTGCGCTCACCGTGGAGACACGGGAGGCTGTGCCGTTCAACGAGGCTGCCGCGCACGCACGCGAAGAGGAGCGAGGACTGCTCTACATTGAGCAGAGTTGCTTCCGCTGCAACACTGGTGAGCAGCGGGCGGTGCTGCTCCCGATCCGGACGGAGGGGAAGAGCCTGTGGGTATGCACCCGTTGCCTCCCGACCCTGATCCACGGATGAGGCCTCATCCACGGATGAGGTCTCATCTATCGATGAGGTCTCATCTATCGATGAGGGTATAGTGTTCCGTGTGTGCTGCCATCCCCAGACGTGGATGACGCCTGGTCTGAAGGGTAGGGGGTCTGTCCGGTGAAACTGTACTTTGTGCGCCATGGAGAAAGCACCGCCAATCTTGCCCAGGAGTTCTCCAATAGTGGCTGGAAGCATCCGCTCACCAAGGTGGGTGTCGAACAAGCACGTACAGCAGCGAGCGGCCTGTCAGGTCTGCGAGTCGAACGTATCTACTCGAGTCCTGTAATGCGGGCCGTGCAGACGGCACAGATCCTGGCCGAGGGCCTGCGAGCTCCCCTAGAGATCAACGAAGCTTTGCGCGAATGGAGCGTGGGCATCTATGAGGGGACGGCTCAGCCGGGTGGCTGGGAGCTCCATCGTCAAGTGCAAGACGACTGGTTCATCCATGGGAAGCTCGACAGCCGGATGCCCGGCGGGGAGAGCTTTTACGACATCCGGGAGCGCTTTGCTCCCTTTGTAGAAGGTCTGGTACGCAAAGGCAGAAACACCGATCAGAAGGTTGTCCTGGTAGGGCATGGCGGCTTGTATATGGCGATGCTACCGGAAGTCTTCAGGAACGTCGACTGGGCATTTGCCCGGCAGCACGGCTTCTCGTATACCGAGTGTGCGCTGGCTGAACCTCGCGCCGGCGGGCTGCACTGTGTGTCCTGGTGCGGGTACCCCATATCCACGAATTCCTATCTCTGAGGATGATAGGATGATAGCGGCAGGCGGCTGCACGCCGTCGATTTGCAAAATCCTCGGACTGTGGTATAATGGCTTTCGCTTCGGGCGGTTAGCTCAGATGGCTAGAGCGCCACGTTGACATCGTGGAGGTCACAGGTTCAAGTCCTGTACCGCCCACCACAGGGACCATGGCTGGCAGGATCGTGCCGGCCATGGTTTTTCTATATCGCGCCGCGTGAGAGGGCCGGGGCAGCGATCCGGAAACCTACGAATAGTGCGCTAGTCATAATGCTATGTTTGCTTTCAGGCGATATCTGTTCGCTTGACAAATCTTTCGAACCAGCTATAATGGATACAACTGAACAGAAGCAAAGCGCTGACCAGGACGAGTAGGCGGCGGAAAGCGCCAGAGAGTGCGGGTCACCGGCTGCAAGCCCGCATCGCCGGAAACTGTCGAAAACCACCTGGGAGCGGGTCCCTGAAATCACTATAGTGAGAGTATGGGGCCCCGGCTGGCCCCGTTAGCGGTCATGGAGATGGCCAGTCGATGGCTGGCCAATTTGGGTGGAACCGCGTGAGCATGCCTCTCGCCCCATGGGCGGGAGGTTTTCTTGTTGGTCTGAAAGGGGGTGGTGGAGTTGACTGACGAGGATGGCACTACTGGCATCGTTATGCAATCAGCCGGAGACGGGCAATTCCGCTGTCCTGTTTCCTACAATACAGGAGGATTGAATGATGGCATCTGAGAATGACAATGGTGGAGAGCAGTTACACAAGTTGCGGCACTCGACGGCCCACGTGATGGCCGAGGCCGTACTGGAGATGTTTCCCGAAGGCAAGTTGGCCTTTGGCCCTCCTATCGAGAATGGCTTCTACTACGATTTCGACCTGTCCCGCCCGCTGTCGATCGACGACCTGGCAGAGATCGAGAAGCGCATGAAGGAGATCATCAAGGGCAAATACCCCTTTGTGCACAAGGACATCAGCGTGGACGAGGCCAAGGAGTTCTTTGCCGAGCAGCCGTACAAGCTCGACCAGATTGAGAAGCTGGCATCGGGCGAGGAGGACGAGGAGGGCGTGGCGGGTGATGACCGGGGATTGGCCGAGATGTCCATCTACTCGCACCGCAACTTTGCCGACCTCTGCCGGGGACCGCATCTGGACAACACGGGCGAGATCCCACTGGATGCGTTCAAGCTGCTGAACGTAGCAGGAGCCTACTGGCGCGGTGACGAGAACCAGCCGATGCTGCAGCGCATATATGGCACGGTCTGGGAAGAGAAAGATGAACTGGAGCACTATCTGTGGCAGCTCGAAGAAGCGGCACGGCGCGATCACCGCAAGCTGGGCAAGCAGCTGGATCTGTTTAGCATACAGGACGCAGGCGGGCCCGGCCTGATCTGCTGGCATCCCAAGGGCGCGCGCATCCGCAGGATCATCGAGGACTTTTGGTATCAGGAGCACGACCGGGGCGGCTACGAGATCGTCCATACGCCGCACGTGGGCAAGGCCGATCTGTGGGCGATCAGCGGGCATCTCGACTTTTACCAGGAGAGTATGTATTCACCCATGGACGTAGACGGGCAGGACTACTATATCAAGCCCATGAACTGCCCGTACCAGCTCTTGATCTATAAATCGCGTCGTCGCTCCTACCGCGAGCTGCCCCTGCGCTGGGCAGAGCTAGGTACGGTCTACCGCTACGAGCGCAGCGGTGTCCTGCACGGATTACTCCGCGTGCGCGGCTTTACCATCGACGACGCACATATCATCTGCCGTCCCGATCAGGTGGAGGATGAGATCGCGCGCGTCTACGAGTTCAGCCTGAATATGCTCAGGGCATTTGGGTTCGAGGACTTTGCCATCTACCTGGCTACGCGCCCTGAGAAATACGTGGGCGTGCCGGAGCGCTGGAACCAGGGGGAGAAGGCGTTGAAGCGGGCGTTGGATGCCCAAGGCCTGCCCTACAAGATGGATGAAGGAGGCGGCGCCTTCTACGGTCCCAAGATCGACATCAAGGTGAAGGATGCCCTGGGCCGAGAGTGGCAGACGTCGACGATCCAGTTCGACTTTAACCTGCCAGAGCGGTTCGAGATGACCTACATCGGAGAAGATGGGCTGGAGCACGAGCCCTATGTGGTGCATCGGGCGCTGCTGGGCTCGCTGGAGCGTTTCTTTGGCACGCTGATAGAACACTATGGCGGCGCCTTCCCCCCGTGGTTGGCACCGCTGCAGGTCGTGTTGGTGCCGATCGCCGACCGGCATAATGAGTATGCCCACGACGTGGCTGTCCAGCTCAAGGCCGCTGGCCTGAGGGTTGAGGTGAACGACTCGAGCGACCGGATGCAGGCCAAGATCCGCGATGCCCAGCTTCAGAAGGTACCCTATATGCTTGTCATGGGGGACCGGGAGGTGGAGGCCGGTGCTGTTGCTGTGCGGCTGCGCGATGGCGAGGATCTGGGCGCGCAGCCGGTGTCCGATTTCATCGCTATGGCCCAGGCCGTCATTGCGGAGAAGCGCGATCTATAGATGGCTCAGAGGGGCGGGATCCGATATCCCGCCCCTCTTACCTCGCGAGCTTTTAGATCGCCGAATTCGATGTCTCTTTTCCTTGACTGAACTTGTCTCACCCTGCATTTGACCCTGTATGCCTTTTGAGGTATAATGCGCCGGTACGATGGAGGCATTATTGCCAACTGGGGTCGATAGATCGGATCCCCCAAGCCTGTCGTGACACACCGAGGAGGAGCAGAGATTAGCAGAAATACAACACGAGTCAACCGTGCTATCCGGGCGCCGCAGTTGCGCGTCATCGATGCCGATGGCAAGCAACTCGGCATCCTGCCGCGGAATGAAGCGCTCCGATTGGCAGAGGATCGCTCCCTGGATCTGGTGGAAGTGGCGCCGAACGCGGCGCCGCCTGTGGCCAAACTCATGGATTTTGGCAAGTACCAGTATGATCGGGCCAAACGCGAGCGAGAGGCGCGCAAGTCCAGGAAGGAAGTTGAGATCAAAGAGGTCCGCTTGCGGCCCAAGACGGACGAGCATGATGTCAATTTCAAGATCCGACAGGCACGCTCCTTTCTAGAGTCTGGAGCCAAGGTCAAGGTTCGCATGCGCTTCCGCGGTCGCGAGATATATAACCTCGACGTTGCCAGGAAGCAGTTCGATCATTTTGTCAAAGAACTGGAGGATGTGGCTACTGTCGAGCAGCGGCCCAGTTTCGAGGGCAGGACCATGTTGATGGTGATGGCCCCCGATTCGAGTCACAAGTGATGGGCGGGATTATGCACATGTATTGACTGTGGCCAAGTACTCTGCTCAATGATCGATTGACAGTTAGGGATTATAGGTTGCCCCTGAGCAGGTATGGGGCAATCGTTTTGTGAGGAGGATAGATGCCCAAGATCAAGACGTACAAGGCAGCTGCCAAGCGCTTCAAATATACTGGATCGGGCAAGCTGATGCGAACCAAGATCGGCAAAAGCCACCTGCGTCGCAAGAAACCGAAACGGGTGAAGCGCATGTTCGATGAGATGCACGAGGTCACAGCACCGGCTTCAAAGAAGCGGGTGCAGAAGCTGGCGCCGTACCTGAAGAAGAAGTAAAGGTCATAGGAGTAGAACAGTGCCTAGAGTAAAGGGGGGTCCCCGGACCCGGAAAAGACATAATAAAGTTTTGAAGGTGACCAAGGGCCAATATGGCGGCAAGCATCGCCTGTGGCGCCGCGGCAACGAAGCGATGCTCAAGTCGCTGTGGTATGGCCATCGAGACCGCCGCAATCGTAAGCGGGACTTTCGACGCCTGTGGATCGCGCGCATCAACGCGGCTTCTCGCCTCAATGGTATGTCCTACAGCCGTTTTGTTTACGGGCTGAAGGAAGCTAGAATCGAGCTAGATCGCAAGATCCTGGCAGATCTGGCTGTTCACGACGAGGCCACTTTTGCCCAGTTGGTGGAAGCGGCGAAGAGCTAGCTCAGAGTAAACATCCCAGAGGAGCATCTTGCTCCACTACCGGCTGAGATCGGGCCGGTTGTCATCAGACCGGGCCGGTGCACGATCCGGATGATCACCAGCGTTCAGAACGACAAGGTGAAATATGTACGGTCCCTCGCACGGCGACGTATTCGCCAGCGCGAGGGCCGTTTTGTCATCGAGGGTACACGGCTCCTGGATGAACTGGTGGGGGCGGGTATTGAGCCCGCTCTCGTCTTTTACACCGAGGCATGGGCCGAGCACCCTGCGGGGCAGCGCTTGTTGGATCTGATCCGTACCCCTGTCGAAGGCATCTGGCTTGTGAGTGAGACGGTGATGTCTGCGAGCGCAGACACCCGAACCCCCCAGGGGGTGTTGGCTGCGGTGCCCTTTCTCGACCTGGCTCCCAAGCCCGGCCTGCTCCTGATCCTGGATGGGATCCGGGACCCCGGCAATCTCGGCACCATCCTCCGCTCGGCCGAGTCGGCTGGCGTAGGGGAGGTCCTGCTGGCTCCGGGCACGGTGGATCTGTACAACCCCAAGGTTGTGCGGGGTGCTATGGGCGCCCATTTTCGCCTGTCTGTGCGCAGTTGTGATTGGGGGGCTGTTGAGGAGCGGGCGCGCGGAAGGACGATCTGGTTGGCCGATGTAGCTGGAGGCACAGTCTACGACGCCGTCAACTGGACTGTACCTTCGGCGCTGATTGTTGGCGCCGAAGCATCCGGCGCGGGCCAGGAGGCGGGACGGGTAGCGACAGACCGAGTATCTATCCCCATGGCAGGAGGGGCCGAGTCGTTGAACGCGGCCATGGCGGCGACCGTCATCCTGTTCGAGGCAGCCCGGCAGCGCCGAGTCTCCTCCGGGAAAGAGGTACTATGAGGATTCGCTCGATAACTTGCTTTATTAACGTGGGTGATTCGGGAGAGCTGGCCGGGGCGGTCAGTGGGGCAGCACGACTGGCTCATGAGGCCCGGACTACCCTGGAGGATGGCGGCTTTCCAGTACAGACCACGCGCCTGGCAACACAACCCCTCTCACACCTTCCCGCCAGCCCAATAAAACTGGCACCACAACTGTGGGCCGAGTGCACAGAGGCCGGGTTCGACTATCTCTCCCTGGGACCGGTGCTAGCGGACGTACCCGGTGTGGATCTGTCTCTCCTGGATGCCATTCCGGAGTTGATCCAGTCATCTGAGACGGTATTTGCCAGTGTATTAGTGGCAACCCAAAAGACGGGTCCCAACCTGGAGGCGATCCAGCGGGCGGCAGGAATCGTGCGCCAGATTGCGGGCACGACAGCACTTGGATTTGGCAACCTGCGCCTGGCGGTGATGGGCAATGTGGGGCCGCATGCGCCCTTTTTCCCGGCGGCTTACCACGACGGGGGCGGACCAGCCGTCGCGATTGCTACCGAATCAGCCGATCTGGCAGTCAACGCGTTTTCTGGCCTGGAGGCTACTGGGCCCTCAAGCTCACTGGACCAGGGGCGGTTGCGTCTTGTCGAGGCAGTCGAGGAGGCAGCCGGGCGCATTGATCGCATGATCGCGCCACTCTCGGGGCGCCATGGTTTTCGTTTTGCCGGGATCGACTTTTCCCTGGCACCTTTTCCCGAAGAGGCGCGCAGTATTGGGGCGGCAATCGAGCGGATGGGCGTAGACCGGTTCGGCGCGCCCGGTACGCTGTTTGCTGTCGGCATCCTGACCGAGTGCTTGCGCAAGGCGAGGTATCCTCGCTGCGGATTCAACGGCGTGATGCTGCCGGTGCTGGAGGACGCGACGCTGGCAGCCCGCAGTCGCGAAGGGTTGTTTACCCTCAACGACCTGCTGCTATACTCGGCGGTCTGTGGAACGGGGTTGGACACCGTACCCCTGCCTGGTGACGCGAGCGCCGACGAGCTGGCTGGAATCCTGCTTGATATGGCTACGCTGGCACA
>P_1C_Sed_1_UnCtyDRAFT_1000021_pt1 | contig 21621 bp, 20 predicted proteins | sample Pon1CUnioCityCA_6_FD_11282 | JGI IMG/M metagenome (IMG submission 11282) | reverse complement strand
GGATCGACCAGCGCCATGCCTATGCCAAAGAGCACCCAGACTACAGCAAACCCGGCAAAGGCCTGGCTGCGGAGAAAGAGGGCCATGGCTGCAGCGACGAGGGCAAAGCCCCCCACAATGCCCACTCGCTCCCCTCGCCGGTCAGACAGCCAGCCGGCAGGCGTGAGAAAGACCATGGTAGCTACGCTACTCATAGAGGACAGCCAGCCGATCTGTACGTTGGACAGGCCAATCAGGTTCTGCATATACAACGGCAGCAACTGGAAAGCCATGCCAAAAGTCACGTCGCGCACGCCGTCGGAGATAAAGATCCAGGTGACCACACCACCAGCCAGCACCAGGCCGACCATGCCGGCCAGGTCGGCTCTCAGCTTCCCGAAGGACGGCTTCTCGCGAGGACTCTCGTCTTGGCGACTTGCACCACGGGCCATCCACAACCGGACTGCGGTGGCTGCCGTGTAGAGGACCCCAGAGATGATGAATAAGGTGCGAAAGCCGAGATACTGGGACAGATACCCACCAATGGGCGGTCCGACCACACCCACGATCTGGAAGAGAGTACTGGAAAGCCCGTAGACGCGGCCCCGGGTCTCCTCAGTGGACTCCTCGGCGATGAAGGCCATATAGCTGGGTGCGACGAAGGACGAGGCCATGGCCCCTGTGGCCGGTTGCGATCAGCAGCCAGTGCCAAGAAGGAGCGAGGATGTAGACTGCATAGCCGGCCACACCGGCCACACTGCCAATGGCGACTGCCTGCAGTCGACCGATGGCGTCCGATAGCCACCCACCAAAGACCTGGAAGAGAAGCGGTGCAATGGCACCAAGGGTGAAAAAGAGCCCGACCTGGCCCACGCCCGCCCCCAACTCTTGCAGATAGAGGGGCAGCAGCGGCTTCCACATATTGCCTGCAACATTGGCCAGGATCATGGTGGCCATGAAAAGCTTGAGACGGCTGGTCAGCAGAGGTTGGTCGTCTTTTCCCATTGTATCTCTCTGGTCCAAGGCCTCAGTGGCACACACGGCTCCGGAACAGCCCCGCAGTCGCAGCAGGGAGCGGTATAGGTTTCAGTGGAGAACCAAATTTGGGTCGTTGCACTGATCATAGGACCCGATAGGGCCCCCAGCGCCCTGCGATCGATAGCGCGCCACAGGCGGACAGCGCGCTGTGGGTAGACAGCGCAGCCAAAATCGGATATACTGCAGACATGGCCAGTAATCACCTGCCAACACGAGGGCCGTAATGATGAATCGAATCGGACTGTTGCACCATCCCAAGCTCCCGGCTACGCAACCGATGGCAGAGCAGATGGCGAGCGAGGCCAAAGCCCACGGGCTGACCACTTGGATCGGCTCGACCTGGGACGAGTCGGCTGTAGCAGCCCGGATCGCCGAGCTCGACCTGCTGGTGACGCTGGGCGGCGATGGTTCGATCTTGCGCACAGCGCGCATGGCCTGCGAACAGGGCGTGCCGGTGCTGGGAGTCAAGATGGGCCGCTTGGGCTTCCTGGCCGAGCTGGAACCGGAGGAGTGGCGTGCTGCCCTGCCCCGGCTGCTGGAAGGCGACTATTGGCTGGAACAACGGATGATGCTCGAAGCTGAGAACCACCGGGGCAAACAACACCATGCCCTCAACGACGTGGTCATCAGCCGTGGAAGCCTGGCCCGCATCGTCCGTCTCGAAGCCTATATCGACGGCAGCTACCTGACGACCTATGCGGCGGACGGCCTCATCGTCTCCACAGCCACCGGATCCACCGCATACGCCCTCGCCGCCGGTGGTCCCATCCTGCCCCCTCAGCTCCAGAACTTTCTCCTCATGCCCATCGCGCCGCATCTGAGCATGAACCGGGCTATCGTCCTGGGGCGAAGCGATCAGGTCGAGGTGCGGGTGCATACTGACCACCAGGCCATCCTGACGGTGGACGGGCAGTTCGAATACGACCTGCACGACGGCGACCTGGTATCGGTCCAGGCCAGTCCCCACGTTAGCCGCTTTGTCCGCCTGCAGGATCGGACCTACTTTTACCGGACCCTGATGGAGAGATTGGGATAGGACAGCACCCATGTGCCGGACCTACTCCGTCCTCTCGATCTCGATCTCGGCACCGCCGGACACACTGTCAAATGCGCGGGGATCGCCCTCCAATTGGCCAAAGACGTTGACCGGGCTGTAGGCCCGGATCTCGCCGGCACGGCTGGCGGGTGTCGGGCCCCAGAAGATGCAAAAGGCGTGACCAACCGGCCAATAGCCCAGCTCTCCTGCCTCGAGTACGTCGCGGGCATCCTCCGCCTGCGCCAGTTGGACCGGGATTTCAAAGTAGATCTCCTCACCCCAACGATTGACGCGCGCCGAGATGGGCAGAGCGGCCCAAATGGCGTCTGCGGTGGGGTTGGCGTGTAGGGTGGCAACGGCTGTCACGCTGCCGGAACGGATCTCAATTTTGCGCACAAGGAACCTCCTGTCGATATTATAGCTACAACTCCGGTCGAGTGGTCGCGTGGACTGTGGTCCACGCGGGGCCGGGACGAGAGATGGTTACCTCATCCAGAGCCGGTGAGCCTGGACAGCAGGTAGGCTGCCCCCAGACCAAGCGCATTGGTAGCTACGTGCATGACCACAGCGGGCCAGATCGATCCGCTGCGGCGATAGAGATAGGCAAAGATGTAGCCCAGGATAAAGATGGGCGGAATGGCCAAAGGCTGCAGATGGATCAGGGCGAACAGGGCCGAACTGATGACAGCAGCCCGGCGCCACGAGTAGCGCTGGGCGAGGCCCGCGTACAGGAATCCCCGGAAGAAGAGTTCCTCCACAACGGGGGCCACAACGATGCCGGCCAACAAGAGCCACCATGGTGACGACAACTCGGCAAAGATGGGCACCAAGTCAACCTGGGCTCGCAGATCAAAGATGGCAAGGATGGAAGCCCACACAGCGTTGAATAGGAGTGACATGATCATCAACCCACAGCCAATCCCGAGGGAGCCAGCGCCGGTCGGACGGAGTCCCAGTGCATCCCAGCCGACGCCATACCTGCGCATGACAAGCCACCAGACCGGCACCAACAGCCCTGCCTCTGTGATGGCAGTGAACAGCCCCGGGTCAACGGCTATGGCATTTCTCTCGATCAGGTAGGATACAGCATAGACGGTCACAATCCAGAGGACGAGCGCGATGGCGCCCCACCAGGCTTCGCGGGAGGACCAGGGGACAGACCTCTCGTTAGCTCGAGTGGTTTCCATAGACAACTCCTATTCTCGCAGAGTCAGGGGAAGATAGATGCGCTGGTACCAGAGCTCGTGCGCGCCGATGTCGACCCCCTCGCCCTGGGGCCGCGCAATGCCCTCGATATCGGTGGTTGGCGCACCCTCGCTGGTACCTGCATCGACGCAGGGAGACGCGAATGCCAGATGAAAGTCAGGTGCCGCACGATTGACAAACACTGGGTCAGCAGAGATGTCGTCGATCCCTTCAGGGCAGCCATCGTAATCGCGAATCGCATTGGCCCAGAGATCATTGTTGGCTGCCTGGGTGACTGGTTCGCCCACGCAGACGAGCCCGTATCCAGCGTTGTCAACAACGGTGTTGTTGGTGAAGCGCACCTGCGCTGCAGAGCGGTGAAAAATCACGCCATCCCCGCCGTTGCTGGCAATAGTATTGTTCACGACAAATAGATCGGTTTCCTCGTGCTTGGCATCGCTCGAGATGCCGGCCCCGGAATTCTCGTAGATCAGATTGTTCTCGATGCGGGGATGGAACAGATCACAGGCATCCTCAGAGGGAGCGTCACTGTCATATAAAAACACGCCGTCCCCGCCGTTAGCCGAGATGGCATTGGCTTCGATGGAAATCCAGACCTCTCCAAGCTCCTGTCGTTCCCACTGCGCATGCAGACATATGCCCGCATTCTGGTTCTGCCGGATCGCGCTATGAGTGATTATCCCGCCGACAGTGCCAGGGGCGAATTCGCTACAGAATTCGGAATCGTCTCCATATCCATGGCCGTAGATGCCACAGACACCATTGTCCTCAATTGTACAGCCGGTGATGGTGGGTTGGGCCAAGCCCACTTCACACTCGAGCGCCTCGCCCTCGATCTGGATGCCATGCTGGGAGTTGTGGCGGATGGTGCAATCGGAGAAGGCCGGACCGACCGTTTCCCCCGGCCCGGCATAGACGCGCACACCGGTGGTCGCGTACTCTACCATACACCAGGAGAGCTGGCTGTCCGAGCTGCCCGCCACAAAGTGCAGGCCCTTCCAGTCGCCGGGCTCGGAGATTTCCTGATCGGATGTAAAGGTTATCGGCTGATCGGGTGTGCCGTTGGCGATTAGTGTGCCAGCAACGGTGAGGCTGAAGTCTGGCGCAAACTGGACCTCTACGCCAGGCTCGATGGTTAGGGTAGCGCCGGAGGGCAGCGTTGCGTCGCAGGTGACGTGGTAGGAGCCTCCCGCCGTCCATGTGCCCCCCACAATGTCGCCACAGATATCGACGCGCGGCACGGAAGTCAGATCGGAGGCAGTCGACGCAGTGGAAGTCACAGTGAATAGCATCACACCCACGCACAGAACCGGCAGCAACAGACTGGCAGCAAACGCCACCCACTTCGGGGCACAGCAGGCCGTACCGTAGCCCCGTGGCAATGGTTTCGACAAGTAAATAGCCATCGAAAGCATCCCCGCCTTTCGCTGTCTGCCCGTCAGGGCCTAGCACACGTCTCCGCCGGACGGACCATCAAAACGCAAAGATGAATAGCAGATCGTTGACGTTGGTGCCGGTCGGCCCGGTGCGGATCAGATCACCCAGGGCGTCAAAGAAACTGTAGGCGTCGTTTTCCGCCAAGTGGGCCAACGGATCCAGACCCAACCCCCGGGCGCGGGCAACGGTCTCGCCGGTGACGGCTGCGCCGGCAGCATCGGTGGGACCGTCAGTGCCGTCGGTGCCCAGGGCAACGAGGACGACGTTGTGCAGACCCTCTATGGAGAGGGCAGCGGCCAGAGCCAGCTCCTGGTTGCGCCCGCCCTTGCCCTGTCCCCTGACGGTAACGGTGGTTTCGCCACCCCAAACCAGGCAGGCGGGCCGGGATACGGGGCGGTCATGGGCGACCAACTCCTTTGCCAGCGCTGCAGCCACGAGAGCCACCTCGCGCGCCTCGCCTTCGACAAAGGTCGACAGCAGCAACGCCTCGAACCCACGGGCACGGGCCTCACTCACCGCAGCCTCAGCGGCAAGCCGATTGCTGCCCACGATCAGATTGTGCACGCGGGCAAAGAGCCCAGAATCTTCCTTGGGTGTATCGGGTATCTCCCCGCGCTGACCGGCCTCCAGATGCTCACGAACTGCCCGGGGCACCTGGGTAGCCAGATCGTAACGCTGCAGTATGTTCAAAGCATCGGAGAAGGTGGTTGGATCGGGCACCGTGGGACCGGAGGCGATCACATCCAGCGGATCACCCACCACATCGGAGAGGATAAGGCTCACAACGGGCGCCCTGCCTGCCAGACGTACCAGGCCGCCCCCTTTGATCTGCGACAGGTGCTTGCGCACCGCGTTTAGCTCGACGATGGTCGCCCCAGCACGGAGGAGGAGATCGGTGGTTGCCTGCAGGTCCTCGAGATGCAGGCCAGCGGACGGCAGTGGTAGGAGCGCCGACCCCCCGCCGGAGATCACTGCCAGCACCAGATCATGCTCGCTGGCGGAGCGAAGAAGATCTGCCATGCGCCGGGCGCCCCACACGCCTGCCTCGTCAGGCAGGGGGTGTCCCGCCTCGACAACCTCGACCGGTCCGCTGTCCAGCCCGGTATCGATGTACCCGAACTTTGTGACGACCAGACCGCCGTGGAGCCGGGCACCCAGGATGTGGTGCAGGGCGGCAACCATGGCCGTGGCTGCCTTACCGCCGCCGACGACCCACATGCGGTCAAAGGCAGCCAGGTCGTAGTCACGCCGGCCGATGGTCAGCAGGTTGCCACGGCGCCGAACGTGCCTCCGGACTGCCGCACCGGGTTCGACAGCAGCCAGCGCTGCCTGCTGGACAGCCAAGATCGCGCCCGCATGCTCCGAGCCCTCAATTGAGTGGGGCTGATTCATCGGTCACGCCCCCATCGATCGACCGGGCGGAGTGCCCGGTACCACGCTCTATTTGCCGCCCCGGTTAGGTGACGAGTTGAGACCCTGAAGCCGGAGATAGGCCTCCATGCCCTCCAGGAACCGATTCACATATTCCGGGGAGGAAGCCTTGCCGACATGTCCCACGCGAAAGAGCTTGCCACGCAACTCACCGAGGCCACCTGAGACCATGATCTGCCACTCGTCGACCAGATAGCGCCGAAGGTCCTCCACATCCATCCCCGGCAGGCCTCGAACAGCCGTGAGAAGTGGTGACGTGCAGGACTCGGGTGTGAAGAACTCGAAGCCCAGATGATCCAACCCGGAACGCACAGTCTGTGCGGCATCACAGAAGCGCTGATAATGCGCCTCCAATCCGCTATCCACGATGCGCCTGAGCTGGACCAACAGTCCATAGATGATATTGGTGGGCAGGGTCGTGGGGTAGGGATGCCAGGATGACCAACTCTCGGCATACTCTTTCCAGATACCCAAATTCAGATACCAACCGTGGGCCCGTTCGCCCTTGCGCGCCACTTGCTCCCAGGCACGCGGGCTGATGGAGATGGGCGCAACTCCCGAGGGACAGGCGAGGCACTTGTTGATGACCGACACACAGATGTCGATGCCCCACTCGTCGACAGGCAGCGGCACCCCGCCCAGCGAGGAAACGGCATCTACGACCACCGGCACCTCGAATTCGCGGGCAGCCGCGGCAATGGCCTGAACGGGATTTAGAACAGCAGTGGAGGTCTCCAGGTGGACAAAAGCCAGGGCCCCGATCGCCGGCTCTTCGGACAGCGCCTGCCGCACGGCCTGGGGATCGACGGGCTGACCAAGGGGCGCCGAGACCTGTCTCACGTCGAGGCCATATGCACGAGCTATCGCGACCAGCCGGTCGCCAAAGAACCCGTTGCGCGCAACCAACACCTTGTCACCGGTCCGCAGGAGGCTCCCCAGGGCAGCATCAAGCGCCGCCGTTCCCGGCCCACCCATGAGGAACAGATCATTCTGTGTGCCAAAGATCTGCCGGAGGTGCTCGATGACTTCGCCATAGATCTCCAGCCAGGCATCCCCATAGTGAGGGCGCACCTGTTGCGCCAGGGCCTGCAGAACATCGTCCTCCACATCCACAGGCCCGGGGATCATCAATCTTGCGCGCTCGGTTGTCACCCTCAGCCTCCTTGCCAAAAGTACCGACGTACCCTCATCTATGCGAGGACAAAGAACGGAAAGGGAGACACGGCGCGGTGCTCAGCCCTGCTCCACAGGCTCGGGAGCCCCCTCCGCCCCGCTGCCAGCGGGCTCCTGAGGGTGCTCCACGCCATCCAGTGCGTCTTCTGCAACGTCCGCTGCTTGCAGGTCTTCATCGTCCGCATCCTGGTCCTCGTCATACTCGGGGATGGCGTACTGCTCCTCGAGCTTAACCCAGGCGAATTTGCGACGAAGCGCTTTGGGGTAGTACTTTTGCAGGACATCGTAGTCGACCTCTTGCCCCCACTCGTAGTATACACGCGGGTCGATATACGACTTTAAGCTGGTGCCCAGGTTCCAGGTGCGCTTTTTGTATGCGATGGAGTACTGAGTCCTGATCTTGTCCCGGGCACGCCTGGCCCTCTCAAGCATCCCACGGGTGCGATCCACCCTGCGCTCGGCGACCCCAATGCGTCTGTCGTAGCGCTCCTTGACCTTTTTCTTCTTGCCACGCGGAGCGGCGCGCCGTTTCTCGCGGGCTTCCTTGCGCACCGCAGCCAGTGCTTCGCGCTGAGCTGTGAAGCGCTCGGAATACTTTCTAACCTTATCAGCAGCCTTTTCCTGGCGCTCCTTGTACCGCTTGCGGCTGCGCGACCAGCTTTTGGGCGCCATCTTGGTGTGATTGCAGAGAATGGCAGCCTCCAGGTTTGCCAGGTTGGCGGCTTCCCACTTGACGTACGGAGGATCTTCGGGCTCCACCTCCGCGCTCTCCAGGGAATCGCGGACAGCCATGGTGGCATGGTGCGTGCGGAACACCTTGGCGGTCAGTACGGGAAGGATGCCAGAGAGATAGGCGTTGACATCGCGGCTGGTGACGTCAGGGAAGAGCTGGGGCTTGTCGCGCGTGGGATGGCTCTTGTCGCTATTCGTGCTGCTGGCAGAGGGGCGGGCGTTGGCGATCAGCTCGCTGAGGTTAGTCCGCACCTGTTCAGGCAGCTCCAGCGTCTTGTGCCACAGGACCGAGTCCTTGCCCAGGAACCGGAACTCGGCAGTACCATCGGGATGCAAGGTTACGTGCTCCGGGCGCAGAGTCGTCGCGCCTACGGTATCCGCCTCGTCAGGATCCTTTTCATCGCCGACACGGAGACAAAGGGCATCGATGAGATAGCACGCCGTGGCAAGCATGCGCTCCTTGTCATCCTCGTGGCATAGATCGTGGTCGATCTGCGCCCGGACCTCGTCAAGGTGGGCGTGCAACTCGTGAACCGTATCGAACTTGGCGGCCTCACGCTCCTGCTTGATGGGTGCCGTGTCACTCAGCCAAACGTATTTGAGCTTGCCCGAGAGCTTGTCCTTCCAGCGCGCAACCCAGACTGATTCGGGCTGCCAGACAATCTCTTCCCAATCACCAGCAGGGATAGGGGCATCGGGACTGAGGTTGAGGGTGATGTCGTTTTGCTTGGCCCCTTCCTTCCAACGGCCGCGCAGAGGGTGTTTGCCGCGCCCCATAAAGATGCCGCTGGGCTCTACGACATAGTTCGCCAGTTCTGTGCGGGTTCCATTCACTGTAGCGAAGCCATATTCCTCGCGTAGTGCCTCGCGCACCGCCTTGCGCTCCTCGGCGCGTGCCTTGCGCTCCTCCTTGGTCATGCGCTCCCTGGCCTCGCGCTGAGCCTGGACGATGTGAATGGCGGGAGCAAAGTCCACGTCATGCAGCGACAGACTGGAGCTTAGACCCAGATCCTGGCCAAAGTCTTGCAGAAAGTTACGTATGAACGTCCGATCTTCGACATATGGCGTGCCCTGCTTCTTGGCCCAGGCCAGGGCCATCTCCTCTTGTTTGGGCGTGAGGGCAAACGGTTCCCCATTGATCTCGAGCACCATCCCCGTCGGTGGGGGTGGCTCAGGGATCACGACACCATTATGAATGAGTTGCTCGAGCATGCAGTTCCAGACTCCAGACGAATGAATTCCCGGTACCTATGCGGGACAGGTGAGACGTGCCGGACCGACAGACCGCCAGATCGGACACGCCTGTGCCCGACAGCGACTGTGCCGGGACGAGCAAATATAGAGAGGATGTCCCTCTAGCGCCCGAACAGGGCCCGCACTGTCCGTGTGACCTGCAGAATCACAAATGCCGACAGAACAATGCCTGCAAGGGCGATCTTGTTCTCATCCCGGACGTCTTCAAAGTAGACATCGTCGGGTGTGACCACGATGACGCCGACGGGCTTGGCAGAAGCGCCACCACCACCGCCGCCACCCTCGGCACCTCCGTCAGAGCTATCCTCTGCTTCTGGCACCGTGTCTCCCCGGCCGAACCCCAAGCCAAAGCCGTAACCCACCTGGGCGACAGGGATAATGGTCCTGTCCTCTAAAACCTGAGGCTCGCCAAAAGCCGACTGCCAATTCGCGGCATCCCGCGTCTGCTCAATCGAATCAAACAGCTTGTTCAGTGACATTTTCGGCTCCTTGTCTTGATTGTCAATAGAAGTGCGGGGCCTATCCCCCACACTCATCACGTGCCCGAGCTGCGCCTGCGCCTCCGGCCTACCAACCAGCGGATGGCGGTACAGAGGAGTCCAATCGCCACCGCGTACGCAAGCATGTCGCGAAGGGCCCGCGCTGGACCATCCTGAAGATCGATGCGGCGTTCGCCGGTGGGGGTCACCTCGAGCACAGCCAGCGGCTTGACCCAGGCAAAGCCGCCGCCACGCCCGGCGATCTGACCCTTGCCAACGGTTGCGCTGGCCTTGCCAAAGGAGACGACCCTGGCAAGCGGTATCAACTGGCGACCTCCCGCGGATATTGGCTCTCCACGCACGGTCCTGATGCAAAGCGCTTGCGGCTTGGAGCATTGCTCTTCCATGCACGTACCTCCTACCCCCATTCGACCCAACGAGTATAGCACAGAATCGATCATGGAACAATCCGTGCGTGCGCAATCGCGCTTGACCAGTTACCCACGGTACGGTATACTGGAGCCAGGCACGGTGCCCTGAAACAGGACAGTCGCATATGTGCAGCGCAGCCGGATCACCTCAGAGATAGGGCTACCTTGAACACTCGCACACTGAAACCGGGTAGCGTGCCCACAACAGAAACCGAGCCCCTTGCGCTCCACAGCGAGCGTCATGCCCGTACAAGGGGAGCGTGGAGAGAACAATGCCACCGATAGCACGAACCTTTGTGAAAGCTTCGTTCACCTACTTTCTCGCTGCCTTTTTGCTGGGAGCGCTGATGATGCTCGACCGCTGGCTGACTTTCAGCCGCTGGCTCAGGGTGCTGTATATGAGCCAGTTGCACCTACTGGTCGTGGGGTGGATCACGCAGCTTGCAATCGGCGTGGCCTATTGGATCCTGCCGCGATTCCTGAAAGAGGATGATCCTCGCCCGCGCGGCTCCGACGTCATCGCTTGGTTCGTGCTCATCAGCCTGAATGTGGGGCTGCTGCTGCGATTTGCTGTCGAGCCCTTTTACCTTATGGACCAACAGCCGTGGCTGGCTGCGCTGCTGGCTCTGGCTGGCGTTCTGCAGGCGCTGGCAGCCGTTGGCTTTGCCTGGATCATCTGGGGCCGCATCCGGCCGATGGAGCGGTAAGGAGCCACCTATGCCACGTACGTCACGGGTATCTGTGAAGGCCTCGATCATCTACCTGGCGATTGGCGCCATGCTGGGTGCCATCCTGCTGATCAACCGCTGGATACCGTTGGGTTCAGGCGTGTACGCACTGCGTGCCAGCCACGTCCAGTTCCTCGTGGTAGGCTGGCTGACGCAGCTTATCATCGGCGTGGGCTGGTGGCTATTCCCACCACTGCCCATCGGTCTGCGGGGGAATACGGGCCGCCCGCTGCGTTGGGGCCAGGCGCAACGCGGCAGCGAGCCTCTATTCTGGGCCGCGCTGGCCTGCCTGAACGTGGGTATACTGTTGCAGGCGCTGTTCGAGCCGATTTATGTCTGGACGCAGCTCGGGTTGTTCAGCGTACTATCCGGGCTTTCGGGCTTGCTGCTGCTTATAGCCGCTGTCCTCTTTGTGATCAACCTATGGGGCCGGGTGCGCGAACTGGGGAAGGGATAGGCGCGGATCACCCGAGGGCCCAGGGGTGAAGGCAGCTCAATACCGCAGCGGACCCATCTATTTTGCCTGCCAACAACGCCACCCCGCTTGACGCCTGTCCGCAGGGATGCTATAATTGCGGAAGATACCCCCAGGGGGTATATGGGTCAAGCACGTAACACGGAGGGCTCTATGGCAGTAATCGAGACAACCAAGGCTCAGTTGTCAACCATCCCGCGAATCGTGGATGAGCTGTGCTTGGCATGCCGGAAATGCCAGGCGCGGGAAGTCTGCCGCAGCAAAGCAATTCTGCAGATCGATCGCGGTGAGCCCCCATTTATCGATCCGAACCGCTGCTACGGCTGCCGTGCGTGCATCCCAGTCTGCCCCGCCGGAGCAATCGTCCTGAACGGAGCCGAAGCGGCCAACCCCGGTACGTAAAGAGCACCACATCCCACATTGCTATAGCCAGGCTACAGTCCAGGCCAGCACCATCTGAGCCCCGTTGACTGAATCTCTTCCTGCGAAGGCCGTTCTTGCCTTTTGCGGGAAAAGGCTGTATAATGGGGAGCAGCCAGTAGGGCAGAGTCGCCGATACCTCTGCCCAGGCAAGGCCCACAAAAATGGAACCGAGGGGGAGAAGCGTTCTTCATGGAGGAGAAACAGATCAACGAAGCAGAGAGCCTTGAACAAGAGGATCAGGTCCTCGACGAGGCAGAGGCCAGCGAGGAAGAAGAGCATCCGATCGCTGAAGAAACGCCCACTGACGAGACTGCAGAGGCAGAGTCCGCCGCTGAGATAGAAGAGGCAGAGGCGGCCGAAGAGGCACCAGCCGTGGTCGAAGAAGCAACAGTCGAGGCTGCGGACGAGGGAGAACCGGCCGAGGCCGAGGAAGAACCACCCGCAGCTGAGGGAGAACTTCCGGCGACCGAAGAAGAAGCGACCGCGGCTGAGGAAGAAGCGACCGCGGCTGAAGAAGCGACCGCGGCTGAAGAAGCACCAGCCGAGGTCGAAGAGGAACCTTCCGCAGCGGAAGAAGCGCCAGCCGTCACTGAAGAGCCAGAGGCAGAGGCCGCGCCTGAAGAAGCACCAGCCGCGGCTGAAGAGCCTGAAGCTGCCGAAGAGCATCCTATGGCTGCGCTGATGGAAGATGCTTTCGCCTTTGAGAGATTACGGGCAGGCCAAATCAAAGAGGGCGAGATCGTCAGCGTGACGCCCACTGAGGTTCTGATAGACGTCGGCGCGAAATCGGAAGGCCTGGTGCCCAGCAAAGAACTGGAACGCTTCGGTCGCGAAGGGCTTGAGGATCTCGAGGTCGGCCAGAAGATCAAGGTCTACGTTGTGCGGCCCGAGGATCGAGATGGGAATCTGATTCTGTCGATCCGCCGGGCTGAGGAAGAGAATGACTGGATCCGCGCCCAAGAGCAGTTCGAGTCAGGCGAGCATATCGAGGCCCCTGTTGCCGGGTTCAACAAGGGGGGGCTGATTGTCCGGCTGGGCAAGCTGCGGGGTTTTGTGCCTGCTTCGCAGTTGGCTGCCCAACACCGCGGAAGCAAAGCTCAGCAACCTGAAGAGCGCTGGTCGCACCTCGTTGGCACGACGTGCAACGTCAAGATCATCGAGATCAACCGCAGGCGAAAGCGGCTGATCCTATCAGAGCGAGCAGCACAGCGCCTAGCACGCGAGGCAAGGAAGGCGGAGCTGCTAGAGACTCTGCGCCCTGGCGAGGTGAAAAAGGGTGTGGTCAGCAGCCTGACCGATTTTGGCGCCTTTGTGAACCTGGGTGGGGCAGATGGCCTGGTTCATCTGTCAGAGCTGTCGTGGAACCGCTCAGTCAAGCCTCGTGACCTGCTCAAGGTGGGGCAGGACGTGGAAGTGTATGTCCTGAACGTCGACCAGGAGAGGAAGCGGATCGCTCTTAGCATCAAACGGCTGGAACCGGAACCCTGGGCCACGGCAGAGAGCCGCTACTATGTGGGCCAATTGGTGGAAGGGACCATTACGCGCCTGGCCAATTTCGGTGCCTTTGCGCTGGTGAATGACGAGCTTGAGGGCTTGATCCATATCTCCGAACTGAGCCCGGGCCGCATCAATCACCCTCAAGACGTCGTCCAGGAGGGTGACAAACAGACCATGCGCATCATTCGCATCGATGCCAAACGGCGCAGAATGGGCCTTAGTCTAAAGCGTGTTACGGATCCCGAGTACGCGGACCTGGATTGGCAGGCTGAGCTTGCCGAGGCCGAATCTACGTTCAAGTCTGAGGAATCAGAGCCGCAGAACGACTAGGAGATCTGAGAATCATCAGCAAACCCTGATCAGTCGCCAACGACAACTTGCGCTCGACCTCAAGCTTTGGCAGGCATTCAGCCCAGACCCGGCGTTCTCCCGGCAGACCCCCGGGGGCGCTCTTGGTTGGCCCGATTGCCTGTGTGTAAGGGCCTCGCCCCATCCCAGGCAAGGTCCTTTTTGTGTGATACGGATTACCCACTTGTGCAGGGGATTAGGATATAATCGGTCCAAGGGAGAAGGAGCCATCACCTGTTGAAAGGACGAGACCGTGGCTGAAAACCTTGATCGCTTCACCAAACGGGCCAAGCGGGTACTGACAACGGCTGGGACAGAGGCAGAACGGCTGAACCGCCAGTTCATCGGTACAGAACATATCCTTCTGGGGCTAGTGGCCGAAGAGGGCGGTGTGGCCATGCGCGTGCTTCGAGAGCTAAAGATCACGCCGGAGCAAATACGCAGATCGATCGAGCGAGCCGTAGGACGGGGAACTCACCCTGTCCTGAAACCGCCCGCTCTCACACCTCGCACAAAGCATGTAATCGAGCTTGCCGTGGATGAAGCGCGGCGGATGGGACATCACTATATCGGCACCGAGCACCTATTGCTGGGCTTGATGCGTGAGGGTAAGGGCGTTGCTGTCGACGTGCTAAGCAGTCTGAATGCCCCACCGGACAAAATCCGCGAACAGGTAACGCGCGTTCTCAATGAAGCGCCTGCCCATGCCGGTGACAAGGAACAGGCAAGCGCCACTCCTACTGTTGACCAGCTAGGCACCGATCTAACAGCACTGGCCGAAAAAAGCAAGCTGGATCCGGTGATAGGGCGAAAGACAGAGATCGAGCGTGTCATCCAGATCCTGGCACGACGGACCAAGAACAACCCGGCCCTTATTGGCGATCCGGGCGTGGGCAAGACCGCCATCGTCGAAGGACTTGCGCAGCGCATTGTGACTGGAGACGTGCCGGAGCCACTGCTGGACAAGCGGGTGCTCCAGCTTGATATCGGCAGCGTAGTCGCAGGCACCATATACCGCGGGCAGTTCGAGGAGCGCCTGAAGAAGGTCATCGACGAACTCAAGGGTTCCGACAGCATCCTCTTCATAGACGAGGTCCACATGCTAGTGGGCGCGGGCTCTGCAGGGAGCTCGGTGGATGCCGCCAACATCCTCAAACCAGCCCTGGCGAGAGGAGAGCTGCAGTGCATCGGAGCGACGACACTCGATGAGTACCGGAAGCACATCGAAGGCGACGCCGCTCTGGAGCGCCGGTTCCAGCCGGTGTACGTGGACGAGCCATCGGTCGACGAGACGATTGAGATTCTGCGCGGCGTAAAGAGCCTGTACGAAGAGCATCACAAGCTGCTGATCACCGATGAAGCCGCCCAAGCGGCAGCGCGCCTTTCTGCCCGCTACATCACCGACCGGTATCTGCCGGATAAGGCCATCGACGTGATCGATGAGGCCGCTTCGCGGGTGCGAATGTACAAGGCGCCCGAATCTTCCACCCTCAAGGATACATACACAGAGATCAAGGCCATACAGAGGAAAAAGCAGCAAGCCAACCTTGCACAAAAGTACGAGGAAGCAATTGCCTTGCGCGATCGGGAACGCGAGCTCAAAACCCAGTTGGAGCAGTTGCGGATGGGTTGGGATTCCAGCTCGGCCAGTGTGAGGGTGTCGGAAGAGGACGTGGCTGAGATTGTCGCGATGTGGACCGGGGTGCCGCTCATGCAGCTAGAGTCAGAGGAATCAGAGCGGCTACTGCAGATGGAGGAACACCTGCACCGGCGTATCGTGGGTCAGAATGAGGCCATCAGGACTATTTCCCGCGCCGTGCGCCGCGCTCGCGCGGGTCTCAAGGACCCAAAGCGCCCCATCGGATCGTTTCTGTTCCTGGGTCCCACTGGTGTGGGCAAGACAGAGCTGGCAAAAGCATTGGCTGAGTTCATGTTCGGCTCGGAAGACGCCCTGCTCCAGTTTGACATGTCCGAGTTCATGGAGCGGCACACGGTGTCGCGCCTAGTAGGAGCTCCTCCCGGCTATATCGGCTACGAGGACGCTGGGCAGCTCACCGAGACGGTCCGGCGGCGGCCATTCACGGTTGTCTGCTTTGATGAAGTTGAGAAGGCACATCCTGAAGCGGTCAATATGCTCCTCCAGATCATGGAGGATGGGCAGCTGTCTGATGCAAAGGGGCACAAGGTTGACTTTCGCAACACAGTCATCCTGATGACGTCAAATGTGGGTGCGGACGTGATCGGCAGATCCACGTCGCTCGGGTTCGCCACCAAGCGCATTGCCGGCGAGCGCGACCAGGAAGACTATGATGAGATGAAGGACAAGGTGCTGAGCGAGTTAAAGCGCATCTTCCGGCCCGAGTTCCTGAACCGGGTCGACGGAGTGATGGTCTTCCACGCTCTAAACCGGGAGCACATCAAGGCCATCGTGGACCTTGAGATCGAGAAGTTGTGCAAGCGACTCTCGAGCCACGAATTAGAGTTGCAGTTGAGCGACGAGGCACAGGAGTACCTGGCAGAGGAGGGTTACGATCCGAAGCTTGGAGCCCGCCCTCTCCGCCGAGTCATACAGACGCAGGTCGAAGACACCCTGTCGGAGGCGGTGTTGGAGGGACGCTTTGGCGAAGGTGACACCGTGATTGCCTACATCGAGGATGGCAAGATTGCGTTCCGCGCCGCAGAGACACCAGAGGATGCTACCGAAGCGGAAGTCGAGAATGGGGGAGCACCCCCGATACTGGAAACCGTGTTGAACTGAGCGAGTTGGCTCAGGGGGCTTGGGCCAGCATCAGCACATAGGTGAGCGAGAGGATCGGTTTCTGCCAAAAAGAAGCCGGTCCTTTTTCGTGACAGAGAACAGGAGCGCGAATGGCCAAGACACGAGTGCAATTCGTATGCCAGACTTGCGGCGCAGCCTATCCCCGATGGTCCGGGCAGTGCAAGAGCTGTGGCGAGTGGAACACGATGGTAGAGACGGTCGTACAGCCTCGAAAGGATGTGGCGGCCGCGCGAGCGTGGATGACGGTCAGCCAACCGCAATCGCTGCCCGACATCCAGGCTGACCAGTTCCAGCGCCTGCCGGTGGCAAATGGCGAGCTGGCCCGGGTGTTGGGGGGAGGCCTGGTACCAGGTTCCGTAGTCCTTGTCAGCGGCGATCCGGGCATAGGCAAGTCCACCCTGCTCCTGCAGGCATCGGCACAACTGGCCGAGGGACCCAAGCCGGTTCTTTATATATCGGGCGAGGAGTCAGTGCACCAGATCAAGATGCGCGCGGACCGCCTCGACCTGCAGCAGGCCGGCCTGTATGTGGTGTCTGAAGTCTCGCTAGACCAGATCATCGGCCATATTGAACAACTGGGTCCACGCCTGGTGGTCGTAGACTCGATCCAGGCCATCTCGTCTGAAGAACTCGAGTCCTCCGCCGGCACGGTGAGCCAGGTGAAAGCATGCGCCACTGCCCTGCTGCGCCTGGCAAAAGCCAACGGTATCCCCATGTTCCTGGTGGGACATGTGACCAAGGCAGGCTCGATCGCGGGACCGCGTGTGCTGGAGCACATCGTCGATGCGGTGCTTTACCTGGAGGGGGATCGTTTTCATACCTACCGCCTGCTGCGCGGCGTCAAGAATCGGTTTGGCTCGACCCACGAGGTCGGGGTCTTTGAGATGACCGAACAGGGCATGGTCGAAGTCGCCAATCCGTCGGAGGCGTTCCTGGCGGAGCGGCTGCCCAACACGGCCGGCTCTGCGATTGCAGTCACGATGGAAGGTACCCGCCCGCTCCTGGTGGAGATCCAGGCACTGGCAAGCACGACCAGCTTCGGCCAGCCGCGGCGAACGGCCAACGGCGTGGATTTCAACCGGCTGCTACTCCTGGTAGCCGTGCTCTCCAAGCGGGTGGGGTTGCGTCTGTTCGACCAAGACGTGTTCGTAAATGTGGTGGGTGGCCTCCGGATCAGCGAGCCTGCGGCAGACCTCGCCCTGGCATTGGCCATCGCATCGAGCTTTCAGAACAGGCCACTGCCTGCTGACATGGCAGCAGTTGGCGAGGTGGGCTTGTCCGGCGAGATACGGACTGTAAGCCACCTGTCGCGCCGGTTGCACGAGGCTGCCAAGCTGGGATTCAGCCGCTGTATCGTGCCTGCCACCCACCGAACCATGCGCGATGTACCTGAAGGCATGAAGGCGATCCCAGCGCGGTCACTGGCCGACGCATTGGCTGCGGCAGTGGAGCAGAGCTCTGCCTGAGCCCAAGATGGGCATCGGCCTGGAAGCCGCGGCCTGTGGCCGGCGTCCCGTTTTCTGAGCAGATACATTGACAACTGAAGACTACTGTGCTAAGATGTGATCAGGTGCAGGATTCTTTTTTTCTTTGTCCTGGCACAGGTGAGGATGTGAAGGCTGGCGCAGCCTGATGCGCTTGAGAAGGCGAAAGGGGGTGTTCTATGTAGCTCTCCGAGGCAGGCCGGCAAACGAATACCATTCTTGGGAGGTCAGAACGCCATGATTGTCGATATTATTGTACGTGTTCTGGGCATGATTCTCCTGGGAGTAGCAGGTTGGCAGTTGGGCAGATTCCTCGCGGGCACCGCACCGGCGGAGGATTACCTGCGCTACGTCCTAGTGCTCGCATTGTCTGGCGTAGCATTTGGCGGGCTTCTCGCACCGTATCTTACGATCAAGCCATTCCTTTTCATCCGGCGCAAGATCCGCCAGCTTCCGGCGCAGGAGCTTTTTGCCGTTATCCTAGGACTTATTGTAGGACTGATCGTCGCAGCGCTGCTGTCACCTGTTCTGGCAATACTGCCATCACCCTTGGGAGATTATCTACCATTTATTGCTGCCGTGGTCTTTGGATACCTCGGCATGGCTGTCATGATGATGCGCCAGCAGGACATCTTTTCGGTCATCGGCAGCCGGTTCGCAGGGGAAGGAACCGGATTGCGCGAAGAACGACCCGTTTTGCTGGACACAAGTGTAATTATCGATGGACGGATCGCGGATATAAGCCAGACCGGCTTTATTCCGGGGACGATGTTGGTCCCTCGCTTTGTACTGAACGAACTGCAGCACATCGCCGACTCGGGGGACTCCCTACGGCGTAATCGAGGGCGGCGGGGGCTTGAGATGTTGAACCGCCTGAAAGAAGAGTCGGTCGTGCCGATCCGCATCACCGATATGGATGCGCCGGACGCCAGCCAGGTGGATGACAAACTGATCCAACTGGCCAAAAGCCTGCGCTGCCCAATCGTGACTAACGATTACAATATGAACCGGGTGGCACAACTCCAGGGTGTGCTGGTGTTAAACATCAATGAACTGGCCAATGCCGTCAAGTCAGTACTGCTGCCCGGGGAGACGATCTCGGTACGGGTCATCCAAGAGGGCAAGGAACTTGGTCAGGGAGTCGGCTACCTGGATGATGGGACCATGATCGTCATCGAGGAAGGACGGCCCTATATTGGACAGACGATACCAGTACTTGTGAAGAAGGTTCTGCAGAAGACAGAAGGGCGACTGGTGTTTGCCCTACCGGACGTGAACAGGTGAGTTAAGCATGACGGTAATAACCATTTCCCGCCAATTGGGCAGTTTGGGTGGGGATATCGCTGCGAGTGTGGCCCAAGAGCTGGGTCTTAGGCTAATCGACGCTGAAACGATCAACCGCGCCGCCGAGAAGGCCGGGGTTCCCCGGATCGCGCTGGCCGAACTGGAGACCGAGGGAGAGCAGGGCCTGGCGAGCCAGGTACTCAAGGCCTTGCGAGCGATGCCACTATTGCCCAGTTCCGGCTCGCGCCCAACCTCGCTGACAGCCATTGGTGACAGTGCGTCCCGACGAGGATCTACGACGACCTTTCCGTTTACTGGACTGTTCTCCCCCACCGTACCACCCATCAGTGCGTCACTCGAAGGATACGTGCGCATGGTGGGATTGGTGATCCGCGGCCTGGCCCACGAGGGGAACGTCCTCATCTTGGGGCGGGGAGGGCAGGTGCTACTGAAGAACCATCCCACAGCACTGCATGTCCAGACAGTGGCGCCATTTGTTCAGCGGGTAGAAGCCGCAGCATCGCGATATGGATTGAGCGCACGCGCTGCCGGGCAACGCGTGCGGGCCAGTGACCGAGCGCGCGCCGATTACCTGAGGCGCTACCATAACGTGGACTGGCTGGACCCAACGGTCTATCACATGGTGCTTAACACCGGCTGCCTACCAGCACCCACTGCAGTGCAATTGATCATTGAAACACAAAAGGCTGTCGATCTCGCAGGCCAAGAGGCGCTGATGCACGAGGCAGACGATGCGTAGCAGCCTGCGAGGATATATGGCGGCCCACGGCCCTACAACTTTGCCCTGGGGTTGGAAAAGGATCTGCACCTGTTAGGAGGGATGCTGGCTGCCTATCTATAGACAGCATCCCATGCCTGCGCCTGAATCGAGATCCAGATCAACCACAAGGGAGGAATCAAAATGGCACTGACAGTCTACAATTTTCTGACCCGCAGTAGAGAAGAATTCAAACCGATCCACGAGGGATTCGTAGGCATCTATGTGTGCGGGCCAACGATCTACGATCACGCGCACGTCGGCCATGCCAAGGTCTACGTGTCGTTTGACGCCATAGTACGCTACTTGCGCTACGCGGGCTACAAAGTCCGCTACGTGCAGAATATCACCGACGTTGGACACCTTACGGATGATGCGGATGAGGGTGAGGACAAGATCCTGAAACGAGCTGCCAGGGACCGGGTCGAGCCGATGGAACTGGTCGAGACCTACATGCGCAGCTACTTTGAGGACATGGATACGTTGAACGTGCTCCGGCCCAATATCTCGCCGCGCCCGAGCTGCCACATTACGGAGCAGATTGAGCTTGCGCAAGGGCTCCTGGAATCAGGCCATGCGTACGAGGTCAACGGCTCGGTCTACTTTGATGTAGCTAGCTGGCCCGAGTATGGGAAGCTTTCCGGACGCAAGGTAGAGGAGCAAGAAGAGGGGGCCCGGGTGGCGTTCAATCCGGACAAACGACATCCCGCGGATTTTGCCGTCTGGAAGAAGGCAGAGAAGGGCCACATCCTACGGTGGCCCAGTCCCTGGGGACAAGGCTATCCAGGCTGGCACGCGGAATGCTCGGTGATGGCGACCAAATACCTGGGCCAACCTTTTGACATACATGGCGGCGGCCTGGAGAACATATTTCCACACAACGAGTGCGAGATTGCCCAGAGTGAGGCGATCAGTGACGAGCCGTTCTGCAACTACTGGTTGCTCAACAATATGGTCACGGTCGAAGGGGTCAAGATGGGCAAGAGCCTGGGCAACGCCATCTACCTCAAAGACCTATTTGAGCGTTATGATCCTATGACGATACGCTTCTTTGTGCTGAGCAGCCACTACCGATCGGTCACCGATTTTGGCGAGGAAGCGCTGGCAGCCGCTGGCCGGGGCCTGGAACGGCTGACGGGCACTGTGGCGCTGGTTCGTGACCGGTTGGGCCAGGCCGAGGGTGATGAGGTAGATGCCGAGTGGTCAGGCAAGCTCAAAGAGTACAGAGGCCGTTTCGAAGAAGCTATGGACGAAGACTTTAACACGGCCAGGGCGATTGCCACCCTCTTTGATCTCAGTCGGGAGACGAACACTCTGCTCAACTCGGGCCAGTCAGTGAGCAAAGCCACACTGGAGGCAACTGAGGCTCTCTTTGGCACGCTGGGCAATGACGTGCTGGGTATCCGCTTTGATGCCAAAGGCATGGATGGGACAGGACAGGACGAGGCAGAGCTGCTTGACGGGCTAGTGCAGATGCTGATCGCGGTCCGTGAAAAAGCGCGCCAGGCTCGCGACTGGGCCAAGGCAGACGCGATCCGTGACGAGCTATTGGAGATGGGCATAAGCCTGGAGGACGGCCCACAAGGCACCCGCTGGCGGATCAGCCGGTAGACCAATGCGTGAGATCCT
>P_1C_Sed_1_UnCtyDRAFT_1000020_pt1 | contig 21781 bp, 21 predicted proteins | sample Pon1CUnioCityCA_6_FD_11282 | JGI IMG/M metagenome (IMG submission 11282) | reverse complement strand
ATTGTTATTCTGAGCATTGAAATGATCGTCACAAGTTTGGAGTCTTTTTGGTTCATGCCTCCCCTAGTTAACCGGCCAGAAAATCCTCGCTGGGTTATCGACGATCGCTTTAGCGAAAGAGGGAATATCCTCGATCGTAATAACCAAACCATCATCTACAATTCTGGAGAGATTGGCGGATATCAAAGAGAGAGCAATCACATACCCCTCTATCCAATTATTGGTTATACAAACCCAACTTATGGACAGACAGGGATTGAAGAAACAATGTTCCAGTATTTACGAGGGTATGAGGGTTATTCTGATACAAAAATTATTTGGCAGGACATCCTTTATAATCAACCACCGCCCGGTTTAGATGTCCGCTTGACAATTGATNTTGACANACAAAAGCAGGCGGATTCTCTCCTTGGGAATGAACCCGGTGCTGTTATTTTAATGAACGCTCAATCAGGTGAAATTTTAACGATNGCATCTCATCCTTATTTTGATGCNAAAAACCTTGAAGAAAATTGGATAATCCTGTCCGATGATCCAAATGCGCCCCTTATCAATCGAGTTACCCAGGGGTTATACCCACCCGGGGCATCATTATTCCCTTTCATTGCTACCACACAGCAGGATCTTATTGAACAAAGCGACCAACCAGAATCAATTATGGATGGTCTGCTGCAATTGGAAAGTTGCGCCGTTTATCCGGGGAACAATTTGAGCTGGCAGTCTGTGATCTCAAGCGGATGCCAGTCTGTTCCAGGAACAGCTTGGCGAACTAACCGGTTCCAATGAGATCCTTGATCTTTACCAAAACCTGAACTTTTTCTCCCCACCCGATATCCGGCTTACCACTGCTCAAACAGCCACTCCAGATATCACTGATCCAGAATCCTTATATTCAGGAGAAGGTGCTTTCAACATTACCCCACTCCAATTGGCTATGGCAGCCAGCTCTATAGCAAACCAGGGTATCCTCCCGGCGCCCAGAATTGTTAATGGATACCAGAATCCACAGGGAGAATGGATCTCATTACCAAAATTAGGCCAGAATTTTCAGGCGATAGATACTGGAGCATCTCTTTGGATCAATGATTTGCTTGTGGATTTGGAATACCCATATTGGCAAATCACCTCAACAGCGACGACCGAGGAAGATCAAACAATCACCTGGTTTGTAGCTGGAACAGGAACAAAATGGCAGGGGCAACCGATGGTTGTTGTTGTTTTACTGGAAAGATGCACCTCAACTTGCAAAAAAAATCGGATTGTCCCTCCTGGATCAAACGATCCAATCCTCCCCAAGTCAATAAAAAAAGGGCTGTTCAAAATCGAGAACAGCCCCTAAAGCGTTATTTAGTCATTTTGTCAATCTTCAACCTTCAGGAATCTTCGCTTTCCCACCTGGACAATAACTGGGGGATCCAGAAGTAAGTATGGATCTGATACAGGTTCTCCATCAATTTTCACCCCATTCTGTTCAACCAAACGGCGTACCTGGGACTTGCTTTTTACCAAACCGCTGTCGACCAGTACATCGAGCAACACCGGCTGTCCTTCAGGTTTATAAGTCTCCATATTATCTGGCGTGTCTTTTTTCTGGAACAGGGTCACAAAATGTTCATGGGCTGTTTTTGCCTTCTCCTCATCAAAGAAAGCTTCAGTGATCTCTTCCGCTAATTCAATTTTAGCATCTCTCGGATGTAATTCCCCCTTCTCAATCGCCCCTTCAAATTTGTTGATCTTTTCAACGGTCCACCGGGTGACCAGACGCGCATAGCTTGGCATTGCCTTATCAGGAATGCTCATGACCTTCCCAAACATGTCCTCAGGCGTTGTATTCAGAGGGATATGGTTGCCAAGGGATTTACTCATCTTAACCTCCCCATCTGTGCCGGGAAGGATCCCCAAAATAATACCGATATTTGGTTTCCGATCATAGTAGGACATTATTTTGCGAGCTGCTGTCATAATATTAAACATTTGGTCCGTCCCACCTACCTGAACATCAGCATCCAGTGCATATGCATCATAACCCTGCATGATGGCATAAAATAATTCATGGAAGTAAACTGCTTCCTCGTTCTCAAAGCGTTTTTTGAAATTTTCACGTGTCAAAAATTGCTGAAGAGTGAAATTTGATGCCAGGTGGATCATATCTTCCAGTGTCAATTTTGACAGCCATTCAGCATTATAACGAACTTCAGTCTTCTCCCGATCAAGGATCCGAAAAGCCTGCTCTGCATAAGTCTCAGCGTTTGTTTTTGCTTCTTCTTGTGATAATTGCGCCCGAAGTTTGTCCTTGTCTGAAGGATCGCCGATCAATGCTGTATAAGTACCCACAACAAATATCACATGATGACCCAATTCTTGAAACTGTCGTAATTTACGCATTGTTACTGTATGGCCAATGTGTAAATCAGAGGTTCTTGGATCATATCCACAGTAAACCCGTAAAGGACGTCCCGAACTCTCCGATTCGACTAATCGGTCCCGCAGCTCCTTTTTCATCGCATCATACATAGCCTGGTCACCGTAGGCAGTCCCACGCATCAAGTATGTTACCTGTTGATCAATATTCATAACTAACTCCTTATAATTTCACCAAAAACACATACTCATCCATCAATAAAATGCGCCCGTCAAAAAGACATGTCAGCGCCCAGTGACTGCAAGCTGATCAAAAAATAAAATTAATAATCATCAACCCTCCAACCAAACACGGTTTAGATTATAACCAAAAATTTGATTGTAAAGTTGTCTTATACCCGAAAAACATGAATATCGGCGACAAAGCTGTTTATTTGAATGACAGCTTTCTTCTCAGCAATTGCATAATCATCAGTTCGATCCTCCAGAATCCCAAAAAATCGTTCCTCTCTTCTTGTTATCCCATGATAATCGGAAAGAAAGGCGAAAGAACCTAATTGAATTTGGACATCCTCTGGAAGGAAAATCTTTACATCATTCACAAAACCGAAAATTTTTATTTTTGCTTCTCCTGTTGGAAAGACTGCGTTTGAAAAATCCAACCTTGTTGTACCTACAAACCACCATATTTCATGTTTATCTGCTTGCCATCCTCCCGACTTACGAACATCTCCTATGATCGGCATCCTTACCTCAACACCGGGTTCAGCTAATTGGTGACGGAAAATTATTAATAGCCCCAAGCCAATCAAAATTAAGGGAAAAATAAATCTGCCAAGATCAATCTCAAAAAGGATATCTAGTAAAGAAAACAGCCCTAATATGATTAATACGATTCCAAAAATAATCTGCCACTTTTTCATTCCATTTTCCTCTCTTTCGTTTAATTAATTTTATCTCATTCAAAATTTTTTTGCAGGCTTCCCAGTTAATAATTTATTAAGATAAATAATACCAAAAGCATAATTGAAATTTTTTTAAATATTTATCACATTATTTCAAAGGAACCTGGTTTATTGTCCAATCTTTGTACTGCTTTTGGATAATTCATTGAACTTTGTTATTCATCAAATTGAATGTTTCCTAATAAACCTATGTCGTTCACTTTACCTTCGATAAAATTTACAATAGAATATTTTTATTGCTGACAACGTTTTGATTCACTTTCTATTTCTATAAAAATTATAAGCATCGGAAAAATTATAAATCTCAAGGCATTTCCAAAGCTGTTATAATCACAATGGTGACAATATGAATGAACCCGTGCTTGTGCTGAATGCTAATTTCCAGCCTATTAATGTAACCTCAACTTACCGCGCCATCAATATGGTCCTGGCTGAAAGAGCAACCCTGGTTAAGAATGGGCGTGGGTTTATTCGTTCGGTTTCTCAAACATTTCCTTTACCATCGGTTATCCGGCTTACTTCAATGATCAAACGCCCCAGACCAGTTGTAAAACTGACCCGAAAAGAAATATTTAGAAGGGATAACTTTTCCTGTCAATATTGTGGTCGTCAGATCAGCAACCTGACGGTTGACCATGTTATTCCCAGACGCCTTGGCGGAAAAACAGATTGGGACAATGTTGTTGCTGCATGTCCCCGCTGCAATCATATGAAAGGTGGAATGACACCAGCACAATCTGGGATGTATCCAATAATAAAGCCAAAACATCCCCCTAATACTGCGAAATACCTTTTTGGAAAACACTTATATCAGAATGAGGAATGGGAAGATTTTCTTATTGGTTGGTAAACTTATATCATTACTGGGGTTTATGAAATATTTATCGCCATTAAATCTTCTGCAACAAAAATTTCACCAGAGAACTGGGAAGAAGCTTCCTCAATCATCTCCTGAAAATCTCTATTTGTGGGGTAATGAATTAAGAACAGGTTCTCCACCCCTGCGGCTTTTGCTATTTTTCCAGCTTCTGCGGGAGAAGAGTGACCTTCCTCATCACCGGTAGCCTCATGAATCAGTATTTCACAATCCTTTGCCAATTGAATAACTGCATCACAAGGCGCAGTATCACCTGAATAACAAATTGATCCTTCTTGAAAAATCACCTTCAGGCCAATAGAGGGGATTAAATGGCACACAGGTGCTGCCTTGATAATTACATCTTCAGACTCAATTAATTGGCTGATCCCTTGATTGGATATCTCCTGGAAAGTGATTGGATACAAACCTTCCCAATCCTCCCATTCATAAAGAGCCATCATTTTCTTTGATTTTTCTAATACTTCTGGTAATCCATGGATGATTAAAGGCTTTTCACGCCCAGTCAACCACATGTCAATGAGTAAGAGCGGCAACCCTGAAACATGATCTGGATGGAAGTGTGTCAGAATAAGGTCTGTGATGGTGCTGGGGTCAATTCCAGCCTGATACAATCTAACAAATGGATTCCCAGGACAATCGACAAGAATAACCCGTGAATCCGATTCAATGATCAGATGTGTATTTTGGTGGGCCTGGTCCGGAACAACATTTGATGTGCCTAATATTGTTATCTTTTTCATAATTGTTTCCAGGCTTTCTCGTGTCTGAAAAATTGATTTCCTGCTACCAGACTCTACCCAATTTATTACTTCTTATTCTTGTTCATCGCTTTTTTCTGTTTCGTTGGTGCAATTATCTTCCACGCGTCGATGCCTCCAAAGGATTGCACCAAAAGAAATTACAGCAATAACAACCATCAGGGTTTGATTCGCATTGATGCTTCCAACAAAGCTGTTATCAAGCCTGAGAAATTCCATAAAGAATCGGAATACTGGATAGGTGACAAGGTAAGTTAGGAAGACATCCCCATGTTTCAGTTTATCTCCATATTTGCGTGAAAACCACAAAAGGAATCCCATATTCAACAAATTGAAAAGCGACTCATATAAAAACAGGGGATGATAGGTTTCATATTCCATAAATTCGGGTAAACGATGCTGTGGGTCAATCTCAATTGCCCATGGAAGATTGGTGGGACTTCCGTACACTTCCTGATTGATAAAATTCCCCCAACGGCCTATTGCCTGTCCTAAAGCCAGCCCAGGAGCAAAGACATCTGCCCATTGACCGAACTTCAAACCGCGTTTTCTCGCGTAAAGATAGAAAGCCAAAGCACCGCCAGCTACAGCACCGGGAATTCCCAATCCCCCACGCCAAATTGCTATCGCCGCGAGAGGATGTGTCAAATAATACTGTGTTGTTATACCCTGTTCTACCATTGAGGCAGGTGGTGTAAAAATATGCCAGAGCCTCGCCCCAATCACGCCGCCAAGAATAATCCATGTTAAGCTGTCAAAAATCACATCAGTGTTTAAATTTCTTCGTTTTGCTTCAAAATAACTTAAAACAGCAGCTGCAATTACACCGACCATAATAATCAACCCATAAAAATTTAGGGTCAAAGGTCCAATTTCAATCCCAGTAACCATTGTTCAATTTCCTTCTATTATCCTTTAGAAAGTGAGTCTTTTGCCTGCTTACGAACATGTAAGAACCTTTGGATTGCGGTTATATTCGTCAGAACAGCCAAAATCCAAAGAGATATTCGGGGAAAACCAAAAATAATCCCCGGTATCAGCACAATGTAACGTTCAGCACGGGTTAATAAGCCAATTTTTGCCGAAAAATCCAGGGATTCTGCACGAGCCCTTGTATAAGAAACCATAATGGAACCAATCACAGCAAAGAATACCAATAGTGCATCTTTCAGGGTGCCAGTTTGATTGAAGTGAACTAGCAACCCGGCGTATAAAGCGATTTCAGAATATCGATCTGTGACCGAATCGACAAACGCCCCATAGCGCCCACTTTCATGTCGGAGACGAGCCATGACCCCATCCAAAGCGTCCAGGGGTCCTGAAAGCATCGCAATAATCCCACCCCAGGTCAAATATCCAAATGCAATTAAAACAGCAGCAATCAAATTACCAATCAGTCCCGCTGTGGTGACAACATTGGGTCGTATCCCTAATTTATTAAGAAAACCCGCAATGCAATCCAAAACGCCTTTAAAAAATTGGCGTAAAAAATCTGTAAATGTCTTTGATTCTTGATTATCTGATGAATTCATGAGAATAAGTGTAGCACAATGCCAGCAGAACTAAAAACCTGGTCAATCATCAAGATCTTCTTCTGTGTCAATTAATATTTCTCTTTCACGCCCTCCACCCTGGGATGGCCCAATCACGCCCATTTCCTCGAGCTGATCGACCAATCTAGCTGCCCTCGGATATCCAATTCGCAGTTGCCGCTGAAAATATGACGCGCTGGCATGCCCCTCGGATTTAATCAAGGCAACTGCCTCTTTGATAAGCAGTTCATCTTCATTGTTCTCTACCTCCTCACCAACTTTATCTTCCCAAGGAGGATCTTCTGTATCATCATAACGAGGTTGAGGTGCTTCTTCTTTAGATTTTTCCTGTTTTTTCCACCAACGAATGATCTTATCCAATTCTTTATCAGAGACAATAACGCCCTGAGCCCGCATTGGCAGACCAATTTCTGGATGCAAAAACAGCATATCGCCCTTTCCCAATAAGGTTTCTGCACCACCCGTATCAAGAATCACCCTCGAATCAATAGAGCTTGCCACAGTAAAAGAAATTCTGGTCGGGAAATTCGCTTTGATCAGACCAGTTACAACATCTGTACTGGGACGCTGGGTGGCTAAAATTAAATGTATCCCAATTGCCCGGGCTTTTTGTGCCAAACGGATCACAGAATGTTCCGTCTGGTCTGGAGCTGATATCATCAGATCAGCCAGCTCGTCAATAAGGATCACAATCTTGGGAAGTTTTGCTTTGTTTTGTTTTTCCATTTTTCGATTGTAGGAATCAATATTTCGAGCTCGGGCATTTTCCAGCAATTTGTACCTGTAATCCATTTCTGTGGTCGCCCAGCGCAAAACGCCCAGGATCCGATCAATTTCCGTTTCTACACTGCCCATCAAATGCGGTAAACCATTAAATCGCATCAGTTCAACTCGTTTTGGGTCAATCATTGCAATTTTAAGGTCTTCTGGTGAGTTATTCATCACCAAACAGGCTGTTATGGCAGTAATACAAACGCTTTTACCTGATCCAGTCGTACCAGCAATTAATAAGTGCGGCATGGTCGCCAGGTCAGAGACAACGGGTCTTCCCGAAACATCTCGACCGAGGGTTAATGCTAGAGGTGAATTGACACGTTGAAAAGCTTCCGATTCGATGAGCGGTCGTAATTGGACATCTGCACTATTTGAGTTTGGTATCTCAATGCCAACATAGGATTTTCCCGGTACTGGTGCTTCAATTCTCAATCTTTGAGCAGATAATGCCAAAGCCAAATCCCTTTGCAATGAGGAAATTTGTGAAACTCGAATCTTCTGACGATCATCATCTGATTTATCAATGTATCCGGGTTCAACAGCAAATTGGGTAACTGTCGGTCCTGTTCTAAAACCAACAACTTTTGCAGGGATACCAAATTCATCCAAAGTCTTTTCAATCAAACCAGCTGTCATATTGATTGAACGTTTATCCGGTTTATAAGTATCGCCTCTATAAAGAACACTCAGAGGCGGCAATTCGGGAGAACGCTCAACCGGTTGATTGGGTTGTTCATCTGCCAGTGTGGGGGTATCAAATGACTTTCGGAATTCTGGGGGAAGCCAAACGGTTTTCTTTGGCGGCGTTTTTCTTTCCTCATCTTCATCTTCAGTTACCACAGCCGGCTTTTCATCTTCCCTTGGAATAAACGCCTCTGTAGACTGGATTGTAACCTTACCGGATTGATTGTCAATAAATCTTTCTAATTGATAAAAAATTCTGAAGGCAGAAAAAACAGCGATAATCATCAAAATGATGATGATAATGAAGCCTGCCGTGGGTCCCACCAATGAGCGGAAAATTTCCGCGATACCCCAACCCAACCTTCCCCCTGGGTCAAGTCCTGCCTCCGCCTCATTTACACTGGTGCTGTTGATAATTGACAACAGTGCAATTAATAAAAAAGATGCAAACTCAAGTGAGATAATTTGTCTGAGGGGAAATTTCGACAGCGGTTCCTTCCGCCATCGGATCACCAAAATACCGACCCAGATTAGGAAAAGGACCAGTAAATAAGCGCCCAACCCTAACCAAATATTTATGAAGTAAGTCAGCGGTGTAATGAGTGCTCCAGAAGTCAGGCCGATTAATCCAAGAAATAAAATCAAACCCAATGCAATAAGCACCACTCCTAACAAATCCCAACCATATCGAGAAATTCCTCGCAATTTGGTCAGGCTGCGAGCAAAGAAGGATTGATCATTGTCAAATAAGCGCTGCGGTGTTATATTCTCCTTTTTTTGAGGAGACGTAGGTACTTGTTTAGCCATTATCCTCTAAACATCTTTCTAATTGCAGACCTAATCGCCTTTTATTAGCATCGATATTAATCACCTTGACTAAAACACGCTGTCCTTCATAAAGATAAGAGTCAATTTTATCGCAGCTTTCGGGCAGTTCCATAGACGAAATATGAATCAACCCCTCCACACCACCTTCGATTTTTGCAAATGCACCATATTTAACAATACATGTGATGGTGGCTTCTAACAAATCACCAGGTGATCTATTAGCAACTAACAATTCCCAGGGGTTCTCCTGCAATCTTTTTAAGCTTAACGCGATCTTTCCTTCATCTTCTTCTACCTGCAGGACCATGGTTTGAATTTCATCTCCAACCTGCAGTATCTCAGATGGATGTGTTACACGCCCCCAGGATAGTTCTGAAATATGAATTAAACCCTCAAGTCCACCTAAATCAACAAAAGCACCAAAAGAGGTCACATTCGTCACAGAACCTGATATTACATCATCCTTTTTAAGACTGTTAAGAAGATGCTTTCGCTGACCTTCTTCAGCCAGTGCTGCACGTTCTGAAAATACTATCCTCTCCTTTTTCTGTTCGCATTCGATTACTTTTAGTTCAACCTGTCGATCAAGATAATCTGAAAGATACAGCTCACGGTTATCATCCGTAAGATCTGTTGGCAAATCAACCAGATGCGAGGCTGGAACAAATCCATGCATATCTTCACCTGAAACAAGAATTCCGCCTCGATTATGGCCGACAACCGTTAACTCGACAATTTCATCCTGGTCAAAAATTCTTTCGACTTTATCCCATTTGACTGTTGGATCAGATTGCTGGTGTTCATCCTGATCCGCAATCAGATCAGAAATCCATGGTGGCTGCTCAGGTTCTACATCCTCTTCGATAAAAGGTTCATCTGCTAAAACTGCAGCCCACCACCCTTCATCCGGTTCCAAAGGACCGGTCATTTGATCGTCATCTTGTGTATATTTATACATCCCTTTTTCCTTCCAATCCTTTCCAAGACCTGCCCCCACTTTCATTAATTCTCCTCTTCTCGTGCTTCTAATTCCATTCCAATAATTGCCCGAGAGACTGCTTCCAATGCAACCTTTTGTTTCCGATACAAATCGGCTTCAGACATAGCCAGTCGAGTTGCAACATCTCGAACTTTTCTTCCTTCAATGAATTTTAATTCTAATATATTATATAATATCCATTCACCTGTAAAACGACGTTCACCTTCAGGCTTGATGTTTTCAATCGCATTTTTCAAAATCGCCCGCAAAGCATTGGTGGGGTTTCCATCAAAATCATTCATGGTTGATTGGACTATTTTCAAACCTAACAACGGACTCTCAGATAATTTTGGACCACCCCAATAGTGCGAGAGGGCGTCTTTCACCCAGGTGATAAAATCTTCTTCCGGCAAATCGACCTCATCCATCAGCACACTGGTCTTGTTATAGCTGGAAGCAGCTCGTAGTTGCTGGATTAATGCAACCTGCGGCTGAAGGGTTTCCATTGATTTAATCACCTGCTGCTGCAAGCGCCAATCTCTCAAGGCAATTTCAACTCTATAAGCTAATAAGTTTACAGATTCTATATGTTCTTGTTCCATTTCCCGGTCTTCCTCCCAGGGGAAACCGCACAATCCTAAGAGCATCTTGCCATTTTGAGGATCCTCATAGAGTAAGGGTATCAGCAAATGCCCATTCCAATAAAAATAATCGCCCTGAACCCTAGATTTATCATTCAGGGACAGTTCCAGCAACTCACCAGAAGATTCGATTTCCTTAAATTCTCTATCATCTCCGGTTGTTGTTAACATTTCCAGAACACCACCATTCAGAACCGCGATAAATGCACCTTTTACCTGTAATAAATCACAAAGACTGGCTGTGACAATTTCAAGAAATTGTCCCAGGTCAGATCTCGTAAGCAGGTGATCCTCAAGAGATTGGATCCTGGCAATATCATTCCGATCGCTGCCGTAAAATATGAACCGCTCCCAAATAGGGGCTAACAAAGTTATCACATATTCCATTATCAGGATCATCCCAACCATGGAAATCGGCACAATGGCAGCGTAGGCATCATCCCAAATAACACCAAACCGTCTGAGAATGGTGGTTACCGCGAGGACAATTGAGGCGGTAAATGGGCCGCGCAAAAACCATTTGAAAAGCCGGCTTTTTACCAGCCTATCCGGCCATGTGACACCAAAAAATGCTACGGAATATGTCATCAGNACTAAAAAACCACCCACCATAAGACTGCTAATACTGACTAAAATCCAGAATATGATTGGGTTTTGAGAGAACATGCCAGACCCGTAGAGTAAATACGGATAAGTGCCAACTGCCGCAGCTGTAGCGCCAGCGAGAAGATAGACCATTCTCCGACGGCTTGTTTTGGTGACAGTTCTTTGAAAAGCACGGTAAAGGATTGACCCTGCTATAAGCATCACCAAAAAATAATAAATCGCAAAAAAGTTTGTCAAGAAAGTTCGACCCAAATGAGGCGCTGGCAATCCAGATTCAACTAAAGGTCCCACAAGGATATTAAACGGGAGTAAAAGGACCAAAACAAACGAGAAGGCATAAATAGCCCGTACTGCCCACAACCGCCTGCCTCGACTGGGACGCCCTGTTAAAGTAAGCAGAGAATCAGAAAAATGTAAATAAGTTGCCGGAAGAAATATTATCCCCACCCACTTCAGTTTTAGTAAGAATTCCACAAAANTGATATTCTGACTGACCTCTGCAAGGGATTCGGAAGTAAAGACAATCGTTACACACAAAAGAATGATTATGAAAGCTCTTACAACACGCTCTCGTAAGTTGAAGGCAAAAGAATATAGAAGCAGAGAAAATGCGGTGATTGCTACACCAGCAGATAAAATTTGGCTGATGGTATGAAAGGCACCTTCCCAAGAAATTCCGAAAATCATTGAACCTGTCTGAAAACCTTATCTTGTAAACCGGCTGAAAAATAATGCCATTTCCTGGTTCGGAAAATAAAAATCCTGGAATCCACAGAAATTGAACCCCATTTTATTTGCCAACTTGATTGCAGGGTCATTCTTGGATTGGACTTCCATGACCAGTGTATGAAAACCCCTGTTGGTACTCAAATCCATTGAAGCAACGATCAATCCGCTTGCAATACCCTGCCGACGAATTGGCGAAGTAACAACCAGGTCAGAAATTCTGGCAACCCCCGATTTTTCATGCGAAAGAAGTTTCACGTAACCCACAGGTTTGTCCCCATAATCCGCGACCAGGATCGCTTCAATTTGTGTCAAATCATCAAAAATTATTTCCCGCTTTCTTGGATAGGACACAAACACTTTCCTTGGCAAACGGACACGTTGGAAGGTACTTCGAACCTTTTCTGAACTTATATCCAAACTCATTTGCCAGACAAAATTCGTGTAATAACCGTGTTCAAAGGTGGATAAAACTGAAAAATCTTCTTGTTTTGCTGAACGAATTGTTATTTCAGGCATTAATAAATTTACTCCTCAAGGACGACCTCCACTGAAATGATACACGGGGTCATTTCTTCTCCCAAATTATTCAAAGGCACTAACCTCAATAGATATGGACCGGGAGTCAATGCACTTGTATACCAAAAACCCAGACTTTCATCCAATTTTAACTGATTCCCAGCCGCAATTGTAACCCAATTAATTGTACCAACTGTGGAATATTCATATTTATATGAACCAAAGTCTTCAACATTGACCGAACCTACTAATTCTACTGTTCCGCTAACTTGTTCTCCCTCATTTGGCGAGGTGATTTCCAACACATCTTCAGGACACTCAGAAACAAGATCTTCCTGCTCAATAGTTGGAGCTAAGATAGGTTCAAGATTTTGGTCTACAGAATCTGAAAGTGTCGCAGTGGGAGTGCCTAATGGGTTTGTGATCTCTCCAAAATTATCAGGAACTAATCTCATTCGCGGTCCTATTACCGTTAATAACAAAAACTCACCGATCAGGAGCAATAATAAGAGTGTCAATCCCGTTGTTGCAGAAATTAATTTCCGTTGGGCAAGGTCCTTTTCTAAACCAAATACCGATCCCTGCCATTCACGCAATCCTCTCAAGAATTTTCGAAGGTAAATGACCAATCCAATACCAAGCAAAATAAAGATGCCAGTACTGTAAGTAATTAAACCACGTAAAACATCATCCAGAAACGCGTTCATATTATGCGTTCCTGTGTAATTGATATTCGTATAAAATCATCAAGAATCTATAGTTTTGATAAAAAACCACGAATTAACTTAATCAATTTTGGAACCAATACTTCGCCAGCTTCCAGGACCTCTTCGTGGGTTGTGATTGTACTGCCATCCAAATTTGCTTTATTGCTAATCCCGGAAATCCCGAGAACTCTCATACTGCTGTGACGAGCGACGATCACCTCAGGCACTGTTGACATGCCCACAGCATCCGCACCTATTGTTTTGAGAAAACGTAATTCCGCGGGGCTTTCAAAAGAGGGACCAGCCAGAGCCGCGTAAACACCCTCTCGATGGTCTAAACCAGATTCTTTGCAGACTTCTCGTGCAAGATCTAACATATCCCAATCGTAAGGTTGACTCATGTCCGGGAATCGAGGTCCAAAGGCTTCTAAATTTGGCCCTTTAAGTGGGTTTGCCCCCGCCATACCAATGATATTCAAGTGATCCGTAATTAACATAAGATCTCCCGGGTTGAAATCTGGATTTATGGCACCTGCTGCATTGGTCACAATTAACATCTTACAACCCAACAATTTCATCACACGCACAGGCAAAGTGATTCGTCCCATGCTGTAACCTTCATAATAATGGGTCCTGCCCTGGAGAACAAGGACACGTTCTCCTTCAAGTGTACCGATCACCAACCGTCCTTTATGACCCTGGACTGTTGAAAGCGGCCACTGTGGGATCTGGTCATTTGGAATAACAACCGCATCCTCAATGGTATCAGCAAGATCTCCCAGTCCTGTACCCAGAATCATACCAATCTCAGGTTCGATGCCAATTCGTGCCCGAATTGCATCCGCGGCTTGATTGAGCTCTTTCATTGTGATAAATTCACCCATAAAATCCTCGTTTTTCTCCTATGATAATGTTAACATTATAACACTCGTTCTATATTGTTGGATTCTTAATGGAACAATAATCAAAAAGACAGCCTAACCAAGCGGGTATCAAACTTCTTGCGTCTTCACCCATTGGCAGATAAGAAGTTTATAATTATTATTCTAAAATTTAAGGATTAAAAAATGAGGATTTTGAATGGCAAGAAATAACAAAAAAAAGAGCGGCCATCAAGAAAAACAAAAAAGAAGATTTTTAGATATTTTCTTGACTCGAGAAGAACCAGATGAAGATTACATGCCAGACTTAAAAAATCAGTGGACTTCCATGGATCAAAAAGATAGGATAATATTCATTCTTGGTGCACTCTTTGGATTAATCATCATCCTGGGCGGCTTGATCCTGATTTATATTCTAATATCCAGTTTGGGGTTATGACCAAATGTCGTCCGCAGTGATAAATTGAATTCATCTAGATTTCAAATATTTTCTGAAACAGACGAATCTTCAATTCAATGTCAGTAAATCAAAAATTCTTTAAACTCTAAGAGCAGAAATTAAAATCATAAATCCCCCTGGTACTTCTTCAAAATTAACTTGGCGGGTAAGTAAACCTATTTTATTTTTTTGGTTCTCACCAAATATATTTTGTTCCTCCCCTAAGGAAAATTTTCTCCTGGTTGGCATTCATCATTGAAATATGCCCATTCTTCGCACTCGCTGCCATCCGGGAAAATGCAGTAGCCAATCTGGCCGCCAGATTCATCCTCGCGAATTTCAACGGTACCACCATTTCCCTCACAGTACTCAGATGCAGGATTGGCGAAGCAAGGTTCCCGCCGGCAACCTGAGAATAACATAAGGCTAGAAACTAAAAACAGAACAAGAATTAACTTTCGGATCATCTCAACCTACAAATTTTTTCTGAAAACAAATTGCTATCATGACTGGTTGCTATGTCAGTGTCATCATCAACACTTAAAAGACGAAATCAATCCAAAGCGAGTTCGAAAATACTAAATCTGATAGAAAACCGAAATATTTTCTCATAAATAACATATCAAATATGAGTGGAATTTCCTTTACCCACAGTGAGAAAAATTATCTGAAAGGTAACCAGATTTTTTCCAAATTAGTATATAACTCCTACCCGTTGATATCCTTTTCCAGCAATAATCCAGACCAACAAAAAAATTACTGCAATACCAAAAAAATCCACTTATAATGGAAAGTGTTTGAAATAAAAATTTTATAAAATTACCATCAAATGTTTTCAAAAAATGAGGGAGCAGAAGTGATGTTTGACATAGACGGCGATGGAGATATCGATCAGTTTGATGATGAACTTTATGAGTACGAACTTCAATTGTTCGAAGATGAAATGATTTTCGAAGAAATGGAAAGAGGGGAGTATCAGACCTCATCCCATGAAGAGGAACCGGAAAAATCTGGGCGCCAGATAATTGTGATCCCGATATTGTTGCTGGTTTTTCTATTAATATTCTTTTGGATCCTGGCAACATAGAATAATAAACAAATTTCATTCTATAAAATCATATATGAGGCAATCTTTGATTTTAGTTCTATAAATCATTAATAGTAGAATAAAACCAGTGAAAGATCAAAAACATTAAATCGGGTAAAAAACCTTAAAAATTATAATCAAGCGTTTTTCGGTTTCTACAATCCTGTTCTTTCCAATCAAATTTTATGCAAAAAGAGAGATCGTATGCCTAGGAAATTGGAAGAAAATCAAAAATCACAGGCAAGTCATCAAGCAGAAGATATTAATCTGGAAAAATTCTCGGATTGGGATATCATCATTGCCTCAAATCGAGGTCCAATCAAGAATGTTGAAGATGAGGATGGAAATATCACTCAAGAAAAAGGAAGCGGGGGATTGATTACAGGCTTATCAGGGGCACTCAAATACATCGATGCCACATGGATCTCCTGCGCTCAAACCCCTCAGGACGTTGAATTTGATGAAGGCTGCGCCACCCTGATTGGCAGCGAAAAAGATATCCACATTAAATTTATTAATCCGGATCCAGAAGCCTATGATGGCTATTACAATGTCATTGCAAACCCTCTGATTTGGTTCCTCCAACACTCAATGTGGAATGTGCCCAGCGAACCAGTCATTGACCATAAAACATGGCAGGCCTGGCACAAAGGTTATTTAGAGGTGAATCGCCTGTTTGCTGATGAAATAACTAAATTGATAAACCAATCAAAAAAGAAAACCCTGGTAATGCTCCAAGATTACCATCTGTACCTTGCTGCAAAACATATCCGGGAAAAATCTTCGACCAATAACCAGCCAACCATTTCACACTTCATTCACATACCATGGCCTGGTCCAGAATACTGGCAAATATTACCGCCAACCATGCGGCAAAAAATACTTGAGAGCCTTCTCGGTGTTGATTTGTTGGGGTTTCAAACCGATGAGGACAGCTTGAATTTCATTCGTACAGTTGAATCTCAAATTCCAAAAGCATCGGTCAGTTTTGAACACAGACGGATCCTGTACCAGAACCATACGACCCACATACGTGAATTTCCTATTTCCATCGATGTCGGCAGCATCGAAGAGCTGGCGCGGGATAAAGAAGTCATTGAGAACAAGGAAAAGTTTGAAGAAACCGCTGCAGGGAAAAAACTAATTTTACGGGTTGACCGAATTGATCCAAGTAAAAATATTGTCAGGGGATTTCAGGCTTACCAGGAACTTCTAATCTTACACCCCGAATATAAGGAGAAAGTGATTTTCCTGGCGATTCTTGTCCCTTCACGGCGTGGTATTGAAGAGTATCAGGATTATCTCGATAAAATTATGGCTATCACGGGACAGATAAATGCGGATTTTGGGTCAAAAGATTGGGAACCAGTGCGAATTTTGGTTGGAGAAGATTATAAACGAGCCTTAGGGGCGATGAAGTTATACGATATACTCCTTGTCAATGCCATAGCAGATGGCATGAATCTGGTCGCAAAAGAAGGACCGACGATAAATACCCAAAACGGGGTCCTCATTTTATCAGAGCGAACTGGTGCCAGCATAGAATTAGCACCGGGCAGCACAATTGTTTCCCCCTGTGACATTTACGCAACGGCAAAGGCGATCCATCAAGGATTATCTTTGACAGATCAAGAAAAGGAAGAGCGTGCCAAAATATTAACATGGATCATCCAACAAAATGATATTTTTAAGTGGTTTACCGATCAACTCAAAGCAATTATTGAATTGAATTTATTATGACAACTAAACCAAAGACAGCGATTTTACACTATTCAGCACCGCCAACCATTGGTGGAGTTGAGTCTGTAATCTCTGCCCATGCAAAAGTATTTGTACAAGAAGGTTTCCCAATCCATGTTATCGCTGGGAATGGAGAAGAAGCCGCTTTACCAAAAGGCACTGAATTCACAAACCTTCCCCTTCTTGACTCTCAAAATAAAAGGGTTCTAGAAGTGAACAAGGAACTCAAATCAGGCATTGTCAGTGAAGCCTATAAGCAACTAAGAGAAAAAATAAAAATTCAATTAGAAAACTATCTTACTGAAGTTGACAATCTCATTGTCCATAACCTTCTAAGCAAGAACTTTAACCTTGCGGCTACTGATGCAATCATAAGCCTGTTTGAGGAGGGAAAAATCTCAAACCTAATTGCATGGTCCCATGACTTTTCCTTTGACAGTGAAAATGACAAGAAGTTTTTGCATGGAGGACCGCCATGGGAAATACTAAAGACGTACTATCCACAAATACATTATGTTGTGGTTTCTCAAGAACGACGAAAAATACTGTCGAGAATTTTGGACATTCCAGAGGAAAAAATCCAGGTCATTTACAACGGTTTTGATCCAAACCTGATATTAGGTACCCATGATGAAACAAGCGATTTGATCAAACACCTAAAGCTCAATGATGCAGATTTAATCNTNTTAATGCCTGTNCGAATTACCAAAGCAAAAAACATTGAGTTTGCTATGGAAATCGCATCAAACCTGCAAGCAAAAGNTCTCAATCCACGATTCATCCTNACCGGTCCTCCAGATCCACATGATCCGGATAACATGGCTTATTTTAAAGAGCTCAAAAATAAGCGTCGCAGTCTTAATATTGAGACTTTATTTCGATTTTTATATGAAGAGAATCCTCATTCCGATGAACCATATATTTTGGATATGGAAATTGTCGCTGATCTTTACCGCGTTTGCGACACCGTGCTTATGACGTCCCACCATGAGGGTTTTGGAATGCCCATCATCGAAGCGGGTTACAGTGGGAAAACGATTTTTTCAACAAAAATTCCAGCTGCAGATGAAATTGGCAAGGAAAAGATCCACAGATTTTCATTAGAAGAAGGTCCAGAAGAAATAGCAGAGGAAATCTTCAAGTGGGCTTCTTCTAACCCTGTCCATCTCATGAGGGTATGGACCCGGCAAAACTTAACCTGGCAAAAAATCTTTGATAAAGACATCCAACCGCTCTTGATTGGAACGTAGAAAAAAAATGGCATTTGATTACGGAAAAATTGAACAGGCATTGAAAAACAACGATCACGTGGTGCTTTTCCTGGATTACGATGGCACATTAGCGGATTTTTCTGAGCATCCAGACATCATAGAACCCAATTCANAGGTGGTTGACTTAGTTGAACGGCTCATTGGGTGCAATAACATCACNCCAACAATAATCAGTGGGCGACGGCTGGAACACATTCAAAAATTAATTCCATTTAATAATATCATTTTGGCAGGTACATACGGTCTTGAGATTCAATTACCAGGTGATAAAATTTATTACCCGTTGGATTTTAAAAAAATTCGTCCGAAATTAGAAAAACTACAACCTATTTGGCAGTCATTGATCCATGGAAAACCCGATTTCTTCCTGGAGGACAAGGGGTGGACATTGGCCATCCATGCCCGTTATGCCGAGGACCAGCTTGCTGAGCCAGTCCTGAGAGAAGCTGAATTAACTGCCCGCAAAACATTGGATCGCGCTCTATTCCAGGTCAAGCCCGGCCATAAATTTCTCGAAGTCAGCCCGAAGCAAGCTAATAAAGGACAGTGTGTCAGGTACCTCATGAATATCATCCAGGTTGTAGGCAAGATCCTGATTTACATTGGTGATGATGACAAGGATGAGGTCGCCTTCGAAGTAGTGCAGTCCTCTGGTGGTTTTGCGATTCGGGTATGCTCAAATGTTATAAACAATCCAATCGAGGATTGGCGGTTGGAGAACCCAAAAGCTGCCCGGAGATGGTTGGGGAATCTTGTCGATATTTTGTGTTGATCAAGATTTTCATGGAAGCTAAACAATCTGCTAAGTTTATATTGATCCTAAAACTTCAATATTTACCTAAAAATCAATGGTTGCTTAAGGTTTTGTCCAATAATCACAATCCCCTCTCATACATTCAGCTGGGTTGTTCAATCAACTAAAACAGCTGACTTTCATCAATTGTTGACCATGGCTCCCCTGATTGAAAAAGAGGGGAGCTATTAACATTTGCAAATCTAAAATTACTGGATTTACATCGAGCCTTCCAGATTAAGCTTGCGAAAACAAAATACAAGGGGAGATAATCGCTCAACAGCCTGATTGCACTCGATATATTTATGGTCAGCTACAAATTTTATGGATACATACAGGGTGATGGGAGTCCAGCACCACTGCGATAACCACACCACTCATTAGGACCGCTGCCACCATTTCCATTAAACTGGTTGGGGCTGACAATATGGAATAAAAACGGATAAGTTTCTACTGTATCCGTGTAGGTCCCGGTTAATGTCATTTTGTCTCCAGATAATGTTCCGTTCATAGAATAGCTTATTGCCCATGCAGTGAAGGACCCGGTCACGTTTGAACCCGATTGATTTAGAGCAACGGTGATATCAAATCCAGCAAATCTCGTCGACCAATTACCTGTCCAACTAACAGCGGGTGTAGACGTTAATGTGAATGTGGGTGTAATTGTGTGGGTGGGGGTGATTGTCGGTGTTGGTGTGGGGGGCTGGGTGAAATAGGGCAATTCATCCAAAGGGCCTTCAACAGTAGCGTAATAACCCCAAATCCAGCATTCACCGCTCCTATCCGGATTGTTGATTATCCAGTAATTCCCATCCTCATACCGTCCGACAACTTCCCCTGTTTCTCCTACCAACAAACCACCAACAATATCATATACTTCTCCAGGACCCACTCGACAGTTTGTGTCGACGTCCACCTTGACCTGGGGAATAGATTGCGTTGGCGTCGGTGTAATTGTGGTTGTCAAAGCGACCGTTGTCGTAGCAGAAGGTGTAAAAGGAACCTCTGTTGTAGCTTCGATTACTTCTTCAGGTTCTTCAATGGCGGAGAAGGTTTGGGCAACTGAAGTCTGAACCAGATCCTCCATCTCAGGTTCTTCCTGATCTGTGCCATTCAACAAACCACATCCGGAAATAAAAATGCATATAACTACAATAAAGAATAAAACAAGAAAATTCCGCCGATTCTCCATCAGAACCTCCAATGTGATTGAACTTTTCTGTCGATGATACTATTATAGAAAAAATTTTTTCCATTTTCAATAATTTTATAAATCTAGTAAAGCCATCTACACCAAGAAACTTATTTTCAACAATAGCATTTCTATCATTTTCGGTATTTATTCCTATTTTCCTCAAAATTAAAATCGTGATTCCTTAATATCAAATAATCTTTGGAATACTCAGGAATTTTTCAAAATCAGTGCTCCTGTGTTTCATTTAATCGATAAAAAAAATCCTTTGAAGTGGATTGGATACAAAAGATCTCTGGCAATTGCTAAGAAAGGTAACCTTTCAGGACTACAATACAGCCATCCTTAGTAGCTAGAACCATTTTGTTGAATAGTCGTCAGAATGGATGGGACTCATACTGGGCAATTATGTTGGCGGCCACAGTCACAAGTATTACTGCACCATTGCCACGGGCATTGGAATGGGAGAAAGTTTGGTAGAATTTTATCAGTATTGAATATATATAAAGAAAATTTGGGTTATTAGTTCACGAAAACTTATTAGCCGTGGATCGATACTGATCCAGAAGGAGTTGAAATGACCAGAAGAATGAAAGAAGCTCTCATTGGCGGAGCTTTATTGGGAATTGTCTGTGTAGTGGGAGCGTATATCCGCTCCGGCTCAAGCGCTTCGCCTGGTTTTGTGTTCTCACTTTGGTACAATCGGGTGATTATCGGTTTGGTTATAGGAGCACCCTGGAAGCCAAGAAAGATAAGCAAAGCGCTGCTCCGAGGGGCACTCCTTGGGCTTGTGGTTTCATTCGCTTTTTACAGCGCAACAGGATTTCAAGATCCGATAAGTTTTGTGGCTGGGATAGTGTATGGTGCGATAATTGAAGGATGGCTCAGCAGAAAAAAATAAAGAGCCAAATAAAAGTGTGAGAAACAGATTTTGAAACAGATCAAAAGGAATATCAGATTTATCACAAATCAAAAAATGGTGTAAAGGGCTGCCAATTAGACAACCCTTTATTGTTCACACAGGTAGGTTTATTTTTTCTTTAGTCAAGCGGGTATTTGCTGAGTAAGTATTCCTGGTCGAAGTCAGGGAACACCACTTCAACAACACCTTTATATTCATCATAGGCATTATTATAAAGCGGCCTTGCTGTGCAGTTATCATTCATAAATACATAGCCTTTATTGCATGTTTCTGCATTAGGAAATTTATTGTTTGGTTTAAATACTACGTGGGTATCGCTATCTCTAGAATGGTCCTATTACCAACCCTCGACAAAACAAGAAGGATTGGAGATAGATGCGTAAAATTTCAACCCCTGTATGGATAATATACTTATTGAACTTCCCCAGATAAACAAGCCGAACCCGGGAAGGGGGCTGGGGGGTTTGGGGGGAGG
>P_1C_Sed_1_UnCtyDRAFT_1000019_pt1 | contig 22309 bp, 20 predicted proteins | sample Pon1CUnioCityCA_6_FD_11282 | JGI IMG/M metagenome (IMG submission 11282) | reverse complement strand
AGCCGCAGGCGCCGTTTTTCCTGCCTATGTCCGAGCCCCTCGTCGAGAGTGTGAGCGAGGCTCCGGCTCCGGTGGAACAGAGCGATACCATTGCCAGTGGGGATAATGCAGCGACACCGGCGGCAAACAAGCTCCTGCTGCTACTGAGGGGTCCGGTTGTGGGTCCTGCGTTCGAGACCGCGCCGTAGCGCGCACCCGGGGAACTGCCATCATGCTAATGGGCACAGACTCTACAATTGACCGCCAACGCCTGACCCTTCTTGCCTTTTTCATTGTTTTGGGGATCACGGTGGTCGCGGGGCGGCTGATCTACTACCAGGTCTTTATGCACGAAGAGCTGCAGGCGCTGGCCATCGGCGAGCGGACCTGGGAGGAGCCTATTCGTGTCAAGCGGGGGGATATCAGCGACACCAACGGTAATCTCCTGGCGCTGGACACGGTCCGGTGGAACATCTCGGCGTCACCGCCTCTGGTGATGGGTGCGGAAGAGCTGGCTGGCCAACTGTCGGCGATATTGGGTGATCCCGAGGCAGAGATACTGGCCAAGCTAGAGCGGGATGCGCCTTGGGTCTTTTTGGCACAAGGCGTGGACTATGAGACGGGCGAGTCGATCCGTGCTCTGGAGGCTGGCGGCATCAACTGCGAGGCGATACCAAGCCGGTTCTATCCCGAGAGCAGTTTGCTGGCTCACCTGGTGGGTATCGTAAATTCGACAAGCACAGGCTTTTATGGGGTAGAGGGTTATTACAATCAGATCTTGCACGGTGTTGAGGGGCACAAGATCATCGAAAAGGGGCCGGGCGACACCGAGCTTCCTCTGCCGGCCATCGAAGAGATCCCGGGTAAAGATGGCTACAGCCTGATTCTGACAGTAGACCGTAACATCCAGTACATTGCCCAGCAGGAACTGATCAATGCGCTGGAAGAGTACGACGCCGAGAGCGGTACGGTACTCATCCTGGATCCGCAAACGGGGGCCATACTGGCGGATATCAGCTACCCTACGTTCGATCCGAATGACTTTGCGAATGCGGACCCCGATCTACTGGCCGATCCTGCCGTAGCCGACATGTGGGAACCGGGTTCGATCTTCAAGATCATGACCTGGGGGGCAGCCCTGGATGATGGAACGATCAGCCCGGGCACGACCTTTTACGATGACGGCCAAATGGAGGTTGGCGGCCGCGTGATATTCAACTGGAACCGCCAGGGTAATGGCCTGGTGACCATGGAGGAGGGCCTGGTCAAGTCGTTGAACACGGTCGCCGCCTTTATCAGCACATCGATGGGTAAGGAGAGTTTCTACAACTATTTGCGGCGCTTTGGGTTCAACACGCTGACTGAGGTGGATCTGCAGAGCGAGGGGCCGGGCATGGTCAAGTTGCCGGGCGACCCGGACTGGTTCCCGTCAGAGCTAGGCACTAACTCTTTCGGGCAAGGAATCGCCGTGACGCCCATGCAGATGATCGTGGCGGTGGCGGCGGTGGCCAATCAGGGCACAATGATGAAACCCTACGTGGTGCAGGAGCTGATCACGACTGATCCAGAGAGCGGCGAACAGCAGGTAGTCCAGGTCCAGCCCATGGTTGTGCGGCGAGCCATCGGCCCGGAGACGGCCCGGACGCTGACAGATATGCTAGTGGAGGTAGTGGAGCGCGGGGCGACTGATGCGCAGGTACCTGGCTACCGGATTGCGGGCAAGACGGGCACAGCCCAGGTGCCTACCGCGTATGGCTATCACGAGAGCGATACGATCGCGTCCTTTGTGGGCTTTGCCCCTGCTGAGGACCCGCAGTTCATCGTGCTGGTCAAGCTGGACAAGCCCAAGGCATCGCCCTGGGGATCTCGGACGGCAGCGCCGACCTTTAGCGCCATCGCCGAGAGGTTATTCGCCTATATGCAGATTCCGCCGGACGAGATCCGCCTGGCGGAGAAGCCGTGAGCTATGACTGCAAGACCGGATAAGTTGCTGCTGAGACACCTGATCGAGGGACTGGCGGTGCCCGCTGGGCAACTGCCCTCTGGGGCCGTGCCCGAGATCGAGATCCGAAGCGCGGTGATCGACTCGCGTCTGGCATCGCCGGGCAGCCTATTTGTCGCTTTGCGGGGCGACCTCCGTGACGGGCACGAGTTCGTCGCCGAGGCGACGGGCAGGGGGGCTGTTGCAGTGATCTCCGAGCGGGTGCCGGAAATCCCCTGTGTGGCGCTATCTGCGGCTGACGGGCCTCCCTCTGCCGGCGAGTGGCAGCCCGGAGTTCCCACCTGCTTTGTCGTGCCGGACAGCCTGGCAGCATTGCAGCAGGCAGCGGCCTTTTGGAGGCGCCAGCACGATGTGCGCGTCATTGGTATCACCGGCAGCGTGGGCAAGACGACCAGCAAGGAAGTGATCGCTGCAGTCTTGAGCCAACAGTACAATACACTGAAGAGCAAGGGGAATTACAATAACGAGATTGGCTTGCCGCTGACGCTCCTGGCGCTGACTGCAGAGCACGAGCGGGTTGTGCTCGAGATGGGCATGTACGACCTGGGCGAGATCGCGCAACTGGCAGAGATATCGCGGCCCCAGGTGGGGGTCGTCACCAACGTCGGGCCCAGCCACCTTGAGAGGCTGGGCACCATGGAACGGATCGCGCAGGCCAAGACCGAGCTGCCCCGGGCGTTGCCTCCTGCAGGGCAGGGAGGAGTTGCCATCCTCAACGAGGACGATCCCTTGGTCAAGGCCATGGCGGGTGAGACGCAGGCCCGGGTCTTTACCTACGGTCTGAGCCAGGAGGCCGACCTCTGGGCCGATGAAATAGAGAGCGAGGGGCTGGAGGGGATCCGTTTCCGTTTGCACCACAGGCAGGAGTCGATTCACGCCCGGCTGCCAATGCTAGGCCGGCACAGCGTGCACACCGCGCTGCGCGCTGCTGCTGTCGGGTTGGTGGAGGGGCTGTCGTGGGGGGAGATTGTCGCCGGGATGCGCGACCAATCGGCGCAGCTACGCCTGGTGGCAGTACCTGGCCCGGGAGGCTCGACCATCCTGGATGATACGTACAACTCGAGCCCCGCCTCGTGCGTCGCCGCGCTGACCCTGCTGAAGGAACTGGCAGGCCGCGAGCAGGGCGGTCGCAAGATTGCGGTCCTGGGCGACATGTACGAGTTGGGCGCCTATGAGGAGGAAGCGCACAAATTGGTGGGGCGGCGCGCTGGTGACGTGGTAGACCTGCTGGTGACGGTGGGTCAGTTGGGGCAGATCATCGGCAGGGAAGCGGTCAAGGCAGGTATGCCTTCCGAGTCCGTCCACGTCGTTGATACCAACGCCGACGCTATAGAGGCGCTGTTGAGCCTGATGGGAGATGCATCTGGCAATGACGTGATGCTGATCAAAGGATCGCGTGGATTGGCCATGGAAGAGATCGTCACCGCGCTGCAGCAAGGGGAGGACCTGTGAACCTGGACCCTATGCCCTTTGCCCTAGCGCTGGGTTCGGTCTCCTTTGTGATCGCCGTCATCTGGGGTCCGCCCTTGATCCGTTTGCTGAGAAAGTACAATGTCGGCAAGCAGATACGGGTGGAGCTGCCCGACGCGCACCAGACCAAAATGGGCACGCCCACCATGGGCGGGCTGATGATCCTGGTCCCGGTCTTGTTGATTACGGTGGTAATGAACCTGGCGAACTTTCTCAGCGGGTTCGACGCAGGCAAGGCGATCCTGGCCTTTTTCAATTTCGAGGAGGGCAGCACCCTTATTGGCAAGAGCATCCTGCTGCCGCTGCTTGTCATGGCCGCTTTTGGCCTGTTGGGTGCGGTGGATGACCTCGCCGAGCTGCGCCACTGGTGGGGTGGCAGGGGTCTGAAGGCCAGGGTGATGTTTCCGCTGCAAGTCGTATTGGCGCTGATCACGGCTATTGCTCTGTACCATCCCCTATTTCTGGGATTGCACGAGGTAGGCGTCCCCGGCGTCCCCGATCTGGTGGACGTCGGGATCTGGTACATACCGCTGGCCACCTTTGTGATCCTATCGATGGCCAACGCTGTCAACCTGACCGACGGCCTCGACGGGCTGGCTGCCTCAATCGCGTCGCTGGCCTTTGTAGGTTATGGCATCGTCGCCTTTTTGCAGGGGCAGTTCCCGCTGCTGTCCTTCTGCTTTACCATGGTGGGCGCGCTGCTGGCCTTTCTCTGGTTCAACAGCCATCCGGCTTCGCTGATCATGGGGGGCATGGGCTCGCTGGCCCTTGGTGCGACCCTGGCAACGGCGGCCCTGATGTCGTTCCAGTGGCTGCTGCTGCCGGTAATCGGCCTGATCTTTGTCGCCGAGGCGGGCTCGGTGGTGCTCCAGGTGTCCTTTTTCAAGCTGACCAAGAGGCTAAAGGGCAAGGGCCAGCGGGTATTCAAGATGACGCCGCTNCACCATCACTTTGAGGTTCTGGGCTGGAGCGAAACCCATATTACCCAGCGATTCTGGATCGTTGGTGTGTTNGCAGCGATGCTTGGCATCGCACTGGCGCTATTATGAGATCCGAAGAGAACGCGGACACCGCGCAGNGCTTTGCGAATATTCAGGTGCTGATCGTCGGGCTGGCCCGCGAGGGCACCGCGCTGGCCCGCTTTCTGGCAGAGCGCGGCGCCAGCGTGACGGTCACTGACAACAGGCCAGAGGAGGCCCTGGAGGACAGGCTCGCCGCCCTTACCGGTCTGCCGGTGAGCTATGCGCTGGGCGGTCATCCGCTGTCGCTGCTCGACGACGCGGAGATTGTGTACGTCAGTCCGGGCGTGCCGCTGGAGATCCCGTTTCTTGCCGAGGCGAGAAGGCGCGGCCTGCCGCTGAGCAGCGAGACGCGGCTCTTTACGCACCTATGTCCGGCGCCAATCGTCGGCATCACCGGGTCAAGTGGCAAGACCACCACGACGGCGCTGGTGGGTGAGATGCTCAAGGCGATTAGCCCGAAGACGTGGGTGGGCGGGAATATTGGGGTACCACTCATCGGGAGCCTGGACCAGATTTCGGCGACTGACGTGGTGGTCATGGAGCTGTCCAGCTTCCAGCTCGACTTCTTTGGCCGCTGGACGGAGGAACAGGGACGGCGGGACAGCGTGCTATTTGCTCCGGAGGGTTGGAGTCCGGCGGTTTCGGCAGTGCTGAATGTCACCCCCAACCATCTGGACCGGCACGGGACGATGGAGGCATACACCGNGGCCAAGGCACGCATCCTGGACTTNCAGCAACCCGATGACCTGGCAGTCATGAACCTGGACGATCCGGTGACCCGCGCGTTGGCGGCAGAGTCGGCCCNGGCTGCCCGGATTATCTGGTTCAGCCTGGAGCAGCAGGTTGATGAGGGCGCCTTCGTACGCGGCCAAGACCTGGTGCTGCGGTTGGCTGGAAGCGAGCGCGTGCTGTGCCGCACCGGTGAGTTNAGGATGCTGGGCCAGCATAACCTGGCGAATACGCTGGCCGCGGCTGCTATTGTCCTGGGCGCCATGGCAGCGCTCAAGGGCCTGGCAGAGCTGGACAGCCTTCCTATTGAGGCGTTGCGCGCGGTGNTGACCTCGTTTGAGGGCGTAGCGCACCGCCTGGAACTGGTGCGGGAGCTTTATGGGGTGCGCTGGTTCAACGACAGCATCGCCACCACGCCGGAGCGCGCCGTGGCTGCCCTGCGTTCCTTTGAGGGGCCGATCGTGCTCCTTGCGGGAGGACGGGACAAATATCTACCATGGGAGGAGATGGCTGCGCTGACCTGGCGCAAGGTCAGGCACCTGGTTCTCTTTGGCGAATGCGCACAGCTCATAGAGGGGGCCATGGCCCGCACCAAGAACGGGAGCGCGCCACAGCAGACGACTATCCATCAGGCGGGCACGCTGGCGCGAGCGGTCGACCTGGCGGCAGGGCTGGCCCAACCTGGCGACGTGGTGCTTTTGTCTCCTGGCGGCACCAGCTTTGACGCCTATCAGGACTTTGTAGCGCGTGGCGATCACTTTCGCGCCCTAGTGCGCGGTCTGGAGTAGATGATGTTCAAGAGGACAAAGGGCGAGGTCCTGGGCCAGCCGGATTGGATCCTGTTCTTCACCACCATGGCCATCGCCATCCTGGGGCTAATGATGGTCTATAGCTCCACTACCGACCTTGGCTACCGCGATTGGGGCGATGCCACCCGGTTCTTCAAGCGGCAGGCGCTGTGGCTGCTGGTCGGTTTTGTGCTGATGGTCGCCGCTATGCGGGTACCCTACCGCCACTGGACCAAGGTCTCGATACCGATCATGGCCCTGACCCTGATCCTGATGGTTATCCTGGCCATATTCAAGGAAGGGCGGCTCCTGCTCGACCGGTCGGTGTCGCCAGTAGAATTGGCCAAGCTGGCCGTAGTGGTCTATATCGGGCACTGGCTTTCCTCCAAGTCCGAGGTACTGACCAGGCTGCCGTACGGGCTGCTGCCCTTTACCATCATGGTGGGCGTCATCGTGGCACTGGTCATGGCTCAGACGCCGCCCGACATCTCGGAGGCCATGGTCATCGTGATCGTGGCGGTGGTGATGTTCTTTATGGCTGGCGCTGATCTCTTGCAGTTTGCCATCGGCATCGTGGGCGGGGGCGCAGCCTTTGCCTTTGTTGTGTCCCGTCTCGAGCACGCTCTCATCCGCCTTCAGCCCTATTGGGAGGAGATGAAGGACCCGCTGAACAACGGCAGCGTCCAACTGCGGCAGGGGCTTATCGCCCTCGGCAGTGGGGGCATTTTGGGTACGGGAGCGGGCAACGGCCGGGCCAAGTTCCAGTGGCTGCCGGCAGCGCACACCGACAGTATCTTTGCCGTGATCGGCGAGGAGCTGGGTTTGGTGGGTTGCCTGCTGCTGGTGGGGCTGTTTGCGCTGCTGGCTTACCGTGGGCTGCGAACCGCAGCCCTGGTGGAGGACACCTTTGGCAGGCTCATGGCGCTGGGCGTGACGACCTGGATTACCTTCCAGGCGCTGGTCAACATGGCGGTGGTGACTGGCACCATCCCATATACAGGGATAACCTTGCCCTTTATCAGTGTGGGCGGATCGAGTCTCGTGGCGTGCATGGTGGGCATCGGTATTGTGCTCAGCATCTCGCGCACGGTGAATGCAGAAGGAGCAACGAGCCATGAAGCTCGTCGTGTCAGGGGGCGGGACGGGGGGACACGTATATCCCGGCCTGACCGTCGTCAAAGTCCTGCTTGATCCCAAGCCCGCAGGTAGCAGGCTGCCAACCCTGGAGCGCGACGAGGTACTCTGGCTGGGCAGTCGAGGCGGGATCGAGGGGGAGCTGGTCGATCAGGAAGGCATAGCCTTTAGGGGGCTGGCTGCGGGCGGACTGCGCGGCAAGGGGCTTTTGCTCCAGCTCCGGAACGCGCTGCGCATCGTTGGCAGTATCGGCCGGGCGCGCGGCATCCTGTCCGAATTTGGGCCGGACGTCGTGTTGGTGACTGGTGGCTATGCCTGTGTAGCGGTCACGCTCGCTGCTTGGATGAAGAGCGTGCCGGTGGCGATCTACCTGCCTGACGTTGTACCCGGGCAAGCGATCCGTTTTCTGAGCCGCTTTGCCAGCGTGATAGCCGTAACGAGTGAAGAGTCGTACCACTATTTCCGGCGGGAGAAGGTGGTGGTCACAGGATATCCTGTACGATCCGAATTCTATAGCCTGGATCGGGCCACGGCTCGCCAAGAGCTGGGGCTTGAGCCGGAGGAGAAGACGCTGGTGGTTTTTGGCGGCAGCCGTGGCAGCCGCAGCATCAACAAGGCGCTGGTGGCTGGACTGCGCGAGCTGCTGCCCGTCTGCCAGATTCTGCACATCAGCGGTACACTCGATTCCGATTGGGTGGCGGGCGCGGCCAAAGCACTGCCGGAGGAGCTCCGGGCGCGCTACCATCACTATCCCTATCTGCATGGGATGGCGCAAGCCCTGGTATCGGCTGACCTGGCGGTGGCCCGGGCCGGTGCTGCCACGCTCGGCGAGATGCCTGCGGCCAAGTTGCCTGCCATCTTGGTGCCCTATCCCTACTCGGGACAGCACCAGAAGCCGAATGCGGCCTATATGGTTCGGAATGGCGCGGCCAGGATGCTGCCTGACGCCGAGCTTGGCGAGAAGCTGGTGCCCACGGTGCTCGCCGTGTTGGGCGACGAGCAGACTCTGGCAGACATGCGGGAATCGGCCAACGCCATGGCCCGCTCAGATGCTGCCGAGATGATTGCCGAGCAGCTGTGGACGTTGGCGAAGCGACGAGCAGCCTTTGGATCCTCTGCATCCGGGGATGGCGAGGGCAGAGTGGGAGCAGCACAATGATCCCTGTCGAATACCTATGGCTCGCACTGATTGTCGTATTCGGCGTTACTGGCATGGTCCGCGGACTGTGGAAGGAGCTGGGGGTGACCACCATCCTCCTGCTCAGCCTCTTTGTCCTGACTTTTGGCTGGGAGCAGATCGGTTCCAAAATCGTGGAGGCCTTCCCGGGCGAGCTGACGGGTGAGACGATCAGGGCTATCTATTATATTGTTCCGTCCTTTTTCGTAGCCTTTATCGCGTACGAAGGTATCACGCTAGAGTTTCCCATCCGGGATGTCGGCGGGGTATTCAAGGGGGCACTGGGACTTCCTGGCGGGCTGCTCAACGGGTACTTGATCATCGGCACTATCTGGGACGTGGTCAACGATGCCGGTTACTTTGGGCTCGAGGTCCCGCTGGGCAACACTGGCGCAACGGTGGCTATCGGCGATTCTCTGACCAGTCTGAACAACACCCTGGTGCAGTATATGCCCCCGTCATTTATCAACGAGTACGTCATGCTGCTGGTGGGTATGATCCTGCTGGTGGCGATCATTCTAAAGTAGGTTGGTAATGGGACTCTTGAGACCGGGCATGCACGTTCATCTTGTGGGCATTGGCGGCATTGGGCTGTCGGCCATCGCCCGCGTGCTGCATGGCTGGGGCTACACCGTATCCGGCTCGGATATGCATCCCTCTGAGCTGCTTGACCAGTTGGCGGCTGAGGGGATTGCAGCCTATCCCAGCCACAGGGCAGAGCAGGTGGCGGGCGCCGAGATCGTGGTGGTCTCCTCAGCCATACCGGAGCACAATCCAGAGGTACAGGAGGCCTTGCGAAAGGGAATCCCCGTGGTCAAGCGGGAGCAGTTTCTGAGCGAGCTGACCGAGGGCAAGCGCACCATCGCCGTTGCCGGTACACACGGCAAGACGACGACGAGCGGCATGATCTCCTGGACCTTGACCGAGGCCGGCCTGGAGCCGACCTTTATCGTCGGTGGGCTGCTTCAGAACCTGAACACCAACGCCCGGGCTGGCAGCGGATCGCACTTTGTCATCGAGGCTGACGAGTACGACCGCGCATTCCTGGGCCTAAATCCGGAGATTGCGGTCATCGCCTCGATGGAGCACGACCACCCTGACTGCTACCCAACGCTGGAAGCGATGACGGCAGCCTTCGAGGAGTTTGCCGGACGGCTGGTTGAGGGGGGGCTGCTCATCGTATACGGCGAGGATTCAGAGGGCCGGGAGCTGGGTACCCGCATGGAAGCGCGGGGCTGCCGGGTGGAGACCTACGGTCTGGACGCAGAGTGGGACTGGAGCGCGCACGGCGTCGAATTGGGCAACAGCGCCGCCTTTGATGTGTGGCGCAAGGGCAAGTTGCTCGGTACCTGTGCCTTGCAGATTCCCGGTCGTCACAATGTGCTGAATGCGCTCGCCGCCCTGGCAGCCTGTCACGAGGCCGGAGTTGACTTTGGCCTGGCAGCGGCGGCACTCATGCGCTTCCAGGGAACTGCGCGCCGGTTCGAAGTGAAGGGCCAGGCTGCTGGGGTGACAGTGGTGGATGACTATGCCCACCATCCGACCGAGATCGAGGCTACGCTGGCAGCTGCCCGGCTCAAGTACCCGGGCAGGCCGATCTGGGCAGTATTTCAGCCGCATACCTACAGTCGCACGGCGACGCTACTGGATGATTTTGCGGCAGCTTTTGGCGAAGCGGATCGGGTGATCGTGACCGAGATCTATGCCGCGCGCGAGCAGAACACACTAGGCATAGAGGGGCAAGACCTGGTTGATTCCATGCACCATCCCTACGCCCGGTACGCGGCGACGTTGGAGGATGCTGCATCGGCCGTGTTGGAGCGGGTCCAGAGCGGCGACGTGGTTATCACGCTCGGGGCCGGGGACGGCTACCTGATCGGCGAGTGGGTGCTCGAAGCGCTGCAAGAGAGGGATGGGGAAGGGNCGCAGCAAGCGAGTGGCGTGCGGCCGCCGGGCAGCCGGAGTGCGCCTGGCAACGGTCGCAGCGGGGGTGCGCACGGCATGCTGGCGGCCCAGCACGACGGCAAGTGGGAGGTTAGACTGTGACCGGCACCAAGACTGGACGCGACACCGGGTCCGGCAGGCAGGCCGATGGTTTGACCCTGAGGGACCGGTTGCGCAATATACGCCGGAGAAAGCAGGCTCACGACAGGATGGCGGCGAGGCTTGATGCCTTGCAGCCTCTGATAAGGGAGCAGCAGGAGAAACGTGGCGACTGACGCGCGCAACGACGAACTTGAACGCCTGGCAGAGGCGCTGGTGGATGCCCTGGGAACCGATGCGGTCCGCAGGGACGAGACCCTGGCTCGCCACACGTCGCTGCGCATCGGCGGGCCGGCTGACGTACTGGCCGTTGCCGAAACGTCGGGGGCTCTGCAACGGGCCGTCGCACTTGCCTGGGAGCATCGGGTGCCTCTTCGCGTGCTCGGCTCGGGGGCAAACGTATTGGTCAGTGATGCCGGGGTGCGCGGACTGGTCGTGTTGAATCGCGCCCGGGCGATCAGATTCGTGGGCCTGGATGGTGATACAGACGAAGGAGCGCCCGGGGTCCGCGCCGAAAGCGGCGCTTCGCTATCAACGGTAGCCCGGCAGAGCATACGCCGGGGTCTGGCCGGATTGGCCTGGGCAGCCACCATCCCGGGAACAGTTGGGGGCGCAGTCGTCGGCAACGCAGGTGCGTGGGGCGGCGACGTGGCATCGACGCTCGTTTCGGCGAGCGTACTGGAACGGGGCGAAACGGTAGTCGAATGGCCTGTGGAACTATTCGAGTACACCTACCGTTCGAGCTTGGTGAAGCGGCAGGCCATGCCGGGCTTGCCGCCGTACGTAGTGCTGGAGGCTCACTTTGGTCTCCAGCGAGGCGATCGTGGGGCACTGGAGGCGCAGGTGGCCGACATGGTAGCTCGTCGCAAGGCGAGCCAGCCACCGGGAGCCACCTGCGGCTCAGTGTTCAAGAATCCCCATGGTGACGTTTCGGGGCGTCTCATCGAAGTTGCTGGTTTGAAGGGAACGACCAGGGGCAATGCAGAGATCTCGACGGTGCATGCCAACTTTGTGGTGAATCACGGTGGGGCCACCGCCGCTGACGTCCACGCTCTCATCGCGCTAGCGCGGCGGGAGGTAGAGGCGCGCTCTGGCATCAGGCTGGAGCTGGAGATCCAGTTGATCGGCGATTGGGAGCCCGGGGTGGGTAGTCAGTGAGGAGTGGCCTGCCCGCGTTGTGCTACTACTTTGGGGGTAGTCAGGTACTAGTCCTTGTGGTGCAGGACTTGCCAGATACTAGTGGTTGTGGTAGGATGGGATATGTCTAGGACGCTGAAAGTCGGGGTCATCTTTGGCGGACGGTCGGGCGAGCACGAGGTCTCGCTGCTGTCGGCCCAGGGTGTGATGAACGCCATTGATCGGACCCGATATGAAGTGGTGCCTATTGGCATCACCAAGGAGGGGCAGTGGCTGGCCTCAGGTGACCCCTACAAGGCACTGAGTTCCGGGGCTATGGCCGAGAGCAATCCAGCCCTCCTGCTGGCTGAGCCATCGGACCGGGGTCTGATGCGCCTCGAGGATGTGGAAGAAGAACGCGCCCTGACTGTGGTCCATGTCAGCCAACTGGACGTTGTCTTTCCGATCCTGCACGGACCCTACGGCGAGGATGGCACTGTGCAGGGATTGCTAGAGCTGGCAGGCATCCCCTACGTCGGGGCTGGGGTGGCCGCGTCGGCGGTTGGCATGGACAAGGTGCTCTTCAAGGACGTCATGGTGGCACACGAGGTGCCCATCGTTCCACACGTGGTTGTCCTGCGTAAGGCGTGGGAGCGGGAGCCCGAGGAGGTGCTGGCCCGCGTCGAGGCAGAGATCGGCTATGACTGCTTTGTGAAACCAGCAAACCTCGGCTCGAGCGTGGGCATCACCAAGGCCCACGACCGCACCGAGTTGCGCGCTGCCCTAGAGGAGGCGGCCCGCTACGACCGCAAGCTGTTGGTCGAAGAGGCGATCGATGCCCGCGAGATCGAGGTCAGTGTTCTGGGCAATGACGAGCCGGTTGCCAGCGTGCCGGGCGAGATCGTGCCCTGCAATGAGTTCTACGACTATGCTGCCAAGTATCTGGACGGCGAGTCGGAGCTGCTGATCCCGGCCCCGGTTCCGGAGGAGACTGCCGGGCTCATCGCGCAATTGGCCATCAGGGCGTACCGCGCCATTGACTGCGCCGGCATGGCCCGGGTCGACTTTTTGCTTGACCGGAAGAACGGCGAGCTGTATCTGAACGAGGTCAACACGCTGCCCGGTTTTACGCCGATCAGCATGTATCCCAAGTTGTGGGAGGCCAGCGGCCTCTCCTATCCCGAGCTCATCGACCGGCTCATCCAACTGGCGCTGGAGCGCCACGGGGACAAGAGCCGATCGGCGACGACCTATCAGATCGCGGAAGGGGAGTAGGCGCGTGCCTATCGTCATTGGCAGGGATTCGCAAGAGAAGCAAAAGCGACGCAAGCCACGCCGGCTGCGCAGGAGACGGTCGCGTACCTTCGAGTCGGCCATTGCCGTTCCGCAGGCTGTGCGCCGGGACTCGAGGCAGGCCAAGCGCAGCAGTGATGCCACTACAAAGAAGCGCAAGAAGGCCAAGCGGAGCCAGGCGACACGCACTCGCACTGCGCGCACCCGTGCCGAGCGCAAGAAGTGGGCCAGGCAAGCCTCATCAGCTGCCTCAATCGGGATCTTGCAGCGCATCAACTGGCGGTCCGCTGGCTGGCGCCTGCTGGCCCTGGTCGTGCTGGCGGGCCTGATTTCCGTGATGGCCTACGTTTCNTACGATTTCAGCTTTTTTATCTATCGGGACGACACGCGGATCTTGGGAGCAAATTTCCTGAAGGCTGACGAGATATTTGCCGCGGCAGGCGTGAATGAGCAGAATATCTTCTGGATCGATCCGGCCGAGGTNGCTGCCCGCGTNGTGGCGATGGATGGGGTCAAGGCGGCGAGCGTTCGTTGTGATCTGCCCGCGGCGGTTACGATTGAGGTGGAGGAACGCGAACCGGTCGTGATGTGGCGTGTCATCAGCCAGGAGCAGGACCTCTGGCTGGACGAGATGGGGTTGGTCCTGCCCTACCACGGGGATGTGAATTCGCCAGAGATGGTCTTTGTGGTGGACTTTGGCCAACGGCAGCTGCAGGTAGGCGACCGCATCGAACCGGAGGGGATCGTCCAATGGGTGCTGCAGTTGTCTGCGGAGTTGCCGGGGGAACAGGTCTACAAATACCAGCCGGATCGGGGGTTGAGCTTTGACCATCGAATGGGTAGCGACGAGTGGCCGGTGTACGTGGGTACCGGTGAGGCTCTGGCCCGCAAGATCCAGGTGGTGCAGGCACTGACGCAGTACCTGGTAGAGAATGGGATCAGCCCGAGCTACGTAGATGTGCGCTGGCCGGAGCACCCCGTGTATGGAAAACCTGAGGGTGACGTCCTCGCGGAGGGTGACTAGGCTGTGGTACGCTACCCCTGGATCAGCAGCGGCGGCGGGGCTGGCGAGTTGTGTGTAGAGAGATGATACGACTTCTGAAGGACTGGCTTGACGAAACTGGCGGTTGTGCGGCGCTGGCTGCTGGAACGCCTGGCTTGTCCCGGAAGGGCCCAAGGGGCATGAGATGACGGAACCGAGAACCATTGTCGGAATCGATGTCGGAACCACCAAGATCTGCACTCTGGTGGGTGAGCTGTACGAGGACGGCCAACTGCGCATCATCGGCGTGGGCGTGGCTCCTTCGCGCGGCTTGCACAAGGGGGCCGTGATCAACGTCAACGATGCGACGGAGGCTATCGCTGCTTCGGTACGGAAGGCAGAGCGGATCTCGGGTTACCAGATCACCAGCGCCTACGTGGGTGTAGGGGGCGGGCATATCACCGCCCTCAACAGCCGGGGCGTGGTGGGCATCTCTCGCACCGAGCGTGGGATTACCCAGTTCGACATTGACCGGGCCCTTGATGCAGCACGGGCCATTGCCATACCGCACAACCGGGAGATCATCCACACCATTCCGCGGGGGTATATCGTCGACGACCAGGAAGGCGTGCAGGACCCCATCGGCATGCAGGGCATCCGTCTGGAGGTGGAGGTGCATATCGTAACCGGCGCCTCTACTTCGGTCAGCAACCTGGTCAAGTGCGTGCGCGCTGCTGGCGTGGAGATCGATGACCTGATTTTGCAGTCGCTGGCCTCTGGCGAGGCGATCCTGCGGGACAACGAGCGTGAGGTTGGGGTTGTGCTCGCAGACATTGGCGGGGGCACCACCGATATCGCCATCTTTATCGAGGGCGCGATTTGGCATACCATTGTACTGGGCACGGGTGGCGAGCATCTGACACGGGACGTGGCGTACGGTCTCAAGACACCAGCTGACACTGCCGAGGAACTCAAGATCAAGTACGGGCACGCGTTGCCTGGTTCCCTTGCCATGGACGAGGTGATCGAGGTTTCGTCTTTTGGCAATGGCGCCCGCCAGGCGGTTTCCAGAATGCGTCTGGCAGAGGTGATCGAGGCGCGGGCCGAGGAGATACTCTCGCTCATCCTGCGCGAGGTCAAGCGCTCGGGCTACGATGGACTGCTGGCGGCGGGCCTGGTGATGTGTGGCGGTTCTTCTGAACTGGCTGGATTCAAGGATCTGGGCCAGCAGATACTCCAACTGCCTGTGCGGGTGGGCAAGCCCCGTGACCTACACGGGTTGACAGATGTGCTGGAGAGTCCGGCCTATGCCACTGCGGTGGGCCTGCTCCTGTGGGGCATGCGTCACAGGCCCACAGAAATTCAAGAGACTTCGCGGATACCCCGTTTGCCAGGCGAGCTATGGCCTAGGGTCCGTGATTGGTTCAGGGCGTTCTTGCCCGGGTAAGAAGCAACTGTTGGTTTGTACCAGTTGACTGTCGAGTTTGAAGAAAGGGAGGAAGACATGCAGAGAATAATGCCAGAGATGGAAAACTTTGCCCGGATCAAGGTTCTGGGCGTAGGCGGGGGCGGCAGCAATGCTGTCAACCGCATGATCGCAGAGGGGCTGCAGGGCGTCGAGTTCATCGCTATCAACACCGATGCCCAGGCGCTGATGCTATCCCATGCCGAGAATCGGGTGCGCATCGGCGACAAGCTCACCAAGGGCTTGGGCTCCGGTGGCGATCCCGCCATCGGCAGCAAGGCTGCCGAAGAGTCAGGCGATGACCTCTACGAGGTGGTCAGTGGCTCGGACATGGTGTTCATCACTGCAGGCATGGGCGGCGGCACCGGAACGGGCGGCGCGCCGATCATCGCGCGCATTGCCCGGGAAAGCGGGGCGCTGACCATCGGCGTGGTGACCAAGCCGTTCACCTTTGAGGGCAGCCGGCGGCGGCAGGTCGCCGAGGATGGCATCGAGCGCCTCAAGGAGCAGGTGGATACCCTGATTGCCATCCCCAACGATCGCCTGTTGGAGATCGTGGACCGGCGGGCCAACATCCAGGAAGCCTTTCGCGTCGCTGACGATGTGCTGCGTCAGGGCATCCAGGGCATCTCAGAGCTGATCACGGTGCCAGGGCTCATAAACCTGGACTTTGCCGATGTGCGCTCGGTCATGGCCGAAGGCGGCGCTGCCCTGATGGCGATTGGCCGTGGCGAGGGCGAGGACAAGGCTGCACAAGCTGCCGAGCAGGCCATCGCCAGCTCGCTGCTGGATGTGACCATCGATGGTGCCCGTGGTATCCTGTTCAACGTCACCGGTGGTCCGGACCTGACCCTGTTCGACGTGAACGAGGCGGCCGAGACGATCCGCAAGACTGCACACTCGGAGGCCAACATCATCTTTGGCGCTGTGATCGACGAGTCGATGAGCGACTCGATCCACATCACGGTGATCGCCACTGGCTTTGACGGGGCACCGCAACAGCAGCAGCCTGCTTTGGTACGTAATGTCGCCAAGCAGACTGCACAGCCCCAGTCCACGCCGCCCAGGGTCGCACCGCGGGCCATGCCCGTGTCGGATTTTCCAGTGCGAACGCATGACAGTGACAACCTGGACATCCCGGCGTTCTTGCGCAAGCACGTGAGGGGTTCTGACTAGCCGGTATCTCTTGAGCGCCAGGCGCACCATCAGCATTCTGCGGCCTCCTGGAGCTGTCGAGGGGTGCTAGCTTGATGGTGGCAAGGACGATGTGCGTTGCACTGGATCGGTGCTCTCTACTCGCTGCCGAGTTATAGCTCCGCGGATTTGCCGCGGGGCATAGGGATCTGCATGTCGACATAAAACTTCTATTTGCTCTGGCAAGCGGTCGACAAGACTGGCACTTGTTCGCCGTGCGCCGGAAGCAACCAACTGCGCCTACATCAGCCCCGAACGGGGCTATCGCATCCCCGCTCGCCCCCTTTCCAATCCGGAAAGGGGGCGGCGCCTTTCCCAACCGCAAGAGCCTGGCACTGCTGGAACAACGCACGTCACCAAAGGTTAAAATTCGAGGCATCTTTGCCTGATTCCCCTCCTGGTCTTGCATTCTCGTGGGGTCTGTGGTATAGTATCCAGAGCCTACCACCTCTTGTGGGTCCTACCCATGCCAGCCACGAGATATAGTAGTTGCAGGAGTTAGGTGAGGGGCTTCTTGGGGATCTCGGCTTTCCCAGTCCTATTCACCTTCGTTTGATACGGTATTTGTGAGGTACGCGGAGCAAACTCCATGAAGTGTCCGTTCTGCGCTTCAACCGACTCTCGGGTCATTGATACCCGCAGCGCCGAAGGCGGTATCCGGCGTCGCCGCGAATGTCAGGATTGTGAGCGGCGATTTACGACGTACGAGCGTGTGGCGCCTCTGCGCTTGATGGTCATCAAGCAGGATGGACGGCGCGAGCCCTTTGACCGCGACAAGATCCTGCGCGGCATCCAGATTGCTTGTGCCAAACGGCCGATCGAGACTGAGTCAATCGAGGAACTGATAAGCGGCATCGAGAGCGAGCTATATCATCGCGGAAGCCGCGAAGTGACCAGCCGCGAGATCGGTGAGATGGTGATGCAGAACCTGCGCAGGCTGGACGAAGTGGCCTATATACGCTTTGCCACTATCTATCGCAGGTTTGCCGATGTGGAAGACCTGGCGGACGAGATTGAGGCGCTGTTGGAGCGCCGGCAATTGGAGGAGAGCCTGCGAGCGCAATTGCGCCTTGATCTGTGAATCGACAGGGAGAACCCGGTGAAGCCCGTTTCGCACATCCTGGTGCCGTCGCGGTTCGGGACGTTGATCCTCCTCTGGCGTGATACACCAGAGGGCCCCAAGGTAGCCCGTGTCCTGCTGCCAAGAGACGGCAAACCTACGGAAGAGATGCTACGCGTGGAGCGCGAGGGTTCGTCAACTCGCTCCAGTCCCGAGATGAGTGGCTGGGCGGGGCGGATTGCAGGTTTCTTGCGCGGGGATGACGTCGTTTTCCCACTTGACATGCTGGTACTTGAGGACTGTTCGCGATTTCAGCAGGAGGTCCTGCGGGCCGAGCATGGCATCCCCCGGGGTTTCGTCAGCACCTACGGTCGCATTGCCGCGCATCTGGGGATGCCGGGAGCGGCCCGGGCTGTGGGGGGCGCGCTGGCGACGAATCCGTTCCCGATCTTTGTGCCCTGCCACCGGGCCATACGCGCCGACATGACGTTGGGTGGCTACCAGGGTGGGGCAGCTATGAAGCGCGTACTGCTCGAAATGGAGGGGGTAGAGGTTTCCCCTGAGGGCAGGGTGTTAACTGACAACGTGTACTATTCCCGGGCCGGATATGTCAAGGCCCCGAGCTAGAGGATTGAAAATGCTTGAACAGATCGACGTCATGCCACGGATACTGGAAGAAGCGGTGCCGCCAGAGCTGGATCGGGAGATCCAGCTGAGCGACAATGCGTTGACGGTGTTACGCAAGCGCTACCTTCTCCGAGGGCCAGACGGCGAACCGGTCGAGACGCCAGCGCAGATGTTCTGGCGGGTGGCGCGTGTGGTCGCTGCTCCCGACGCTGAGTATATCGAGGACAAGGGCGCTGCCTCGGATCAGGCGTACAGAACTGCGCTGGCATTTTACGAGCTGCTGACCACCTTTCGTTTCATGCCCAACTCGCCCACCTTTACCGGGGCAGGCACGCCCCTGGGGCAGCTTGCGGCTTGCTTTGTGCTGCCCATTGAGGACGATATGGGACGCGACGCCGCGGGCATTTTTTCCACCCTCCGGGTGGCGGCCCTGATCCAGCAGACAGGAGGCGGAAACGGATTCTCTTTTTCGAGGCTGCGTCCCAAAGGGGCGAGGGTCAGCACCAGCAAGGGCGTTGCCACCGGTCCCGTCGGTTTTCTCCGCGTCTACGACAAGGCATTCGGCGAGATCGCCCAGGGCGGCACCAGGCGCGGCGCCAACATGGCCGTGCTCCGGGTGGACCATCCCGACATCCTGGAGTTCGTGCGCTCCAAGGGCCACGAGGGCGATATCGCCAACTTTAATATCTCGGTGGGCATCACCGACGCTTTCATGCGCGCCGTCGAGGCCGACGAAGAATACAACCTGATCAATCCCCAGGATGGCGGTGTGTGGAAGCGCGTCCGCGCCCGGGAGGTATTCGACGATATTGTCACCCACGCTCACCGCAACGGCGAGCCGGGTGTCCTCTTTCTCGACGCGGCCAATCGCAGCAATCCTGTATCGCACCTGTACGAGTTGGAGGCTACCAACCCATGCGGCGAGCAATGGCTGGGGCCCTATGAGAACTGCTGCCTGGGCTCGGTGAACCTGGCCCGGCACGCAACAGCCGAGGGGGGCGTGGACTGGGCCAAGCTACGGGAGACGGTAGAACTGGCCATGGCTTTCCTGGACAATGTGGTGGATGCCAACCGCTACGTGCCCGCCGTGCCCGAGATCGAGGAGGCGGCGCACCGGGCGCGCAGGGTCGGGTTGGGGATTATGGGCCTGGGCGACTTGATGTTCCAGGCGGGCATCCGCTACGGCAGCCCAGAGGCCGAAGAGTTCGCTGCCCAGATCATGGAGTTCATCCGTTTCCACACCATGCACACTAGCATCGACAGGGCGCGAGAGCGGGGCGCTTTCCCCGCCATCCAGGGCTCTATCTACGATCCGGTGAACCTGGAATGGCGGCCGCCTACGCCTGTCACTCCCTATGTCCATGACTTTGGCCGGCATGCCCTCGACTGGAACGATATCGTACACGGGATCCGCGCCTATGGCATCCGCAACGCGGCCCAGACAACTGTGGCACCTACGGGCACCATCGCCACCGTCTCGGGCTGTGAGGCATATGGCTGCGAGCCGGCCTTTGCGCTGGCCTACGTCCGCCACTTTAAGGATGGGGACAGCGATGTCGAGCTCACCTACTCCAGCCCGCTGTTCATGCAGGCCCTCGGGCGCGCTGGATTGAGCTCGGAGACCAGTGACGAGATCGTCCCAAAGGTTTCTGCTACCGGCAGTTGCCAGGTGATCGATGAGGTGCCTGAGGAGGTGCGCGAGATCTTTGTCGTGGCCAACGATATCACGGCCGAGGAGCACGTTCGCATGCAGGCTGCCATCCAGGCCTTTGTCGACAATAGCATATCCAAGACGGTTAACTTTCCCGAGGATGCGGAGCCAGATGATATCGCCCGCGCCTACCTGCTGGCCTGGCGGCTGGGCTGCAAGGGGTTGACCGTCTATGTGACCGGCTCCCGGGAGAAGGTCGTCCTGGAGACGCAACAAACCAAGAACGCCAAGGGGCTCGACGCCAAGCCGCGCAAGCCCAGGCCGGGGATGCTCCACGGCAATACCTACCGCACGCCGACGCCACTGGGCACGGCCTATATCACCATCAACGAGAATGGCGACCGCACGCCCTTTGAGGTGTTTGCCAACGTCGGCAAGGCTGGCTCTGACACGGCTGCCGTCGCTGAGGCGATTGGGCGGCTCATTAGCCTGACGCTGCGCATGCCTTCGCCGCTGACGGCGGAGGAGCGGCTGGCGGGCGTCATCGACCAGCTGTCGGGCATCGGCGGTCGCCGGCCCCTGGGCTTTGGTCCCAACCGTGTGCGCTCATTGCCCGACGCCATTGCCCAGGTCCTGGCGCGGCACATCGCCATCGTCGAGGCCGAGCAGCCACCGGAGCAGTTGCCGCTGCCCATCTCCATGCCCAGCCAGAAGGCGGACCTCTGTCCCGATTGTGGCCAGGCGAGCTTTGTCGCCATGGAGGGCTGCCGCAAGTGCGTGAACTGCGGCTTTAGCGAGTGCTAGGGGGTTGCGGCCCCGGGCAGCAATCAAAACGAATGACGTGCGTTTCCGTTAAGAACGCTTCGCTCCCGCAGGACCCGAGGCAGAGTTTTGCCTCGTGAAGTGTGCTGTCGTGTTGTAGGAATTCCACACACGTAGCGTTTGTCACCCCAGGATGGATATGCTATCAAATACAACTTATAACGGAGGGTTTTCCTTATCGATATGTTTTGCTCTGCACGATGCGGTCCGGCAGCAGGGGGATGGGGTATGACAAGGCCAAAGGCCACGGTCATGCCCTCGCTGCCCATTTGGTCTACTCGTGCTGCTGCACACTGCGGACCAGCTCAATGTTCATCCTAAGCCACTCGTTCACCAGGTCCTGAACGCTGGTGTCCTTCTCATCGGCAAGCGTGCTCAGAAAACTGTCAACATCCGGCTCAAGGTAGACCGGGAAACTGAATATGACATCTGGATTGTAGAACCTGCCACGTTCACCCTTCGAGAAATCGTATTCAGCTTTCATATGCTTCTCTCCCGATATTGCTCTGCCTCCCTATTGGTGGCTTTGCGTGCTGAGATGATGCGAATATCGCACAGACCCTCGTCAAACTGCTCGAAGGTGTGAACGACGACGCGCAGGATACCCGTGCTATCCAGTCCCATCGTCACCCAACGCTCCTCGGACTCGCTGTGTTCCTCATCGTAGATGGAAAGCTGGTTTGGATCACGAAAAGCTGTCGCCGCTCGACGGAAGCTGACCTTGTGCTTGCGGACGTTCTGTGCCTCCTTTGCGGGATCCCAATCGAATCTGTAGTGCAATGCTCACCTCGACGGACTGGAGCCAGACCCATACCCATACCCTGTGGATTATACCACCAGCACATACAAAAGGCAAAATCCCGCAAACCCGCCCTGCGTTCCCCCGGGTAAGACTGTAGGTTGTCAACATCAGCTTGCTTGTTTCCGTGTGTGAGGTATGCTATCAGACGCAACTGTTAACGGCAGGTTGTCCTTGTTGATCTGTTTTGGCCTGCCCCATCCGGCCTGACGACGGCGAGGGGGAGTGGGATGACGATGCCGGAACCCGATCCAGGACTCGCTTTTCCTTCCCGTTCAGGTCCCCCCTGGTGGTATCTACGACTCAGTGCCACTCCGGTCCGGCACAGCAGACACCCCGGCTACGCCAGACACCGCATTTGCGCGTCGCCGGGGGTAGCAAGCCAAAACGGGGGAATGGGCGTTACTCTCAAATGCCGAACGGCCGCCGCGCAACTTGCACTCAAGCCACGGTATGATATAATCCCCGTATGTTGCGGCGAGTTTTCCGCGCCCTGCTGACCGCGCTGTTCTTGGTGGTCCTGGCGGGCGCGCTCACTTTTCTCTATATCGGGTTGCGGATCAACGTGACAGGTGCCCGGGATCAGGCGCAGAGGGCCGACGCAATCGTGATCCTGGGCGCGCTCGTCGAGCCAGATGGGCAGCCCGGCCCTGATCTGACCGAGCGCACGCTGCACGGTGTGCGCTTGTTCCAGCGAGGATTGGCTCCCGTCATCATCTGTACCGGCGGCTATTCCGGCGACCGCCTCTCGGCGGCAGCCGTAGCCTGTGACCTGGCTGTGTCCCAGGGACGGGCAGCCCGGTCCCGATCTGACCGAGCGCACGCTGCATGGTGTGCGCTTGTTCCAGCGGGGGTTGGCGCCTGTTATCATCTGCACCGGCGGCTATAGTGGCGACCGCCTCTCGGCGGCAGCAGTAGCCTGTGACCTGGCTGTCTCCCAGGGGGTGCCTGCTGAC
>P_1C_Sed_1_UnCtyDRAFT_1000018_pt1 | contig 22475 bp, 18 predicted proteins | sample Pon1CUnioCityCA_6_FD_11282 | JGI IMG/M metagenome (IMG submission 11282) | reverse complement strand
CCAGATGACCTGGGCATCCAAATCGTCAACGAAATCGTCACGATTTCAGGAAGTCTTGATGCTGACCGCAAGGAAGGCGAAAATTATTTGCTTGCTGAACGCCCAAGCGGTACCTTTCATCGGGTGATCACTCTACCCACCCCACTTGATTCTTCAAAGGTGGAAGCAAACCTGGAAAATGGAGTTCTCACACTTGAGATCCCCAAAACAGAAGAAGCCAAACCTCGAGCGATCAAAGTCAATCAAAAATAAATCCATAAAAAATTAAAACAGAATATGACCATTTCTTTGGTGAAATGGTCATTTTTAATTTTAAACTTAATAAATAATTTGATATGATTGTATTAGCTCCCGTCTTATTGTATAATTTAATTGCAATTCTATCTTTCCGCGGATTATAATGATTCCAAATCATTAATTTGAAATCCATAATCCTGGATCTTATTCGGGGATAACTGGTATAGAGCTTGCAATATCAATTTACAACAATCAGTTTTCTCGAAATAAGGTTTCTGCTCCGATTTTATCTACAGATCACCAATTTTTTCAAAATAGCAAACATCGTCAAATTGAGAAAACTGAGATCAGGAAAAGAAAAAATTAGATGATCGGATTATGAGGTTATAACATGAAAAAGACCTTCGTCATTTATATACTTGTTTTTTGCCTTGCGCTCATCCCTATAAGCAGAGCTGTCTATGCTGGTACAGTCCCAACATTTTCAATTGAGGGTGTGACAGAAGGTAAAAAAGTAACGATTAAAACCTATAATTACCCAGCAAATAAAGAATTTGTTGCGCGAATGGGACTCCTTGGCACAAAGGGTGTTGACGGCATCGTAGTAGGTTCAATAGATTCTGGTGAGGGTGGCAGTTTATTTTTCACCTTTGATATTCCAGATGAACTTGAGTCAAAGGAAACAATCGCCATTCGATTGGATTCAACCACAGGAGGTTATTATTCCTATAACTGGTTCTATAATAATGACTTCGGCACCCATGAGGACGGTAGACCTGCGGGAGAAGAACCTGAGGATAACGACAGCGAAAATACAGGGGATGAAGATTCGGACTCCGGACAGGACAGCACATACAAGGGCATTCCAACAATATCGATATCTTCCGTTGAACCAGACCAATCCGTGACGGTCCAAACTCATAACTTCCCTGCTGACAAGGAATTCGTTGTGTTGATGGGAAAAATCGGTACCCGTGGTGTTAATGGCATAGAAGTAACCAGCATTGATTCAGGGAGCGGCGGTTCTTTTTCTGAAACATTCGAAATCCCTGAGGAACTGGTCGGTGACTACCAAATTTCGATCCGGTTTCAAACCAAGGATGGTATTTATTATGCCTACAACTGGTTCTATAACAACATACAAAAACGGGAGGTTTATACCGGAATCCCCACCTTCATAATTACAGAAGTTATTAAGGACGAAAGCGTGACCATTTTGACGGACAACTTTCCTGCAGACTACAATTTTGATGTCCTGATGGGCAAAATGTTCACCAGGGGAATTAATGGCATTTACGTCACAACTGTGAACTCCAGTACAGGCGGAGAATTAATCGGCACTTTCAGCATCCCTGAAGAATTATTCGGAGACTTCAGAATTGCTATCCGCCTCGAATCAACCGAAGACGGTTTCTATGCCTATAACTGGTTCTTCAATAATACCTACACGGACCCATAAAGATTACTGGTTGAAATTATCTCTTCACCAAATTTAAATTTTTGTTAATTCCAGGAATAAATCTGGTCTAGCACCCTTTAATGTGGTAAGATGCAGACGAGGTAAATGAACTATGGAAAACAAAATTACGATCATCGAAGGTCCCACTCCCAATTTCGATTCCGTTGAAACCGATTTCATTATGGGAATCAATGGTTGGACTGCTGGATTAAGTGAAGGTCCTTACCTTTTCGATACTGCCAGGACGACTTTACGGACATTCAACGGTCCAGCCCTTCTTGAAAGATGTCATAAAGCCTGGGCGAAGAAAGCAACCATGTTCCTTGAATACCGTGATCCAATTGGAATGAAAAAGGAAGTGCCGATTGTTGCAGCCCGTACAGTGGATGCCGATGATGGCGATCTTCTAATTTTATGGGTTCGAAAAGACCCGGAAGAAGACGAGGAAGCTGACATCGACATTGGTTTTAATGATACAGACAGCGACTGGTAAATCATTACCCCCAATAAAAACATGAAAGCGCCCAGACGGGCGCTTTTTTTATTCTGATACTCCAGGAGGGACTCGAACCCCCAACCTAGGCGTTAGGAGTGCCTTGCTCTATCCAGTTGAGCTACTGGAGCTTGAACGCATTGATTATAGCACAAATCAAGGTAAAACGGTCCAGGGATTTAGAAAACCTCCCAGGTAACGGACTTCAAAATGCAGGTGAGGTCCGGTTGAGTTCCCTGTCGAACCGGCATAACCAATAACCTGCCCCTGACCAGCGTTTGAACCACAGGAAACATTAAGGGCAGAAAGGTGTGCATAGAGAGTGTGATAGCCATTTTGATGATCGATCATGATTACATTGCCGTAGCCATTGCTGTCCCATCCCGAAAATACAACAACGCCTGAGTCCGCAGCGTAAATTGGCGCACCTGTTGCCGTTGCGATATCGATTGCCAAATGTCCTGACCAGAAATCATTCCCTGAAAGATAATGGTTATCTGCAGGCCAAATAAAAAATCCGCCGCCCCACAAACCAGGACCATCAACAGTGCATCCACCGGGCAGGGTTGCATTGGTCCCGGATCTTCCGACAGCATAGGTTGGTACGACCCACTGCTGGAATTCACGCTGACCACCCGGTATCATCACCAGGTCACCTTCTTCTATTTCTGGATTTGTTACATCCAATTTATTGCCTGTCCAATTCAAAATCTCATCAACATCTGCTTTGAAATCCCTGGCAATATTTTCTACAGTGTCCCCTTCATGCCATTCATAAAGAATCCCGTTGGTCGGTGGAATTATCAATTCCTGACCGGGTGAGATGGAATGGGGATCATCTTTAAGCACGTCATAGTTTGACCACAAAAGGGTTTCAGGAGAAATATTAAATTTTTGTGCAATGCTGAAGACCGCATCTCCTGTATCAACGACATATTCTACAGGTTCGCTGCGAGGGCGTGTGGGAGCAATTGTACGCGGTTCTGGATATCGTGTCAGATAATCATCATCATCTTCTTCAACATCAAAATATGGCATGTTAGCGATTGCATCACTTGAAGGATTCATTCCTTCACTGAATGTGATGGCATCTTTTTCGCCATTCATCTGTGCCATTTGTTGAGCCAGTATTGGCTGCCAGTAAAGTATCGATACAAGCAGGGCGACAAGTATTCCCGTAATGATCCAGGAACCCCAGGGTTCCCATTTTCTTTCCTGCTTTTCTTCTTGATTGACTTGTTGTTCAGGTAAATTATTCATTTGATTTATTTGAAATTATTCATTATTGAGCGTTTCAAGAAATTCAAGATTTGTTTTGGTCCTTGAAATTTGCTGAACAATAGCTTCCATCGCCACAGCCATATCCATACCTGCACCTTGCGGCGGTGTGCTGATCATCTGTAAATACATTCTGCGCATCAACCAGGCTCTCTTCAGAATATCAGGACCGAGGAGAAGGTCTTCACGGCGGGTAGAGGAACGCTCGATATCGATCGCAGGGAATGTCCTGCGTTCCTGTAATCGCCTTGAAAGATGCAGTTCCATATTACCCGTTCCTTTGAATTCTTCAAAGACCACATCATCCAATCGAGAACCCGTATCCACTAGAGCTGTTGCAATAATTGAAAGTGAGCCGCCTTCTTCCAGGTTTCGAGCAGCTCCGAAGAAATTCTTGGGAGGATAAAGCGCTGAGGGATCCAAGCCGCCAGAGAGTGTTCGTCCAGAGGGGTTTACAACCAGGTTATACGCACGGGCTAGTCGAGTCAACGAATCCATCAGGATTACAACATCATGTCCCGATTCAACCAATCGTTTTGCCCTTTCGAGGGCAATCTCTGCCATTCGAACATGGGCTGTTACTGGTTCATCAAAGGTTGATGCAACGACCTCTGCTTCCACAGAGCGATCCATATCAGTCACCTCTTCAGGTCTTTCCCCAATCAGGGACATTATCTGACGCACATCAGGGTGATTCGCATAAATAGCATTCGCAATATCCTTTAATATCGTTGTTTTCCCAGCCTTTGGCGGCGAGACGATCATCCCCCGCTGCCCACGACCAATTGGCGCAATTAGATTGATGATCCGTGTAGAGAGCACCTTCGGGTCATATTCCAAATTAAATCTTTTATCGGGAAAAATCGGGGTTAATTGCCCAAATTTTGGACGCCTTCGAGCTTCATCAGGAGTCAAACCATTCACATACTCAACTTTTAACAACCCATAATGCCGCTCAGACTCACGTGGAGGGCGTACATGCCCAATTACCATATCCCCTGAACGAAGTTCATAACGACGCAGTTGTGCCTGGGAAACATACACATCTTCCGATCCAATGCGATAATTATGGCGCAGAAATCCAATCCCTTCATTCATGATTTCCAATACACCACCACGAATCTCAAGACCTTCTTCTTCACCCATTGCTCGGGCGAGTTGTAAGATCAAACTTTCTTTTTTATGTCGTTGTGGTCGGGGGATACCCATTTCATGGGCAATTGAGCGCAGCTCAGCAAGCGTTTTCTTTTCTAAATCTAATATATCCATTTTTCAATTCTTCTTTACTAGAAATCCTCTTCTATGATAACAAAACCACGTGTCTTTTTCTCCCGCATACACGTACTAATTACGCCAGAATAATTAAAGGGGTGTGTAGGGTGGTACCAGATAAAATAATTCGTGCTGTTTTGCATCCCGCGTAGTTATCCCATTCAGCTTCAGTCAATTTGGAGATTATAACATTTCTATGTTAAGGACATTTGGGAAACAAGCTTTCAGTTCGCGCCAGGAGAATTATAATTCCAGAAATCGAATCTTTTGGAAACCACTCAGGGTGACTATCATATTATAACCGAATTTAAAATCACAAGCAAGCAAATCTTCTGCCTCAAATTTCTCTGGCATGATATCTACATCATACTTGAAATTTTCATGAGGTCAAGCCTATTTCATTTAATACGGAATAAGGATTGAATGAATTAATATCAATTTTTCCAAACACAAAGACCTGCTGTGCTATAATCCATTCATTGGAGTGAGGTAATCTGACCTAGTAGGAGTACAGGATGGCACGCCGGAAGACTGGAAAAAAGACAAAATCAAAAGGACGTGGAAAATCAAACACCAGGTCCCTTTTAAAAAGAATAAATCTTCCCAATATTCCACCGCAACGTCAAATTGATATTTTCGCGATCCTTCTTGTCCTCATAGGGCTCCTTTCATTTGTGAGTGCCGTTACCCAATCAAGCGGCAGTCTGACCAGTTGGTGGATCACCAACCTCAAGAAAATAATGGGGTGGGGTGCTTANATCCTTCCCTTTGTCCTGNTCGGCATTGGGATCTGGTTATTGATGCGNAGGGTGGAAAGGATTCCAAAAATTTCTGCGGAACGAATTTTGGGGATGATCCTTTTATTTATTAATCTGACAGCCTGGTTTCATCTTGGAATTGACGGGGGAATGCCAGAAGCTCAGGCTGGCATTGCCGGCGGTGTAATTGGTGCGGCTATTAAAATTGGGTTTGTGACAGCGCTGGGCAGACCAGGTGCTGCAATTGCATTAACTGCATGGTTTTTGATAAGCCTGATATTAACCCTTGAGCTGTCAATGGCAACACTTTTACAATGGATAGGAAAAGCGATTGGAACGATTTTCAACCAGTTTAAAGAAATAATCTCACAATTAATCGCCAGGTTCAAAACCCAAAAAACAAATCAATCACCACCTTCTGTAAGAACACCTGAAAAAGAAAAAGGACCAATCTCAACCCCAGGGAACCCGCCCGAAGATGAAAGGGTTGGAAAAGCCCTAACCGATGGGGCTGAAACAAGTCTTTATTACAACCGCATGCCAAATGAGCCCGAATGGGTTCTGCCTGACCCCAATGAGATTCTTGATCCTGTGCTGGAAGCACCGGATGACAGTGAAAACGACCGCCAGAGGGCTCGAGTCATTGAAGAGACTTTGAAATCCTTCGGTGCACCTGCCCATGTTGTTGATATCAGGCGCGGTCCAACCATCACCCTGTTTGGTGTTGAACCTGATTTCATCGAATCTCGCAGTGGAAAAACCCGTGTGCGGGTCTCAAAAATCACCTCCCTGGCAGACGACCTTGCATTGGCGCTGGCTGCGGCTCGTATTCGGATCCAGGCGCCCGTTCCAGGAAAAGGTTATATCGGCATAGAGGTCCCAAACAGGCAGGTTGCTCTGGTCTCCTTGCAGGAAGTGTTATTCAGTTCTGCTTATGAGAACCTTGATTCACCTCTGAAGATGGCTTTAGGGAAAGATGTTGCTGGAAAAGCTGTTGCCGCAGACCTGACGGCAATGCCCCATCTGCTGATCGCAGGTACTACTGGCGCTGGCAAATCCGTTTGTATCAATGACATCCTTGCCTGTTTTCTTCTTACAATGACCCCTGATGAGCTTCGGTTAATCCTGGTTGATCCAAAACGTGTTGAGTTAACCGGCTATAATGGGATCCCCCACCTGCTCTCTCCTGTGATTGTGGATGCAGAACATGTTGTTGGTGCCCTTGAATGGATGATGCGAGAGATGGACAGCCGCTATCGGAAATTTTCCGAAACCGGTACCCGCAATATTGCTGATTACAATGCCCTGTGTGAAAGAACCACTCAAAAGAAGCTGCCATATCTTGTAGTGGTCATTGATGAGCTGGCTGATCTGATGATGCTGGCACCGGACGAAACCGAGCGGACAATTACCCGATTGGCGCAGCTTGCACGGGCAACCGGGATCCACCTGGTGATTGCCACACAGCGCCCTTCCACAGACATATTAACTGGTCTAATTAAAGCAAATTTTCCTGCCCGAATCGCGTTTGCTGTTGCATCCTCTGTTGACAGCAGGGTGATTCTTGATCAACCGGGTGCTGAGCGTTTGCTTGGACGCGGCGATATGCTTTTCCAGGCACCTGACGCCGCAGCTCCGGTCCGAATCCAAACAGCCTTTATTTCTGATATTGAAATCAACCGCCTGGCGGCTTATTGGCGCGGATTCACTGTCTCACATGCATCGCCAGAACGGCCGGATCAACCAGCAGCCTTTCAAACAAAAAAGGGGGTTCCTCTCAAGCAGGCGCCCCTGTGGGAAGAAATGGAAGAAGAAAAGAATCTGGATCCGAAATTTGATGAGGCTGTTGAGATTGTCAGGGAAGAAGGACAGGCTTCGATATCGATGCTGCAGCGAAAAATGCGGATAGGTTATACTCGGGCTGCTCGGATTATCGATAAGATGGAAGAAAAAGAAATTGTCAGCGGACCTGATCCCAAAACACAAATTCGTAATGTAAAACCAGCCGAAAAATCCTAAAATGTTACAGATTATTGGTCACCCCGGATTCAATTGACAATTAGCTGTGAAACGGTACAATAGTGGAAGCTGATTATATTCCTGACGGAAATAAACACTTAAAGTTTTTGGGTTGCCAAGTTTAAAATTAACCCTTATAATCAGTGAGAAATTCAACTGTGGAGTTATAAATTTTATGGACCAAAATGAAGTAGTAAAAACAACGGGGGACGAAGAAAGCAAAGAACAATCCAGCAACAAGATGGAAGCCTTATTAGCCGAAGAGGGACTGACAATAGATTTCCCTAAACGCGGTGAAATCCGCAAGGGCACAATTGCAAGCATCAGTGATGGGCAAATCCTCGTCAGTGTTGGTGCTAAATCTGAAGGCATCCTGGCTGGAAAAGAGCTTGATTCTATTGATGATGAAACCGTAGAATCCTGGGAAGTTGGAGATGAGATCAAGGTATTTGTTGTTACGCCTGAAGATTCAAACGGCAACCTGATCCTATCTTTCACACGTGCTCTGGAAGAAGAGAACTGGCAGACAGCTGAAGAATTGTTGGAATCTGAGGATTCATTTACTTCAACCATTGAGGGTTACAACAAAGGTGGTTTGCTGGTGCCATTAGGGACCATTCGCGGCTTTGTGCCTGCATCCCAAATTGGCCTGGGTCGGCGATTGACAATCACCGGCAATTCTCCAGAGGAACGTTACAGCGAAATGGTTGGCGAAGAGATCGAGGTTTGTGTTATTGAAGTCGATCGCGATCGCCGGCGCCTGATTCTTTCTGAACGAGCCGCCAGCAGTGAAACACGTGATTCCATCAAGGAACGTGTCATCGATGAGCTGGAAGAAGGCGAAATTCGCACCGGACGTGTCACAAGTCTGGCAGATTTTGGTGCCTTTGTGAATATCAACGGGGCTGACGGTCTTGTCCACCTCTCTGAACTCTCATGGGACCACATCAATCATCCCAGTGAGGTGCTCGAAGTCGGGCAGGAAATCAAAGTTAAAGTCATCAGCATTGATGAAGACCGCAAACGAATTGGCCTCTCTATCCGCCGCTTGAAAGATGATCCATGGGAGGATCAAATTGAAGAGCTGACAGAAGGCCAGCTGGTTGAAGGAAAAATCACTCGTTTGACGAATTTTGGTGCATTTGCCAGGCTGCTGCTTGAAGATGTTGAAGGTGACCTTGAAGGCTTGATTCACATTTCAGAGATCAGCGAACGCCGGATTGAACATCCTAAAGAGGTGCTCCATGAAGGTGATGTTGTAACATTACGCATCATCAAAATCGAAGAGGACACCCATCGGATTGGTTTGAGCATGCGCCGTGTTGATTCACCTGCTTATACCGATCTCGATTGGAAGACTCTCACTGACGAATTTGATGTCGAAGAGCTTGCCGAAGAACTTCCTGAAAAATTGGAAGAAGAACAGGTTGAAGCATCTGTTGAACAGGAAGAGGACGCAACAGAANAAGATGAANCTGAAGNAGCGGAAGCCGATGTCGAAGAAGCAGAGGATGTCGAGGAATCGGAAGAGGAAGACGCAGAAGAAATAGAGACTGAAGAAGAACCTTCCGAAGAAGAAGAAGAAGAAGAAGAAGAAAACGCTGACTAAGTATCAGATAACAGCGCACCGGCTNTCAGCCGGTGCGCTTTTCATTTAATGATATGAGATTATTAATTGATTCTCACGAAGATATCGCCTGGAACATCGTCAACTTGAATCGGGATTACACCCAATCCGCTTATGATATTCGTGAAGCTGAGAAAAACACCGAAATTCCCGGATTTAATGGCAATACCCTCTTAGGATTCCCCCAATATCAGGAGGCTAACGCTGGGATCATCTTTGGCACTTTATTTTGTGGACCTCGAAGATTAGATAAGGGCGAATTCCCGCTTCAAAATTACAGCAATCCCGATGAAGCGCATCACTGCTACCGAAAAAACCTGGACGCATACCAGCGGTTAACCGATGAGAATCCAGAAAAATTCCGTTTAATATTCAATCAATCTGATCTTTCAGATCACTTAAAAAACTGGCAAAAACACCTGGAAACTTCACTGGATCCACAACCGCCGGTGGGGCTTGTGATATTAATGGAAGGCGCAGAGGGAATCAGGGAACCCGCGGAAGTTGAGGACTGGTATGAATGGGGTGTGCGGATTATCGGTCCAGCCTGGGCAGGAAACAGATATTGCGGCGGCACCCATGAACCCGGTCCCATCACTAAATTAGGATATGAACTGCTGGAAAATATGGCGGATCTCAACATAATCCTCGATATCAGTCACATGGATTACAAATCTACCCGTCAGGCACTCGATTTCTATCCTGGCCAGGTGATTGCCTCTCATTCCAATGCAGAAGCTTTGATCAGAAACATTCCGATCAACCGCCACCTCAAAGACGAAACCATTGAACAGCTTATTGAACGGGATGGGGTTATAGGTATTGTCCCTTTAAACTCATTTTTGGATTGGGAATGGCACAAACATGGCGGCCGTCAGGCGCTCAGCCTTGACCACGTCGTGGCCCAGATTGATTATGTTTGCCAAATGGCAGGAAACGCTCGTCATGTCGGATTCGGAACAGATTTTGACGGCGGGTATGGCGTCGAATCCGTCCCGCCAGAAATTGAAACTATTGCAGATTTGCCAAAAATCGCCCCTAAACTTACTGAAAAAGGTTACAATGAAAATGATATTGATCTTATTTTCAGCGGCAATTGGCTCAGGATGATCAAAAACAACTTACCCAGCACATAATGGAAAAAGAATTAGAAAAACAAAGACAAACGGACGAATATCAGAGCGACATCTTTCCAGATGACGACGATACCCCAACAGACTTAACCTATCCTAAAACAAGAATTCGACTTGGTTTGTTTATGACTGTTTTTGGCTATTTCATGTTTCTCCTTGGCGCTCGACCGGGGTTATTTGGGCTTGATCGAAGCCGGGTTATTGGTTTTGTCCAAATTTCAGTTTTCCTGATAGGCTTGGCTTTCATTGCTTCAGGGGGTTACCTAACATTGAATGCCCTCTGGCCAGAGGGCAAGAAAACCATTGCTGCAGATATCGGCTTAAGATTAATCAGCACAGGCTACGTCATCTCGGTTTTCACCGCTATGGCGGATATCTTTGGTTTGGGAAGTCACCCTCTACCGAATGTTTATTTTGGACCCTTACAGGCGCGCGGTATGGAGATTGGGATGGGGACAATTGCTGCAGGTTTCTTGCTGCTCATTCGCTATAAACGGATCAAAAACCACAGGGCGGCAGCCAAAAATGGTGCTGAAGCAAGCAACAAAAATGACAACCCTGTCGTAAATGAGGACTTGGACGCCGTTTGCGTTGATTAAGAGCCCCTGATAATATCTAACATCTCCCCTTGTGTATCAAATTTGAACTCTGGCAGCCCTTTTTCGGCTGCTTTTTTTTCTTCTGCAGCCCACAATTTTTGCAAACCTTCAATGGTGACAATGGGTTTATCAATAACGGAGAGCCTTTGTAGCATATCACTGATTTTTATATCGGATTTTGCTGTAAGGGTATCTAAATATTGATTTAACGCTCTGGCTCCTCGCTCTGCATCCTTACGGGCTAATCCAACCACACCTTCACCCGCCACCCTCGCCCAACCGCTTACAAAGACATCTTCACAGGTAGAACAAAGGTCGTCATTGTAGACTTCATAAGATATTCCATCGATCGGGAATCGGGGATTGGATGTTGTGATGAAATTGCCATGGGCAACTGGTAAACCAAAACCGGCATCAACCCGCGAGCCAATGGAAAATACAACAGTATCTGCCGGGACAATCTCCATCTCACCTGTCCCCTTTGGACGGATCCGATCTCCTTCCAGCACCAATTGGTTTTTCTCAAACCGGATTGCCTTGACTTTTCCTTCCTCATCACCGAGTAGTTCTCGGGGTGAGAGCAAGAATCGCATTTTGAATTGGATCTCTGAGTGGCAATCCTCTGCTCGTTCTTGTGCCTTTTCTACAATCTCGTAAAATTCCCCCAAATCCTTACCCAACTTTTCAACTTCCGGACGCGCTTCATCAATGGCTGCTTTTATCGCGTGACAATCCAGACATTCGGCCACCGGCTCCAGGGATTTGTTATCGAACTTCACTTCCGTGGGACCACGCCTTGCATAAGCGGTGATATTGTAATGCTGATTTCGTTGTTTGAAGTAGTGGACAATATCCAGCATCACATTTCCCACGCCGATTATCGCCACATTGGGACCAAAGGCCATCGCTTTGTCTGTGTGTTTTGGTAAGCGATTGTAATAAAAGACAACATCATTGGCATGATAAACCCCTTCCAAATCTTCCCCTGGAAGGTCAAGCGTTGTATTGACCTGGGCACCAGTAGTGACCATGAAGGCATCAAAGCCCATTTCTCTTAATTGCTCAACCTCGATGTCGCCATTTTGCCCCACAATGATGTTTCCAAGATAATGAACTTTGGGCATTTCCAGTATTCGTCTGAATTGGGCTAATAATCCCAACCGCAGTTTATGCTTGCTCGGATAGATCCCATATTCAACCAAACCGCCGGGCTTTATCTCACGGTTGAATAGAACAACTTCTACACCTTGACGAGCCAGGTATTGGGACGCGTACAGACCCGCTGGTCCAGCCCCAATGACAGCAACCTGATAGTTTTTTTCTCTTGATTTATTCAAAAACACCTCAACATATGACAAAAATTTTGTGGCTTGCAACGTAGAATATAATCTTAAGTACAATAATGATGGAATTATACTGGATTGATCCTACTTTCCAACGTATCTTATAAAAAAAATAAGAGAAATATAAATGACAAAATCAACACAATTTTTCACCCTTTCCAACGGTTTGACTGTTCATCTGAAGGAAATTCATACCGCCCCAATCATAAGCTCATGGGTTTGGTACAAAGTTGGCTCGCGAAATGAAATACCTGGAAAAACTGGCATATCCCACTGGGTGGAGCATATGCAGTTCAAAGGGACAGAAAAATTTCCTTCTGGTTACCTTGATCGCGAAATCTCCAAAGTAGGCGGCATTCTGAACGCCATGACCTACCTGGACTGGACGACTTATTTCATGACACTGCCCGCCTATGTGTTTGAAATCAGCCTAGCGGTCGAAGCAGATCGGATGGCAAACAGCCGCTTTGATCCTGAGGAAGTGGAGCGGGAAAGAACGGTCATCATTTCGGAAAGAGAAGGGAATGAAAACGAACCCAGATTTCTGTTAAGCGAGGCTGTTCAAGACGCTGCATTCTCAAAGCATCCTTATAAACATGAAGTGATTGGAATTAAAGACGACCTCCTGAATTTGACTGCAGAGGACCTGAGACAGCATTACAACCATTATTATCGGCCTGGTAATGCCGTTATAGCCGTCGCTGGGGACTTCAAGACTGAAGAGATGCTGGATAGAATCGATGCAAATTTCAAACAAGTGCCCCTGGAGGAAGGTCAAAGCTTTCAAGTGGCAGAAGAACCGCCTTTAGATGGAGAAAAGCGGGTTCACGTAACCGGTCCGGGAGAAACGAGTTATGTACAAATAGCCTATCGCGCACCCAGCGCGCAGGATAAAGACTTTTTCTCACTCACTGTTCTGGACAGTTTGTTAACCGGCCCAAGCAGTCTGAATATGTTCGGCTCTGGCGGTACCTCAAATAAAACAAGCCGACTCTACAAGGCATTGGTCGAAAAAGAAATTTCAGTATCCTGCCATGGGGGTCTGCAGGCAACACATGATCCCTATCTATATCAAATCTACTTAACAGTTCATCCACAACAAAAACCCGAAGATGTGCTTGCNGCGCTTGATCGTGAAATTGAAGCCTTACTGGCGTCANCNGTCAGCCAGGAAGAAATAGACCGGGCAATCAAACAAGCCAGGGCATTGTTTGCATACAGCAGTGAAAACATATCAAACCANGCTTTCTGGCTGGGATATACAGAGATGTTTGATCATTATGACTGGTTTGAAGGCTATGTCGATCACCTGTCGAAAGTGACACCTGAAAAAGCACTTAAGACTGCTCAATCGTATTTGAATCCTGCCAATCGGGTTGTCGGCTTTTATACACCTCAAGAAAGTTAATCCAAATATGACTCAAAAAATATTCCAGGAACATCGCCATGCATTACCAGGGCCAGATGACATAACCCGGGTCGAACTCGAGAATGGCATTACGGTCCTCACTCGTTCAAATTTCAATAGTCCAACACTGTCCATAAAAGGGTATCTTCACAGCGGCAGTATTTTCGATCCAGATGATAAGCTTGGTTTGAGCTATTTAACCGCTGCTGGGCTGATGACCGGTACCGCCAATCACGACTTCCAATCAATGTACAATGAAATTGAGTCCATTGGCGCCAGGCTTGGGTTCTCATCAGGCACACTGATAACTTCTTTCAGTGCCCACTGTTTGAGCGAAGACCTGACGGGAATATTGAAATTGATTGCAGAAAGCTTGCGGTCACCCACCTTCCCCCATAAAGAATTCAATCGTCAAAAAAACCAATTGCTGACTGGCTTAGCCATCCGTGCCCAGGACACCAATGCCATGTCCGCATTATTATTTGACCAAATCATTTATGCCGATCATCCCTATCAAAGACCAGAAGAAGGCTTTCAGGAGACAGTCCAGGCGATCCAAAGAGATGACCTGGTGGCATTCTATAATCAAACTTTCGGGCCGGAGGGCATGGTTGTTGTGATCGTGGGCGATGTCCAGCCAGAAATCGCTCTCAACGCTGTCAGGAATACCCTGGGGGATTGGACGAACGAGAACCAGCGACCTGTGCCTGAAATACCGCCACAGCCTCCCGTTCAAAATACAACTCAAAAAGCTATCAGTATCCCCNGCAAATTTCAAGCGGATATTGTAATGGGAGGCCTGGCGCCTGAAAGGCTCTCACCTGACTATCATCCCCTCAGACTGGGGAACAATATCCTGGGTGAATTTGGTATGATGGGGCGCCTGGGCTATCGTGTTCGAGAACAAGAAGGATTAGCATATTATGCNTATTCATCCCTGAGCCTTGGCAAAGGACCTGGGGCATGGGAGATGATTGCAGGCGTTAATCCTGAGAATATCGAAAAAACAATCGCATTGATCACCGATGAGGTGCGAAAGTTCGTATCGGAACCGGTGACGAATGAAGAACTGTCAGACAGCAAATCCTATTTTATTGGGCGAATGCCGCTGCTTCTGGAATCTAACAGCGGTGTTGCTATTTCTCTGCTCAATTTGGAGCGATTTGATCTGGGTTTAAATTATTTTTTGGAATACCCAAAACAAATACAATCGGTTAATCCAGAAGATGTACTTCACGCTACACAAAAGTATCTGGACCCAGACCGCCTGGCAATTGCCGTTGCCGGTCCTTAAGGAGCAAAATGAATCTGAGCAGCGGAATCGATACAATAGAAATTTCTCGCCTGGAGGAAATCAAACCCGAAATAAAAGAAAGGTTCATCCAGAGGGTATTCACAGAAAACGAGATTGGCCAGGCAAGAAACCGGACTGATGTTTTAAGCGGCTTGTTTGCCGCAAAGGAAGCTGTGTCAAAAGCATTGGGTACCGGGATTGGATACGTCAATTGGCGAGATATCGAAATTATCCATCTCACAAGCGGCCAGCCAACCGTCGTCCTGCATGGCAAGGCAAAAACAGTGGCAGATCAATTGGGTTTGGACACCTGGTCCGTCAGCATCAGTCACGATCGGAACAAAGCTGTCGCCGTGGCAGTCGCTATTGGAGAATAATTCATTCTTTAACGAATGGAATCCCCCTAACATTTTCAGTCTGTTTGTCATAAAATGATGTTATGAAATTGTTAACAGTCAGCGACAAGGAATGTACTCGGGTTTACAGCTCGCGAATAAAAGAAAGATTCCATGATGTGGATCTTGCCATTGGCTGTGGTGACCTTTCTTATTATTATCTTGAATACATCATCAGCTCGTTGGATGTCCCCCTATATTTTGTCAGGGGTAACCATGCCAAACCCGTCGAATACGGCTGCTATGGATCTCGGGAAGCCCCATGGGGTGCGGTTAATTTACATAAAAAAGTCATTCGAGACAAGGACACTGGTTTGATCTTGTCCGGAATTCAAGGTTCTCTGCGGTATAACGATGGTGATTATCAATACACACAGGGAGAAATGTGGGTAATGGTAATGCAGCTGCTGCCCTCTCTCATTTATAACAAAATCCGGTACGGACGCTATTTAGATATCTTTGTAACCCATGCCCCACCCTGGGGTATTCATGATTGCGATGATCCTACCCACCGCGGTGTGAAAGCCTTTCGCTGGTTTATCAAAACTTTTCAACCCACCTATCACCTTCATGGTCATGTCCATGTTTATTCACCTTTAACCGTAACGAAATCAAAATTGGGGAAGACCAGGGTGATAAATTCCTACGGCTACAAAAAATTGGTTATTGGTGATCAAAAATCAGCACAAACACAGGTCACACAAACCGTAATATCGAAGGTCAATTCCCAAAATGGCAAGAATCCTCACAATGAAATCTTAACTAAATCAGTGAAGCAAGATCTTACCGGTACTGAGCAACCTAAGAATTTACCTGCTGTTGAATGCCTATCCAAAAGTGATGCGGTATGATCGTTTTGTTTGATAACACCTTTATAGCGCTGGTTTGTGACTCCTTTTCCCGGATCATGCTGGGATGAACAAAACAACAATTGGGTTCCTGACCATATTTATTTCGATAATACTCTGCAGCACGTTGTATTTTGCTCATCAAATCCGATTTTGAATCATTATCAAACCACAACATCCCAATATCCATCATAACCTCCTCAACAAAAATTAATCACCCAATAAGGGCAAACGGTAATTTAACCGGTGTGAGCCTGTCCAAATATTGAAAAACCCTGGTATTTGTTCCCTTTCCCCAAAATCTTCTCGGGCTGAAAGGATTGCAGCATCTTGTGAAACCCTTGTGCAACCGGTGATCCGTGTTCGGAAACTATCAATCCAAAAACGGAATTCTGACGCATAATTTGCTTTAAGTCCGGCTGCGATCCAAATATCAGACTGGGCGCCGTAAGCCAGCAGCCAATGCAGGTTTACCTGTGCTGAATAACTGAGATTTTCAATGAAATTAAGATCATCCAGGATAAATAATATCGCTGCACCCTGGCGCTTTCCATCCCGGCGTTCTTCCGCCAGGTGGAACAATCCTTCTATCAACGCCTCTGCACTCGGGTCATACCATGGCTTGAGTTGATATAAAAATTGTTCCTGTCTTTTTTGATCCCAAAAGGAACGCCATTCATCAGGTTTATGGGTCAAAATTGCAACCTGCAGATCGTGAGGCTGGTTCAACCACATGGCAGATTCAACCATCACCTGCAGCTGGTGTGTTTTTCCGCAGCCAGGATCACCGCCAATCAGCATGGCACCCATCGCGTCATCTGCCAACTGCATCAGGAAGGGCAGCCCATCCTTACATTCGCCTAATAAAATCGACTTCCTTGGTGCAGGTTTCACTGACGATAATAATTTCCCAACTGTAACAATCTCTTCTGACTTTTTTATCCTTGGTGAGATAAATACATCCCGTCGGGTTCGTTTAAGAAGGCGTGGCAGCTTTTGGTAAATTGACCTGTTCGTATTGACAAATACATTTGAAGAAGTCATAGGTTGCTCCTTTTAGTTAATCGAACTTATGTTCTAATTATATAGAAATTTTGTTCTATGTCAAGGGGCAATTTCAACAAAATTTTTTATGTGATCTTGTCTTTTACTGCTGCAGATGTCATCATTTCATAAAAATCGAGGATCAACACAATCCTGGAAAGTATCCTATTTGAAAATCTTCAGGACGGCATTAATCACTTACAATGTTATTTTGATTAACAAAATTTAACAATTTCCTGACTTATAAAAATAGATTCTGTGGTATAAAAGATCATGTTAGGCAAACGGTTAATGCATCTGGCTTGGATGATTAACGCAGGGCTTGGGGGTGAAAAATCAGAATATTGGAAATTAAGCGGCTGAATCTCAACTTTAAAAACCTGTTGAGACGACGAGGTGGAGGTTCCTCTTTGGGAAGAGAGTGCTAACCCGGGAAACCCGGGGAAAATCGAGTGATCAGCGGAAGCCTCCTGGATCTGAACACGGGTCCAATTTTTCCTTTCAATCAAATGGAAGTTCAAAACTGTATGGTGACATACAGGACAAATCAACCATAGTGGGGTAAACGCCTGTCTGCGTTCATTTTTGCTGGTATGCAAAGTATTTCATACAGACCGTTGATGCTTTAGCAGTTTAACCATTTCATCATCAACTATGGAGGCAGAAATGAACAGTAAAGACATTCTCAAAAGAATAAAAGAAGACAATATTAAATTCATCTCGTTTCAATTCACCGATGTGAACGGGGTGGTCAAGAGCGTTGACGGGCCAGTCAACCAGATGGAAAAAGCTTTAGAAGACGGGATCTGGTTTGATGGTTCCTCGGTAGAGGGCTTTGCCCGCATTCAGGAGAGTGACATGCACCTGGTCGTCGATCCGGACACCTATGCTATTTTGCCATGGACGCCTGATGAAATGAAGCGCGCCAGGGTATTGTGTGATATTTATCTCCCGAACGGGAAACCTTTTGATGGCGATCCCCGCGGCGTGCTCAAACGGCGTCTCGCCAAATTAAAAGAAGAGCGGCAGTGGATCATGAATGTTGGTCCTGAACCGGAATTCTTTTTATTTTTACAGAATGGTAAAGAGACTGTCCACCCAGTACCCCATGATGTGGGTGGTTATTTTGATTTTTCCGCAAATGACGAAGCCGTACAGGTGCGCACTGAATTGATGGACACCCTTTATGAAATGGGGCTGGAAATTGAGATGGGGCACCATGAAGTCGCATTGGGACAGCATGAAATCGATTTTCGTTTTGCTGACGCNCTCAAAACCGCTGATAACGTCCTGACTTTGAAGTACGCNGTCAAAGCTATTGCTGCCCAACATGGATTAATTGCCTCCTTTATGCCCAAACCCGTTTACGGTATTAACGGCTCCGGGATGCACTGCCACCAATCAATTTTCAGCCTGGATGGTGAAAATCTCTTCTACAATAGCGAGGATCCCTTCAAATTATCAGAGCTTGCTTACCGATATATTGCCGGCCAGCTGCTCCATGCAAGGGCGGTCGCGGCAGTTGTTGCACCGACGGTCAATTCTTACAAACGTCTTGTGCCTGGATATGAAGCGCCAGTTTACATCGGTTGGGCTCAGGTCAACCGATCGGCTTTGATTCGCATTCCCCAACCCATGACCGAAAAACAAGACACCGTCCGGCTGGAACTGCGATTCCCGGATCCTTCATCCAACCCCTACCTTGCATTCAACGCCATGCTGGCGGCCGGCCTGGATGGGATTGATNGCGAACTGACTTGTCCCGAGCCTCTAAATCAAATGAATGTCTATGATCTCTCCGAAGAAACCCGCCAGAAGTTAGGGATTGAAATGCTGCCGGGATCCTTGTTTGAAGCACTCCTTGCTTTTGAATCTGACCAGGTTGTGCAGGATGCTTTAGGAGTGAGCCTCACCGGAGCGTTTCTGAAATCACGCTATGCTGAATGGGAGGATTTCAGAACCCACGTCACCGATTGGGAGTTACACCGGTATTTAACAACGGCATAGATCTTTAGCTAGAACAAAAAGCGTAGGGCTGTCCAATCATTTGGTACAGCCCTTTTTTTGATTTTTATGTATCCTGGTTTTTAAGAATAAATCTCTTTTTTGAGCTGTTGAAGAAAAGAAGCTTCCAGTTTAATCAAATTTCATCAAAAAAATTTCTTAGGTGTTATACTCATCAGTCGGGGATGATTAAACCCTTGCACTTAGAAAGATTTATTTATTCAAGGAAATTCAATGCAATTCTTTTCAAAAATTATGCATTATCCAAGACTGGGGCTTGCCTTGCTTGCCTTCATCGCCTTTGTCGCCCTCGGGCTGCCGGACGGTTTACTGGGTGTCGGTTGGCCCTCCATCCGGTCCGATTTTTCAATTCCCCTGGATGCCATCGGCATGCTTCTTTTTGCCAGCGTTGCCGGTTACATGACCTCCAGCTTTCTCAATGGCTATTTGCTTGCAAAAGTTGGGGTTGGACGGATTCTTACCGTAAGCTGCTTTCTCACCGGTTTAGCTCTGATAGGTTACACATTGGTTCCCCAGTGGTGGATGATGGCTGCTCTGGGGGTTTTCGCCGGCCTTGGTGCTGGCGCGATTGATGCAGGGCTCAATACTTATGTTGCTGCACACTTTGGCGAGGGATTGATGCAGTGGCTCCATGCCAGCTGGGGTGTGGGTATCACGCTTGGCCCAGTCATCATGACCATTGGATTAACCAACATGAATACCTGGCGGTTTGGTTACCGGGTCGTTGGCATCTTTCAAATCATTCTGGCGGTTGGGTTTCTGCTTACTTTGGGGATGTGGACCAAAAACAATCAGCCTTCTGAATACAATCTTAAAAAGAAATTGACAGAATATAATACCCCCATAAGGCAAACTCTACGACATCCCCAGGTTTGGCTGAGTGCTTTATTGTTTTTCCTCTATGTAGGTGCAGAGATTTCCCTTGGCACCTGGACCTATACACTATTGACAGAATCTCGAGGGGTTGATGAAGCGCTGGCAGGATTCTTTGCTGGCAGTTACTGGTTTACCTTTACAATTGGCCGGATTGCTGCAGGGCTGATTGCCAACAAGATAGGTGTCAACAAACTGGTCATCGGTGGGCTTGTGGGAGCGATGATCGGTGCAGTCCTGCTGATCTGGAATCCCTTTATATCAGCCAACGTGATCGCGGTTGGGATCATCGGTCTTTCAATTGCACCCATTTTCCCTGGAATGATGTCCGGGACCAAAATCAGGGTTGGTGACTATTTTGCCGCCAACACCATCGGGATGCAAATGACAGCAACAGGCTTAGGGACAGCCGTTATCCCCAGTTTGATGGGTGTGTTAGCCCGTCGGATCTCATTGGAGATTATTCCGATTTTCCTGCTAGCACTCTATGCTGGGCTTTTAGGCTTTTACTTCCTGACCGTGAAGATCAAAAAACCGCAAAGTCCTGTTGATCTCAGCGCATCTGATTAAGATACAAACATCAAATTAATGCTGCAGATTCTTTAATGGCAGGGCATAAAAAGGAACCAGCATCTCCTCTTTGCTGAGTCCCCCATGCCTCCCGGCAAGGGGATTGGGTTTCGGCGCCCACCAAAGATAAGCATCACCTCTGGCTATTGCGACCAGGTTCCCGATTCGATCCGGAATATCTTTATTAAATGGATCCTTACCAAACAAACCCCGCGCCAGTGCCTCACTAGATTCCAACAATTCAAATTCATCTTGCCAGTTTTCCTTAAAATAATTCTTCACTGCGTCAATTTTTCCTGGTTTGATGTAGAAAAAAGCCAGGCGATTTTCACAGGTTGGCTGCATCACAAAATTATCCGTGAGGTTNGNGTGATTCGCCAGGTCATAATGCGGGTTTTTNGGCGTGGNNATTGAACCATGGTCTGCAANNGCAATCAGTAANACATTCTCAGCAGATGCGGTAGAAAGTTTCTCAGTCAATGCTCTTTCAAATAATTGGGAAAATGCCTCAAACTGCATGGCCACACGTTCATCGTCGGCGCTGAACCGATGCATCAGGGTATCCACATCACTGTAGTAAACATAGATATATTCTCGGAATCCCCGCCGCCTGTTGATGTAATCAGCAAGGCTGACACAAAGATCTGCCTCATCGACATAAGTATGAACTTCAACATCCTCCATCTGCATCGTTGACAGGCCGGAATGGGCAATCCGTGCATGNATGAATGCCGTCGGCTGGACCCCATTGTTTNTGAGATGGGTGCCGAGGAGGGGTTTCCTGATAAAATTATTGGGATCAAAGCCAGACCTGGCAAGTCCGCCGGTATCTCCCCTTGCGCTTGCTGGNGCGTGGAGAATATTGTTGATGATCATCCCAAATTCTTTNGCCCACATTTCATACCCGATAATCCCGTGAGTGGCCGGGCCTTCGCCGGTCCACAATGTCGATAAGGCGGAAGCCGTTGTGCTGGGGCAAACACTGGTGACCGGTGCGAACGTTGCCTTATCAAAATAATGCCCCCAGAATATATTCGTTTCTGGTGCAATCATTTTCTGGAATAGATTGACATCCATTGCGTCAATCAACAGCATCACAACTTTCTCATAAGGGCCATTTAATTCATCCATAATGGCATTATCCAAAGGTGGTTTGCCAAAATCTGGTGCGCCCAACAATTTTGTGATAGTGCCGGGGATATTGACCAGGGATAAACCCTCATAATGAGGCATAATAAAATCATCCCCAAGAGAGAGCCCTTCTATTTTATGCTCCAGGATTTTTGGAAGAATCTGAGATGTGAGGTCTGGCATATTAGTCTCCTTCGGTGTTTTTAAAGATATCTTTTTAAATTTATAAAATACTCTAATTCAATAATTTAACTTTTCAGCGTTTGTCAACTTTAGTATTGCTTCGATTTCACCCGGTTTTTTGGAATAATTTTTTTGCCCTTAAACAGAAAATTATTAAAACCTTTCATTATTTTACCCCGCCCCAAACCCACTCTCCCTCAAAATCTTCCATAATGTAATTTAGATTTCAAAAACTGCTTCAGCGGCAAGCCAAAACAGGTCGCGACGGATATCCTCGCGAGTGTTCCAAACCCGGCCGTCCCATGCATTTGGGATCACAGCATCCCCCCCGTAGAGGATCTGACCCAGGCGGACATTCCGGAATTGAGCCACCGCAAAAAAGGCGGATGTTTCCATCTCTACAGCCAAACAGCCTTCCTCCAGGTATGTTTTAGCTTTACTCTCAGTCTCCCGGTAAATGGCATCGGTCGTCCAGGTCTTTGTCCT
>P_1C_Sed_1_UnCtyDRAFT_1000017_pt1 | contig 22717 bp, 17 predicted proteins | sample Pon1CUnioCityCA_6_FD_11282 | JGI IMG/M metagenome (IMG submission 11282) | reverse complement strand
CCCTCCCGGTCAGCCTATGGCCCCGAAGCTCTCAGTCAGGGCCCCTGCCGGCGGGTGGCATCGCTGCCAGGACACGCTCCGGGGTGGCTGGCAGCTCGCGGACGCGCGCCCCGGACGCATGGTAGATGGCGTTGAGGATAGCTGGCGCTGTAGGGAGCGAAGCGGCCTCGCCCAAGCCCTTGGCGCCATGAGGGCCCCAGCGACTTGGCACCTCGACAGGGATCACCGCGATCTCGGGTGCGCTGCGGATGGTGGGCAGATAGTAGTCGCTGAATCCGGTGCTGATGCCGGGGAGGTACTCTTCCATGAGGGCTGAACCCAGGCTCATGAGGACGGCGCCCTCAACCTGCCCGCGCACGCCCTGGGGGTTGATGGTCCGTCCCACGTCGTGGGCAGCCACGATGCGCAGCACCTGGACCTGACCAGTATGCAAGTGCACCTCGACCTCAGCCAGGTGCGCGCCACTCACAAAGAAGGGCAGATACTCGGGACGTGGGTCCGCCAGGGAGCCTGGATCCAGGTTAGGTGCGAAGACGCCCCTGATCTTGCGAGACTGCCCAATACGCTCCATTTCGGCGGCGACATCCGCTAGCGGCAGGGGGTGACTTTGCGGTGCGCGAACTCCTTCAGAATTGAGGCTCAGCGTGTCGGGAGGGTGGTCCAGCATCTCGGCGGCAGTCTGCAGGATCCGGGCCTTTAGCAGGATGGCAGCTTTGGAGACGGCCCCGCCAACCCAGTAGGTGCTGCGCGACGCGCCCTGGATCCCACTGTCGGGGGTCAAGGCTGTATCGGCATTGACCAGGTACAGTTGTTTGCGGGGCAGCCCCAGAGCTTCGGCTGCCAACTGGGCCATGATCGTCGTCGTGCCCTGTCCATAATCTGGCGCGGCAAAGTACAACGCAATATTGCCATCCAGACCCAGCTCGGCGTGGGCCTCGGAAGATATTGGCCCGCGCTTGCCAAAGCGATACCACATTCCCGCCAGACCGACGCCGCGACGGTAGGGCTCGGCAGCATGTGCCCTATTCCACGCCTGTGTCCGCACCAGGGCATCCTCGTAGTAGGGCCGGACCGTCTCCAGGCACTGACGATAGCCCATCGTCTCAGCTGGCGGATAGCCGAGGTAGGTGCTGGCCTCGTCATCGATGGCGTTTCTCAGCCGGAGTTCCAGCGGGTCTATCCCCAGCTTTACTGCCAGCTCGTCCAGCGTGCACTCCAGGGCAAAGGTGGATTGGGGGGTTCCAAAGCCGCGCATCTGGCCTGCCTTGGGAGCATTGGTATATACCACCCGGGCGCTGGCGTCTACCGCATGCCAGCCATAGGGCCCACCACCAGCCACCAGTGCATAGAAGGGGATAAAGAAGCCATCGGCATCGTAGGCACCGGTGTTTGCCACAATGCGCAGGGCCAGACCGGTCAGTGTTCCGTCAGACCTGGCTCCGACCCGGTAGTCCATGCTGTACGGGTGTCTTTTGGGCGAGGCATCAAAGGACTCGCGCCGGGTATAGGTCAGGCGCACGGGCCGCCGGGTGTGATAGGCAGCCAGTGCCCCAGCCATCAGAGGCCATGGGTCCTGTTTGCCACCAAAGGCGCCGCCGATTGGGGGCGTGATGACCCGCACCTGCTCTGGCGGCAGGGCAAGCATGTTGGCAGTCCAGCCCTGAGCCCAGTGCGGCTCCTGGTGACCAGCGATGACCGTCACCCGCCCCTGGTCGTCGATGTAGCTGAGCACGGTTTCGCGCTCCAGGGCCGAATGCTCCATGAATGGGGTGTAGTAGTGGGTCTCCAGGACCAGGTCAGCGTCGGACATGGCTTCGTGGAGATTGCCATGCAGGATCGTATCACTGTTTAGCTCGTTCCCACCCCGGTAAATCTCTGACGCACCAGGCAAGATGGCCTCCCGGGCGTCGTACGTGTGGGGAAGTGGCTCATATTCGACCTGGACGGCAGCGGCTGCCCTCCTGGCGAGATCGGATGTGTCAGCCACGACCAGGGCTACTGCGTCGCCTACCATCCGCACCGAGCCACCGGTGTCCGCCAGCAGATGCTCGTTCCGGCTGTAGCCCTCCAAGTCGTTGCGACCCGGGACGTCCTTGGCCGTCAGCACTCGGATCACACCCGGCAGTCGCAGTGCCGGCTCGACATCCACACTCAAGATCCGGGCGTGAGCAAATGGGCTGCGGGTCAGAGCGGCGAATAGCAGGCCGGGCATCTTGATATCCTCGGCGAAACGAGCTTTGCCTGTTACCTTGTCCCTGGCGTCCACCCGCGTCTGAGAGCCACCGATGATCTCGCCTGACTCTTTTTCTTCCACAGCTTCGCCGCGCATCACCGCAGCAGCGGCCTCGATAGCCGCGAGGATCCTTGCATACCCGGTGCAGCGGCAAAGATTGCCCTCCATCGCGCTGATGATCTGCTCATGGCTTGGCGCTGGATCGCGCGCCAGCAGAGCTGCTGCAGACAGGACCATGCCCGGCGTGCAGAATCCGCACTGCACCGCGCCATGGTCGATGAATGCCTGCTGCAAGGGGTGCAGATGATCGCCAGTGCTCAATCCCTCGATGGTAACCATGTGGCGACCCGCTATTCTCTCAACTGGCATCAGGCAGGAGCGGACGGCCTCCCCGTCCACCAGCACGGTGCAGGCGCCGCACTCTCCCTCGCTATCGCAGGCCTGTTTGGTTCCGGTCAGATCCAGGTCCTCGCGCAGCACCTGCAGGAGGGTGCGCCCCGGCCCGACCTCTATGCTTGTTTCGCGTCCATTGAGGACAAAGCTAATCGACTTTCGTTCTTGCATATAGGCTATCNGGCTACGGGGTGATCACGGTACGCACGGTGCCGCCGAACTGCTCCAGGTCGTCCATGGCCCGGTTGATGGCCTCCGCATCAAGGGGCACCGTCCGCGTAACCACCTGTGAGAGATCGAGCTTGCCCTGCCGGACCCACTCCACCAGCAAAGGCAGCTCCCAAAGCAGGTGATCCGAGGAACCGATGACCTCGGCCTCCTTGCACAAGAGCTCCGAATAGGTATCTATGGAAACGGGCTCGTCACTGATGCCTACCATCACTGCCCGGCCCAGGACAGCCAGCGACTGCACGGCCTGCTCCATGGTCCTTTTGAGGCCGATCACCTCTACGGCGACATCCACGCCCCTGCCGCCAGTGAGCCGTCGTATCTCAGCCACCGGATCCCCCAGGCTGGCGTTGACGGGCACCGCTCCATAGCGCTCGGCCAATTCGAGCTTGGACTGGTTGATGTCCACCGCCAGGACCTGTATCGCTCCAAAGGCCTGGGCGAGTTGGATAGCCGACATGCCCAGGCCGCCTGCCCCAAACACCGCCACCGTCTCTCCAGGTTTCAGCCTTCCTTTGCGCAGGGCATGGAATGAGGTCGAAGAGGAGCACATCAGCACTGCGCCCTGCTCGAAGGACACCTCATCGGCCAGGGGAACGGCATTGCGGGCCGGTACCGTGATGAACTCGGCATAGCCGCCGTCAAGGTGTTTGCCCAGCATCTTGCCATTTACGCAGAATTGCTCGTTCCCGGTGCTGCAATAGTAGCACTCACCACAGGTCACGAGGTAGTGCAGGCACACTCGGTCACCGGCGGTGACCTCGGTCACCTCAGAGCCCACTGTTTCTATCACGCCTGCAATTTCGTGCCCCAGCGTCTGCGGCAGGTTGCCTACCGCCGAGGTCCCGTTGCGATAGTGTACGTCAGAGTGGCATATGCCGGCGGCCCTGATGCGCACCGCCACCTCCCGTGGCCCCACAGAGGGCGTGGGCACTTGCCGTGATTGCAAGGGCTGTCCGATCTCGACCAGTTGAACTGCTTTCATCGTTGTCCTCCCATGGTCCAGTCTACCCTGCCTTCAAGATGTAGGTAATCTCGTCACGCACGCTGCCCGAGAGGGGCTCTGGCTTGTGCGTTTCGATGATCTCGATTGTCTTCTCTCGCAGTCGTTGGCCCAGTCGCTTGCTGCCGTCCGCAACCCAGTCGGCCGCGCGGCGTCGATCCAGCAAGGCAGGCTGCCACAGCTCGCGGAAATGCTTGAGGGTGTGCCGTGAAGTCAAAAAGTCGCCCCCGGGACCCGCCTGATGGATCGCTTCCAGTGCCAGTGACTCGGCATCGAGGGAGACACCGGTCTGGAAGGTGCGCATCATCGAGATCATCTCGGCGGTAAAGACGATCATCTCTGGCGAGGTAGTCAGCCCGGCTTCAAGGTAGCCCACGTCGTGCACCAGGTTGTTGCCAGCCAGCAGTGCCACCAGGACAGAAAAGGCTGCATCGGCTGCAGCTTGTTCGTCCATGGCGCAGCTATCCGAGTGGCCAGCATAGCCCCAGGTCGGCAGCCCATAGAAGCGCCCGATTTCAGCCACAGCTACACGGGCAAGCTGGAACTCGGGCGCGCCATAGACGCTGATGGTCGTCTTCATGTCCATGTGGTGCAGACCGCTCCCGTAGACAAAGGGCGCGCCGGGGCGTTTGAGTTGGTGCATCACCAGACTGGACAGGATCTCCGCGTTACCGAGAGTCAGGCCCCCGGCCAGAGTGACCGGCGCCGTACCGCCCATCATCGGCGCTGGAGAGTGCACGATGGGCAGGGCCTGCTCGGCCATATACAGCAGCTTGTCCGTCGCCGTTTCGGTGTGTTTCAGCGGCGTCGACGGTTCGGAGTAGAGCAGCAGCGTGGGATTGAGGCGCAGCTGTTCCATACCGCCTGCTACTGCCGCTGCCATTGCCGCGATGGCCTCGCAGTCGGCGCTGTCGTCGCAGACAAAGACGACTGGCTTGGTGGTGTGCTCCAGTAGCAGCGCGAACTGCTGGCGATATGCATTCGCCCTTCCCAAGTCGGATGGGATGCCCATCGACATGCAAAAATCGAGCTGGGGAAGCGCATCTACCACGTGGACACAGGCGGTCACATCGGCCATGGTGAAGGGGCGGCGCTCGCCACTGCGCGGATCGAGATAGTTCGGACAGTCGGAGCCGGTGCCGAAATTCACCGACCTGCCCTCCAGTGGGGCAGCCAGATCGCTGCTCCCCCGGCGACACAGGGAGACCCGCGAGGGCGCTTGCCTCAAGGCCCACTCGACCAGGCCTGGCGGCAGCTTGACCAGGCTATCGTCGGTGATGATGGCATCGGTCTGGCGCAGCAGCTCCAGCGCCTCGGGGTGATAGATCCGCACGCCGGTACGGCGCAGGATCTCCAGGGATGCGCGGTGTACAGTTTCGCATTGCTCCTGGCTGAACATTGATAGCCGGGGTATGGCCATAGCATCGGAAGACATTCGGCTTCCCTCCTCTAGTCTACTCCCAGTCGCCGGGCGTCTGCCCGCACGGACCGGGAGGCATTATCGTTTCGGCACCGGCAGTCCCAGAATCTGCCGCGCCTCATCCGGTGTGGCAACAGGCCGCCCGACCTCTGCAGCGACCCGCGCCACCCGGGCTACGAGCTGCTGGTTCGTGGCCAGCACTCCTTTGTGGTAGTAGAGGTTGTCCTCTAATCCTACCCGGACGTGCCCACCCATGACAATAGCCAGCACAGCCATGGGCAACTGCCAGCGACCGATCCCGGCGACGGTCCAGGTGGAGCCAGGCGGGATCGTCTCGCTGAGGAATATAAGGTTCCTGGCTGACGCGGGCAGCGATCCGCGGTTGCCCAGGACAAAGTCAAAGTGCAGCGGCTCAGTCGCCAATCCTTTCTCTACCAGCTTCTGGGCGTTGGCGATCATGCCCGGCTCAAAGATCTCCATCTCGGGCTTTGTGCCTGAATCTGCCATGGTCGTTGCCAGAAACTCGATCACCTCGAAGGGGTTGGCGTACACCCGGTCAGGGAAATTCATCGAACCTGTGGTCAGCGAGGCCATCTCCGGGCGGAGCAGCCGGGTCGCGGCCGCTCGCGCCTCTGCATCCGTGCCCGCTCGCCCGCCAGTGGAAATCTGGACGATCAGGTCGGTGCGCTCGCTGACCAACCTGTGGATCCGGGAAAAGACCTGTGGATCCAGCGTCGGCCTGCCATCTGTGTCGCGGGCGTGGATGTGGATCACGCTGGCCCCAGCCTCGCGGCAGAGAGCTGCGGTCTCGGCGATCTGCTCCGGCGTGACAGGCAGGTGGGGGTTCATCTCCCGGGTGGGCACCGAGCCTGTGGTAGCGACGGTGATGATCAGTTTGCTCGCCATTCGCTCACCCCGTGCTCCCCTGTTCATGACGCGCCTCGGCCGCCTCAAGGACGGCCTGGATCCTTTCTGCGGCGCCATCAGGCAGGGCGGGTGCCCTGTGGGTCGCCAGGATCCCGCGCAGGCGCTCCCTGATGCGGTGGTGCATGGCTTGGGCACCACTCTTGGTCCAGTTCACCCAGTTCTGACGATCCATTAGGGCCGGATCCCAGATCTCTGCCCGGCAGCGACGGGCAGTGTGCTTGGCGGAGAGGTATTCTCCTCCGGGTCCTACGGCATCGATCAGATCTAGCATCAGCGTGCTGTCGCTTATCTCCATGCCGCGCATGATCCGTCGTGTCATGGCAATGATCTCATCGTTCATCACCAGCATTTCGAGCGAGCCGATGTTGGCGCAATCGAGGAAACCAATATCGTGCACCAATGGCGTTCCGCTGAGGCCTGACAACAGGACCTGAACTGTGCTCTCGATGGCTGCCTGCAGGTCCAACTCTTTTGCTTCCGATGCGCCAGCAGTGCCCATGAAGGGCAGTCCCAGATAACGAAAGACGTCGGACAGCGCGGCACTGTAGAGGCTCATCTCGGGGCTGCCATAGGCCGGCAGGCAACTGCGCAGATCCATTGCTTGGAGCACGCCGCCAATGCACACACTGCTCCCCCGTGCCTTCAGCTGGATGATGGCCAGTCCGGAAAGGGCGGCTGCGAGGGTCACCACCAACGAACCTGCCCCGGTCACTGGACCCGTGGAGCCCGCAGTGCTTCCACCCAAGTACACAATCGGCACCCCACGCTCGGCGGCCCAGAAGACATTCGCCAGATCCAGGTCGGTATGGACCAGCGGCGACTGGTATGTGGCGAAGAAGGCAAAGAAGGGACGCCGTCGCAGTGCTTCCTGACTTCCAGCTACAGCCAATGCGATCTCGTAGATATCGGCCACGTTCTCGGGTGAATAGGCCCAGGGCAATACTGGCTTGGTCGTGTTGGCGACCATCTCGGCAAATTCATATACTGGCGCAAGGTTTGGCATCACGTCGCCGAGCAGACCCAACGACATTGCATAATCGATATGCTCCAGGGCATCGCATACCAGTGCAGTCATACCGGGATCGCCCAAGCGCGTCACGCGCCGCTCTCCGCTGCCGGGGTCGATAAAGTAGGTGCAGGTGGGACCCGGGCCGAAATGGACGCGATCGGGTGCGACCTGCATGGCCGGCTTTCCATCGCGGCTCCACAGGGTGAAGGAGCGGGGGCTGGCAGCGATGGCGTCCTGGATGATGTGGGGCGGAATCCACACGCGCGCGCCATCTACACGGGCCCCGGCCCCGTCCAGAAGTTGGCGTGCTTCCTTGTTGTGTACATTCACGCCAGTGCGCTGCAGGCACTCGAGCGTCGCCTCGAAGAGCCTCACGATCTGGCCGTCTGACAGCACGCGAAACTGGGGTGTTTGTTGAGCGGAATAGTTGGCGTCCATGCCTACCTCTACTGTCTTGGTTCTCTGTGCCCGTGCTCAGGCAGCAGTTGCCTGGATCCGGGCCAGGGTGCGCATCATTTCATTCTGTACAAGGCTGATCGCTTCGTCCACGCCTGCGCCCGGTTTGGCCATTACCAGATCGGGCTGGGTTGCCAACGCCACGTGCGCCGCGACGCGAGCTGAAAGATCGGTTTCTGCGTAGCTGCCGCCCAGCAGCACGCTCACGCCGCCCGCCTTGCACGCCAGCACGGCAAGGATGGTGTTGTGTATGCTGCCCAGGTCGGGCATCTTGATCTGGATCATGTCGGCGGCCCCTGCCTCCACGAATGCCTGGATGTCATCGAGCGTGTTGGCCCATTCGTCGGCAACCAGCTCTACCTTCATCTTGCGAAAGTGGACATATTCGCGCAGCGTCTTCATCGTCTTGATCTGGGCCCGGCGGCTGTCCAGGATCACCGGACTCTCGATGCGCAATCGGTAAGGCTGGGCTGCCAGCTCCCAGGCNAGGAGCTGCCCCAGCATCTTTCCCGGATCGTTGTCGTGGATTTCACCCAGCGCTCCATGGAGATCTAGGTGGATCNCCGGCTGGTAGTCGTCGCCGCCAAGCGTGCCGATCCGCTTGCTCAGCCAGCGGAGGTAGCGCGTCATCTCGGCACCATCTTTGCCTACCTGTCCAGGTATATCATCCACCAGGGCGTGGGGCAGTGAGGCAACCCGGCGGGCGATCATCTTTTCCGCGTTGTAGTAGCGCTCGCTGCCCGATTGGGCGTGGATCGGGACCGCCGCCGCTGGCACAGGCAGGCGCCACTCATCAGCGACAACCTCAGCCATGGTGAGATTCCGTGCAACCGCCACCGCGCCCAACAGGGCCTGGCTCACCCCGTAGCGGATGGCCGTATGCACGTTGCGCGTGACCGTCACCTGCTCGGTGGGACCATCCTCTCCCCGGGCTACCTGTAGCAGGCGCGCTGGCCCGGTGATGAGCGCTCGACGCGATACTCCCTCGCCGCTGGTTGGCTCGGAGCGGGGCACTTTTCTGGTCACCTCTGCTTCTTCGGTTAGCGAGTCGACATCCCGAGCCAGGTCGCGAAAGCCCACCAACTCCCGCCCCTCCAGAGTGGGAGCCACAATGTGCTGGATTGTCTCCAGTCCCTCTTCCGTGCGGAACACGGGATCGCGCCCGGCCCTGCCGCTGTAGGAGACTGCCAAGCAGTCGCCCCAAGCGACCTGGCCTGTGCTCAGCAACAGGCCCACCGACACACCCTCAGCGACTTCGCGAACGGCGCGAAAGCCGGGCGTCACCGCAGGGGCCTCAAAGCGTTGTGGCAGGGCGACATGCTTGGCCTGCAGGGCAGCCAGGTCCTCGTAGTAGCCTGCGCCCACGGCGGGCACGGCGAGGACCTTGGCGATCGTCGGATGCTTTTTCATCCCTGGGATCATATCAGTCTCTTTCTCCCGCTGCACCGGTCAAGGCGCCCTGAACCAGAGGCTCCATCACGATTGCGCCTGATGGGCAGGTGTTGGCGCATAGGCCGCACCCCCAGCAGCGCTCCTGGTCGTACAACACCTGTCTCTTGCTTTTCCCGTCTATCTCCATTGTCGATCCGTCGTGATAGAAGGCATCAAAGTGGCATCGCTTGACGCATGCTCCGCAGAGATTGCACTGATCGCGAAGGTAGACGGCAACGTACCNGCTCCTGGGCCAGGCACCCTTGCTGCCCAATTCCTGCGCGGCGCGGAAGGGGTAGCAATCACAGGCGCAGCAGTTGCAGATCGCGTGNAGGCCGCGATNCCGCCACTCGCTGTCGGCTGTGTGCATCAAGCCGGCCCGGTCGGCCTTGCGCACCACGTCCTTGGCTTCCTCCCGTGAGAGGAGACGCCCGTAGCCCCGCTCCAGCGCTGCTAGTGCGCCGTCGTCGAGCCAGATGCAGGTCTCGACCGGCCGATCGCAGTTCTGGCCCAATCGTCGACAGTCGCAGGGCTGCACGACGATGTGCTCCGCCGCGTCGATCATCTCCTCTATCTCGCTCAGCAGAAGCACCGTGTCGTTGGGCAACGCGTTCTCGGCTTCCAGACCCTGCATCTTGCGCTCGACGTTGCTGCGGTGCTTGGTGATGAACTCGCTCAGGAAACGGCGGTCGATGGCCCGCCGGTCCTCAGCGGGGATCTCGTCCCACCTGGGATCGTACTTGGCAAAGTGGTCCACGCGCGAGTCGAATGTCGCTGGTGAGTACACCAGTGTTCCGCGCTCTGTCTCCCTGTCGACCACGTGACGGCCGAACGCTCTCCCCAACAAGCTGGCGGCTTCTACCGGCTTGATCTCCAGCAGCTCCGTTGTCCCGTCGACCGTGATCGCCCGTCCCTGCGTGGCGACGAGGATCTGTATCTCCTCATCATCGTACATGAGGGGAAGATAGGCCCGGGCCTCATCCCAGGCTCCTAGTAGCTCTGCGAGTTGCTCCAAGATTGACATGCCACGCTCACCTGGGCATATCGCCCAGCACGCCCAGGAAATAGTCTACCTCCTCGGCAGTGTTGTAGTGGACCAGGCCTACACGCAACAGGCCGCCGTGCCCCTCCAGCCCCAGGCGCTCGGTGACCGCCAGCGCGTAAAAGTTGCCGCTCCACGCAAAGATGTTGGCGTCATTCAATCGCTTTGCTATCTCCTGCGGCGATATCCCTTCCAGGGTAAACGACAGGGTGGGCACCCGGTGGTCCAGTCGAGCTGGGTCGGTGATGCCATAGATCTGTATTCCGGGAATCTCCTGGAGCCCGGCCAGCATCCTCTTACATAGCCCGGTCTCGTAGGCGCGTATGGCAGCCATGCCCGTCTTCAGGTCCAGGCGACGGTCGGAGAACTCGGCGTATTCGCTAGCGTGCTCCGCGCCGTAGCCTTGGCCGATGGAGGCCAGGTAATCCACAGCGGCCGTTGTCCCTGCCATGGCCTCAAAGCTCGGCGTGCCGGTCTCGAACTTGTGGGGCGGGGCATTGCCGGCAGGCCGAGCCTTGTACGCTGGCAGCGAATCGAGCAATCTGTAGCGTCCATATAGCGCCCCGAGGTGGGGGCCAAAGAACTTGTAGACCGAGCAGACGAGAAAGTCACAGTTCAGGGCTTGTACATCGATCGGACCGTGTGGCGCATAGTGGACAGCGTCCACGTAGAGCCAGGCTCCCGTGGCATGGGCCAGCGAGGCAACGCGCGCCACATCGTTGACCGTCCCGACGGCATTCGATGCGTACCCCATCGCTACCAGCTTGGTACGGGGTGTGATGGCTTCCTCGAGGCTGCCCATCTCCAGCGTGCAGTCGCTGGGATCGAAATCGACGTGGCGCAGGACGATACCCCGCTCCTCCAGGGCCAGCCAGGGCGCGATATTGGCATCGTGATCCAGGCGGGTGACCACGATCTCGTCGCCGGGTGATAGGGTTTGGCCAATGGCCCGGCTCAGGTTGAAGGTCAGGCTGGTCATATTCGGGCCAAACACGATCTCTTCCGGGCGGGACGCGTTCAGCAGATCGGCCAGCGCCCGGCGCGCTGATAACATAGTCTCATCCGTTCGCTCGCTGAATAGGAACGGGCCACCGGCATTGCTGTTGGCCGAGGTGAGGTACTCTCCCATCGCCTCGATGACCGAGCCGTGCACCTGTGTACCGCCTGGCCCATCCAAAAATACCAGCGGCTTTTCCCCGGCTTTTTGCTGCAGGGCGGGGAATTCTGCGCGGAGTTCAGTTATTGCCGTGTCAGTTATTGCCATGTGTTTCTCCCTGTTTGTCAATAGATGCGTCTGCTTGCATTTGCTGTCGCGAGCGGTCATGCGTGGTGCTTGCAGGTTTCGGCGGCAGCCAGGAGGGCGCGGACCTGATTGCGGGTGTCGCGCCGTAGAATGCGCGATCCAGCCGGTGCACGGAACGCCGTGCCGCTCCCGAACGGCGTGCGGCCCACCGCACCATGTTGTGCATCGTCGTGTCTGGATAGGAGTAGGGGCAGACGGCGATGCAGCGCGCACAGTCGGTGCCGGTGACGCACCAGTAGCGGTAACAAAGCTCCTGGTCGATGCGCCAGCGCAGGGCCCCTTCGATCTCTGCCCTGTCGCCAATGGGGATGGCGCGAACGGGGCAGTTTTCGGCACACTTTTGGCATATCTGGCAGAAGTCGAGGACCGAAGGATCGTATCCGGGATGGTCCGTGAGCATGGGCAAGTCGGTAGTGACCACACCCAGGCGCACCCGCGGCCCGAGCCCCGATGTTATCAAGAGTCCCATCCGCCCGATCTCTCCCAGCCCTGCATCGCGGGCTACCAGCGCCGCCACGACTTGGTAGTTGCCATTGATATGAGCGCGCGCCCGGTAACCCATGGAGCGGATCAGGTTGCCCAATTGCACGGCGATGGCGGCGGCGTTGGCATACTGGCGTGCCGATTCCAGCAGCGTCGGCGCGGCTGGTGCAGTACCTACCAATTGCCGGTCCATCTCCACCGTAAAGGCGATGGCATATCTATGGTCCAGGGCAATCGGAGCGCCATAGACTCCCTTGCCACGCCCGATGTGGGAGTATATGTGATANGGCCTCAGTTCGGTGATGCCCACGTCGCGGGCGCCCCAGTAGCGGGCAAAGCCCTTGAGATAGCCGGTCGTTGGCCCGGCCTGGACCGCCTCTCTATCCGGGGCCACAGGCCCGTCGGCAGCATCGTGGAGCTCTTCGATATACTCAAAGGTGGCATCGGTCGCGGCAAAGACCGGGGGATTCGCTTCGCTGGCTTCGGGCGAGAGGATTCCAGGCAGCGCTCGCGTCCTATCATCGCTCGCCTGATTCTTCGGGCGGAGCGTGTAATAGGCTTCATAGTTGGGCGTCTCAGGTTCCAGGCGCGCACGGGCGAACATGATATCGCGTTCATCTATGCGCGACGTGGGCTCCTCACGGTCCCGTTGCACCTGCCCGATGGGCAGCAGGAAAACGATCGTGCCAGCGACGATGGCGACCCCGGTCAGGCCCAGCATCGCCCAGCGGAAAGGGCTGTCGAGGAGCGCGACCAAGAAGAAGGGAAGTGACAGGGCGAGTGCCAGGCCCAGAGCCACTCTGGCTGCACGGTGCTCCCCCTCGCGCAGGGAGGTCGCGCCGAACGCGCCCAAACCCAACAGGATCACGGTCCCGATTGCGATTAGCAAAGCGGTTGCTGGTTCCACTGGCTACAACTTCACTCCCATTGCCCTCCAGGTGCGAGGGCGGCGCTTATAGCTGGCTGGCGAGGCCACCGGCAAGCTCGCCGCCATCGATGACAAAACACTGACCGGTGATAAAGGCTGCGTCATCGGAGGCAAGAAAGGCAAAGAGCGCAGCCACGTCTTCGGGCCGGCCCAGCCTATCCAGTGGCAACTTGGACGCAAAGGCGCGTTGCATCTCTTCCGTGTACTCGGCTGCCTGCATCGGCGTCAGGATAAAACCGGGGCAGATGGCGTTCACCCGCACGCTGGGACCGAGCTCCAGCGCCATCGTCCGTGTAAGTTCGATGACTCCGGCCTTGGACGCATTATAGTCAGCATAGTAGGGATAGCCCATCAATCCGTTGGTGGACCCCATGTTGAGGATGACCCCGCCGCTGGCCTGCAGCATCTGGCGGGCGGCCTGCTGCGCTACAAAGAACACGCCGTTGAGGTTCACGTCGATTACCTCTTGCCAATCGCGCGGCGTGATGTCCATAAAGCCGTGGCGGATGCTGATACCAGCGTTGTTGATCAGGATATCGAGGCCGCCCAACAGGTCGTCCAGCTCTTCAAAGGCACGGGCTATGTCGTCTGGATCGGAGACATCGGCGCCGATCGTCCCGCTCAACGCTGGCATTTCCGACGNCAGGCGCGCCAGCGCCTCGGGATCGCGATCCAGCACGACGACACGCGAGCCTTCCTGCAGGAACCGCGCCGCTGTCGCCGCGCCGATGCCGCCCGCGCCACCGGTAATGAGCACCCGTTTCTCTGCTAGACCCCGCATTGCCCTCTCCTGTGTCTCCACTCAGCGCAGGATGAATCCCTCACGCAAGGGGTCATCTGGATCGATCAGAAATTCATGGCGGCCCGTAATGTGAGCTGTGCCCCCAACCTCGGGAATTACGGCTGGATAGGGGCCGAAGGTTGTCTCCTCCACGATCCGCCCGGTGAAGCGGCTGCCAATGATGCTCTCGACCACGATCGTTTCACCTGGATCGATCTCGCCGCGCGCACGGTGAAGGGCCAGTCGCGCGCTGACGCCCGTCCCGGTGGGACAGCGGTCCACCTCGCCATCGGCAAAGATGCACACGTTGCGGCTGTGCGCCCCCACACCCTGCGGCGGCTCGATAAAGATGGTGCCGTAGAGAAAGCTCAGATCTTCCTCAAAGGGGTGCGGGATGGGGCGGGCGGCCATTACTGCCTGCTTGATGACGATACCCTTTTCGATAAGCTGCCGGAAATCGTCCGGCAGGCAGCGCACGCCGGCGTCCTCGGCCCGTACAAAGGCGTAGAACGCGCCGCCAAAGGCGATGTCGTAACGCACAGAGCCCAAGCCAGGGACGTCTACGTGCTGGTCCAGGGCCAGGACAAAGGAAGGCACGTTGTGAAAGCGGACCTCTGTCACCTGACCGTTTTCCACCCGGGCGTGAGCCGTGATCAGCCCGGCTGGAGCGTCGATCTTGATGGTGGTCTCGGGCTCGGTCATGGGCAACAGGCCGGTCTCCAACGCCACTTTGGTGATGCCGACGATGCCGTGACCGCACATGGTGCTGTAGCCTTCGTTGTGCATGAACAGGATGCCGATATCCGCCCCTGGCGTGACCGGCGGCGTGACGATGCAGCCATACATGTCTGCGTGGCCCCGTGGCTCCCACATCAGTGCCGTGCGCAGATGATCCAGGTGTTCCCTGGCATAGCGGCGCCGGGCCAGGATCGTGTCGCCCTGCGGTTCCGGGAATCCGCTGGTGATGACCCGGAACGGCTCGCCGGCTGTGTGGGCGTCGATGGACGTGATCCTGAGCCAGCTCTCTGGCGGCTTCCAATCGAGCATCTTTTCCATCATAGACCGGCCATCTCCTCGAATTGCTCCCGTGTCAGCTCCATGAGCCGGTGGTTGCGCCACGATCTCATCCCCGTGAATCGCACGAGCTCTGCCCTAGCCCGCCAGCCCGCCGCCGTCCACCACCAGCGTGGTGCCGGTGACGAACGAAGAAGCATCGCTGGCAAGATAGAGCACGGCCTGGGCGACATCCTCCGGCTCTCCGATGCGGCGCAGAGGACGGTCCGCTGCCTCGCTCAGAAATGCGTCCATCGCGGCGCCGAGTTGCTGTGCCTCGCTGCGCAGCATGCCGGTGTCGGTATCGCCGGGGCACACACAGTTGACGCGGATATTTTGTCCGGCATGGTCCAGGGCCATGGCCCGGGTCATGTTGACCACGGCGCCCTTGGAGGCGCAGTACGAAACTGCGTTCCGCCCGCCCACCAGCCCCCAGCCCGACCCGGTGTTCACGATCGCGCCGCCACCGGCGTCAGCGAGCAGCGGAATGGCGTACTTGGACATCAAAAAGATCGATTTGAGATTGACTGCCATTGCCCGGTCCCACTCTTCCTCGGTGGTCTCGAGCACGTTCGCCCGCCGGATGATGCCCGCGTTGTTGAAGAGGATGTCCAGCCTGCCAAAGGCAGCCGCCGTCTCTTGTACAGCGCGCTCGCAATCGACGGCTTGGCTCACGTCGCAGCGCACCGCTATGGCCCGGCCTCCAGCCTCCTCGATCTCCCGCGCAACTGCCCGGGCCCTGGCACCGTCCAGATCCACGACAGCGACAGCGGCTCCCTCGTGGGCGAAGAGCAGGGCGGTCGCCCGCCCGATGCCCGATCCAGCGCCGGTGATCAGCGCGGCTTTTCCATCCAGTTTCATGCTGTCCAACTCATCCTCGCTGATGCTGCGCCCCAATTCCTCTAGCATGCTACCTTACGCACGGCGCGTTCGTTGTAGCCGGTCACCACGGTAAGGTAGCCACTCAACATCTCGTCCACGTCCCGATTTCCCGTGTCGACTAGCAGCGGCTGGCTGCCCAGGGCATGGAGCTTGGCTGGTATGCTGACAACGACGATGCCGTCGCGGCCCACCCGTGCGATCACCTGTGGGCTGATCTGCTGGTTACCGCGTCCGAATAGGTAGCCCTGCCCGCCGATGGGCGTGACCAATATACGTGCTTTGCCGTTGTCGTGCTCGTCCAGGAGCGCCAGCAACTGAGTCTCACTGGCATCGCGCGCGATCATCTCGCCGTTCAGGACGACNTCCACGCCCAGCAGNGTCTTGTCCAGGCCCATCTCCTCGGCAATNGCCCGGGNGGTTGTCCCCGGCCCGATGATGTAGAGGACATCTACCTCCATCTTGGTGACGATATCCTCGGAAATGGCAGCCAGCGCGCTCGCCTCGCCGCTGCTGGGTATCTTTTGGCTCTGGACGAGGCTGGATCGGTACGGTATCTTGAGATAGCCATACAGCCTGACCGAGAGGACGTTCTGCCGGAATGCCTCCTCGTCGATGTCCATGACTTCCACTTCGCGCAGGCCGCTTACCCTGCCCTGTAGATACAGGGCCGCCAGTTGCCCAGCGCTACGCGGATGGGTGGCATAGACGGCGGAGTGGATCTTGACCCCGGCAGGGATGCCCAAAACTGGCAGGTTCGTCCCTACCGCGTTATAGATGTCGCGGGCTGTGCCATCGCCGCCGGCAAAGAGCAGGAGATCGACGCCCTGGCGCAGCATCTCGCTGGCGGCGTGTCGCGTGTCTCTGGCAGTCGTCTGGCCTGGTTGTATTGAGCCGATGACCTCCGGCTCGAAGGAGCATGCCCGGGCTGCTTCCTCCCCCATCTCGCCCGGGTAGGTCAGCATCTTCAGACCCTCGATCCCTTTGAGGCGCTCGAGGGCTTCGATAGCCCGGCTCTGCGCTTGGGGCTCGGCGCCCAAGGCCAGTGCCTTTTTCTGGATCTCGGCCCCATCGGAGCCCTTGAGACCAACCCTGCCACCGAGGCCGGCGACGGGGTTGACGATCAGGCCCATTCTTGCTGTTGTCATGTCCCGCACCTGTCTCGCGCGGGCAGAAAGGACAGTCTATTGCTGATCATTTGCTGCCTTTCGCAGGTACGCGCGCCAGGTCACTGCCCAGCGGTTGGGATCGTCAAGGGGGGCGTGGTCGATGGTGTGGATCGTGCTGTTGTGGGGGGCGGCCTTGACCCGATCGGGGTCAGTGCGCGCCTCCTGGGCCACGTGGGCCATAATGTCCGCGTATTCATCCAATTCTTGCTTGGAATACGACTCGGTCGGCTCCAGCGTGCAGGGCTCCGGCACGACGAATGGATGGTGGCTGGTCCAATAGTGCACGCCATAGTCTGCCGCGCGCAGACCGATCTCCTCCGAATGGACGCCGGTCTCCTCCACCAGCTCCTGCCAGGAATATCGGACCTGCTCGATCCGGCGCTTGCCCCTGGCGTAGGGCGCGCTCACGCCCGGAATCTGCCGCATCCTGTGTAACAAGTAGTTGTTGTTGAGCACAGCTGTCTCGGCGACCTCGCGCAGGCCCTCTGCACCCAGGCTCATCACCCATGCGTANGCCCTGAGCACCACCGATGCATTGCCGTAGAAGGGCCCGATCTTGCCGATGCTCTCCGGCCGGTCCCAGTCGAGGCAATACTGCTCGCCGTCATAGCTGACCAGAGGCACCGGCAGGAAGCGGGCGAGATCGGCAGTCGCGCCGACCACGCCTGCCCCGGGGCCACCGCATCCGTGCGGTGTCGAGAAGGTCTTGTGTAGATTAAAGTGGCAGAGATCGAAACCCGCCTCCCTGGCCCGCGTGATGCCCAGGATGCCGTTGGCGTTGGCCTGGTCGTAGGCGCACAGCCCGCCGGCATCGTGCACTACCTGGACAAACGCGGCTATCCTGGGATTGTAGATGCCGGTGTCCTCGGGGTTCGTGATCATCAGGCCTGCAGTCCGTTCCGATACGGCGGCCTTGAGCGCCTCCAGGTCGGGGAAGCCGTCCTGGTCGGGATAGAGGGTGATAACACTGAATCCTGCGGTCCTGGCGCAGGCCGCGTTCGACGGGTGAGAAAAGATCGTGGTGATGATCTCATCCCGCTGTTTTGCCTCGCCGCGGGACTCGTGGTAGGCGCGGATGATGGACGCATTGGCATAGATGGCGGCCGATCCCGCTCCCGGCTGAAGCGAGAAGCGGTCCAGCCCCGAGATGGCTTTCAGGAACTGCTCAAAGCGAACCATCACCTCCAAGATCCCCTGCGCCGTCTCCTCCGGCTGGAGCGGGTGCAGATCGGCCATCTGTGGTGAGCGAGCCAGTTGCTCGTTGATCTTGGGGCTGTACTTCATTGTACAGGTACCCTGTCCCACGTCAACGTTCAGATCGGCGCCCAGGTTTTCCTGCGACAGTCGCAGATAGTGGCGCATGACCTGTGGCTGGGAGAGCTCGGGCAGGGCGGGCGGTTGCCTGCGGCGCATCTTTTCGGGCAGGACGGACCAGGGCTGTGATCTTGCCTGCTCGCCAGCCCAGTCCTCAACATCCGCCTCCACCTCTGGCAGCAAGATGCCGCGCTGGCCCGGTTGGCTCAACTCAAAGATGATTGGCTCGTCCCATCGCGCCTGGTGGAAGCGCCGCAGATTCAGTTTCCCATCGGTGAATCGGTGACGGCTGATGTCGTTGCTCATCCGTGAATCACCTCCCTCAGCGCACCTGCCAGCCTGTCGATGTCGGCCTGGGTGTGGACCTCGGTCACGCAGTAGAGCGCGCTCTGGCCCAGTTCCGGAAATTCGGCGGTCAGGTCTTTGCCGCCAAAGATGCCGTGCGCCAGGAGCCCCCTGTTGATCTCGGCGACTGTTTTCCCTGTGCCGTCAAAGCTGACCACGAACTCCTGAAAGTGGGGCGCATGGATGGCAGGGGCCTCGACTCCCTCGATCTCGCTGAGCTTGGCCATTGCATATCGCGCGCGGGTCATGATGCCTTCGCCGAGCTCGACGATGCCCTGCGGCCCCAAGAGCGCCAGGTACACGCCCGCGGTGATCCCCCACAACGCCGCCGCGGTGCCCACCCACTCCTTGCCCTCCTCGCGGACCGCAAAAGAGGTCCGCTCGTAGGCCACATCTCCGAATCCGTACTCGCCCGGGACCCTGGTCGGTGCGATCCCAAACAGGCGCGACGGGTACTCCATCACGTACCGTTCTTTGTCGTGGGTGGCGATGAATCCGCCATGCCCGCCGCCGTACTGCATGTGGACACCCAGTGACTGGATGTCGCCGCAGACGATATCAGCCCCATGGTCAGCCGGTGGGACCATGACGCCGAGCGAGATTGGTTCGACCGCGACCACACACAGCGCGCCGTGATCGTGGGCGATCTGGGCTATTTGCTCTCCCTCAGTCTCGACAAATCCGAGATACGATGGGTTCTCAAAGTAGACGGCGGCGGTCTCGGAGGATATTGCCGCCTGGAGCGCGTCCAGGTCCAGTTGCCCTGTCCCTTTATCGTAGCTCAGCAGCTTGGTCTCCATCGTGGGCTTGACGTAATCCGCTATCTTCGATAACTTGTCGGGTCCGATTGTGCCGCACAACAACGCCTCGCGGCGGCCCGTGATCCGTGAGGCCATGCGCAGTGACGTGGCAGCGGCCTGAAAGCCGTCGTAGGTTGGCACGTTAACCACATCCATATTCAGGAGCTCGCCCATCATGCTGCAATATTCGAACAGCGCCTGGAACCGCCCGTGATCGTCGTACGGCTCGCCCGCGTATGCGGTCAGAAACTCGCCCCTCTGGTTCACTTCGTCGCATATAGCCGGTACGTGATGCTCGTAGCAGCCAGCTCCCAGAAAGCTCAGCGCTTTGCCGATGGGGGTGTTTCGCGCCAGCATGCCCTCCACGTGCCGCTTCAGGGCGTATTCGGATAGAAGGGCTGGGGGCAGGTCCATCTTTGCACGAAGGCGCAGTTCCTCGGGGATATCCTCAAAGAACTCCTCCGTGCTTTCCGCCCCCACCTCATCGAGCATCTCTGCCCTGACCGAGGGCGCCGAGTTCGGGATATAGGGGTATACTGTGCGTCGATCTCGTTTCATATACTCTCTCCCCGCTGAGCTAGTCTTGTATAGGAAACTGCCAAGCAATCTGCCGATGTCACGTGTCGCTCTTGGGCTTCTCTGTCATGACAGACAAATAGGCCCGGCGCAAGAGGTTCTATCAGCAGCAACCCTCGCACGCGGGCCTATTGTACCACAACTTGGGCGTTCCGCTATAATCGTCTGTCCATGCGTGCAGCGGTGTGATAATGGATGTGCCACGTCAATGCCATCGCACGTGGCTTACTATGGCACCCCAAGAACAGCGTCACAGTAGACTGATTCTCACCAAGCACAGACTAGGACTTGTTGCTGCCGGCTATACGTGACCGTAGTAATCGCGGTGCACCGTCACCGAATAGGCGTAATCCAGCAGTGTGCCCCAGGTAAAGATGGGGATGTCGATCTCACGCTGGATGGCGCGGGCAAAGGGCTGCATGCCGGTACACTCGAGCATCATCGCCCCCATGTTGGGATGGGCCTGGTAAAAGTCGACAGCCACCTTGACGAAATCCCTTTCCGCCTTGTCATAGTAGGCTTCGGGCACATCGGGGCGGACTGGCGCGTACCACAGATTCTCAAACTCCGGGCAGCGTCCATCGTCTTCGGCGCCGGTGATGACATAGTTGCTGCCAATCTGGACGCCGACGGATTCCAGATGCGCGTCAGTGAGCTGGGCCGACCTTGCCGCCAGGATGCCAACCACCTTGTCGGGTCCGATGAGCTGTTGCGCCCAGGCCACCTGCAGGAGGCTGGACATGAACACCGGAACTTGTACATGATGGGCGACATCGCGCTGGAAATAGGCAAAGTAGCCGCATTCGGCAGCGATGGCCCGGCAGCCCATAGACTCTAGCTTGGCCGCCGCGCGGAGGATCGGCTCCCGGCAAGGTGACTTGTCCTCCTGGTGGACCAGCGCCCAAATATCCACACCCTCTGAAATCTCGTACTGGATGGGGAAAGGAAACGCGCTGGCGTTGCGCACGTCGCCCGGAAAGCCAGGGTACACATCATCCAGGATGATAATACCCAGGCCCATACCGTAGCAACTGTGGTCCTTGCGCGCCTTGATGTAGTTGATGCCCATATCTCGATTTTGGTAGTGCATTCGGAAACCTCCTTTATCTGCTGACTATTTCTTCCAGAGTTTGTACAATGTCTTCGGATAGTGGCTCTGCGCGTCGACTCTCAATGATCTCGCGTGCTTTTAGGTTAGCGCGTCGTTGCAGCGTGGTTGCACCGTGGGCCGCCCANCGACGATAGTCGTGGCGGTCGAACAGGGTCGGGACCCAGTCCTCACGAAAGTGCTGTAGCGTGTGCTTGGTATCGACAAAGTGACCATCGGGTCCTATCTCGTGGATCAGGTCCAGCGCCAGCGTCTCCTCGCTGACCTCCAGCTTTCGAAAGTACTGCCGCAGCCAGCCGATGACCTCGTTGCAGAAGCAGAGAAACTCCATGCTGCCGGTCGTGGCGCAATCCAGGTAGCCGACGTCGTGAATCAGATTAGCACCGCAGAGCATCTCGTCAAAGAGGCACAGTGCAGCTTCTCCCGCTGCCTGGGCATCGAGTACCTTGGCGTCACTTGCTCCAGCCGCGCCAAAGGTGGGGATGCCATAGTAGTGCGCCAGATCCCAGCCAAAGGGCCCGCCGTCGGGCGCAGCGTAGAGGCTGACCATCGATCGCATGTCTATCCCTTCGCCGCCGGGCTTGCTGCGCAGGAATGGGGAGCCCTCGCGCTTGAGCTGCGAGAGCACCAACCCTGCCAGTTGGCCCGCGTTGCCCAGGGCCAGCGCCCCGGCGATGGTAATCGGTGCCATCGTACCACGCGCCTTGCTTGGCGCGTAGATAGTCGGCATGTTGCGCTCGGCGGCGTACAGCAGCCGCTTGACGCTTTCCTCATTGTGCTTGAATGCGGAAACGACATTCACATAGTTTACCACAAAGGGATAGCGCCGCAGTTGCTCCAGGCTACCAGCCACTGCCTCGGCCATCTCCAGGGCATAGACGGTACTCGATGCTTCCATGCCCACAAAGACGATCGGTTTGGTGCTCTCCTGGAGCATGATGGCCATCTGCCGCCGCTCGTACTGATCCTCTGGCACGTCCGAGGGCAAGTACTGGGACATCACAAAGTCCAGGTTGGGCAAGCCGTCTACCAGTCGCACTGCGCGCACCACGTCGTCCAGGATGGCCTTGCGCCGCTCCCCGGTATCCAGATCGTAGATGTAGCTGCAATCGGAGCCAGGACCAAAGTAGCTTCGATAGCCCCCCAGCGCCATGGCCCGCTGCCCGGTCTGGTCAAAGATGGTGATATTCTTGGGCGCGCTGCGTACAGCCCACTCGACCAGGTGAGCCGGAATACGTACCAGATTGCCTTCGGAGATGTCGGCCCCGGCCTTTTTGAACAGATCGAGGGCCTCGTGCTCGTAGAAGCGCATCCCGGTGCGGGCCATGATCTCCAGGCTGGCATCGTGGAGTAGGCTGAGCTGGTTGTCGCTAAGGCTACGAAACTCGAAGGGACGGTACTGGCCAAAGTGCTCGTACTTTTGTACCTTTGCCTTGCGCCTAACCATGCGCCGCCTCCGCTCGCTGGACGATAGCCTGCACAGCCTCGGCTGCCGCTGCGGGCAAGGGTTCAGGCTTGTGCTTGGCGAGAATCTCCTTCACCCGCGCAGAGGCCCGCTCTTCCAGCGTAGTTGCCCCTTGAGCTTGCCAGTTGTCATAGTTCTGCCGGTCGATGAGTGTTGGATACCAGCGATCTCGGAAGTGCTTGAGGGTGTGTTTGCTGTCGATGTACTGCCCGTCAGGGCCAATCTCGTGGATCAGGTCCACCGCCAGGGCCGTGTCGCTTACGTCTATGCCTTGCAAGCTGTGCTCGATCCAGCCCAGGATCTCGTCGCAGATGACGAGTTGGGCCAGCGAGTAGCACAAGCCTGATTCCAGATAGCCCAGGTCGTGGACG
>P_1C_Sed_1_UnCtyDRAFT_1000016_pt1 | contig 22909 bp, 17 predicted proteins | sample Pon1CUnioCityCA_6_FD_11282 | JGI IMG/M metagenome (IMG submission 11282) | reverse complement strand
AACCACTGAGCCGAATATGAGCAATCCCGCCATCCAACACCAACAATTCACTTGAAGATCGACCACCATCCAGGATAGGATATTCATCCGGATAGGCTGCAAAGGTGATAAGTGCATCTTCACGGCCTGAATTTGAGATATGGATATCATCACTAATATAGACGCCATCACGAAAACAAATCGTATCGCCGGGGCTGGCTTTGTCAGCTGCCCATTGAAAACTTGACCATGGCTGTTGTTCACTGCCTAATTGATTGTCATCCCCATCTGGTGCGACATAGTATTTACATGTTACATCCTTGGGAGGTGAAAAATTCGAGGATATCTCTGTAGTGACCAGGTTGACGGGCGTGTCGGATGAATCCCGCAAAGAAGAATCTTGTTTTTCATTGTCTCTGCGAATCAGCGGCATCTGGCAGGACAAAAATAAAAAAACAAGAAATATAAGAGCAACAAAAATAATGCCTTTACGCGATGTCATTTGATGTCATTTCTGATTAATTATCCCTGATCTTCTGAAAATTTTTAAAATGAATCTACCTAACAACATTATAAATGTAACATCTGAATTTTATTGATTAAGCTTGTTTGTAACCCCTTTTCCAATCCCAGCTATCACAGTTTACGAGCATTCTTTTTTTATCGCCAGTTATGTATTGTACGGAGTTAATAATCTTAGGAATTTTTTCTATCCCTCCTCATCCGGTTGATGATAATCGGAGTTTTGATTAAAGATCGTATCACGGTTCGTTTATCATGGTTTATCCTCAACACCAAAGAAATCTTCAATCATCCCCAATTGGCTGTATCATTCCCCCTTCTACGCGCCAATGGCTATGGGTTGTAATAAACCCCTTTTCAAACATAGAAATATCTGTCGATGTTAATATTGCCTGGTCACATTCCGAAAGTGAAGCCAATAAATCGGAGCGACGTCGTGTGTCCAATTCTGACATGATTTCATCCAGCAGTAAAACCGGCCACTCTCCGGTGCGCTTTTTCAGCCAATTCACCTCAGCCAGTTTCAGTGCCAGCAATGCTGTCCGCCCCTGTCCCCTGGAACCGTAATCCCCCAGGTCAACCTGGTTGCTGAGGAAACGCAGCTCGTCCCGATGGGGGCCTATCGTTGTCACACCTCGTGCGATTTCCTCCCTTTGGAGCTTTTTCAAAGCATCCAGCATCCCTTCCTCGATCTGTTTGAGTTCAAAACCAGAGCGATCCGGGACCGTAGAGACCGGCAAAGCCAATTGCCCATTCCGTGCAGTGAGGGGATCGTAAGAAGGCTGATAATCCAACCGCAGCACTTCTTTGCCGTCAGTTAATCCGTAATGGATCCTTTTTGCTTCTTCTTCAATTTCACGTATCGCCTGGATCCGTTCCTTCATAATGTATGCGCCGTGCCTGGCCAGCATGCCGTCCCACACAGCCAATTGCTCGGGGTCACCGCCCCTCTCTGCCAGCTGCTTAAGCAAGGCGTTGCGTTGGGACAACGTCCCATTGTAGTCACTCAAATGCTGAACATATCTTTGGGATACCTGCGAAATGACCATGTCCAGGTAACGACGTCTTTGAGAAGGTCCCTCTTCAATAATCCGCGCCATTTGCGGCAAAAAAATCACCGCATTGAATTTTCCCACAACTTGATTTATTTTGCGTTTAACCCCATCCAGTAAGACTTCTTTCCTGAAACGTGTCCCACCATTGACCCCATTAGGCTCCCTGATCAGGCGTACTTCTAACTTGTGAACTCCATCCTGTCTTGAAAAATCTCCCACAATCCTGCCAACAGTGAGTTCGTTTTCAGGAAGTGTGAAATTTATCAACTGACGGTCAGAACTTGCATGAAAGGAAGTAAATGTTGAGAGAAAATAAATAGCCTCTAACAAAGTTGTCTTCCCCTGTGCATTACCACCCACTAACAATAAGATTTCCCGGGGGATGTCCAAATCCAACCGGGAAAACGTCCTAAAATTAGTCAGGGAGAGGCGGCTTAAATACATTTTCTCCTAGATTGTGTCCATTTCTTCTTCATCAGGCCGCCAGATATCATCAGCTCGATCGGTATAAAGAACCCCGTTGATGTGATCGATCTCGTGCTGGAATATGCGGGCAAGCCACCCTTGTGCTCGTACTTTAATCGGCTTACCATGAATATCCTGGCCCTTCACTGTTACCACACTTGATCGGCTTACTTCACCAACAAGGCCGGGGACAGAAAGGCAGCCCTCAATTCCCGGAACGGCATCCCTGGATTGTTTGACTATTTCCGGATTGACCACGATATACAATTGCTTGGGGAGGGAGTCATCCTCTTCATCACCAAACTCAACCACAATGATTTGTTTGGATATGCCAATCTGTGGTGCAGCCAAACCAACGCCAGGTGCCTCTCGCATGGTTTCTATCATGTCATCGACCAAATCAGCCAGTTTTTCATCAAAGACTTCAACCGGTTTTGCTTTTTGTCGCAATACTTCTTCAGGAAATGTTGTTAATTCTCTTAATGTCATAATATTTCTCCACAAAAAATTTTACCAGCTTGAGCTTTAAAATGTAAAAAACATCAGCCAATCTGATATAAAGTTTACAAATTTTATATCCCAACTAGTCCATTTGATTTGTTTTTCGATGGTAGCTGGCTATCCATTCGGACACGCGCTCCCGTTCTGAGTCCACCTCAAATTGCCGTATTCTTTCAAGGCGCTCACCCATCCGATAAAAGATATCTTGCTGCACTTCTGAAGGGTTATAAACATAATCAAAAGTCAGGCGGGTATTTCCAACGGAGATATAGACGGTCCCGAAATTGAATAAGAATCCCCAAAAACCCAGCCTTTCATACTCGATACTCAGAACGTTTTCCAGCGGTGCAGAACGACGCCGCACTTTGCCCAAAGGCTTCCGATCGATATCCACAAGCTGATCCAGCGTCACCATAAAAATATCATTACGCCAATCGGCATATTGATACAAAATCCAAACAAAACAAATAAATAATGCCATTAACATAAACAGCAAAAAAGGCGTTATTGGCAAGAATGTCAGCAGTCCACCCAATCTGGCAGCAATCCCGCCAAGGAGGATGAAACCCAGCAGCAGCGGCAGCCAAATCTCTTTTGCGAGCAAAAACCAGTGTTTACGATATGTAATTTCACCGCTGTCTTCATAACGCAGTCGAATAAAATCAGAAAAAAGCCACGTTAGAAAATTCGGCTCCTTCGTCGCTGATGAGACAACCCTTTCGCGTTCTTCTTGTTTGGTTATTTGATTCTGTTTGGTGTCCTCATCCTGGCCCCAGGGCAAATCCAATTTTTCGTGAAGCTTTTCAGCCATAAATTGAGCTTCCTGAAGACGATCCAGGGATTCAGATCGATGCCAGAAAGCTTCGATCATACTGCCAATGGCATCAGCATGCGCTAAATCCCTCAGACGAATGGTCCCAACGTAGGTCTGGACAACCACATCCGCAAACCCTAGAAGGCTTCCAACCCTGGATCGGTTAAGCCCCACCGACATAATGGTTCTTAAAGGCGCTTCTTGACGGCTTTCATAAATAAAAGCTACTTTTTCAATCCAGACCACTCGCTTGTTGGTGACGATAAAATAGTCATTCCGCCAATCAATATAAGCCCATATTTCCCACATGACAGCAACAAAAAGTGTGATACCCATTCCTATCCACCCATAAGAGGTACCTGAAAACCAGCGATAAAGGGATAATAACGATAAAATAATTCCGGCGATCGTGAAAATTACAGGTGGTGCCATTTTTTGCCACAATAAGGCTTTATGGCGCCGGGTGATGACGTGAACATATTCATCATGATGCATCCAAGGCAAATCAACCCTGGTTGAAAGATATCGACTTCGGATCAAAACATCCAATTTATTGACAACACCTGGATATTCTTCCTGGTAATATACAAAATGGTCCACATTCAATTTTAGAAGGGTTGTTTTTCCAACTGCCACTGCTTTGTAATATCGTGGGTCATCATACAACAAAGCTTCTTCACCAAATAAATCGCCCTGATGCAGGTTAGCAAAGGTCTCCTCACCCTTTTGGCTGTTAAAGATGAGTTTTACACGTCCCTCAAAGATGATGTACATCGAATCTGATGAATCGTCAAAATTAAAAATTACCCCTTCGGCATGATATCGAACACCCTGAAATAAACCAGCCCACCTGCTGAGGTCTAAATCCCCCAGGTGACTGAAGAGGGGCACATTCTCCAGGATTTCAATTATTTCACGCGGTTCGATGTCCATACAACAAGTATAAAACAAGTTCCTGGTTTAATAAACGTCTGGATGATATTATAAAAATTCACCGACAATAAATTTCTGTTTATAATAAGTAAGACAAAAAAAGTTGTTATTTTTATATAAATATGATAGAATATATCCAAATATTACCCCAATATTCTTAGGTTGCTCATGAAGTGCACATATTGCCAATCAGAATTAAGTGATTCGGATCACATTTGTAAAATTTGCGGTACGCCTGTCGCTGTCAATCCTGCATTAGAAGATTTATATTTCTCCCGATTATCAGCAAATGCACCAGCCTCTTTTGTTAAGAAAATGCGGGCTGCGCCTTATATGGCAAAAGAACGTCGAATGGTTACAGGATTGATGTTCAATGTGGCAAATGTGGATGACTTTAACAGAACCATCCCTGCTGACGAACGAACAAACTTATTAAATAAAACCCTTGATCGGTTTTCAAAAATCATATTTGAATATGAAGGCACCATTGCAAAGTTATGGGAAAATACTGTTTTAGCCTTTTTTGGCGCGCCTGTCAGCCACGAAGATGACCCTTTACGCGCTGTCCATGCCGCCAGCGCAATCCTTGATGAAGTAAAAAGAATCAGTGAAGAAATAGAAGCCGCTTATGGCATTCCACTCCAGCTCCATGTGGTGTTGAACACCGGTCCAATCATCCTCGGGGATGTGAAATCCAACCTGAAATTTGATTTCCAATCGACAAATGAAACCCTTGAGTGTTTGGATTGGGCAATCAACGCTGATATTCCCCGTTGTCAAGGGCTCCTTTTTGATGATACATATAACTACATTAAACCATTTGTAAAATGTACATCCCTTGAAGAAATTCTCTGCCATAATGGTAAGGATGCCATCCACCTCTGGCAGTTAGAAGAAATTTCCAAGCACCACAAGAATTTATCCAATATATCTGCTATTCAACAAACGCCGCTTATCGGGCGGAAGAGGGAATTGGAATTATTATTAGAGCTCAGTGAAACAGTCCTTGCTGGATTGGGCAGAGTGGGCTTGGTCCTTGGTGACCCTGGTATTGGAAAATCACGCCTGGTTCTTGAATGGAAGCGGGAATTAAAAACCCATTATCAATCCACACCCATTCGATGGATTGAGGCTCATGCCTTTTCCTTTGGACGGGAACTAGCCTTCCATCTGTTAAAAGATTTGGTACGCCAGATATTTGACCTTTCAGGATCGCCGACTGCCAGACAGGTGAAAAGCGCAGTTCAAACAAAATTACATTCGGATTTAATCAAGGAAGATCCCGAAATCATCCGTTACTTAATACATTTAATGGATATTCCCCTTTCTGAAGAGGAAGAAGCCTACATTCACAGCCTGAATACCTCTGAATTACATGCTCAATATCTGAACAGCATCAGAGCGATATTAAAAAAGATGACCATCGAACATCCTTTGGTGATCGTCCTTGAAGACCTCCAATGGGCAGATGCCTCATCAATTGACCTGTTGATAGATCTCCTCTCACTCATTTCCTCTAATCCAATATTATTCTGCCTTGTTATTAGAGAAGATCGCGAAACCCAAGGTTGGCGTTTAGTCATGGCTGCAAGGGAACAAAACGGGCCTCGTTTGACTGAAATTCTTCTAGAAAACCTGGATGATGAGGAAAGTCAATCACTGATCAAAAAGATATTAAACACCGATGAAATACCTGATATTATTTGCCAGACAGTCTTAAAAAAATCAGAAGGCAATCCCTATTTTATCGAAGAATTAATGCGGATGCTCATCAATGAAGGTGTATTGATCAAAAGGAGCGAACGATGGGTCATCAACACAAAAATCGATCCTAATAAAATACCTGACAGCATTCAGGGCTTGTTAACTGCCAGAATCGATCGCCTTGCTACCGGTGCAAAATTAACCCTCAGGGTTGCCAGTGTGATCGGTCGCAGTTTCCCTGAACAAATCCTGGAAAATGTCATCGGACAAATTGCACCAGACCTCACCTTAATGAAACAATTGAATACCTTAGAATCAAATGGCATGGTAAAAGTTGCACAAGTCAGACCTGAATTAATTTATCAATTCCAGCATATTCTCCTGCATGATGCAGCCTATGATTCAATTTTTGAAACGGACCGTAAGGATCTGCATTGTAAAGTTGGGACAGCTTTAGAGCAGCGATACCCCCAGGAGGAAAAACGTTTGGCTTCCCAACTCGCTCATCACTTCTATGAGGGGCAGAAGTATGAAAAAGCTTATCGCTATCTGGATCTGGCTGGACATGTTGCAATGGACGCCTATGCGAATGCAGAGGCTGAGAATTTTTTCGTAAAAGCCAAGAATCTAACCGATGAACCGAAACGTTTAGCNCATCTCTACACAGACCTGGGTGAAGTCCTTGCGCAGCAATCAAAACATCGTGAAGCGATCCAAGCCTGGAAAAATGCCATCCATTACCACGGTGAGTTGGGCAATGCTGATTCCTTGGCAAGGGTTTATGCCCGTTCAGCTCGTTCTGCATGGTGGGCGTATGATTCAAAGAGAAGCCTGGAAATCTGCCTTGAGGGGTTAAAGGCTGTTCAAGGAGCAGTGGAAAGCCCTGACATCGCTTATCTCATTCATGAGACTGGTAGGGCATATCTTTTCGACAATCAACCTGAGAAAGCAAAAGCCTTCAGTGAACAAGCCCTTGAAATGGCAAAGCGACTGGACTCTTACGATGTCCAGGCTGAGTCCCTCGCGACAATCGGTATTTTGCCTAACATTAAACCTGAACAAGCGATTTCTGCCCTTGAAATGGCGGTAAAAATCAGCGAATCTCATAATTTATTTGGACCCGCATCCCGTGCTTACATCAACCTTGCTGCGGTCATTGATAACCTTGGCGAAATCAGACTGGCACGGGATTATCGAAAACGTGCAATCCAACTCGGAAGAAAAGCGGGAGGGATCTCAGACGAATTTCGTATCAATCAATCAATTGCCCAGGCATCCTTCTGGCTTGCAGATTTTGAAGAGGCAAAGAATTTTATCGACAAGATGCGTCAATTATATCGAAGTCGAGATGCTTATTTAGATGAGAACACCCTTAATATGATTTTTCTTGATGGCAACCTGGCCCGGTTTAAAGGCGATTTCTCCTATGCTATTGAACTTTTCACAGATCTTATCGACCGAAGCAGACAGGTTAATGACCATGAGCGCATATTTATAGCCAACCAAGCATTAGCAGCGGTGATTATTGAACCACATATATTAGAAGATAGAAGAGGGAATCGAACAGATATTGATATTGCTTTGAGTATGCTGAATGATACCCTGGAAACAATTGGCACCACAAATTTTAACGCCAATGTGAACCTGTATTGCCTGTTAAGCGACATCCATGTTTTAAAAGGAAATTTCGAAGAATCACAAAATTCCTTAAAAAAAGCAAATGAAATTTACCAAAAACAACCTGCCATGCAAGACCGGGTAAGGATTATATTGGCTCAAGCACGCCACGAAGCAAGACAAAACCATTTTGAGCCTGCATTAGAAAAACTTACTGAGGCAGCTGCCTTGCTTGAAAAAATGGAAGGGCGCTGGTTGCGTGCCAGGGTTTGGCTTGAAATGGGGCTGCTTTATCTCCGTCGAAATGAACCGGAGGATGTGGACCAGGCTCAAAATTATTTTCGCGAATCCCTCTCAGAATTCAAAGAAATGGAAGTCGATTATTATCCAGATGTCCTCATTGAAAAATTGCGCCAGGTAAAACATGTGTCAAGAGCCCAGGCAATTGAACATCGAAAAGTCACCCAGGAAATGGCGGAAGCAGGACGTATCCAAACAAACTTCATCCCCATCCATTCCCCCAAAATCCCAGGATATGAGATATCAAGCAAACTTCTACCAGCCAGAGAAACATCCGGCGATTTCTATGATTTTGTCGAGCTTGATGATGGTAAATTAGCCGTTGTGATCGCTGATGTCGGTGACAAAGGAGCAGGAGCAGCACTATATATGGCGATGAGCCGAACACTGATCAGGACATATGTTGGAGAAGGTAAACTTAACCCCAAAGAGGTCCTTCAAAATGTAAACCGGCGGATTTTAAGTGACACCCATCAGGGAATTTTTCTGACGGTATTTTTGGGAATCCTGGATCCTGAGGAAAATACACTAAGTTATGTTAATGCCGGTCATAACCCACCTCTATTAATACGAAAAAATGATGACGGATTTGACTTACAGAAACTGGAAAAGACCGGAACCCTGGTCGGTCTTTTTGAAAACATCGCATGGGAGGAGAGAACGATTGAACTAAACCCTGGGGAAGTCGTTATACTTTATACCGATGGTATTTCAGAAGCACAAAACAATTCTGGACAATTTTTTGGCAACCAGCGGCTTGAGAAGATCCTCCAAGAGAGTTTCAGCCTGTATGCAAAGACATATCGCAATAAAATATTTGAAAAAGTTCAGGAATTCATCGGCAGAGCACCTCGTTTAGATGACATTACCCTGATTGTGCTTGCAAGATTGAAAGGGACAAACCAATCCTGAGAAATTTATTATTTTGTAAAAAAAAAGGCGCCTAAAACCAGCGCCTTTTTTACTATTTCTGTAATATTTTGAGTTTTCATCCAAAACCCAAGTTACCCCCCCACTTCGGCTTTATTGAGCTCAGACATGTCTACAGCTTCCTTTTTCCTAAAACTGATCTCTTCCTCTGTAATATCGACCAAAACCGTATCACCTTGTGAAAATTCTCCTGATAATAAGCTGATCGACAACGGGCTTTCAACGTGTTTTTGAAGAGCACGTTTTAGGGGTCTTGCGCCAAAAGTAGGGTCATATCCTTTATCTGCCAGCCACTTCCTGGCTTCTTCAGTCAATTCAACCTTCAAACCATGTTCTGACAGTCGTTTCTGAATATCTTCCATCTGAAGATCAACAATTTCGAGCATGTCCTCTTTGGAGAGTGATGAGAACAGAATTATTTCATCAATACGGTTGAGGAACTCTGGTCGGAAAGCATTCTTCAGTGCCTTTTCAATCTTTTCACGATTACCCTTATCGCCTTCCTCTTCAGACCCAAGGAATCCAAGGGTGCCGCTCTTATTGACATATTCTGTACCAAGGTTGCTGGTCATAATCAAAACCGTATTGCGGAAATCAACCACACGACCCTGACCATCTGTTAGGCGGCCGTCATCGAGGATTTGCAGAAGGGCATTCCAGACCTCAGGATGGGCTTTTTCGATCTCATCAAACAGGACTACCCTGTAAGGTCGGCGTCTGACAGCCTCGGTCAGCTGACCGCCCTCTTCGTAGCCAACATAGCCAGGAGGCGCACCAAATAAACGGGAGACGGTGTGCTGCTCACGATATTCGCTCATATCAATCCGCACCATGGCCTCTTCATCATCAAACATAAATTCAGCCAGGGCTTTTGCCAGCTCAGTTTTGCCAACACCTGATGGACCGATAAAAATGAAGGAACCAATCGGCCGACGGGGGTCCTTCAAACCGCTGCGTGCTCGGCGAATCGCGTCAGCAACTGCAGCAACAGCATCTTTTTGTCCGATCAAACGCTCGTGAATTCTCTCTTCCATATGAAGGAGTTTGTCTTTTTCGTCTTCCATCATCTGCGATACAGGGATCCCCGTCCACTGGTTGATCACCTCGGCAATGTCATTGATATCAACAATCTCATCCAATTTATGGTCCTGCTCCCATGCATCACGCTCATGGTTAAATTTCTCTTCAATACGCAGCCGTTCCGTTTTCATCTGTGCTGCACGTTCATAATCCCGGTCGACCCCAGCATGTTCTTCTTCTTTCAACAACCTGTCTATCTCTGATTTCAGATCTTTGAGCTCTTCAGGAAGAGAATATAATGCCACACGCAGTTTTGCCGCTGCTTCATCAATCAAGTCAATGGCTTTATCTGGCAATCGCCGGTCCGTTACATACCGAGCAGAAAGTTTGGCGGCTTCAACCAGGGCATCGTCAGAGAAGGTCACCTTGTGATGCGCTTCGTATCGATCTCTTAACCCTCTCAGCATCTCAATTGTGTCCTCAACAGAGGGCTCCTCAACATAGACCGGCGCAAATCGTCGTTCTAATGCGGCATCCTTCTCAATATGTTTGTGGTACTCATCGAGGGTTGTCGCACCCACACACTGCAGTTCACCCCGAGCTAAGGCTGGCTTTAGCATGCTGGAAGCATCCATTGCTCCCTGGGCAGCGCCGGCACCGACAACGGTGTGAAGCTCATCAATGAAAAGAATGATTTCACCTTCTGAGCGTTGAATTTCCTCAATAGCCGCTTTCAAGCGTTCTTCGAATTCACCACGGAATCTCGAACCAGCAATCATCGCACCCAGATCCAGTGAGACCACCCGTTTGCCCATCAGAATTTCCGGGACATCGTTGGTGGCAATTTGTTGGCTCAAGCCTTCCACAATCGCAGTCTTCCCGACCCCAGCCTCACCGATCAACACCGGGTTATTTTTCGTTCGGCGGCAAAGAATTTGGATCAACCGTAAAATTTCTACATCTCTACCAATAACGGGATCCAATTTACCTTCACGAGCCATCGTCGTGAGATCTCGGGAGTATTTTTCCAATGTCCGATAGCGGGATTCCGCTTTGGGATCTGTCACCTTCTGGCCGCCGCGCAGCTCATCAATTGCGTTTAAAACCCGTTGGCGGGAAATTCCAAGATCGTCCATCAATCTTGCTGCTGGTGTATTGCGTTCACCTAAAATCGCAAGAAAGATATGTTCTGTGGAGATATACTCATCTTTTAGGCGATTCGCTTCCTCGTTAGCCTGGTCAATAATCCGCTTCACCCGGGGGGTGATGAACACCTGTCCCGACCCGCCGCCAAATATGTTCGCTTTGGGGCTGGTTCTCAGGATGTAATCCAGGCGTTCTTTAAAATTGTCCGGATCGATTTTTAGGATCTCAAGGAGTTGCGATATCACGCCCTGCGGCTGCTCAATTAGCGCCAAGAGGATGTGTTCAGTATCAATTTGGTTGTGCCCGTATCGCTGGATAATTTCAGCCGCACGTTGTGCTGCTTCCTGGGCACGTTCTGTAAAACGATCAAATCGCATCATGGTTTTTGTAGTCCTTATTGTTACTTAAAAACATTCAAATTAGAACATTTGAATTATAGCATTATTACCCGTGCATTGTAACTAATTTTTATAAGAAATATATTAAATATTAACACTTGTAAGAATGAGGATGCAATTATTAAACCAAAAAGAAATCATAAAATGAACATTGCGTCACCAAATGAAAAAAAACGATAATTTTCTTCCACGGCAGCGGCATAAGTTTCCAAAATCCGCTCCCGACCCGCAAAAGCGCTCACCAGCATGATCAAAGTCGATTTTGGAAGGTGAAAATTAGTGATCATGGCATCCACAACTTTAAACTCAAAACCGGGGAGGATAAAAAGCCTTGTTGGGCCAGAGAATGATTCAACAGCCTTGTCCTCATGCGACGCCCGGGCAGCAGTCTCCAATGTACGAACGCTGGTGGTACCCACCGCGATGATCCTCCCACCCTGCTTTTTGACAGCATTGATCCGCATAGCTGTTTCCTGGTCAAGTTCACACCACTCCGTGTGAATAAGATGCTCCTGTGGATCCTCCTCTGTGACGGGTGCAAATGTGTCCAATCCAACATGAAGTGTCAATCGGGCAAATTCAATACCCTGCTGCGCTAATTTTGTCATCAATTCTGGCGTAAAGTGCAATCCTGCTGTGGGAGCAGCGGCTGACCCTGGTGCTTTTGCATAGACCGTCTGGTAACGCTCCGGATCGTCCAATTTTTTATGAATATAAGGCGGCAGAGGGACATGTCCGATCTGGTCAAGATGTGCTTCAATTGGCTCACTGAATCTGACTAACCGCTCCGGACCCTCCAGTACCTCGATGATTTCCCCCTCAAGATCCTCTGTGATCGTCAATTTGCGACCGACTTTTAACCCCTTCCCACCCCCCAATGCGCGCCAGGTCTGAGGTCCAAATTTCTTCAATAAAAGAATCTCTACTTTGCCGCCGCCCGGCTGCTTCTTCGCATAAATACGGGCAGGGATAACCCTGGTTTCGTTGACGACCAGCAAATCCCCCGGTTTCACATAATTGTCAATGTCCCAGAATTTCTCGTGCTTGATTTCCCCATTTTCACGATTGAGCACAAGCAAACGGGAATCATGCCGGGGTGTGACCGGCGTTTGTGCAATGCGGTCTTCTGGTAAATCATAATCAAAATCTTCTGTACGCATTTCGGAAATTACCACCCTTAAAACAGCTTTTGTTGGCCGGCATCATCCCGGAAATCCAAACCGAGGTGATCATAGGCATTTCGGGTTGCCTGCCGACCCTGTGATGTCCGTTCAAGATAACCTAACTGCAATAAATACGGCTCAACAACGTCCATGATGGTGTCCGGTTCCTCGCTGACGGAAGCCGCAATAGTGTTCAATCCCACAGGACCACCGTCATATTTCTCAATCACACACAAAAGAACACGCCTGTCAAGATCATCCAAACCCTGGCGGTCGATGTTNAGCAAATCAAGGGCAGCCTGAGCTACTTCGGATGTGATCTTGCCATTTGCACGCACCTGGGCATAATCNCGNACACGCCGCAGCATGCGCAAGGCAATCCTCGGTGTTCCCCGAGCACGTTTTGCAATTTCTCCAACACCGTCGCTGCTAAATTCAATATTGAGAAGGCCTGCTCCACGTTCAACAATTTCTACCAGGGGCTCGATCTTATAATAATCCAGGCGGTAGGTTGCACCAAACCGGGCGCGTAAAGGTGAAGTCACCAATGCCAACCGGGTGGTCGCACCCACGACTGTAAAATGAGGCAGCTTCAAGCGGATCGAGCGTGCTGCAGGCCCTTTGCCAATCACAATATCCAGGGAAAAATCTTCCATTGCAGGATAAAGGACTTCTTCCACAACCCGCCCCAATCGGTGAATTTCATCAATAAATAGAATATCACCGGCATGAAGGTTGGTCAGAATTGCCGCAAGGTCGCCCGCCCTTTCAATTGCTGGTCCAGAGGTAACTTTGATGCTGACTCCCATCTCATTTGCCAGGATATGAGCCAGGGTGGTTTTTCCCAACCCTGGTGGACCGTAGAACAGCACATGATCCAGGGCTTCAGAACGCAGTTTGGCCGCCTCAATTAAGATTTTTAAATTTTCTTTGATCTGCTCCTGGCCAATCAATTCATTGAGATAACTGGGACGCAAAGCACGGTCCAAATGGTCTTCTGGTTTTGACTTCCCGTCCAGGATGCGGTCGTTTTCTTCTGTCATCATAGCCTCGATTATACCCGAAGCTGGTCGCTACAATTCCCAACTTATAAGCTTCTTTTGGATACTTGTCGATTGGTGAACAGGCAATGAGGATAAAAATATAAAAAATTGATGGTATCATCATAAAAACTAAAAGGAGAAAACATGCAAAGAAAGCCAATCGATATCGCAAAATTACAAATCAAGCCCCATTACCTTTTCCATCACCAATGGGTCTTATTAACCGCAGGGGATTATTCCAAAAATGATTACAATGCCATGACCATCGGTTGGGGCGCCCTGGGGACGATGTGGAGCAAGCCCTTTGTTTTTGTCGCTGTGAGATTTTCTCGATACACATTCACCTTCATGGAAGAATATCAGACCTTTACACTGACGGCTTTCCCTGTTGAATATCATCAAGCACTGAGTTTATTGGGAACAAAATCCGGACGGGATGGAAATAAAATCAATGAATCTGGGTTAACGCCGATGCCTGCTGATGTTGTCGCTGCACCAGCCTTTGAAGAAGCAGAAATTGTGGTCGAATGCAAGAAAATTTATGCCAATGACCTCAACCCTGCCCATTTCCTTGACCAGGATATTTATCGCCATTATCCCAATCGGGATTTTCATCGGATTTACTATGGAGAGATTTTGTACGTCGAGGGGATCGATAAGTACCAGAGGTAAAAACCTAAACAACTATCAAAGGGTTAAGAGCTTTGTTTTGTATCCACCTCGCAATTAATAGAATTTTTGTAACTGCTCAGGCTTTATCCGTATCCATTATTGTTTCTCAGAACTTAGCAGTATTTTAATGCCTTCTCCTTGAGGAGAAGGTGGCGCACAGCGCCGGATGAGGTGTTAAGGATTAATCGTGATTAATAATTGCTCTGAGTAGAACATTTCACCTCATCAGTCCCCTTCGCGGACAGCTTCCCCTCGAGGGGAAGCCTTAATCTCTCTCGTATAACCACTCCTAATTTGACCTTAGTAATAACAAACTTTTTTTCTAATCCATCCATTGAACGCGGTATAATCAGGTTTGCAAACTAAATACATGGAGAAATGAATGACGGATAGAAAAATTCGAGTTTTGATTGCAAAACCAGGCCTTGATGGGCATGATCGCGGGGCAAAGGTCATTGCCCGAGCCCTGCGGGATGCAGGTATGGAGGTCATTTACACTGGCCTTCGCCAAACACCCTCAATGATCGCAGAAGCTGCGCTGCAGGAGGACGTGGATGTTGTGGGGCTATCCATTCTTTCGGGCGCTCATAATGCATTGGTCCCCGCAGTTCTGAACAAACTACATGAAAACAGCCTCGATTCCATCAAAGTATTTGTGGGCGGTATTATCCCTGAAGATGATATTCCCAACCTTAAAGAGTCAGGGGTCTATGCAGTATACGGTCCTGGAACAGATACCCAAACCGTCGTTAGAGAGATTGAAACCGCAGTTAATCCTGAAAGGGATTAGGAATGCCATCAATCGATCCCGAGGCAATCCGTCAGGGAGATAGGCTTGCCCTATCCCGTGCTTTGACAGCTGTTGAAAACAATACCCCCCAAAGTAAAGACCTACAGGCGGCCTTATTTCCCCATACAGGCAAAGCACACCTGGTTGGTGTGACTGGTGCCCCAGGGTCAGGGAAAAGCACCCTCGTTAACCAGATCGCAAAATTTTTGAGGGAGTCCAGCGGGTCTGAAATACCACCAAAAATTGCTATCATCGCTGTGGATCCGACCAGCCCTTTTTCCGGCGGTGCTTTACTCGGTGATCGGATCCGAATGCGGGATTTAGCTGGGGATAAAGGGATATTCATCCGCTCGATGGCGTCTCGCGGCGCCCTGGGCGGCCTGGCACACAGTACTGCTGCATTTGCCACTCTATTGGATGGTGCTGGATTTGATATGATCATCATCGAAACTGTGGGGGCAGGGCAAGCTGAAGTGGACATTGCCCGCTTAGCACATACGGTAATTGTTGTTGAAGCACCGGGCATGGGCGATGATATCCAGGCGATAAAAGCCGGGATCCTCGAGATTGCAGATATTATGGTGGTCAATAAAGCGGACAAACCTGAAGCAGAAAACACGGCACGGGCTTTGAAGGTCATGCTTCAGATGGCAAACAGCGGCGGCAGTATGCCCATTGCCGGAAAGCATCTCAGACGCACATCCCGGGGCAAGGATGGACCGGTAAAACAAGAACAAGAAGAAAAAAAAGAGACATGGGAAACCCCGATCCGGCTTGTGACAGCCATGGACGGTAAAGGCATTGAAACCCTGGTGGCGGATATTCACCGACACAGGGAATATCTTGAGAATTATGATTTGTGGAAGGCGAAAGAAATTTATCGCCTGGAAAAAGACCTGGAGGCATTGATCAAAGACAAACTGATGGAAAATTGGCAGGAATCGATCGATGAATCACGCTACAAAAAAGTCTTATCGGATATCATTGACCGAAAACGCAGTCCGATTGAAGCCCTCGATTTATTATTGTAATTAAGACATTATCATCAAATTTTTTAGTGGAAGTATTTATTAACAGGAGAAGTCAAAAACATGGAACGTACCTATATAAAAGATCTTCATGAACACATCGACCAAAAGGTCACCATCAAAGGATGGCTCCATACACTGCGAGACCAAAAAAATATGCAGTTTCTCATCCTCCGTGATCGAACTGGTCTGGTGCAGGTTGCACATTATAAAAAAGGAAATCTTGAGTTAGCCGAAACAATATCCACTTTAGGGACAGAATCGGCGTTGACCATCACCGGTAAAGTGGTTGAAAATGAGATTGTCAAGCTGGGCGGCTTGGAAATTCAACTGGAGGATTTAGTTATTGAGAACCCAGCTGAGATACCCTTACCTTTTGAGCCTTTCGGAGAGTATCTGCCGGATCAGGATTTTCGTCTTGATTGGCGTTATATGGATTTACGGAGGGATGTTAACCGCCTGATCTTCGAGGTCCAAACAACCGCAGAGCAAGCCATGCGTGAATATTGGATCGCACATGATTTTATTGAAATTCATTCCCCAAAGATCATGGGCGCGCCAAGCGAAAGCGGCGCCGAATTATTCAGCCTGCCCTATTTTGAAACCACAGCCTACCTGGCGCAATCACCTCAGTTCTATAAGCAAATGGCCATGGCAGCGGGATATGAACGGGTGTTTGAGATTGGACCAGTTTTCCGTGCCGATCCCTCCTTTACTTCCCGTCATATGACAGAGTTTACTGGCGTCGATATGGAGATGTCCTGGATCGACTCCCATGAAGATGTGATGGCTTTCATGGAACGCTGGCTGGCATTTACTTATGAAAAAGTTTTTGAAAAACACGGGGAGGAAATTGAAGAAAATTTTGATGTAGAACCAAATGTACCCTCAGTGCCCTTCCCACGGATCACCATGGCAGATGCACACGACTTACTCAAAGGAATCGGCTATAAGCTGCCTCCGGAAAAGAAATTTGACCTGGATCCCGGTGCTGAAAGAGCTCTTGGCGCCCACTTCAAAGAAACCCAGGGGCATGATTATGTTTTTGTCACAGATTGGCCCTTTGAAGTTCGCCCCTTCTACCACATGCTTGATCCAGAAAACAAAGGGATTACCCGCAGCTTTGACCTGCTGGGCAGCGGCCTTGAGGTAGCGACCGGTGCCAGAGAGAACACCGCTATGAAATTCTAAAAACCCAAGCAATAGCAAAGGGTCTGACCCTGGAACCAATCCAGAACTATCTGAATTATTTCCGCTACGGTACACCGCCCCACGGTGGGTTTGGCTTCGGACTGAGCCGTTTCTTGATGATCTTGTTGAACCTTTCAAATATCCGTGAAGCCGTCTACCTGTTCCGGGGTCCGACAAGGTTATCGCCCTGAGTTAATGAGGAAAGTTGTCTGATGCCCATAATCAACGGTGAGCGAATTCGCCTTCGTGCAGCAGAAAGGGAAGATATTCCCATGTTCCTGCGCTGGATCAACGATGAAGATGTAACGGAAAACCTTCCATCTCTTATGCCTATCTCCCAATTTGAGGAAGAAGATTGGTATGAGTCGATGATGAAAAAACCAGCCAGCGAACATGCATTGGTCATTGAAATCAAAGATGAAAAAAAGAAAGACANCTATATTCCAATTGGGAATTGCACATTTTTTCATATCAATTGGATCAATCGCTCAACAGAAATTGGGATCATGATCGGTGAGAAGTCGTTCTGGAATAAAGGCTATGGAACAGAAACGATGCGCCTGATGCTTGAGCACGGCTTCAACACCCTCAACCTTCATCGTATCTGGCTGAGGGTCTTTCCTGATAATAAACGAGGGATCCGTGCCTATGAAAAAGCTGGGTTTACCTATGAGGGAAAATATCGCCAGGCTCAATACAAAAATGGAAAATACCTGGACGTGCTCCTGATGAGTATACTAAAAGATGAATGGCAAGAAGGACATTGTGCTGATGATTTTTAGTGAAAGGAATTAATCACTATGGCTACCCCTCACATGCGACACGATTTGTTATATGGGAACATCAAACTATTTGCAGGCACATCAACACCGGATCTCTCCCAGGAGATCGCCGACTATTTAGGCCATCCATTGTGTGGAAGAGATATTATCGAATTTCCCAATGAAAACTTGTTTGTTAAATTACATAGTAGTGTCCGTGGCCAGGATTGTTATGTCATCCAATCCACTTCAGCACCAGTTCACCGCAATCTCATGGAACTGTTAATTTTGATTCAAACCCTCAAACTGGATTCTGCCGGCCGGATCACAGCCGTGATCCCCTACCTGACCTACGGAAGGTCCGATAAAAAAGACAAGCCCCGTGTACCTATCACTGCTCGTTTGGTGGCGGATATGATCGTGGTCGCGGGTGCAGATCGCTACATGTCAATGGACCTTCATGCTGGTCAGATCCAGGGCTTCTTTTCAATACCCGGCGATGTACTGCGGGGTTTCCACATCCTGAAGGAACACCTTCTTGAATTAGCCCCGACCCTCTACAACCCTGTTGTTGTCACAGCCGACCTGGGCTTTGCAAAAAAAGGTCGAGATTACGCCGATCTGCTGAACACCGGCTTAGCCTTCATCGAGAAGAAAAGAACCGGTGATATTACCAACCCACGCTCCATGAATGTGATTGGTGATGTGACAAACCGTGACGTGATCCTTGTTGATGATGAAATCAACACAGGCGGTTCAATGGTCCATGCCGTTGAAATCCTCAAGAAACACAAAGCCCGGAAAATTCACATGGTCTTTGTACACCCAATTCTTTCTCAAAATGCTTCCGAAAGATTGGCTGCCTTACCCGTTGAACGATTTATCACCCTCAACACTGTCCCCATTCCAACTGAAAAGAAAGCCCATTTCGGCGACAGGCTGGAAGTCCTTTCTGTTGGACCTCTGTTAGGAGAGGTCATCAAACGAGCAAACGAAGGGCGCAGCGTTGGCGCGATGTTCAACGAATAAACGACAGAACGAAGAGAGAAAAATATGCCTGAAAAACTTGAGGATCACAAACATTTCGCCGTCAATTGTTTCAATCAAACCTGGGATCTGATCGAGAAACAAGATCGCTCGCAGGAAGAAACAGATCAGATGATCCATGCTGCCCACACCTCCCGTTACCATTGGGAATTTGTCGGTGAAGCCGTCAACCTGGCAAGGGGAGAATGGCTCATCAGCCGTGTTTATGCCATTCTAAATCGGGTGGAGCCGTGTCTCTATCATGCGGATCGGTGCTTGAAAATTACCCTGAACAACGATCTTCAGGATTTCGACCTTGCCTTTGCCTATGAAGCAATGGCAAGAGCTTGCAACCTGGCAGGAGATGAAGTCGAAACTGCGAAGTATGTCGCATTGGCTAAAGACGCTGGTGCAGATATCGCCGATGAGAACGACCGGGAATATTTCTTCAACGAATTACAAACGATACAACCAGATATGTAAATCTGCGGCTTGATTATTAATTTATTAGAAATTTCAATGACATCATTCAGTTCATAACAAAGGAGTCTTAATGCAAACCTTCCCGTCCAAAAGAGCACCTGCTTTCGCTGACATTCCTGAGGAAAAATGGAATGATTGGCGCTGGCAGCTCAGCCATCGTTTAAACTCTGTCGAAGATTTTGAGCAGGTGGTGACCCTGACCGAGAGTGAGCGGAAAGCACTCAGTCAGCGAGGTCTTTTCAGGGTCGATATTACACCTTATTTTGCATCACTGATTGATCCTGAGAATCCCCTGGACCCAATTCGCAAGCAAATTATCCCGACGGCAGGGGAAATCATCCCCTTCACGGGGGAAATGGAAGATTCCCTGGCTGAGGATGCCCATTCTCCTGTCCCTGGACTTGTCCATCGATACCCGGACCGTGTGCTGATGCTGGTGACAAATCAATGTGCCAGTTACTGCCGCTACTGCACCCGCTCCCGGATTGTCGGCGACCCCACCCATTCTTTTTCCTCCAAGGACTTCGAAGCACAGCTCGATTACCTGCGCAGAACGCCCCAGGTCCGCGATGTGCTTCTCTCCGGCGGCGACCCCCTTACCCTCTCACCTAGGATCCTGGAACGTTTATTAACCTCCCTGCGGGAAATCCCTCATGTTGAAATCGTCCGGATCGGCTCCCGGGTGCCAGTATTTATGCCCCAGCGTATAACAGATGATCTTTGTGAGATGCTCCAGCGCTTCCATCCCCTCTGGCTCAATATCCATGTCAATCATCCCAATGAAATCACTGCAGAATTAGCACAAGCCTGCGATAAATTGTCCCGAGCAGGTATCCCCCTGGGCAATCAATCCGTGCTCCTTGCCGGTGTTAATGACGATCCCCACATCCAGCGCAAACTGGTTCATGACCTGGTTCGGATGCGAGTCCGGCCGTACTACCTCTATCAGTGTGATCTTGTCCACGGCGCCGGGCATTTTCGCACCCCTGTTGGAAAGGGGATTGAAATCATTGAGTCCTTACGGGGACACACCTCAGGATTTGCCGTGCCCACCTATGTTGTGGATGCACCAGGCGGCGGTGGAAAGATACCCCTCAACCCCAATTACCTGGTGAGTTATTCTGATCATAAGGTTGTTCTGCGGAATTACGAAGGCTACATCACCACCTATGAAGAACCCACAGACTATCAACCCATCGATCCTTCGCTGGTCGAACCCTTCATTGACGAGACCCTGGAACCCGGTCAAAGCGGGGTGTTTGGCCTGCTTGAGGGAGAAGACCTGTCGATAAAACCCGAGGGATTTGACCGGCTGCACGAACGGGGCGGCGGCATTCACCGACTGCGTGCAAATGCTGAAAAATGGATCCCACGGGGGATTGGCGATGGAAAATCAAAGGATAAAGAAGGATAAAACCTTCACTATTATGGATGAAAAATCCCAGGCAGTTATCCTCCCGGGATATTTTCTTTTCTAACCCAAAAGATTATTTTGAGAGGTCAACCAACCAGCCCTTGATCTCCTCATGGGCTGGGATGCGTCCGGAAGAAAGCACTCTTTCATTCACTACCAGTGCCGGGGTTGTCATCACATCATACGCCATGATCTCCTGCATAGTCTTAACCTTGATGAATTCCGCCTCAAGACCAAGCTCCTCTACCACTTCTCGGGTAACAGCCTCCAACCGATGACACTTTGGGCAGCCGCCGCCTAAAATTTTTATTTCCATTTTTAATGATCTCCTTTTTGAAATTATATGAACCATCCAAATATCAGTCCCGCAAGGGTGCTGAAAATTGCCACTAAAACCACGTAAACCGCCGTCTTCTTCTTTCCAATCACCGAATTTGTAATCAGGATCGATTGTAAACTCAATTCAGGATCCGCCAGCAGGTAAGCTAACAAAGGTCCCCTATGCATTCCCAGGGAGAGGAATGTCTGTGCCACAGGCACCTCTACCAGCGTTGGGAAATACATGAACACGCCAAAAATCACACCTGCTAAATTAGCCCAAAGAGTATTTCGCCCTGCCAGGGTTTGGATCCAAATGGGAGGGATCAGGGCTCTTGCAATGGATGCAGCAAAAACACCCACCAACAATAAAGGAATGATCTGTTTTACAAAGCGCCACGTCTCCCAGAGCCATTCCTGCCGTTGGCTTTCGGTGAATTTCTTCGCCATCATCCACCAGGCACCAGCCAACAATAACGCTTCAGCAACAAAACGCCCGTTGAATCCAACCAACAAACCTTGTTCACTGGTTTGTACAGAAAACGATGCCACAAGCAATGTCAGGGTGATCAACCCCAAAGTGATATAAGTCCAGGGTGAAAACCCCTCATATATATCTTTAAATCCCTTTATTGCTGATACCGCGATCAAAATTAACAGCCCAATTAAGAACAAACCGTGGACACTGACACCTTCAATGCCCAAACTTGGATCAGGCGGGATCAGCCCATCCAGAAAATTTTGCAGGTCGACTGCCCAGGTGCCTGGAATTAGGAAGTCATAAAAGATGTCTCTGAACAGCCCAATTTGTAAAGTTCCCGCCAGTAAAGTGCCAAGCAGAATTAAAAAGAAAACAATCGAATGGGTTGGGATACTGGCTTTGCCTGAAAATAGGTTATTATTATTGGCTTCTTCTGCGTGGGCTGCATCATCTTTCCTGAAGAACCAGGCCATCAATAAGCCTATTAAAATACCAAAAATCAAAGACAGGATCACCCGCGCCAGGGCAATATCCATCCCAATTTGTACCCCGGTGAATGAAATTGCCAGTATGTTTACAGCAGGACCCACAAACAAAAAAGTAATTGCTGGACCCAAACCCGCCCCTTTTTTATAGATGCTGGCAAATAAAGGCATAATGGTGCAGGAACAAACCGCCAGTACAAATCCCCCCAATGCCGATGCCGGATAAGAGATCCATTTCGGCGCATCCCTGCCAAGGTAGCGGGTGATGGCTTCTTTTGGCATTAATGCAGCCAGAGCACCTGCGATGAAGAAGGCAGGCAGTAAACAAAGCAGGACGTGTGCTGCCAGGTAGGCGGCTAAACCACCCAACCCTGATTGAAGTAAATTGATGATGGTGTCCGTGATATTCAATGACGCTCCTTATATATATTTTTCTGCATATACTTATTCAAAAAAATTTCAGTCCAGTTGGGTGCAGAGGGGACAGGTGCAGCCTTCAGGATGGCTGGGCAAACCGGCCGGCCCCAGTGCTTTTTCAATTAAAGTGCGGATTTTGTCATTACCCAAGTTATAATACACATTTTGCCCATCTTTTTCATCCACCACCACCTCTGCATCTCGCAGGATTCTTAACTGCTGCGAAACATAAGCCTGGGGACGCCCTGTGACG
>P_1C_Sed_1_UnCtyDRAFT_1000014_pt1 | contig 23584 bp, 17 predicted proteins | sample Pon1CUnioCityCA_6_FD_11282 | JGI IMG/M metagenome (IMG submission 11282) | reverse complement strand
GTCCCTTCTTCATCAGCCCGGACTGTGACCGGCGTACCGTGTGAGTCCGTTCCAGAGACCATCAAGACATCCCGCCCCCGTAAACGGTGGTATCGCGCCAGGATATCTGCTGGAAGATAGGCACCGGTAAGATTTCCAACATGGATTTTTGCATTGGCATAAGGCCATGCAACTGCAACGAGCACTGGTTCTGACATAAAACACCTCATTTAAAAAATAATTTTCTGATTATAACAACAAAAAAACTGGCCTCAGCCAGCCTTTTTCCCGGTGGTGACGCGTCACCTGATGTTATGCTTCTGGCAAGCATAACCCCGGAAAACCAGACATGACCATAATAAAAATTTTCTTTCTCATTATGAAATTATTATACAGGATAGTCTGCCATCTTTCAATAAAAATAATCATAAAATATGTAAATGTCATTATGAAAATTATTATGTCTATTTGTAAAGACTACAAATAATCCTTCAACTCCTTCGCTTTGTGGGGGTGACGTAACTGGCGTAATGCCTTGCCCTCAATCTGCCGAATTCTTTCACGTGTCAGCCCAAATTTGTCACCTACTTCTTCCAGGGTGTAGGTCCGGCCGCTCTCCAACCCAAATCGCATCCTGATAATACGAGCTTCTCTAGGAGAGAGGGTATTCAGGACCTCATCGATTTTATCCCGCAGCATCGATTTATATGTCACTTCCATCGGTGATGGTGTGTCTTGATCCTCAACAAACATGCCCAATTCTGATTCCTCTTCATCGCCCACCGGTGTTTCCAAAGAAAGAGGCAGCCAGGAAATCCTTATCATCCACTGCACCTTTCTTACATCCAGGTTCATTTCCTGGGCAATTTCTTTTATCACAGGTTTCCGTTCCAGTTCTTGCTCAAGGGCGTGTCTGATTTTGTAAAGTTCTCGGATCCTGTCATTCATATGCACCGGGATTCTGATCGTACGCCCCTGGTCAGCTATTGAACGGGTTATTGATTGACGAATCCACCAGGTTGCATATGTGGAAAATCGAAATCCGCGAGTATAGTCAAATTTTTCAACTGCCTTCATCAATCCTAAATTGCCCTCTTGTATCAGATCCAAAAATGGGACACCTCGACCCATATATTTTTTAGCAATGCTGACAACCAGACGGGTGTTTGCTTTTACCAGGTGCTCCCAGGCTTTCTCGCCATCTGAGATTAAAATCTTTAGCTGGTCCGTGTAATCTTTTGAAATACCGTCGCCTGATTTGGCCAATTCAAGTTTTGCCGTGCGTCCAGCCTCAATCCGCTTTGCCAGAACCTGCTCCTCCTCATAGGATAAGAGCGGGACCGTTGACATCTCCTTCAAGTAAAGGCCAACCGTATCATCAGATTTAACATGGTCAAGTTCAGCCCGTTTTATCGGTTTGGTATCTTCTTCGCTTCTTCGAAGAACTTCCTCCATGGATTCTTGGTCAAATATTTCCACCCCTTCTCTGCGTAATTTAAGCATTATGATACTGAGGCTTTCGATGTCTTCATCCCCCTCAGGAAAAATTTCCATCAAATCATCAATTGTCAGGTAACCTCGGGATTCTGCGCGCTCAAACAAAGCATCAACTGCTTTTTCTCTCGCTTCGCGCTGACGTCCATTAACCACTAAGAACTCTCCTGACTTCTGAGTGTTAATACTTATTTGACAGCACCCCTCAAAATTACAGGTTAAGCTGCTTATTCGCCCTGAACAGCACCTTTTTCAGCCTCTGACGTTGGATGATGCTCACAAACTTCCTTGTTGAGGTTTGCACCACAAATTTCACAAAGCCCCATACAATCAGGCGAGCAAACAGGTTTTATTGGCATAGCCAAGATTAAATATTCACGATAAAGCGACATCAAGTCGATATAACCATCCATCGGTAAGATTAAGTCTGTTTCCTCCCTATGCCGGGATGGAAATTCGTATAATTCTTCAAATTCAAATTCTACCGGTAAAAAAAATCTCTCCAAACATCTTACACAATTTGTTGTAATTTTTGCTTCCCCCCAACTTGGAGCAATAAACCTTCTCTGGTCCTCGATATCTTAACCAAACTCCTGAGGTTCTTTATCAGGAGGTCTTCAATGGTAACTTTTTCAATTTCTACTGGCACTTCACGACTGGTGCCAATTGGCTTATTGTAAAGATAGCCAACATTCAATCGGAGTGGATTATTACTATTTTTCACAATGATTCAATCTTAACAACTATTGGGTAAAATTTATACGAATTGAATTATAACATGCTGAAAAATTAGCGTCAACGATATTCGGATAATTTTGGTAGTATTTCGGGAGAAGATGTATGGATTTAATCCTTCTAGCAGCAACCGGTAATCCAGGAAAACTCAAGGAAATCAAAGCCATTCTCAGGCAACTGGATATAAAATTAATCTCGCCTCAGGATATTTCTCTGAATATGGATATCGCCGAAACAGGCGCTTCATATTCTGAAAATGCGCGGATAAAAGCAGAGGCTTATCTCCAGGCAAGCGGCATCCCTGTACTTGCAGACGATTCTGGTTTGGAAGTGCAAGTTCTTGATGGTGCACCTGGAATCCATTCAGCCAGATTCTCCCCCAAAGAAAATGCAACCGATGCGGATCGACGGGACTATCTGCTCAATAACCTCAAAAGAAAATCCCATCCCTGGAAAGCACATTTTCACTGCACTGCAATATTAATGTTTCCCGGTGGAGAAACCATAGAAACAACTGGCCGTTGCAATGGGATAATCGTTTCAGAAGAACGGGGCGAACATGGTTTTGGTTACGACCCAATATTCTATATCCCGGAATTTGCCGCAACAATGGCTGAACTTGATCCCCTCATCAAGAACCGGATCAGTCACAGAGCAAGGGCCTTACAAGCCCTGTTACCTGACATTCAAAAACGACTTACAATTACAACCTATAAATAGAAATTATTAAGTCATTTTTCTCCAGGAAGGGAATATTTGACAGAAAATTTACCATTTATTTTGATGAACCCGGTCCTTTTGATAACGGTCTTCAGGATCAGGAACGAATTGAGGGTAACCCAGGGCAATTAGCGAAACCGGGCGAATGTCATCAGGAATAGATAACAGATCTTGCATTCCTTTAACCCGGTCTGAATCTGGAAAGATCCCCAACCAAACACCTCCCAAGCCCTTTGCATGGGCAGCCAGTAGAATATTTTCCGTGGCTGCTGAACAATCCTGAAGCCAGCTGGCACGTTTCTTTTCCAGTTTGCGATCGCTGCAAACCAATATCGCTAAGGGGGCATCATTGAGCATCTCAGCATGAGGGTGAAACCCTGGTATTGTATGCAGCAGCTCAGGGTCATCAATAACAACAAAATGCCAGGGCTGCTCATTCTTCGCAGAGGGTGCCTGCATCCCTGCCTTAAGCAAATCAAGCAAATCCTCCTCCCCTACAGGATCGGGTTTGAAGTTGCGGACACTTCGCCGTGTAAAAATTGTTTCTAATGTGTTCATTCCGGATCCCAATCGTAAATTACTCTAGAGTTTATAGCCTATCTTTCGCAGCAAATCCTTTCTCCAGGCAATGTCCTCCTGCTCTTCAATACCCCTTGGGCGGTTGCCGTCAGCAACACCCAGAATTGCCCTTCCCTCACCAACATCCATGACCACAACAGATGTTGGATTAGCTGTTGCACAAAAGATGCGGCAAACCTCTGGGACGTTCTTTATCTGGTTCAGAACATTGATTGGATAAAAACCATCACCTAAAAACAGGATGAAGGAATGTCCTGCACTGATCTCCATGGCATTTTGTTTCGCCAGATCAATCATGGTTTCATCTGTCCCACTCCAACGCACCAGGCAATCTCCGGAGGCTTCACAAAAAGCTAACCCAAATTTAATCCCCGGCACACTGCCCACCAGCGCTTCGTGAATATCTTCAACAGTTTTTATGAAATGAGATTGACCCAGCACAAAATTAACTTCTTCTGGTTTCTGGATTTTAATATTTTTGATCTCCAAAATGCACACTCCTTTTCCTTTTGATTTATTTTAACATATTTCCAACGCTCATTAATTATAAGTAAAAAAGACGCCCTCAAGGACGTCTTTCGATATCAAATGTAAATTGTGGGATTTCAATCGCTATTTAAAGCTTTATGAATTTTTGAAAGCGCTCGCACCTGTTCGCCTGCATGGTAAGAGGATCGAACCAGAGGGGAACTTTCAACCCATTTGAATCCCAATTCCAAGCCATATTGCTTCAATTCTAGGAATTCTTCGGGCTCATAATAACGGCGAATTGGCAGGTGTTTCCGACTTGGCTGGAGGTACTGACCAATCGTCAGGATGTCCACTTCCCAGTCATTAAGATCTCTCATGACCGCTTTAACTTCATCCATTGTTTCGCCCAAACCAACCATAATCCCGGATTTTGTCAATACTTCCGGATCAAGTTTTCGAGCATTGGTCAGGATGGATTGGGACCATTCATACCGGTCCTGAGGTTGAACTGCCTTAAAGAGCCTCGGCACCGTTTCCACGTTGTGATTGAGTATTTCTGGCCGAGCTGACATAACAATCTGCAGCGCTTCAATGCTGCCTTTGAAATCTGGAATTAACACCTCAACAGAACATCCTGGCTGTAATTGCCGAATACGCCGGATCACCATAGCAAAAATGGGGGCGCCGCCATCGTGACGTTCATCACGGTTCACACTTGTGATCACTGCGTGCTTAAGTTTCATTTTCTCAACTGCTTGGGCCACCCGCTCCGGTTCAGTCCAATCCAATGCTTCCGGTCTTCCATGGAGAACATCACAGAAACCACAGGTGCGTGTACAAACATCTCCCAGCATCAAGAATGTCGCTGTGCCGCTGCCCCAACACTCCCCCATGTTCGGACAGCCAGCCTCTTCACAAACTGTGTGCAAAGATTTGCTCCGCATCAAGTGCTGCAGGTTTTCATAAGTTTCGCCACTGGGTGCACGGACCTTAATCCAGGTTGGTCGACGTCGTGGGGTAGTATCCATTTTTTCTGGATTTATTCTATCTCTGGTCGGATTTGTCGCCATTTAACCTCCAGATCAAATTATACTCTATCCCAGGTGAAAATGCGGATTTGACCGGTTAATTTTCTGTTTCGGTTTCTTGTTCTGGCGCTTCGATTTCTGTCGGAACACTGGTGCTCGCAGGTTTGATCGGGATTATCAACCACATGATGATATAAATCAAAACACCTGATCCTCCACCAAATGCAAGCAGGACAAAAACCACACGGATAATCGTTGGGTCCAAATCCAAATACTCCCCCAAACCCTCACAAATACCCGCAATCATGCCCTTACTGGGTATACGATATAATTTTTTATGTGCCATTTCATTACTCCTTTCTCTATTTTAAATATACGATATTTCACAAGGAAAGTTGTAAAAACAAAAAATTTCCATAACCTATCCCACTAATATTTACACTCAAATCAATAGAAGTGGTATAAAATAGGTCAGAGTTAATGATCAAGGTAAGAATATATGGATTATGAAACAACAACATGGCGATTAATTGAACATGCCCCCGCAAAAGGGGCCTGGAACATGGCAGTCGATGAAGCCATTTTAGAATCCGTTTACAAAGGTGACTCACTCCCAACACTCAGACTCTACGCCTGGGAGCCAGCCTGCCTATCCTTAGGACATGCACAGCCCTTTTCTGAGGTGAATACCCAAGCCCTTGCTGAAAAGGGATGGGATGTCGTACGTCGCCCAACAGGTGGTCGAGCTATTCTCCATGTGGATGAACTGACCTACGCAGTCATTGCACCTGAGGATGAACCAAGGGTCAGGGGAGGCGTCCTGGAGAGCTATCTGCGTTTGTCAGAAGCATTACTGGAAAGTCTTCACATCCTGGGGCTTTCGCCCAGAGCTGAAGAAAAAACGCAAAAAACAAAGAAGGAAAAACCCAATCCCGTTTGTTTCGAAGTGCCGTCCAATTATGAAATCACTGTCAATGGCAAAAAGTTAATTGGTTCTGCCCAAGCCCGCCGCAAAGAGGGTATCCTACAGCATGGCGCGCTGCCGCTTTATGGCGACCTCACCAGGATCATCACTGCGCTGGAATTCTCAAACAATGATAAAAAAGAAATAGCGAAGTCAAGCTTGCTATCCCATGCAACCACAGTGGAAAGGGAATTGGGGCACCCTGTTAGCTGGATGCAGGCAAATGATGCTTTTAAACAAGCATTTCAAAAAGTCCTCAACCTCGAACTTGATCCTTCTGCTTTGACAAAACATGAATTGGACCGGGTTGAGGCCTTAATGAGAACAAAGTATGCTCATCCTTCCTGGACAGAACGGATATAAAAATGAAAAAAACCAATAATCTGTCAAACGAATCTTATCTTCGAACCCTGATCGGATTAATAATAATCACACTGTTGACCAGTGCCTGTTTACCAACAGAACCAACACCAACTCCGACTCCTTCAGTGACACCCGAGCCGTTATTGACCCCAACGACAACACCAACTTTGAGACCAACAGCGACACCAACCCAACCACCTTTGGGGAGTCAGGGTAACCCAATCAGTCTTGGTTTCATTTTACAGCCAGAGGATACGCAAGCAAAGGAAGCTGCTGAAGATATCAGTTTTCTGATCTCACAGGATACCGGTCTTCAAATTGAAAGTGCTTTATATCCGGATTTTCAAAGTTTATCAGCAGCGATTAAAAACGGTGATGTTGACCTGTTCTGGCTGAAACCTCTGGAATATATTTATTTAAATTGGGAGGGATCAGCCCAGGTAATCCTTGTTACCAACCATCTTGGGGTTTATGCCTATGGGGTTCAATTCATGGCCAATGTAAATAGGGGATTTACCTCNTATTATGACCCTGAATCAAATGCGAGCTTTGGTGACTCCGTCACAGCCTTGCAGCAATTTTCTGGAACCCGGCCTTGTTTTATTAATCCATCATCCCTCCCCGGGTATATTGCACCGTTGGGACTTCTGGCAAACACAAGTACCCCAACCCTGGACCCGGTTTTTGCTTATGGCTATGAAGCAATTATTCGTGCCCTGTACATCCAAGAAATTTGTGATTTTGGGGTTAGTTATGCCCTAATAGGCGATCCTCGCACCGCAAGTTCAATTATTCAGGATATTCCAGAGGCACAAAATGACGTGATTATCATCTGGCAGTCGGACGGGATCATCCCAAATACGAATCTTTCTGCAACACCTGATTTTCCACTCAATATCCTTTATCAAATACAGGAGGCATTTTTNGACCTTCCCAACACCCCGGAAGGATTAANCCTGCTGTCTACAGCCCTCAATTATCAAGTTGAGGCTTTAAAGGTNGTTGAGGANACATTTTACAATCCTCTGAGAGCAGCAATCGTACCATTNGAATTGGATCTNCAAGAACTCACAATGAAAGAAACGAATCAATGAAGATTCTAAANCAAATCGTCCATTTCATTGTCCATTTGCTGATTTATATCATTATTGCTGGNTTTTTTATTACNGGTATCCTCCGNGTTACAATGCTTGTGATGGGACAATCCAGAACCTACCTGCCTGAAACTGTCCCCCAGGCACCTGCCGCACTGGTGTTGGGAGCAGGTTTGAACCGGGATGGAACCCCGGGCTTGGTTCTTCAAGATCGGGTCCGTTCAGCTGGGGAACTTTATTTCCAGGGAAAAGTTGAGAAGCTATTAATGAGTGGGGATAATTCCTCTGAGTTTTATGATGAACCGGGGGCAATGAAAGAATTTGCTTTGGAATTAGGGATTCCAGAAGGGGATATCGTTTTAGATTTTGCCGGCAGGCGGACCTATGACAGCTGCTACCGTGCAAAGGCAATATTTGGCCTTGATAACCTGATTGTGGTTACCCAAGCCTTTCACCTCCCCCGTGCACTATTCCTATGCAATGCATTCGACATCGAAGCAGATGGCATCCCAGCTGACGATGCAAATTATCGGCGCAGTACCTACACATTTTGGTGGGTTCGGGAGATACTGGCATCGCTTAAAGCTTATTGGGATGTTTATATTGGTCATCCTCAACCCATATTGGGGCAGCCAGAACCAATTTTTCCTGAATAATTACAAAAGAATATCAACAAGTTGGCATCAAAGTTGCAAGAATAGGAGAAAATCATGAATAGAGATGATGCAATAGCAATTGTTAATGAATATGTGAAAAACCCCAACCTTGTCAAACATATGCTGGCTGTGGAAGCGGCGATGCGGTTTTATGCTCGGAAGTTTGATAGAGATGAAGAAAAATGGGCTGTCACCGGGTTGCTGCACGATTTTGATTGGGAAATTCACCCAAATATGGAAGAACATCCACTCGCGGGTGAACCAATTTTACGAGAAAAAAATGTGCCTGAGGAAATTATTCATGCCGTGCTCAGTCATGCCAATCACACTGGAATTGCCAGGGAAACCTTGATGGAGAAAGCCCTTTTCGCCTGTGATGAAATCACGGGGTTGATCACCGCTGTTGCCCTCGTCCGTCCCTCTCGTGCCCTATATGACCTGAAAGTGAAATCTGTTAAGAAAAAGTGGAAGGATAAATCCTTTGCGGCTGGTGCAAACCGGGAGGAGATCGAAGAGGGTGCTGAAGAACTGGGTATTGATCTTTGGGAACATGTCGCCAACGTGATCAAAGCCATGGATTCCATTGCCGAAGATCTTGACCTTGCAGGTCAACAAGAAAACGATAAAAAAGGATAATATTATGTCGCTTATTGGAAAAGGCTATTACATTTGGAAGGTTAAATACTGTGAGAATGGAGACCCCAATCGCATTGTTGACCTTGCAAAAAAAGCGAATTTATCCCATGTTTTAGTGAAAGTTGCTGACGGTGCTTTTCCATATAATATCGATAATGACACAGGTTTTGATTACGCTCGCTCTATCATCAAGCATCTTCAAGCCGCCAATATTTCTGTTTGGGGATGGCACTATGTATATGGAACTTATCCAGATCAGGAAGCGCAAATTGCCGTAAAAAGAACCCTGGAATTGGGCTTAGATGGGTTTATTGTGGATGCTGAAAGTGAGTATGAAAATCCTTCGAAAGCTCCCGCTGCAAGCCGATACATGAACATCTTGCGCTCCAACCTGGGAAGCCTCCCAATCGCGCTAAGCTCATTCCGATATCCTTCCTATCACGCCAGGTTTCCCTGGCAAAATTTTCTTGAGCGATGTGACTACAACATGCCCCAGGTTTACTGGATTCATGCTCATAATAATGCTGGCGAACAATTACGACGGAGTGTAAACGAATTTAAGAATTTAAATCCTTTCAGACCAATCATCCCAACCGGACCGGCATACAAAGAACACGGCTGGATACCTACTGAGAGTGAAATACTTGAATTTATGCAGGTTGCTAAGAATCTAAACCTTCCAGCGGTCAATTTTTGGTACTGGGAAGGCTGCCGCAGGGATACCCCCCATTTTTGGGAGCTGGTTAAGAATTTTCAGTATGATGCACAGGTTCGTGAAGCAAGTTTTCCAGAGCAGTATGTAAGTGCACTTAACAGCCGAAATGTAAACAATATCATAAATTTCTATGCCAATGATGCAATCCATATCCATTCAAACGGTGCGGTACAGGGCCGCCAGGGCATTCAATCACTGATAGACTCCCTCATGAATGATTATCCCGATGCAGAATTTGCTTTGTTGAGCCAATCCCATGAAAATAATATTTACAATTTTGATTGGAAAATGTTACACGGTCGGGGTACGCAAATCGAAGGTAAAAATACAGTTGGATTTACCAAAGACAAAATCAAATTTCATTATGCCTTGATCAAACCAATTTAAATCCGCCTCTTAATCAAGCTTATCCAGAACGTATAACATATCCTGGGGGATCGTCATTTCAAGGATTTCATCTCCGGTTTTGACCTCGATAATTTCATCACCTTTTTGCATCCTGGTGCAGCTTGGTGCATCAGTAACGCGAACCAGACGACTTGCTGCTTTCAAAAAATGCAAAACCCCATTGTGTGTCAGCAAACCAAACATCATTCCGATCACATATTCTTTATCCTTCAATTTCCAGGTGATAACACCATAACCATAACGGCCTTGTGTTGGAAATTGTTCGGGTTCAATTCTTTTTGCTTTGCCGTAATTGGTTACCAACAGCACCTCTCCTCGTCGAGAAGCAACGCCTGCGCCAACAACAAAATCACTTCCGCGAAGTTTTATACCCCCAACGCCTGCAGCAATAAGTCCCATAGGACGGACATCTTCCTCATTAAACCTTATTCCCATCCCATTTTTAGTTGCCAGGATAACATCTTCCTCACCTTTTGTAAACAATATTGTGCATAAGGCATCATCATCATTTATTTTTGTCAATGCCAGCAAGTTTGCGGATGGCCCGGGAAGGTCACTGAGCAGGGAACGTTTGACCATCCCCAAGCGACTGACACTCATGAAATACCCATCATCCTCTTCCACCTGGGATGGGATGGCGAAAAGATTAATCAACAAGTGTTTTTCGGTTAAAGGTGTAATCATTGAAATTGGTGCACCTTTTTCCGGTGATTCTGCCACCGGCAGGGCATGGACAGATACTGCTGCAGCCTCACCATTTTCAGCAACGATGTAAACCGTCTGATGCGTGGTGGTTCGTAAAACCAGTTTGGGGGCATCAACGCCCCACTGCCTGAAGGATTTATCCTCATTCGTTCGAGCGATATGATTATCCCGTGAGATCGCCACCCAAACCTCTTTTTCCGGCATCACATCCGCAGTTGTCACCAAATCAACTGCTGTCTCCCCTTCTTCCATTTGAATAATTTGAGTTCGTCTTGGGTCATCATACTGCTCACGCACTGCTCTTAATTCATTAATAATTACTGTTCGCATCTTCTTTGGAGAGCGTAATAACCCTTCCAAATCTTTAATCCGCTTTGTTACTTCTTTGTACTCATCTTCAATTTTTCTTCGTTCTAACCCTGTAAGACGACGCAGCGGCATATCCAGGATTGCCTGGGCTTGAATCTCATCGAGGTTAAAATTCCGCATAAGATTATTTCTAGCCGTTTCAACTTTTCGTGATCTTCGAATGGTTTCAATGATTTCATCTAAATTATCCAGCGCTGTCAGATAGGCTTCCAGAATATGCTGGCGTTCTTGTGACTTACGAAGCTCATATTCACTACGTCTTTTTACAACTTCCAGTCGATGATCAATGAAAACCTTTAAGGCTTGCTTCAAACTCAGCTTATGAGGTTCACCTTTTACCAAAGCCAGCATATTGATACCAAAGGTACCCTGCATGGTTGTACGCTTGTAAAGGGTTTTCAAAATTGAATCCGGATTTGCAGATTTGTTCAACTCAATTACGATCCGCATCCCCTGCCGATCAGATTCGTCCCTCAGATCACTCACCCCTTCAAGTTCCCCATCACGGACAAATTCTGCGATTTTTTCAATCAAGGAAGACTTATTGGTCATATAGGGCAGTTCAGTGACAATGATCCGCTTTCTACCCCGATTCATCTCTTCCAACCGCACCCGAGCCCGCATCCGAACTCGACCTTTACCGCTGCCGTAGGCCTGGGCAAGGGTTTCTGTCCGGTCATCAGTGATGATCAACCCGCCCGTGGGAAAATCAGGCCCCTTGATGTGCTTCATCAGGTCTTCAACGCCAATATCATCAATTTTTGACCAGTTCTCAAGCATCATCACCAAAGCATCCACCACTTCTCCAAGATTATGTGGTGGAATATTTGTCGCCATGGCAACAGCGATACCCGAGGCCCCATTGATCAACAGATTCGGAACGGAGGAGGGCAGAACTTCTGGTTCTTCCAAGGACCCATCAAAGTTTTCAACAAAGTCAACGGTATCCATATTGAGCTGCTGGATAATATCCATGGACAAATCCGTCAAACGCGCCTCTGTATAGCGCATGGCTGCAGGGGGATCGCCGTCAACGCTGCCAAAGTTCCCCTGTCCCTCAACCAGCATATACCGCTGAGAAAAATCCTGTGCAAGGCGTGCCATAGCGTCATAGACTGCCATATCACCGTGGGGATGGTATTTACCCAACACCTCACCCACGATCCTTGCAGATTTCTTGTGGGGGGAATTGGGTCTCAAGCCCATATCATACATAGCATAAAGAATGCGGCGCTGTACAGGTTTTAATCCATCCCTTGCATCCGGTAATGCACGGGAAACAATTACACTCATCGCGTAATCGAGGTAGGATTGCTGCATTTCATCATTGATATTTATCGAACGTATTGTGCCTAAGTCCATAATAACTCCTCCTGTCTTATTAGCAATTTAAGGAGACAGGCGATTAGAACCAACCATAGAAGAACATATGTTTCATTATATCACAAAAAATCCCGAGGAATTACCTCGGGATTATTGTTAATGCTAAATTCAGACGGGATTAATCGTCCATGTCATCATCATCGTCATCTTCATCAAGGTCGATGTCCAGATCATCTTCATCTTCATCGAAGTCATCTTCCTCGTCTTCGTCCTCATCAAATTCTTCAATATCCAGCTCATCTTCCAGTTCTTCATCTTCTTCATAATCTTCATCATCAAGATAAATATCTTCATCTAACTCTTCTTCGAATAGATCAAGAACTCGACCTTCCAGTTTTTCATTGGTAGGAAGCTCAACAGGTGTTTCATCAGAGAACTGGCCCGGTTCAAATCCTGTGCCAGCAGGAATGAGCTTACCAATCATGATGTTTTCTTTCAATCCGTACAAAGGATCTGTGCGAGAAGCAACCGCTGCTGCAGATAGAACTTTGATCGTGTGTTGGAAGGATGAGGCAGACAAGAATGAGTCTGTTTCCAAAGCCGCCTTCGTAATCCCTAGCAGAATTTCAATGTAACGAGCAGGTTTCTTTCCCTGAGCCACAAGTTCCTCGTTCACACGACGAATTTCCAGTCGGTTCACTAAATCTTGCGGCAGATAGTGTGAGTCACCAGGGCGAATAATCTGTACTTTGCCTATCATCTTATGGATGATTACCTCAAAGTGCTTATCGTTAATATTCTGTCCCTGGGTGCGGTACACCTTCTGGATCTCTTCCATCAGATACTGCTGACAGGCCTGTCGCCCCTTGATTCTCAGTATTGTATGGGGATTCAAAGAGCCTTCCGTCAGGGCTTGTCCGGCTTCTACCTTATCCCCTTCCTGAACAATCAACCTGGATGTGGTAGGAATGTCGTATTCCTCAGATTCTTTGACCTCATAAGAAACGATCACCTGGTTATCTTCGATCCGAACCCGTCCTGCATGCTGGGCTTTGATCACCGCTTCGTCCAGGGTGGCTAAAACGGTCCCATTTTCTACTTCATCTTCCTCCTGAACCTCAATTGTCCAGTCTTCAGGAATATCATAAGCATCCGATACGATTTCACTCTGATCGACGCGAACAACCCGTTGGTCGGTATACTTCTCTGAAAGTATCACATGGGCTGTACCGGCGATTCTTGACATGATCGCCTCACCCTTCGGTGCTTTTCGAGCTTCAAACAGCTCTTCAACACGGGGCAAACCGGTCGTAATATCACCACCAGCAGCAACACCACCGGTGTGGAAGGTTCTAAGGGTCAACTGCGTACCGGGTTCACCGATCGATTGAGCAGCAACAATACCCACTGTTGAACCCAACTTGACCATATCACCCCGGCCTAAATCTAAACCATAACAATTGGCACAAATACCGTGGATCATTTCACATGTAAGCGGTGAACGGACTTTTACAGCATCCACACCAAGGGAGAGGATCTTTTTTACAAGATCGTGGGTCAACATTTCATTGGCGTCAAGGACGATCTCACCAGTTTCCGGATCGATGATACGCTCAGCAAGGATGCGCCCAAAAATTCTTTCGGAGAAAGTCTGGCCGGCGAAATCCTGTTCAGCGTGTATCCAAATACCATTTGTGGTACCGCAATCCTCTTCGTTGACAATAATATCCTGGGCAACGTCAACTAAACGACGGGTCAAATAACCCGCATCAGCTGTCCGTAAGGCTGTGTCAGCCAAACCCTTACGTGCACCATGGGTGGAGATAAAGTATTCCAGGGCGGTTAACCCTTCCCGGAAGTTTGAACGAATAGGCATGGGAATGATCCGACCTGCAGGATCAGCCATCAAGCCGCGCATACCAGCCAGCTGGGCAATGGAATTAAAACCACCCTTGCTGGCGCCGCAGTTTGCCATCGTTGCCAGGTCACCTGTAGGATCAAGTGCTTTTTTAACTGCGTCAGCAACTTCATCGGTGGTATCCTGCCAGATCTCAATAACTTTTTCGTCACGCTCTTGCTCAGTTAACAAACCCCTTCGGAAGTCACGGTTAATCACATCAACAGAGTCAAGGGCATCCTGGATTATTTCTTGCTTTTCAGGTGGTACCGTAATATCGGCAACNGCGATGGTCGAACCAGAGAAGGTTGCAAACTTAAAACCAATCTCCTTTATTCGATCGGCAATTTCACCAGTTTCTTCCTGTCCCGTTACCTCGTAAATCTCAGCGATCAGGTCTCTAATCCCACCCTTGTCCAGTTCAGCATTGTAAAATTGCATGCTCTCGGTAAGGGCGGTGTTGAATATGGCACGTCCAACAGTTGTATCAACCACTCTCTTCTCAGGCTGGGGTAGACGTTTGTTTTCTGGGTCATACCAGGTCTTCGTAAGAATTTTGATGTGGGCATGGATGTCGACCTGTCCCAATTGATATGCCATTTCGACCTCATCAAGGTCGGAAAAGGCGCGTCCATCTCCTTTATGATCCTGATCCAATTCCATTGTCAGGTAGTAAACACCCAAAACCATATCTTTCGATGGACTGATGATTGGTTCACCGCTGGCAGGTTTTAATAAGTTTTTAGATGCCAGCATCAACTCCCGTGCCTCTGTGACAGCTTTTTGAGAAAGGGGTACGTGCACAGCCATTTGGTCCCCGTCAAAGTCTGCGTTGAAGGCAGTTGTGACCAGGGGATGTAATTGAATAGCACTTCCCTCAATCAGGACTGGCTCAAAAGCCTGGATACCCAGACGGTGGAGCGTTGGGGCACGGTTCAAAAGCACCGGGCGTTCTTTGATGACATCTTCTAATGTCTCCCAAACTTCAGGCCGATTCCTCTCAATAAGCCGCCGTGCACCTTTGATGTTTGCTGCATACTCCTGTGACACCAGTCGTGAAATAACAAAGGGTCGATAGAGTTCCAATGCCATTGATTTTGGCAGACCGCATTGGTCCAATCGCAAATATGGACCAACAACAATCACAGAGCGGCCGGAGTAATCAACACGCTTACCCAAAAGGTTACGGCGGAAGCGTCCTTTTTTACCTTTGAGCATATCGCTCAATGAACGCAATTCACGACGTCCTCGCCTAGAAAGAGCTTTGCCTCGTTGAGAGTTGTCAATCAGGGAATCAACCGCTTCCTGAAGCATTCTTTTTTCGTTGCGAACAATCACATCGGGCGCACCCAACTCGAGCAGTCGCTTGAGGCGATTGTTTCGGTTGATAACCCGGCGATAAAGGTCGTTCAAGTCAGACGTCGCGAATCGACCACCGTCAAGCTGGACCATCGGTCGTAAATCAGGCGGAATGACCGGCAATTCAGTCAGGACAATCCATTCGGGTTTATTCCGTGATTTGCGGAAAGACTCAATGATGCCCAGGCGACGGGTCGCTTTTTTACGTTTTTGTTTACTGCGGGTTGTGCGAATTTCCTCCCACAACTCTTCAGACATTGCATCAAGGTCAATCCGCTTGAGAATATCATAAAAAGCCTCAGCACCCATATCAGCACGGAAAACCTGCCCCCAACGTGATTTCAGTTCACGGTAACGTGCTTCGCTAAGGAATGTAAATGGTTCAAGTTCATACAGCTCATCGCGTAAACGTGCTGATTCTGTTTGTGTTTCTTCTGCCTGGTCTTCAAGGGTATTCCGAAGCTCTTCCATCTTCAATTCTGCTTCAGCTTTGAATTCTTCCTTTTGCATCTTTAGATGCTCTATTTCGCGATCTCGTTGTTCCTTGAGATCCGATTCCAGGTCTTCAATCATTTCTTTAACAATGGTTTGGACTTCGCTCAAGTGAGAAGAGACAACTTCTTCACCGGCATCGACGATCGTCCTTTCCTTATCCAGAGCATCAAAAACTATGGGTTTACGGATCTTCTTACCCATCCGGGTTTGAATCTCGCTCTCCAACCGCTGTCCCTCTTTGATGACGGGATCAATCCGACTTGCGATTTGCTCATCATAGCTTTCTTTGATTGCCTCTCGCTCAGAATCGAGCTCTCTCAATTGCTTGTCGCGATTCTTTTTTACTTCTGCTATCTGGGCATTGATTTTTTCACCCAATTCACGTTCGGATAAACTGATCTCATCTTCCAATCTTTTCAGGGCTTTTTGCCGGGCATCCTCATCAACATAGGTCACAATATACTGTGCGAAGTACAAAACCCGGTCCAAATTACGCCGGGAGATATTCAGCATTAATCCTAAAAATGAAGGGATTCGACGTGTATACCAGATGTGTGCAACTGGGGCAGCCAAAGAAATATGCCCCATTCGTTCACGTCGTACAGAAGAACGGGTTACCTCAACACCGCATTTGTCACAAACAATACCTTTATAACGAGGATTTTTATATTTACCACAGTAACACTGGTAATCTCGGGTTGGGCCAAATATTGCCTCGCAGAATAAACCATCCTTTTCAGGACGTAATCTGCGGTAGTTAATCGTTTCTGGTTTGGTGACTTCACCATAGGACCAGCTGCGAATAACCTCAGGAGAGGCAAGACCAATCCGCAGTGCTTTTAATCCCTTTGTTTCCACTAGGAGCCTCCTGTAATATGGAAAAATTATGTTCTTTACATTAACGCGAGAAAAACCTTGAGAGAGCTAGAGCTTCTCAGGTGTTTTCGATCATTTTTAAAGCAGACTTCATATGCATGCAAACTGTAATTATAACAAATTTACATAGGATTTGTCAAATATTTGATGGATTCAATTTTTTAGATGTAGATATCGAATATCCACCACTCAGAGAGTTTTACCATATGTTTTCGGAATCTCCAAGTAGAAGGTGCTCCCCTGCGCCAGCTGACTCTCAAACCAAATTTTTCCACCATGACGCTCAGCAATGGATTTCACGATTGCCAACCCCAAGCCGCTGCCTTTCGATTCTTGTCCTAAGGATAAACTTCGGTGTTTAAATTTCTCGAATAGATGCCGCTGATCCAGAGGCGCGATACCAATGCCGTTATCTTTTACGACAAATACAACCTTGTCTTCCATGTCTCGCACAGCAAGGGTCACATTTCCACCCATCTTTGTAAACTTAATTGCATTTTCAATCAGGTTTTTCAGTGCCTGAGACAGGAATACTTCATCAGCATCCAAAGTGATATTTGATCCTGTTTTCAACAACTCAAGATGGATATTTCTTTGCTTGGCAAAGGGCTGCATACGTTCATAAATCTTCTTTGCCAATTCTGTCGCGGAAATTCTGTTGATTTCCAAAATCTCACCCGACTCTAGCCGGCCAACATCAAGGAGGTTTTGAACAAGTTTTTTCATATCCTCAACACCTTCAATGATATTGTTGATATATGTATCCTGTTGGTCGTTCAAATTCCCGGTTAATCGTAAAAGTTTTGCATACCCATGAATTAGGGTCAAAGGTGATTGAAGCTCATGACTGGCGGTTGTCACAAATTCAGACTTGACCATTTCTTTCTTCTTTGTCTGGGTGATATCTTGCAGTAAAACCGCCCTTACGATACCCTCAACATTATCATCAACCTTTGATACCGATACGCGACAAAGGGTGTCATCCTCCATTATAAAATCACGGGGTTCAAAATTTTGGTCCGCCTTCGAGATGAACTCAGCCAAGGAGGCGTTCGTTATCAACGAATGAATGGTGCTGTCATTAACCTCTGTCGGTGATAACCCCAACAAGGATTGTGCCGATTGATTGTAGTAGATCACCCGGTTGGTTTCATTTATCAATAAAATACCGTCGCGCAAAACATCAAGAAGCCTTTCCATATATTTCTTCAAACCAAGGGCGTTTCCCAATACTCTCGCGCGTGCCAGTACTGTCGAAGTTTTTTGTGCCAAATCCCGGATGTACTGTATATCCCCATCCAAAGTAGAGTTCTCGTTCTGATAAGCTGTCCAAAGGACACCAATTTCATTGCCCTCCCAATGCAAGGGAACTGCAATCAATGCAGATGGATAGGCTTGCGGATTTATAGAAGTTATCTTTTTTGTGATTTGATAATCATATAATATCAATTCACCCTGAGAGCGGACAAGGTTTTTAATTTCGCTGTCAAGATGGGCAAAAAGATCCGCTTCCTTACCAAGGCTGAATATTTTCTGCCCAATGGAAGGCTGATTCAATCCAAAGGTGTTATCGATGATTATTCTGATGGAATCAGCCCCACTATTAAGGGCAGCATTCATTATTGATTTCAGGGAATCCTCTAAATTATTTTTGCTTGAAATCTGATCACTCAGGGAAATCAAATCGTCTTGCTTTCGAAGACGGGCTGTGAGTGAACCTGCTAATTGGTTAAATCGATCAAATAATTGTGATACCTCACCTTTTGAACTCGCCTCAGAAAGACCAACATCAAAATTTCCTTTTGCAAGTTTTTCCATATCGGCATCAAGGGTTTGAATATCATCAAGTATTGATGAGAAACTGGACAGAACAAACAACAAAAAAACTGCAAAGATGCTCATTCCAAAAACGAAAATCGGCCATGATTGCTGCCAGGCATTCTGATAGACGGCTGCCCCCGATGCAGACGTGACCACTGCCCATTCAGTACCATCAACCGGATAAAAGTACTTCATCAGGAAACCACCATCCGTTAATGGGGTCTCATAATAAGTAGGGGTTGAATAGACCGTACCAGAGAATGAAACATCCGATTCAGTTCCTCCAATACTGAATAAGATTTCTCCCGATTTATTGATAATTTGGCCAAAACCTTGATACTTTTCCAAAGGCTTGAAAGCCGTCACTAAAATCCTGGAAAAATTGTTTTCAAAAAGGTTAATGGACCCTAAAAGCACATGGTCCTTTTGACCCGTTTCATTGGATATTGCCTGGAGAAAATGGATAAATGTTTGTGTTTCGTCTTCACTTTCGGATGCCATCATGATTTTAAAATCATTATTCACAAGTTCCAGGCTGGCGATGATGATTTCCTCAGGGATAACCAATGGGGCGCTTTCAGCGTCCCGTCCACCAGATGCAATAATTTCTCCTTGCGGTGAAATAACTGCAATCTGATCAAAAAAGGCATCTTCTTTAATATTCAGGGCGATCGTTCCATCATCCAGGGTTTCAGGTCCGGATGACAGCATTTCATCTTCCAGGTTTTCAAGCGCAGTTAAACCAGTGTCAACAAAAACACGCCATCCTTGAGAAGCGAGTTCAGATATATTGACAAGTCCATCGACTATCTCCCGACGGGCAGAATCTATATTTAATCGCCACAGGAAACCAAAAAGGAGTAAGAGAACAATGAGGATAAGGGGGATTATTTTGACGATGAAACGACTTTTCAAATGTTTTTCTGCTGGTGCTGGAGAAAGGGGAGTCGAACTGCCCCATCTTTCAGGGAATATTGCTGCGACGAGAATACAAACAACACCGCCAATTAACAGCATCCCACCATAGATGACAAGCTGTTCAGGCATCCGATTCACTGCAGTCACAACGCGTAAAGGAAAGGTACCGCTGACCGTGAAAATTTCAGCCATAAAAAGGAGCGGGGATGCAGCTATGATTGCTAATAACGATGAGAAGATTGGAATACGCAAAAATTTATAAAAGGTTGTACGGTATCGCTGGCGAACCCCCCATGTAAATACAACTGCCATACTGATAAAAACAAGGGGGGTGAAAATATGATGGGTCTCCAAATAAGAAAATAACAATCCAGACATACCCGCTAATAAACTTGCAGGTAGAACGCCAAGAATACCGCCGCCAACCATCCAGGGTACAGCGGCAAAAAACATCAGGTGCAGGGCTGGTTGCTGGTCGAAATGTGAATCGGGCTCAAGATTGACCGAAATCCCCAAAAAAGGGTGTCAGAACAAGAATTAGCAGGCTCAAGGCAGCCATCCAGATTAAATGAGAACGATTCATCATTCCATCCCCTTGCTTTGTTCGAATAATTAATATAACCATTAATCCAAACAAAACTAACCATACGATAAAGGCAGCAGGATCTTCTGGAATGTTGATTGTATAATCTGGCATGAGCGGTGCAATTATTTCTAACATTTTAACAATTTATAAAAAAGGTTAATTTATTATAGCATTATCCATTAGTTGAAAAAATGATTTATACAAAATCTGATCGATTTGATCGGAAATTAACCTATTCGTCCTGCGTTCCGGTCAAATTTCTTCCATGCAATTTTGTCAAGAAGCGGACGGTGATGTGTTGAAGGGAAATTTTTGATCTCATCAAACCAGACTCTTTATCATAAGGCACTCTTGTGAACACTGCCTCATTACCAATCACCAACCCATGTTCATTTGCACCCATTTCAGCCCCCCAAATCCAAAAGGGCTTGGACAGTAACACTGCGTTGATTTCCTTCACCTGTGGAAGGTTAATATAGGTACAGGATAGATTTTCGCCTTCTTCATGGTGGGCATGAGGGATCAATACCAGTTCGTGAGCTTCATTTGGTTCCCGGTCACTGTTTTTTCCAAAGATAACCGATCCATCGGATGTCGCATTTCNCAGGGCAACAAATGTGTCACACATCGTATACAAGCTTTTTGGCTTTTTTGAATACTTCTTGAATACTCAAGCAATCCGAGTTAATCACAACAGCATCCTCGGCAGGTTTCAATGGGGCAATTTCACGATTGGAATCAATATTGTCTCGGTTTTTCAAGGAATTCATGACAGCGTTGAAATCGGGTGTTTCTCCTCTTTCGCATAACTCCTGATACCGGCGATGTGCCCGAACACCAAGGGACGCATCAAGATAGATCTTTAGATCCGCATCAGGGATGACAACTGTGCCAATATCCCTGCCGACCATAACAACCTTGTTTTCTCTGGCAATCCGGCGTTGTTGTTCCGTCATTGCTTCCCTCACAGCTCGATAAGCTGAGACAGGGGACACATATGCATTGACTTCGTCTTTACGAATCTCCCAGGTGACATCCTCGCCATTTAGCAGAACATCCACATCACGTCCATCATCCATTTTTGGCGGTCGCACATCAATCTGAACTTCCTGTACCAGCTTTCCAACAGCAATTTCATCGCTGATGTCCATGCCTGATTTTATTGCAGCAAGGGTAACCGCCCGGTACATGACCCCCGTGTCAAGATAAAGATAACCGAGATTCTCAGCTAATAATGACCCAAGGGTTGATTTCCCGGACCCAGCCGGACCGTCAATCGCAATTGTTTTTGGTAATCCCATTGTCAAATAATTCCATTCCAATTCTATCTATTCATTGTGTTAATTGCTCATCCGGCATCAAATCGGTCCTCACCCATAGAATGATCTCTTCATAATCCATGGGCGCATCACGGATGATCAACCAGGATAAAACCTGCATTGCTGACAAATCCTGCCACCTGGCTTTTTCCGACCAAACCAGATCCTGACCGCGATAGGAGTTTGAAATTTCAGGTTGTGTCAAAATATTTGAAATCAAGATACCCGGTTGTGTAGTTGGCGGTAAATATGGGACAAAGGCAACATCATCATATTCTTGCAATGCCCAATGCATGCCCGGTAAATCCAGNTCCACCACAACAATCTCTAAAGGTTCAACCCTTCTTTTATTCCAATCTAAAACCCTCTCAATAGCAATCTTCAACCAGCGTGTGGAAAGTTTTTGCTGATCTGGATACCANACCTCAATCGAATCTTCAGTGCTCAAACCCGTCGTACGGGTTGTCACGGCAATCATCCCGAAAATAATCACAACCGATAAGCCGATTAGAAAACCTGATAGTGCAATTTCCTCAGACCATCCAAAAGTCACCAGCAGAACCAATGCAATCAACAAAACAAGGCCGCCAAAAAGGGCAATGATGGTTACCAATTGTATGTCCTGGGAGAAACCCGGGTTAAGAATTGATCGTAGAGTCATCAAAAGAAANATGAAAATAATCACAACGACAAGTCCAGTTACTGCCATAATCAACCTGTTATCCTCTGGCAGTCTCCACACTGAGAACACCAATCGAGCTGAAAGCGTCCACAAAGGCAGTGTCACCCAAATAAGATCAGCGGGNTCAGCACCCGGATACAGCATAAAATAAGCCAATCCCAATCCTGCGATGATGAAAAGGAATAAATCAAGTTTCTTTCGGTTGAGAATTGCCCTAATCCCTCCCCAGATGCCCAGGATGACAGCTGGGAGGCTGTATCCAATTAAGGCAAGGGGCCTCAAGTAAAATGGCTGAGTGTAAGACTCCCCAAAACCGTGGATGAAACTGACCAATCCTGAGAATAAACCGCTCAGGCTTTCTGGAGATAAAAAGAAACCTGTTCCAACAATCCCGATTGTCACAAGCCAGGCAGCAAAGAATTTGATCCGAAATATCCTATCAAAAAATAAGTTAAAAAGCGGACGTTCAATTTTAAAATCAAGAAATTTCCTGGCTGCTGCAAGACCAAGTAAAAACAATACTATCCCTGTCCAAAAACCTGATCCGCCCATCAAAGATAAGGCAAAGGTCAACCCGGAAAGTACTGGCTTTCGCCTGACCAGGAATCCAAAAGCCAAAAAGAGGCTGACAAAAGCAATTATTGGTGAGCCAATAATCCTCGATAGGCCAACCATTTCAGGGGTAATTGCGAGGACAAGGGCTAAGATGCTGGCAGGAAAGTATCCAATTTGCTCTCTAAAAAGAAATGGGATAAAAACAATCATGGCCCCAAAAATGGCAGGCCAAAAACGTGCTAAAAAATTTCCTGGAGCAAATAAGAAAAAATCTAACCCCGTCAGCCCCACATAAGCAGCATGCTCACCAAAAACCGCTTCTGTCCCTTGACCAACTGCCAGAGCTTGCAGAGCAATCCCTGCTTCCATGTTGCTCAAAGGTGTTATGCCCAATCTTATCAACCTCAAAGAAAGGGCGAGGGTTAATGCAATAATGAGGGCAAAAATATGAAAAATAGGTTTTTTCACAATATTCATAAATTCAATTATTTTCATCTATCCTCGGGAAATCCGTTTCTCAGATCAGCCAATAAATCCAATCCTGATGGTTGCTGGTGTTGGAAACTTCCCAATTTTAAAATTCTTTTATAAATATACTCGATATTAACCTTTTCAATGAGCTTTGCTGATTCTGTCACTAAGAGAAATAGAAGATTTATACAAGTGATGTAAATCCCCTGCAATCCATCCTGATTAACGCACCTTATAGATCGCCGTCTCACCATCCTGGAAAACCCGGTCCCACAACTGTCCCTCATAGGCGTCAAATTTCGTTAAACCAGGACCAGGATAAAAGATTTTCTCCAGCTGCCCCACAACAATATAAGAAACATCGTA
>P_1C_Sed_1_UnCtyDRAFT_1000013_pt1 | contig 24728 bp, 24 predicted proteins | sample Pon1CUnioCityCA_6_FD_11282 | JGI IMG/M metagenome (IMG submission 11282) | reverse complement strand
ATCAAGGTCATCCATTTCAGGCAGTACTTCAACAAGTGCAAAAGATGTATGCCGGCGATGCGCTGCATCAAAAGGTGATAACCGTACAAGCCTGTGAACACCCTTTTCTGGTCGTAGATAACCATAAGCCATTGGACCGGTTACACCGATAGTCACGCTTTTGACCCCCGCCTCCTCACCTGCGGTTCGATCAAGGATATCCGTTTCATAGCCGTGGGATTCTGCCCAGCGAAGGTACATTCTTTCAAGCATTTCCGCCCAATCCTGGGAATCCGTCCCACCTGCCCCTGCATGGATGGCAAGAAGGGCATTCCCCCTGTCATACTTTCCTGATAAAAGCGTTTTCAACTCAAGACGATCAACCGCTGACTCAACCTCATCAACCTCACCAACCAGTTCCTTTTCGATGGACTCATCAGCGATCTCAAGTAAGTCCCTGGTGTCCTCCGTTCTTTTTTTCAGCGACTCATAGGACTCGATTTCATCACGTAATTGCGACTGCCGGATCATTATCTTCTGGGCTCGCTCACGGTTATCCCACAAATCAGGTTTTTGTGCTTCTTTTTCTAAAAATGCTAATTCATCTTTCTTTTTAGCTAAGTCAAAGATGCTCCTGTAAATTTATGAGCTTTTCATATGATTCATGAAGACGATCAATTAAATTTGTAGCCATTTTTCCTCCAATTATCCTTCGAGCACGCCGCGTACAAAAGCAGTGCGATCGAAGTGTTGCAAATCCTCGATACCTTCTCCCAAACCCGCATACAATATCGGCAATCCCAGCTGCTCCTTTATTGCAAATGCCATTCCTCCCTTTGCTGAAGAATCCAATTTTGCAAGTATAACCCCATCAATTGGAATTGCTTCTTGAAATGCTTTTGCTTGTTGCAGCGCATTTTGACCCGTCGTTGCATCCAAAACCAGCCAGGTTGCGTGTGGCGCGCCTTCCTGTGCCTTCCCGCTGACACGATGCACTTTCTTAATTTCTTGCATCAAATTATATCGATTATGCAAACGCCCCGCTGTGTCAATTATTGCGACATCCTTATTCCGAGTAATGGCAGCTTTGATCCCATCATAAGCTGCTGCGCCCGGATCCCCACCCTCCTGACCTGCAACCATCGGAACATTAACTCTATCCGCCCATATTTTCAACTGGTCGATAGCTGCAGCGCGGTAAGTGTCAGCTGCCACTAAAAGNACGGATTTCCCCTCATCCTCGTAAAGATGAGCCAATTTTGCTGCAGATGTCGTTTTTCCAGAACCATTAACACCGACAAGGATAATTACCGTGGGCTTCTCTGAGAAAGACGGATGAACTGGATTTCCCAATCGGTTGACCAATTCATCTTCCAATGCTGTAATTAATTCTTCGGATTCGGTAATACCTTCTTCATAAACCTTTTCACGTAGTGATTCCAAAACTTCCATGGTGGTTTCCATCCCCATGTCTGCCTGGATTAACAAAGCCTCAAGGTCATCCCATGTCTCATCGTTCAATTCAGAGGTGCCAAGAAAATTAGCAATCCTGCCAAAAGCCACTTTTCTTGTTTTTTCCAATCCTTTTCGCCATTTATTGAAAATATTTTCAGTCATGTTTACTCAATTTCATTAGTATCGATAATCAACTTTTTGTTTCAGCCTCTGTAGCCAATTGTCCGCAACCCGCCTGTATCTCTATTCCGCGACGCAGTCGAATTGTACAGGAAATGTTATTGGCCTCCAAGGTCTCACAAAAAGAATTTGCCCTATCAGTGCTTGATCCTTCTTCTTTAAATCCCTTTGTTGGATTGAGTTGAATCAAATTGACATGACAAATCAATCCCCTGAGTTTGCTGGCCAGAGCTTCCGCATCTTCGGTCGAATCATTGATCCCCTGGATAAGCGCGTATTCAAATGTCACACGTCTGCTGGTTTTTTTAACATAATATCGACAGGCAGAAATTAAATCATCCACAGGATATTTTTTGTTAATTGGGATCAGCTTTGATCGCAATTCATCATCAACAGTGTGGAGACTTATCGCCAAATTATACTGGTAGCCTTCATCTGCAAATTGGATGATTTTTGGGATTAAACCAACGGTGCTGATGGTAAATCGGCGAGCACCCAATCCCAGAGCTTTGGGGTGATTCAGACGGTTCATTGCATTGATGACGTTATCATAGTTTTGGAATGGTTCACCCATACCCATCACGACCACATTTGTAACCTTTTCCCCTACCTCAGTAAGGTTTCGTGCATAATATAAAACCTGGGCGACAATCTCTCCCGATGTTAGATTTCGTCGGAACCCCATTTGGCCGGTTGCACAAAAGGAACACCCAATGCCGCATCCTGATTGAGAAGAAATGCACAAAGTACGCCGGTCTTCATAATACATCAATACAGCTTCAATAAAATTCCCATCCCCCAAGCGGAAGAGCGTTTTAATTGTAAGGCCATCCGAAGATTGAATAGCCCGTACCGGAGTCAAAGCCTGGAAGGAAAAAACCTGGTCCAGCTTAATCCTGAAATCCTTCGGAAGTGTTGAAATTTCTTCTGGAGAAATCCGAAATGTCTGATACAAAGCGGTCCAAATTTGTTCAGCTCTGTACCCTGGCTGTCCCAAATCCTTTATTTTCTCTTTAAGAGAATCTAAGCTTAAGTCATATATCAAAATTTTATTATTTTCCATCAAATATCAATTCTGTAAAATCTTCTGTGATTATCTCAGGCGGATGTCGATAATTCTTTGCTTCACTAATTGTCGAAGCGCCAGTCAAAACCAGGGCAGTATGAATGCCTGCCGCCTGGGCACCGGCAATATCCGTTTCCAATCGATCACCTATGGCTAATGTTTCATCAGGAGATAATTCCAGACGTCCTAATGCCATCTCGTAAAGCAGCGGCTCCGGTTTACCGATAATTTTCGCCTTTTTCCCTGAAGCAATTTCCAGCGCACCGATGATTGTTCCTGAGCCAGGAATAAATCCGATCGGGGTTGGTAAGGTAATGTCTGGATTTGTTCCAATAAAAGCGCAGCCTGATTGGATTAATAAGGATGCTCGCTGAAGCTTTTCATAGGTTAATTGATAATCAAGGGATACGACCACAACCTCAACGGCGTCCTCTTCACCATCACTTATTTGCAAATCATAGGATTGCAGCGTTTGGATCAAGCTCGGTTGACCCACTACATGGACAACAGTGCCAGGGCCAAAGGTTTTTCGCAGGTATTTACCTGCTGCTTGGGCTGAATTTATGATATGGTTTTCTTCCAGGCGAACATCAAATTGAGCTAATTTTTCAAGATACTCATCAACCGTTTTTGTTGCATTATTGGTTGCAAGGATAAATTTATAATTCAGCTCACGAATGCGATCGAATATCCTTTCAAGATTTCCCAAAGGCTTTGTATCATGCCATAGTACACCATCCATATCGATGATGAGCCCTTTAATATTTGGAAATTTATCATTAATCATGACTTCGTCCGGTTAAAAAATGCCGGAAAGCGCAGAGCATTCCGGCATGTTTTTTTGTGTTGGTTTTCAGTTATTTCTCAGGGACTTCTAATACTTTATCAACGAGACCGTATTTGACAGCTTCTTCAGCGCTCATGTAGAAGTCACGTTCTGTGTCTTTGATAATTGTTTCAACATCCTGGCCGGTTGCATCAGAGAGAATCTGGTTAATTCGCTCTTTCAACCGCAAAATTTCTTTTGCCTGGATTTCAATATCCGAGGCTTGCCCTTGCGCGCCGCCCAGGGGTTGATGCATGTGTATGGTTGCATGGGGCAACGCATATCGCTGTCCCTTGCTGCCGGCTGCTAACAATACAGTGCCAAAACTGGCAGCAACACCTACTGCAACGGTGCTGATTTTGTTGGGAATCATCCGCATCGTATCGTAAATCGCCATGCCTGAATACACCTGTCCGCCCGGTGAGTTTATATACATTTGAATGCCGCTCTCAGGATCTTCACGGCTCAAGTATAAAAGCTGCGCCACAACAAGGTTGGCAACCTGGTCATTAATCCCCGAACCTAAAAACACAATTCGGTTCTTTAACAATAATGAGTAAATATCATATGCTCTTTCTCCACGTCCAGAGGTTTCAACAACCATCGGGATTACAGAGGAAATATCTTTATTAAACATTTTCACCTTCTTTTTCTTAGTTTATCGAACTCATTAATTTTCTTTTACTTCTTCGGTTTCCTCAGAAAGTTCTTCTTTTTCTTCCAGAGATTTGGCGGCTTCAACAGAATCATCCACTTCAGATTCTCCATTCTTTTCAAGTGAACTTTCTTCAGTTTCGTCTACACTTTCTTCAGTTTCTTCAATCTCAACGGTTAATGTTTCCGGGTCCAAAATCTCTTCTTCTTCCTCATTTTCTTCAGGGATCGGCTGACCCGTAGCAATCAATTTCAACCGCTCTTGAATCTGGTTATTCATTGTGCGGTTGACACCTTCCATACTGATCGCTCTTGAAAATTCATCCTTCCCCATCTGTTTTTGCATTTCTTCAAGGTTTCCTGAATAGATGACCTCTGTCATTACTTCATTGATGTGATTCTTCAACATGTCCTGATCAAGTTTTAGCCCTTCGGCTTTGATCAAGGCATCGACGATTAACGTTCGCTCCAACCGCTGTTCAGCAACTGGTTTGATTTCCTCCTCGATAAAAGTTTCTTCATCTTTATCCCGCAGCTTCAAATATGTTTCAAAGTCCATGTTTTGTTGCTCTAACCTTGACTTTATATCATCAAGGACATGTTCTTGTTCATGTTCCAGCATTTGCGGTGGATAAGAAATTTTTGTGTTCCCAGTAATTTCTTCTAAGAGCTCGTTGAAATATTCCTCTTCATATGAATTTTCATGATCAGCTCTCATTCGTTCTTCTAACGATTCTCGAAAATCCTCCGGCGACTCATAATTACCTAATGTTTGAACAAAATCCTCATCGAATTCAGGCAGTTCTAACTCTTTGACCGATTGAACTTCAACTGTGAAAATAGCGGTTTTTCCTCGAAACTCTTCATCCTCAAAGTCGTCGGGGTATTGGTGTTGAATTTCTCTGGTATCACCTGCTTCAATACCAATAAGCTCTCTGGAAAAGCCTGGAAAAGGCCATTCTTCTTCAGATCCTTCATCCTCAGATGAGATAACAACTTGCTGAGGGGTCTTATCGGTGATTGTTGCATCCTCTCCCTCTTCCGGGTTGAGAAATTCACCACTTAAACTGAAATAAACAAGGTTTTCTTCCTCTGCAGGATGTTCTGCAGGGACGATCGTTGCTGCATTACGGCGCATTTTATCAATAAAATCATCGACTTTGCTGATGTCAAATTCCACTAATTCATAATCTTTACGAATTTCTCGATACTCTCCCAGGTCGATCTCGGGTTCCAAAGGAATCATGAAAACCAATTTTGGGGGTTCATAACTCTCTATTGTTTCAAGATTTCCAGGACCAGAGGGTTCGATCTCAGCTTCTTCTAAAATCTTGGCATAATCATTATCCAACAAGATATCGATTGCCTCCTGGATAATCGCTGCCTCCCCATAATGATTGATAATCACATTATAGGGTGCCTTTCCTGGCCGAAATCCAGGAATTTTTGCATTTTTTGAGATATTTTTTGCTGCCCGTCGTTTAAATCCCTCAAATTCTTCCTGTGAGTAAGCTACGGTCAGCTTTGCTTGTCGATCCTCTTGGATAATTTTTTCAATATTCAATGGTCTGTCCTTTAAAATAAAAATTTTTTAACTATGGGGAAGGAGAGGGTCGAACTCTCACGCGTTGCCGCACGTGATCCTAAGTCACGCCTGTCTGCCAATTCCAGCACTTCCCCTTATGAGATGTAAAAATGCACTGAAATTATACGCGAGTGAAATTTTATCGTCAATAAGATGATCGTATTAAATTGTAAGAATCCTATTAATGAGCGAGTATAATAACCACCGAAGTGACCGTAGTCTATGAGGAGAAATTGTGACCCGAATTATTGCGACATCAACCCCAGGAAAAGACCGCACAAAGCTAAGCAAAGCGATTGTGATCACAATTCGTGAGTTCATGCGTCAAAAAGAACCCGGAAAAAGCACCCGGGACATGGTGGCATTTATCATCCTGGCTTTAAAAGAAATTGCTGAAGGGATAGATAAATCAGTTGCAGCCTGGGAAAAGCGGGGATATTGGGTCAAGGCTGATAAATACCGGATGGATTGGCAGTGGACCGGGTTAGTTGCTAAAAAGTTAGAAAATGCATTCAATCAAAACGACTGGGGAACCATTGCCAGCATCCTGCTAGAAATTATGGGAAAGTTTGAGGGTATTAAAGTCAGCGATCGTCATCGTATGGGAAAACCCTGGATTGGCGCGCTAAAAATTTACAATCAATCAAGTTAAGTTTTAGAAATAATTAGAATAATCTACAAAACAATTAAACTTTACCAATAATGATTGATGATACTATTGGAAATGGATAAATGACAATGGTAGGTTCGTAAAAGGTTTAGTATAAATAACCATGGCACAGCACCGGGAAACCTAACTCACCAATAAAAAGGATATTTTCTCAAACATGCCGAACAACCGAATTAATTCGCATCCAATCCTTCAAATTCCTGAAAGCAGAACCGTTCATTTTTTTTGGCAAAATGAACCTCTTGAAGCAAAGGAGGATGAAACCATTGCATCTGCTCTGATAGCGAATGGCGTTGATATTTTTGGCCACCATCCGAAAGATAACTCACCCTTGGGGATATTTTGTGCCAATGGCCAATGCTCTCAATGCCTGGTTTTAGTCAATGGGAAGCCCGTCAAATCATGTATGACCAGGGTCAGGGAAGGAATTTCAGTCATGCCTGCAGATGGTCTGCCAGATATTTCAAACCTTCCCACATCGAAACCACTATCCTCATCGAATTCAGATGGTCTGTCAGAAATCATCAATGTACCTGTCCTGATTATTGGCGGCGGTCCCGCTGGACTTTCCGCAGCAATTGAATTGGGCAAGCTCGGAATTGAGGTTTTGCTTGTTGATGATAAAGCAGAGCTGGGTGGGAAATTGGTTCTTCAGACACATCGATTCTTTGGCTCAACAAAGGCTGTTTACGCAGGAACCAGGGGGGTTGATATTGCAAAGAAATTGGCGAAAGAACTGAAATCATTCGATTCCGTCAATGTTTGGCTTGAAACCACAGCCGTTGCAATCTTTGAGGAAAAAACAGTCGGCGTATGGCGGGGGGACAAAGACCAGTATGTCCTGATAAAACCTGAGATATTAATGGTAGCAACAGGTGCTAGAGAACGGAGTTTGCCATTTAAGGGAAACACGTTACCAGGAATTTTCGGAGCTGGCGCATTTCAAACCCTTGTCAATCGGGATTTAATAAAACCAACGGATAATTTGTTTATCATCGGCGGCGGCAATGTCGGTCTTATTGCCGGTTATCATGCCCTCCAGGCTGGGATTAATGTTGTTGGTTTAGTAGAAGCGATGCCCACCTGCGGCGGTTACAAGGTTCATGAAGATAAACTGGCCCGATTTGGTGTGCCTATTTACACTTCCCACACAATCATCGAAGCCAAAGGCAAGGATCACGTTAAAAGTGTTCTTATCTCTGAGCTGGACAAAGATTTTCAACCCATCGAGGGAACCCAAAGAGAAATTCCCTGTGATTGTGTTTTAATCGCCGTTGGCCTTAACCCCGTTGACGAATTTATCCAAAAGGCAAAAGAGGTCCAACTGCCCGTTTTTTCTGCTGGCGATGCTGAAGAAATAGCTGAGGCTTCAGCTGCAATGTTTGCTGGAAAAATCAGGGGGCTGGAAATAGCCCAAACCCTNGGCTATGAAACCCCGGAAATCCCTGAGCAGTGGCGAGATTTTGAAGCAATATTAAAATCANGTCCGGGTGAAATAGAAACAATTGACGAAGACATTCATCCAGCAGAAGTCTTTCCTGTAATGCACTGCCGTCAGGAAATCCCCTGCGACCCCTGTGCCTCAGTTTGCCCCAGAAACCTAATACAGATAGATCCAAATGACATTCGTGGCCTTCCTGAATTCTGCAGCCTAGACGCGAAAAATTGTATCGCCTGTGAGCGTTGTGTGGCCGTATGCCCGGGATTGGCAATCACGCTGGTGGATTTCCGTAAAGAGCAAGAGTATCCGACGGTTTCTATTCCTTTGGAATTTTCCCAAAATTACATAAATGTTGGAGACCAGGTTCTAGTGACAGATATTGACGGCAATATTCTTGAGAAGGTCCCCGTCACACACATAAGGACCATGCGCCAATTCTCTCATACCCTCATTGTTAGAGTGAGAGCCCCTGAAAATATTGCTGCGAAGATTTCTGGAATTCGGTTAACAGCCGGTTGGAACCAATCAGAAGAAATGGCAGATCAATACATTACTGAGACAGAACAGGAAAACATTGTCTGTCGCTGTGAACATATTTCCGCTGAAGAAATACGAGCCTTGATCCGCAGCGGTATCAGAGACATCAATCAAATAAAAGCTGTCACTAAAGCAACAATGGGCGCATGCGGCGGAAAAACCTGCCTTTCCCTTATTAAGAAAATTTTTAGAGAAGAAGGGGTTCCAATTAAGGAAGTTACAGAACCGACTCAACGTCCAGTTTTCGTAGAAATGCCCATTGAGACTTTAGCGAATAATTTTCAGGAGGGGGCATAGGATGGGTGATCACAGAAATTATGATGTCATTATCATCGGTGCCGGTTCGATAGGTGTACCAACAGCTTATTTCATGGCTAAAGAAGGCTTGGATATTCTGGTCATAGATATGTACCCCAGCGTGGGACAGGCATCGAATAAGCATGCAATTGGTGGGATCCGAGCCACCCATTCAGATCCAGCAAAAATCCGATTGGGAAGACAAAGCATAGAAGTATTTTCAAATTGGCAAAAAATCCATGGCGACGACATTGAATGGCAGCAAGGCGGCTATTCATATGTTGCCTACGAAGAACAGCACGCCAATATGCTGAAAGACTTAATATCACGTCAGCAGGAGCACTATTTAGAAATTACCTGGCTGGATAAACAAGATTTGCTAGAAGTCATCCCAAACCTCAATCCTGAGAACTTATTGGGCGGTACCTACTCACCCAGTGACGGCAGTGCCTCGCCTCTGATATCAGCATACGCATTCCACAAACGTGCTGTTGAATCTGGCGCCGTGTTCAATTTCAATGAACGTGTGTTGGACTTCTTAACGGATGGAGGTCGTGTTGTGGGTGTGAAGACCGATCAAGGCACCTATTTTGCCGGTACTGTAATCAACGCTGCTGGGGGTTGGGCAAACCCCTTATCTTCAAAATTGGGTTTGAATGTGCCCGTCGAACCAGATTCACATGAAGCAGCGATCACTGAACCCGTGGCAAGGTTATTCCACCCAATGATTGTAGATATGCGTTCCTACCCGGGATCAGCAAATTTTTATTTCTACCAGCACCCAACAGGGAAGATCATCTTTTGTATGACACCAGACCCGCTGATTTTAGGAACCCACACCATCGCGTCCAATGACTTCTTACCAAAAGCAAGTCGCAGGTTAATTGAGCTTATGCCGGTACTAAAATACATTCGTGTCCGTCGCGTTTGGAGAGGAACTTATCCAATGACTCCCGATGGATCACCCATTATCGGTGCCGTGGATGGGTTGGAAGGCTATCTTCTAGCTGTTGGTATGTGCGGACAGGGCTTTATGTTTGGTCCAGGTGTTGGACAATTGCTCACCCATATGGTATTAAATGAACTGGATCAAGCCGATAAAATGGTATTGAAAAACCTGTCCTTTTACCGAAATTTCAACATAGTAGAAAGATTGAAATAGTGATAAATGCACTTGTGCTGGATTTTGGCGGGGTAATCGTTCGAACGGAAGACCATAAAAGTCGAAGGGAACTTGAAAAAAAATTTGAGCTTCCTGAAGGTGGTGCTCATGAACTCGTTTTCTATTCATCGATAGCTGATGATGCCACCGTTGGAATGGCAGACCCAGATGAAATCTGGGAACATGTTGCCAGCGAATTATCCCTCACTGCTGATCAGCTGGATCAATTCAAACAATCCTTTTGGGCTGGTGATAATATGGATGAGGAATTGATCCAATTCTTAAAATCCTGCCGTCCAGAATATAAAACAGCAATCTTAAGCAACGCATGGAAAAATTTACGGGAGGTATTGGCAGATTCCTTTAATATCGTTGAGGGTCAAACCGTAGACCGAATATTAATTTCTGCTGAATTGGGCGTTGCCAAACCTGACCCACAGATCTATAAAATATTGGCAGATTCTTTGGATTGCGAATATCAAGAGATCTTATTTGTTGATGATTTTATTGAAAACATACAAACCGCAAAATCTTTAGGGATAAAAACCATTCACTATCAACCCGGTTTGGACTTGATTAATGAGATAAAATCAAAGTTGGAAAGATTATAAATATTTTTACGCGATGAAAGAAGACACGCGATGCAACTTGAACAATTTCTGGAAAAATTACCAGAAAATTACTCCGTGTTTGACATTGAGCAAATAAAAAAAGCCTATTATATTGCTGAAGAGGCACACAAAGGACAAACCCTCCCCAGTGGACTGCCCTATATTTCCCATTGTGTTTCTGTTGCCGCTATATTAGCTGAAATGTCTGTACAACCCGAACTGGTTATCACAGGGTTGTTGCATGATGCCGTTGAAGACACTGAGATTACCCTGGAGGATGTGAGCAAAGAATTCAACCAGGAGATTACATCCTTGATAGATGGTGTCACAAAGCTGACCCACCTGCCAAATCTTCTTCGAGGGGATCAATACAGGAAATCACAGGAAGTTCCTAAGGAACACTTACAGCATAGAAAAGCTCGGGAAGAGGAAATTGCAGAAACATTGAGAAAAACCTTCCTTGCCATGAGTGATGATTTCAGGGTCGTCTTGGTCAAACTGGCAGATCGGCTCCACAATATGCGGACCCTTTCCCATCTTGATGAGGATATGCAAAAACGCATCGCCCAGGAAACGCTAGATATTTTTGCTCCCTTAGCAAATCGTTTGGGAATCTGGCAAATTAAATGGGAATTGGAAGATCTCGCCTTCAGGTATGTGGCCCCGAAAGAGTATAAGAGCATCGCTGAAAAATTAGCAAATCGGCGTGCCGATAGAGAAAAACAAATTCAAGAAATTATCGAAAGATTGCACAAAGAGCTTAAGGCTGAAGGAGTCAGCGCAAAAATCTCCGGAAGACCCAAGCACATTTATTCAATCTATAAGAAAATGGTCCGCAAGGAGAAACCATTTGAGATGTTAATGGATTTGCGTGGGGTTCGGTTGATTGTGGAGGATGTTGCCGCTTGTTATAAGGCATTAGGTATCGTTCACATGAAATGGCGTCCCATTCCTGGTGAATTTGACGATTACATTGCTGCCCGAAAAGAAAATAATTACCAATCCTTACATACCGCTGTTATCTTTGATGATGGCAAGCCCTTAGAGGTACAAATCCGAACGCAGGAAATGCACGAACAGGCTGAAAAAGGGATTGCTGCTCATTGGCTTTATAAAGAAGGTGAACCACATCTTAATCAATCCTATCAACAAAAAATTAGCTGGGTGAGAAGCATTCTGGATTGGCAGCAGGAGAATGATGATGCTGGCGAACTGGTTGACAACTGGAAATCGGATGTTTTTAAAGATCGGGTTTATGTACTGACCCCCCAGGGTGACATTATTGATCTGCCTGCAGGTTCCACCCCAATTGACTTTGCATATCATGTTCATACAGAGATCGGCCACCGCTGCCGTGGGGCAAAAATTAACGGCAAGCTGGTTTCTCTTGACTATGTATTGGAAACTGGTAATCAAGTTGAAATTCTGACCGCAAAGCGGGGCGGGCCCTCACGAGACTGGTTGAATCCCAATTTAGGCTTGGTGCGAACAAGCCGTGCCCGTTCAAAGATTAAGCAGTGGTTTAAAAGGCAAGATCGAGAGTCCAATCTGACCCAAGGGAAGGTCATCCTTGAAAAAGAATTCAAACGGCTTGGCCTTAAATCCGTGGACCTTGAGGAAATACTTCCGGAACTTAATGTAAGAACCGTCGATGACTTGTATGTCGCCATCGGCTGCGGTGATATTGGTTCTGGACGGGTGATCAACAAACTCGAAGAAATTGAAAAAGAAGAACTTGAACCTGAGATCGAACTGGATTTAGTTGAAGCACCCCCATCGATTGTCCCATCTGATGCGATTAAAGTAATGGGGTTAAAAGGAATTGCAACCACCATGGCAAAATGTTGTAATCCAATGCCTGGCGATGAAATAATTGGGTATATTACTCGGGGAAGAGGTGCAACAATTCATCGCAAAGATTGCCCGAACATCCTGCGGGTTACAGAAAAAGAACGTTTGGTGGAAGTCTCATGGGGTCAACCAGGTAAAACTTTTACGGTCCCCATTCAAATAAAAGCTTATGACCGGCAGGGGTTAATGGGAGATATTTCTAATGTAATTGCCGATGAATCTGTAAACCTGATAGACATGAGTATGAAGATGAATCAACATTTAGCCACAATCAAAATAGTCCTTGGTGTTCAAGGTATCTCACAGTTGAGTCGGATACTCACAAAGCTCGAAAGCCTTCCAAATGTCTTTGAAGCCAAACGGCAGCGACCAGGTTAGAAATATCTGTTATAATCTTGCCGGAACCTGTATTTTGCCCTTTACTAATTATTTTTTATAGTGTAAAATCTCGACCGAATAACCAATAGGAAATTTATACTAGGAGTAAATATGCCTCGGATTCATTGCCATTATTTGGATTGTGTTTTTCTTGATGGAAAGTACTGCAGTGCCGCTGCCATTGAACTAGATCCTGATCTCGGATGTAAGACTTACCAACCCGATGAAGAAATCGATATTGAGGATTGGGATGAAGCAGAAGATATTGATGATTGGGATGAAATTGAAGAAGATGAAGATGATCTCTGGTTAGATGATGACGAAGATCTCATGGATCTGGAATTAGACGATGAGGATGATTTTTAGTCCTTGTCGTGCTTCGCAGTTAACAAAAAANTAACGCTATAAAATGAGAGTTTTTTTGACAGCTTAAGGNTTCATAGAGCCTTTTGTTGTTTTAAGGATCAAAACGCACCGACTGACCATATTGAGTATAATTGTCTTAAATAATTTGAAAATNGATTTAACAAATAATATTTCTCAAAATTCTTAAGAAAGAGAAAAACCATGGCTAATAAAGAATACTTACCCTTCAAAACAATCAATGTTTTTATCGAACGTAATAACTTAAGGGAAATTCTTGAATTTGTTATCAAGAATGTTGATAAATTACCTAAAGAAGATCAAATCTCATTTGGAAATTCTTTCAGAGAATATGTCAGTATTTTAGGTTTCCGTAATCCACTTCGCGCCCCACTGCCTTTGCAGGTTAATGCATATGTTAGAGCATTTGAAGACATGGATGAAGTCATCCCTTTCACATTGACTTCATGGACGAAATTACGATCTGACTTTGCAGAAAAAGTAAAAGATTGGTTGAAATCTGAAGGTTGGGAAGATCTACAACTCGAAAGAGAATATGATGAAACATCAGGATTCATCCGAGAATGGCCTGAATCCCTTACATTTGAAAAATTAAATGATGATTTTGCGAAAGCTAATCCAAATCTTGATTATGATCAGGATGAATTATTAGTGATGATCTTGTGGATTTCCGGTAAGTTACCGGATGAAGATTATCGTTTATAATTTTTGATGAGCAGTCAAGTAAATCATTTCCAGGAGTGATAATGAATACTGTTACAGAGCAGAATAATGTCGGAAACACAACCATATCCCCCGAAGTACTGCACAAGATTGCCCGTCTAACAACATTGGGCATTGATGGCGTAAGCCGCATGGCAAGTTTTAAAGGCAGTTTTGAAAAAATTCTTGGCAAAGAAGAATATGAGGGCGTCAAGGTACAAATAAAAGATAGGATGGTTTTCGTAGATATTTTTGTTGTTCTGATCAGCGGTATGAATGTTCGTGATATTTCAAGGGAGATCCAATCCAGAGTATCACGGACGATATCCGAGATTGTTGGCATGGATGTTGGTGGTGTCAATATCCATATCATGGATATCGATTTTAATGCATAACCTCACTCACCCAAAGCTTTGAAATGAAATCACGCACAAAAGCCCGGAGCATCTCACTACAAATTCTGTATGAAGTGGATTTAAGCGGACACAAACCTGGAAAGGTGCTTCAGAATCACCTTGAACGTTTAAAAATGGACGATGCTCACATCAAATTCATCAGCGAAATTGTTATGGGGGTTACAAATTTCAAAGAACAATTAGATGAGTATATTGCAGATTTTGCCCCCGAATGGCCTCTCGACCAGGTAGCCTATATTGACCGTAATCTTCTTAGGATCGCCTTGTGGGAAATTTCGGTTTATCAAAAGACACCTGTCAAAGTCGTCATCAACGAAGCTGTGGAGTTAGCAAAATTATATGGGGCAGAAGGATCACCAAGATTTATCAACGGCGTATTGGGCGGTGTAATCAATCATCTTGAAGAAATTAAACTCAGCATGGAGATCCTGCAGGATGACCAAGAACAATTATGAGCACCAATCAAAAAGATCAAAACACAAAGAAATCATCATCCTTCTGATCATCCTGCCCACTTTGTTGTTGAGTTGTAATTTTCCTTCGACAAACAACACAGTTTATCCTGATGGGTCGCAAAGTTTGACCAAATATTCAACACCCTTTGTGAATGTCCAATTTAATTTACTGCTGCCGGAGCCGATTTCATCTGATGAAGCGATTAACATTGTCATTCTGGATGAGGTAACGGGCTTACCCTACCACCGCCAGCAGTACGAGATGGAACCCAAGGAAGAAAATATCTACACTACCACCCTCTCCATACCGTTATTTTCAATTATTAAATACCGATACGAGAAAATGGGTGAGGAAATTGTCCCTGAGAAAACAAGCAATGGACAAAATGTCCGTTATCGTTTGTATCATGCGGTGGACCAGGGAGCTGTAGATGATTTTTTATATTCATGGACAGGTTTTGGCAACACCACTGCAGCAGGTCAGTTTGAGGCTGTTGTGATTGATCAAGATACCGGAAAACCCATCCCCGACATTTTGGTCAGTATTGGAGGCCAATTAAATTTCACCGATTCAAATGGATTGATTAACTTCACTAATTTACATCCTGGGACACACAATGTTGTCTTCTATGCAATAAGTGGAGAATATCAGACTTTTCATCAAGGTGCCGTATAAAAGAAGGCAAGAAAACCCTGGCTGAAGTCCAATTATCCGTAAATAAACCAGTAGAAGTGACCTTCATCGTTACCCACCAAATGACGCTGCCGGAGCACCGGTCTACTTAGCCGGTAATTTTTCTCAATTTGGAAACACCTTCTCGGATCTCCAGGGATCAATGAATATTGACTCCAACCGGATGTCACTATTAGAACCGCAAAACGATGGAAAACTTGCAATAAAATCTACCCTTTTTTCTGGCACTGACTTCAGATTCAAATTCACCCTTGGTGATGGATATTGGAATTCAGAATTAAATGCAGACAGCGAATTAATTACCAGGCAGTTGATAGTGCCGGATCATGATATCACCTTAGAGTTTGATATAACCGCCTGGCATGCGCCGATTTTCGAACCCATCACTTTCAAAACTTTTATTCACCCTGATATTGGTTACCCAGGTGAAAGGTATATTCAATTTAAAAAGGATCATTGGACAGAGCCAATCCCCCTTTGGCCCTTAGGGAATGGAAACTATCTTTATATTCTTTATTCCCCATTTGAGATCACAACCCCCATCAGCTATAGAATATGTTTGACAAAATCTTGTAATCCACAAAACGGAGGCACCTTTATTAGTTCAGAGGCTCAGGTGGAGCCTGCGGATCAACCCATCACCCTCACCATAAATCACGATCAATGGTCATCCTCAAACCCGCAAAATTCTTCAGATAATATAAATGAGGCAGTATTTCCCTACAAATCAAACGACTTCCATACCAGCATCGAGCTTAGTCCGGAGATGAACCCAAAATGGTTCTCACGGTTGCCTTCTGTGTTGAGAGAAATTAAAAATATCGATCCAGAAGTGGTGCTGATTTCACCCAGTTGGGTTCAAAACAAATTTGATGGACTTTTAGAGCCTGAAATTGGGTTTACTCCCTTCTCATCAGATTTATTGAACTTAATTTCTGAAGCCCATAGTAATGACCTCGAAATTGGTCTTTTTCCGCAAATTGACCCTTTACCCGTTTCGGAAAATGCATTTCATTGGGATGAACAAAACGCCTCCTGGCAAGAGGCTGGTTCAAATCTTACCGACAATTCATTTTAAACTATGCGAAACTTGCCAACCTTTCAGATGCAAAGTACCTTATCTTGGGTGGTAAACCTCTCCTGCCAACCCTCCCTGGTGAAAACCCGATTTATTTACAGGAGAAAATGGATGAGGAGTGGCGGTCCCTGATATCCGATGTGCGAAAGGAGTTTACCGGCAGCCTGGTTTGGGCGGCGAATGCCGGTCTGCAGGTTGACCCCCTTCCAGGATTTGTTTTCTTATTTGACGAAATTTATATCACCGTCGACAGCCCCCTTGTGTCATATCCAAATCCATCATTTGAGGAAATTGCTTATGGCTTCACCGAGACTGTGGATAACCTCATCTATGAAGTATATCGCTCAACCTTCAAACCCATAATGATAGGCTTTGCCTACCCCTCATCAGAAGGTTCAGCGCTTGGCTGTCAACTCATCGATGACAATTGCGACAATGATGGGATTTTTTCCACACAAGAATTATCAGCTTTTCCCATTGATGTTGATCAACAAACCGAAGTTTATAACGCGATTTTCCCAGTTGCCGCAAGTAGAGAATGGATCACAGGCATATCAATTCGGGATTTATCCCCTTGAGCGATCCTCATGATCCATCCTCATCCATCGCAGGTAAACCAGCAAAGGATGTTGTAGAATACTGGTATAAAGGTCTTACAAATAATCAATAAATAATAAGCTATACGAAACAAATATAAAAATCAGGAGGTTAAGGGCTCACAAATGATAAATACACTCACCTATTGGTTAGAATCCCTCGGTATTGTTCACCAAGGAAAAATACTTCACAATCCTTCAAGGGCTGAGCTTGTCACCCAGGCTGTTGTCAACCAGGAGGGCGTGCTCACCCATGATGGTGCCCTCAGGGTCCTGACAGTGCCCTACACAGGACGATCACCCAATGATAAATACATCGTCAATGACCAGACCAGGACTGACCTGTGGTGGGGAGATGTTAATCAACAGATTTCGCCTGCCCTATTTAACCAACTTCATAGGCGGATTTCAGCATATCTTAATAACAGGCCTTTGTATGTCGTTGATTGCTATATCGGGGCGGACCCCAAGTACCGTCTTTCAATCCGGGTTGTCTCTGAGCTTGCCTGGGTTGCATTAGCATCTCAAAATATGTTTATCTATGATGGCAAAAAGCTCAACGCTGAACCGGATATGACAATCATTGCTGCGCCTGATTTTCACACACAACCAGATATTGACCAGGTGCGCTCAAAAGCAGCAATATGCATTGATCTCAATCGAAAAATTGTGCTGATAGCGGGCTCAAAATATGCGGGGGAAGTCAAAAAATCTGCCTTTACAGTGATGAATGCACTCCTACCTGATTCAGGTGTGCTTCCGATGCACTGCTCAGCAAACGTTGGTGAAGATGGTGATGTTGCCTTATACTTTGGATTATCAGGCACAGGAAAGACTACCTTATCCTCCACGCCAGATCGAAAACTTGTCGGTGATGATGAACACGGCTGGGGCGATAATGGTGTTTTCAACTTTGAGGGGGGATGCTATGCCAAAACAATCCGCCTGAAACCTGATTTGGAGCCTGTGATATGGAAAGCGGCCAACCAATTTGGGAGTGTTCTGGAAAATGTTATACTCTCCGAAAATGAGCAGATTCCAAATTTTGATGATTCAACCTACACAGAAAATACCCGGGCAGCCTACCCCCTTTCCAGGGTTGACAACATCATACCCGAAGGTGTGGCAGGACATCCGTCAAACATTTTTCTGCTTACAGCGGATGCCTTTGGTGTGATGCCGCCCATAGCAAAACTCGACCATGATCAAGCCATTTACTATTTCCTCTCAGGTTATACATCCAAGGTCGCTGGAACAGAACGCGGTTTAGGACAAATGCCCACAGCAACCTTTTCAACCTGCTTTGGTGAACCCTTCCTCCCCCTTAAGCCATATGTTTACGCAGATTTGCTCAAGAAAATGCTGAAAGAACATAAAACCAACATCTGGCTGATCAACACCGGCTGGACAGGTGGTGGTTTCAATAATGGCTACCGAATGCCCTTGCCGCTCACCCGCAGAATGGTGAATTGGATCCTTAAGGGAGATCATCTCGAAAGTACATATCACAAAGACCCAGTCTTTGGTGTCCAGGTGCCCGACAAAATTGAAGGAATTCCTGAAGAAATTTTAATCCCGGAGAAGACTTGGCAAGATCCCGAAGCATTTAGGGAAACTGCGAAAAAATTAAAAAAGGATTTTGAGGAGAATTGGAAAAAATTTGAGATCGAAACCTAAAAAGGATTCTTCTGGTTTTGATTGGCTCAAAAAAGTATTTGATCAAATTTGTTGATAAAACCCTGATCAACTTTTGGTAAGATTAACCCTTGTGTTACACTAGAGAAACACATCATAGGCAGCCTAAATTTAGTTTTCAATCCTTTACTTGGAATTACAAATGAAAAAATTACCCTCACTAGTCATTCAGGAGATCTAATGGAAGAATTTTACATTCAAGGCGGAGTCCCCCTGCGCGGGGAATTAATTCCATCAGGCAACAAGAATGCAGCTTTGCCGCTGCTGGCATCTTGTTTACTGACCTCTGAACCTGTCATACTTCATAATGTCCCAAATATTTTGGACGTCCAAACNATGATCAGGCTCTTAAGAAGCCTCAATGTTAAAATCACTGAAATTGGAGATAATTCCCTTCAATTAGATGCCAGCGACATCCATCCTGCAGAGCTTGATCCAAATCTTTGCAGAAAGATTCGCGCTTCGATCCTCCTTGCAGGACCATTATTAAGCAGAGTCGGCGAACTTCATCTTCCCCCACCAGGAGGCGATGTTATTGGTCGTCGAAGGGTTGACACCCATATTTTAGCTTTTTCAAATTTGGGTGTTGAAACCGAATATGTGGAAAACCAATTTCACTTTAATGCCAATGGTATGACTGGTGCAGAAATTCTTATGGACGAAGCCTCCGTCACCGCAACAGAAAATGCCATTATGGCTTGTGTCCTTACAAAAGGTGAGAGCGTCATCAAGAACGCTGCCAGTGAACCCCACATCCAGGACTTATGCCACTTTCTAAACAGCCTGGGTGCCAAAATTGAAAACATTGGATCAAACACGCTCCACATAACTGGTGTTAATGATCTTCATGGCGGTGAATATACCATTGGCCCTGATTACCTTGAAGTGGTCAGTTATGTAGGGGCTGCCGTAATCACCCATGGATCCATCCGGATAAAAAATGCCGGGGTAGAACATCTTGACATGATAAAACTTGTCATGAACCGCCTTGGTGTCAGATGGGAGGTCGCAGGAAGTGATCTGATCGTTCCAGAAAACCAATTGTTAGAAATCGAGCCGGATTTGGGAAATGCTATTCCAGAAATTTCCGTGATGCCCTGGCCGGCATTTCCTACTGACCTGATGAGTATTGCCATCGTTATTGCAACACAATCAAAGGGTAGTATTCTATTCCATGATTGGATGTATCCATCTCGCATGTACTTCACTGACAAGCTGGTTGGGATGGGCGCCCAAATCGTTCTTTGTGATCCCCATCGCTGCATTGTTCAGGGACCTACACAGCTTAATGGTGAACAACTTGAAAGCCCAGACATACGGGCTGGTATGGCATTATTGATTGCTGCCCTTTCAGCTAAAGGTGAAAGCATCATCCGTAATGTCAGCCAAATTGACAGGGGATATCAACAGGTTGATAAAAAACTGCGTGCTTTAGGTGCTCAAATAGAGCGTCGATCCATCTAGAAAATATAAAAAAGGCGCTCGGGGGAGCGCCTAATTTTTTTCTTACAATAATCTAAATTTATGCTTGTGTCTGATGGTCTTTGACTGCATCAATGAATTGATCAACAACATCGCGGAGCATTGGCTCAGGTAATGCCCCAACTTGTCTATTTACAATTTTGCCATCGTAAATTAATAACATGGTTGGAATGCCCTGAACGCCGTACTTCATAGCCCACTGCGGGTTCTCGTCAGTATTTACTTTCGCGACAATCAATTCACCTGCATAATCTTTGGCAATTTTTTCCAGGGTAGGAGCTACCATTTTACAGGGTCCACACCAGGGTGCCCAAAAATCTACAATCACGGGAAGCGATGATTCCAAAACAGTCTTCTCAAATGCTGCGTCTGTAACCTTAATAGGTTCATTAATCATTATTATCTCCTCAAAAAATGTCTGTTTTACAACTTAGTTTATTTTTACCCAAAAATATTAACTTAATATATATATCCGAAAATATCTTACAAATTTCATATAATTTATGTTAAAAAAGACTGATCGCATCCAACAATGGTTTCAATTTTTCAATCAAGGGCAGCCCAAGAATCATAACACCAATAAAAACTGCTGAGATTGCCGCAATCAACACCGCGGCTGCCCCAACATCCTTTCCAGCTCGAGCAAGGGGATGTAGATCAGGACTTGCTAAATCGACAACAATCTCGAGGGCTGTATTCAAGAATTCAGCCGTCCAAACCATGGCAATTGTCGTGAGCAGTATTGCCCAGTCGCGCAAAGGCAGCCGCAGCCAAAAACTCAACATAATCACCACAACTGTGGCTACAGCATGGATCCAGGCATTCTGCTGCGATCGGATGACATGCCACAATCCAATCATCGCATGCTTAAAACTCTGTAATCTCGATCTAATGAATTTCAGTTATGTCACGCTCCTTTCTGGTAACATCTTCCGCTGTTACACAAAATCAAAGGGATTTCAGAAAGATCCATTTGTCAATCTTGTATGATCACGCGTCAATGGAGTAAGCAATCCCTAAGGGTTTTGGTCCCGAGTGAGATGACAGGACACAGCCAATTTTGGTAATTAAAATTTCTTTTTCATAACCAAGGCTCCGGACCATATCATGCAATTGATTCGCTTCTTCTTCACCATCCAGGTGCCCGATGCTAATATGATCCAATTCATGTCTATCATATTCTTGTTTGAAATATCCAAACAATTCTTTAATCGTTTTTTCTCTCGATCCACGGACTTTTTTCAATACACCCAGAGACCCATCAGGAAGTACTTGGAGAAAAGGACGTATTTTTAATAAACTGGCAGCAAAGTGATTAATGGCTGAGCATCTCCCGCCGTGATAAAGATATTCCAAAGAATTTAAAATAAAAATGCCTCTCGATCTGTCAACAAGCTTTCGAACTTCCTCAGTTAACGCTGCAAACCCCAGCCCCTCATCACGCCATTTTGCAGCCTGTATTACTATTTTCCCATAAGCTATCGAAATACTCCGGGAATCAATGATCGCTATGTTTTTGGCTCCCAGTTCATTGACGGCAATCTGTGCGTTTGCCATTGTGGTCGATAGTTTCCCGGATACACCAATAAAAAGGCTTGGGTCTTTTCGGCCAAAAAATTTTTTAAAATCAGCCGGGGGCGGTGCAGAAGTTGTCGGATAATTACCTGTAGTTTTGACCCATTCGAATATTTCATCAGGTTCGATATCCTCACCATCATGATACATTCTGCCATTTAACTGGACATACATCGGAATTACTTCAATGCAGTGCTTCGCTAGAAGCTCATCAGGGATATCAGCGGTTGAATCTGTCAAAATATTTATCATTGCGATCTGTATAAAAAATAATAAACAACAGAATGATTATACCAATGAAAAATTTATTATACGAAATCCTATTTAATGATTTTTGCTAATTAAGGTATAATCTTTATTCGCAAAAAGAAAAATTAAATTTGATGTTATTGAGGCGCGTAAATGGTTTTTGTGGAAATTGATTTAAGTGATTCGTATTGGGAAACGCTAGAAATTGATCAACAGGATATCGAATATTTATATTCATACTTACTGGAGAAAGAAATTCCCCACCCATCGGACAAATTATCAGAAGCTTTGGTCAGGCAGCGGATCAAATCCGAAAAAGAGAAACTTGAACAAAGGCAGAAGGAAAACGGGGAAATCTACCTGCCTAAAGAAGAATATGAGGTTGGAGATAAAGTACAATTTCCAGCGATTAATTGGCTCAGCGGCATAGTCTCTGAAGTCCGACAGGGTAATAATCCTGAACTCCAGGAATTCAATGTGATGACCGTTGATTTGGAAAATGGTCAACAGAAGCAATTTGCAACAAATCTTGAAGATCACCAACTGAACCAGGTAACGACCACTGCTGAGGATACTGGAGAGCAAGACACCCAGGATATTATTGATAAATTTGGGTCAGATATCACAGCCAAGTTGGAAGAAAAACTGGATGAAAATAAAGATCTTGTCCGAATTGGTGCCAACTGGTTCCCGAAATCACTCCTGATCGAATTCAACGTGGGACATTTGAATTTGGCTGATGCCGTTCTTGATATGCACGCGGGCGGACCATTAGCCGTCGATAGATTGCTGAGGGAAATTGATGTTGAAACAGATGATCCTGAAGAACTTGTCCGTTTTTCATTAAATTACGCGCTGCAGCAAGATCCTCGCTTTGATGAGGTTGGTCCGAGCGGCGTCGTTCAATGGTTCCTGAATCGCTTGGAGCCAGAATACGTTCGTGAACGTCCCACCCAGCTAACACCCTTCCCTGCTGAATATGATCGCTCAGTTATGACCAGGGAGATGATAAAAGCGGAGCAGCAAATTGATGATGAGTTAATTGCACCCATTGATCAAATTCCACCAAAATCACAACTCAAAGAAGCAACCATTGTCTTGAATTATCCCCATTGGCGAATTGGCAGCATTCCTCTAACCTCGACCTCTCGCCAGTTCTTCCCTACCGCAATTGACACGCCCCGGGTCAAATTCAAGTTGATCGATCCGACCGGTGAGGAAATATCTGCCTGGGTTGTTCGTCCATTCAACTATGTTTATGGATTACGAGAATACTATGAAGAGATGGACCTGATGCCGGGCAGCATTCTCACAATCAGACATGGGAAACAACCAGGCGAAGTGATCATCCAGCCAAAAAAGAAACGCACAAATCGAGAATGGATTCGAACATTACTGATTGGCGCTGATGGCGGTGTCGTATTTGCCATGCTCAAGCAGACGATTACGGCAGATTTCAACGAACGAATGGCGATTGCTGTACCGTCCACTGAAGTTTTGGACGAATTGTGGGAGAAGAGGGCTGCCAACCCCAGACCCCTGAAGAATGTGATGGTCACAACCATGAGGGAACTGGCAAAACTGAATCCACAAGGCCATGTTCACAGCAATGAATTATATGCCGCTGTAAACTGCATCCAGCGATTTCCACCTGATGCGATCTTTAGTTTCTTAGCCTCCGACCCGGATTTTACAGCTGTTGGTGATCTGTATTTCCGCCTCAGCGAGAATTCTTAAGGGAGACGTTCAAAATGAATTCGAAGCGTAGAAGTTTGATCAAACCTAAAGTAACGACCCCCTTCAAAATAGATTTTGAGTGGTGGAAGAAGCACGACCGGGATTGGCGGGTATATTTACGTGGTTTTTTATGCGATGAACACAAAGCTTTATTTGAGTCCACTGAAAACGATGAAATCATCGATTGGGTTGACCCAAAGACCGGTGAGGTCACCCAGGTAGATGCACTTTTCCACACATTGATGACCCACTGTGCGAAACAGGTGGACTTTCTCAACAGCAAAATGGCACTGGTTGACTCTGTTTTTAGAATTTTGCTTGCGAATGGAAACCGACCCATGACGCCTGAAGAATTGGGGGATCGAACAAACCGTCCCGCATCTACGATTTTGAGGACATTATCAGGTATTAGGGTTTACAAGGGCATCCGGCCTGTACTTGATCAATAAAAGTGCTATAATTTAAGCGAAATTTTTTGCCCCTGTAGCTCAATTGGATAGAGCACTGGACTTCTAATCCAACGGTTGCAGGTTCGAGTCCTGCCAGGGGCGCCAAAACATATTTTATAATTTTTGAGAAACAATTTAAAAATCCGATTTCATCAACACACTTTTTGAGTGTGTTTTTTTTAACCTCCACTCGAGAATCATGAATTTATTCAAAAGAATCTGAATCATTAATCAAACATCATATCAGTGTATAATTGAAGAGGCTGTATGATCGATGAGTCGAAATTTCCCTGGGTATCAACCCAATTCAATCATAACCATTGGGATAACATAAATCACAAAATGTGATATGTCTAATTAGAAATGGAAAAAGGAGTCAAAAATGGAGAGGAATATGATTGTCAGCACCGGCGATATCAACAAGGAATACGAAATAATCGGACCCGTTTATTTCCAGGTCTCAAATAAACCGGAAGGGTTTTCCCCCAGCACCCTTTCAGAATATAAAGAAATTTACATTAAAG
>P_1C_Sed_1_UnCtyDRAFT_1000010_pt1 | contig 27163 bp, 23 predicted proteins | sample Pon1CUnioCityCA_6_FD_11282 | JGI IMG/M metagenome (IMG submission 11282) | reverse complement strand
GCCAGCCGCTGCCGGAAACGCGGGATGGCCACCAGGCGGTCCCGGATCACGGCCCGCAGATCGTCGAAAGCGACGGGTGCCCCCAGGATCAGGACCCCGTTGATGACCATGAGGTTGGTGGGCATCTCCAAGCGGAGCATAGCCGCGTCCATGCCGGTCAGTGGCTCGCGAGTCCCATCCTTGCCACTCCTCATTCCGCTGCTCCTCCGGGCGCGGCGGTCTGGTCGTCCCGGCCGCCCCCCGTTCTGTTCTGCCGATCCCGCAGATACTCCCGCACCTGGCCGGATGGAGATAGCCCTCTCTCGCCGAGCTCGCGATATACCACCAATGTGCGGGCAAGCTTGTCGTGCCACGCCTGCCGCCGGTTGTCCACCAGGATCCAGAGGTAGCCCAGGAAAAGGATGCCCGAAAGCCAGTAGCCCAGCCAGCGCACGATGGCTCCCCCGGCGCCCAGGGGCCTGCCGTCGGCCCGGATGACAGCCACGCCGAGGAGCGCCTTGCCAGGTGTCTGCCCGGCCAGTAGCCAGAAGCCGACGTAATAGACAAAGTTGAGGAGAACGCTCGCACTCCCCAGTAGGATCAGGGCCAACTGTAGCGTCAGGTCCCCGGTGCCCAGGAGCTGGCCCAGGCGAAACGATTGGAACATGATCCCGACGATGGCCGTCAGGATGGCCACGATCGTGATCAGAATGACCTGGTCGACAAAAAAGGCGACCAGGCGGGTGATGAATCCGGCGGGCCGGATTTCGAGGCTCCGATCAAGGGCCATCGTCGTCATCCGTGCTCACGCCCATGTGCGGCAGGGCGTCGCCTTCGACGGCAGTCAGGTTCGCTGAAAGCGCCGGGCGGGGCCCGCGACGCAACAGCCGCCTCACGACCCCCTCGGCCAGATCGTCGGCCGAGGCCGTCATCTGCCGCGTATTGCCCACCATGGTGCCGGTCAGCCCGGCGCTCTGCTGGCGCATCAGTCGCTCTATCGAAATCATGAGTTCCGGATTCTCGATCATGGCCTCGACGACGTCGTCGACGATCTCCTGGACGGTCCTGCCGGCCAGTTCCTGCGACGTTTGCGCCTCGCGGCGGCCCTCCACGATGGCTTGCTGCCCTTCCAGGAGCGTGGCCCACAGCCGGCGCTCCACCGGCTGGCGCAAGGGCCGGGCCAGGGGGTTGTTCGTCAAGCGGTCCATCGTGCCCAGTGCCCAGCCTACCGCACGCCTCGACCGGTCGAGTCCGCGACGCATCCTGCGGGCCAGCCGCCGCCGCCCGCGCAGGAGCGTGCCCAGGGCCAGGTAGCTCACCATCTCGGCCATGCTCTCATCGTGGGGCACGGTCAGGCTGTAGACGTCAACACCCACTTCAAGTTCGCGACCAATCGATCGCAAACGGGTGAGCAGCTCCTCGCTGCCCACATAGGCGAGACCGACCAGCAAGCGGGCCACAAGCTCCAGATCTCCGGGCTCGGGTCTGCCCGGTGCCGGCTGGCCTTGTTCGGCAGCTCTTGTATCTATCATAAGGCCATCCATCCGGCGTCTATCGCAATCACGTGGACTCCGGATCGTCCTGGTGCTGCAAGCGGTCCAGCAACGCGGCATAGGCCGCTTCCTGGCTGGCGCCCGCCTCGGCCGGCACGTCGGCCGTGAACAACCTGGCGCCCATGCCCTGCTGCAGCTCCTTTTCGACGACCGTGGCCCAGCCCGGGTCCATCACCACGACCAGGGCAGAGGTGCCGGGCACCAGGGAGGCGGCGAGCTGGTTGAGCCGCCCATCGGCGACGCTCTCCGCTTGCTTCTTCTTGCCGACGAGGCCGCCGACCACGGCTCCCGCGGCGCCCAGGGCTATGGTTGCCCCTCCCGTCAGGATGCCGGCCGCAGCCCCCAGGACCGCGCCTTCAACGGCCCCCTTGCCAGTCGTCGGGCCCGAGTCTTTGTAGTGGATCTGGCCCGCCTCGTCCTTGTGCACGGCGATGGAGGCCCGGATCCTGATCAGCTCCTCGTCCCTCGACGCTTTGAGAGCTGTACGCGCCGCCTCTGCCCCGGCCTCGGTGTCAAAGACGGCGATGATGACGTGAATAGCCTCGTGAGTCATGTTCTTCGCTCCTGTTATCCCGCACCTGGCATGTGCCTGGCACCTGCCCCAGCCGCCGCACGACAGGGGTTGTCCTCATTGTATCCTATCTGTGGGTGTAGCGCATCGAGCGTTGGTACAGTCTTGTCCCTGTACGAATGTCCAGTATCGGGGGAGCGGGGGCAGGCCCTGCCTGGGAGATGCGACTGGACATTCGTACAGGCCGGGCATGGCACGTTCGGATGGTGTAGAGATTGCGAGTTTGTGGTATAATGGCACGGGATACCGAGAGGCGGTCACTGCGGGGGAGAAGCGAGCACATATGCCTGTCACCTTGATACGCAGCAAACTCCAGCACCCCGTGTTGCCGGGGGACCTCATCCCCCGGTGCTGCTTGCTGGGCCGGACAAGGCCCCTGGCCGTGGTCGTTCTTTTAACCATCGTGCTGCTGGCCGGGCCGCTGGCGGCCATCCACGCCGGTGGCGCACAGGCACACCCAGCAGAGACAGAGCAGACAGAGCCACCGTCACCCCTCCGGCCCGAGCAGGTTCGCTTCGACCATATCACCACCGCGGATGGACTGGCCGAAGGCCGGGTGTGGGGCATCACGCAGGACCGCCGGGGGTTTCTGTGGTTCACCACCTACGACGGGATCAACCGCTATGACGGGCACGAGTTCAAGATTTACAAGCACGACCCCGAGGACCCAAACAGCCCAGCCTCGACGCTCTATCGGTGTGTGGTAGAGGACAGCCGGGGCATGCTCTGGTTCGGCTCTGTCGGTCAAGGGCTGAGCCGCTTCGATTCCGAAACCGAGCAGTGGACCAACTTCCAGCACGACCCCCAGGATCCCCAAAGCCTCAGCGGCAATGCCATCTGGGGCATCGCCGAGGATCCACAGGGGGACCTGTGGATCGCGACCGAGGCCAACGGCCTGAGCCGATGGAGCTACGAAACTGGTCGCTTTGATCGCTACGGACACGATCCGGATGATCCCAACAGCCTGGGTGGGGACCAGATCATCGGCGTCGCCGTCGACCGCTCGGGGGTGGTATGGGCTGGCACCCAGTTCGATGGGCTCAGCCGCTTTGACCCGGAGACGGGGCAGTGGACGCGCTACCGGCACGACCCGGACGACCCGGACAGCCTGGGTTTTGATCACGTACACGCCATCTATGAAGACGGCTCAGGCGTGCTCTGGATCGGGACGTGGGGTGGAGGGCTCGACCGGCTCGTCGAGAAGGCGCCGGGGGAGGGTATCTTCACCCATAACCGGCACGACCCGGAGGATCCCTCAAGCCTGAGCAACAATTACGTCGTCTCTATCTATCAGGACCGCTCCGGTACGCTGTGGGTGGCTACCCTTGGCGGGGGTCTCAACCAGCTCCTCCCCGATAGTGCAGGGGACTCTGGCCCCGAGATGGCAGGCGGGCCGAACACTGGCTTTGCCAGCTACCGGCACAATGCCGCTGATCCCTATAGCTTGAGTAATAACGCTGTGGCCTTCCTCTTTGAGGACAGGGAGGGCCTGTTGTGGGTTGGCACTGAGGGCGGCGTGAACAAGCTCGATCTACAGCCCAAGCGATTCATGCTTTACCAGCACCAACCCGGAAACACCAACAGCTTGGCTGCGAACAGCGTGCGAGGCATCTACGAGGACAGGTTTGGCGACCTTTGGGTGGGGATCTATGGGGGTGGCCTGGATCGCATGCGGCGTACCGAAGGCAGCGGAGGCGGGCTCCGCGTAACCCACTACCAATCTGATCCGGCGGACCCGGCCACCTTGACCGGCAACAACGTGATCTCTATCGCAGAGGATCGGGCCGGGTCGCTCTGGATCGGCACCCAGGGTGCGGGATTCAATCGCTTTGATCGTGAGACGGAGACATTCGAACGATACGAGTCCGATCCGGCGAGCCCTGACTTCCGGCCGGGCGGCATACGCGTCATCCACGAGGACCGGAGCGGCGCCCTCTGGTTTGGCTCGTGGGGGGGAGGCCTCGGCCGGCGCGATCCCGAGACCGGACAATTCCACGTGTACGTTCACGATCCCCAGGATCCACAGAGCCTGAGTGGAAACGCCGTTTTTGCCATCGAGGAGGATGACTCGGGCGATCTATGGATAGGCACCCTGAGCAACGGGCTCAACCGCTTTGATCGAGACGCGGACGCATTTGTCCGCTACAAGAACGATCCAGCGGATCCCGGTAGCTTGAGTAACGACACGGTTGTGGCCATCCATCAGGACCAGGGAGGCAACCTCTGGATTGGGACCGGGGGTGGGGGTCTCAATCGCTTCGATCCCCAGGCAGAGACGTTCACCCGGTTTACCGAAAACGATGGGCTCGCCAGCAATACCGTGTTTACGATCCTCTCCGACGATGCCGGCTCGCTCTGGATGGGCACGGCCGGAGGGCTGTCCAGGTTTGACCCCCAGCACGGCTCCTTTCGAAACTATACCGCCAGTGACGGCCTGCAAGGAGATCAGTTTAACGACGGTGCGGCCTTCAAGAGCCGTGACGGAGAGATGTTCTTTGGCGGTCCCAATGGAATCACCGCCTTTTTCCCCCAGCAGATACAGGATGATGAGAATCCACCGCCCGTTGTCCTCACGAATATTCGACTGAACTATTCGCCGGTCCAAGTTGGGCCCGATTCGGCCCTGGAGCGCGCCCTCGGTTTCACCGACGAGATCAAGCTCTCACAGACGGACCGGGTCCTCTCTTTCGACTTTGCGCCGCTGTCCTATCGCGCCCCGGAGAAGAACCGCTGCCGCTACATGCTGGAGGGCTTTGACCAGGACTGGACCGAGGTCGATAGTGAGAGCTGTTCGGCCACCTACACCAACCTGGATCCCGGCCGGTACCTCTTTAGAGTGACGGGCTCTAACGGCGACGGGGTGTGGAATGAGGAAGGGGTCTCGATCGCGGTCGTCGTTCCCACGCCCTGGTGGGGGACCTGGTGGTTCCTGGGGGGGCTGGGCCTGGCCCTGGTGGCCGTCTCGTTCGGCGCCCATCGCTGGCGGATGTGGAACCTGGAACGGCGGGCAAATCAGTTGGAGATCCAGGTGGCCCAGAGGACACGGGCGCTGGAAGCATCGGAACGGCAGTACCGCAACCTGGTGGAGAATATCAACGACGTGATCTATGCGGCCGAGATAGATGGGACCATCACCTACATCAGCCCGGCCATTGAAGCATTCCTCGGTTACAGCCCCGAAGAGGTGGTGGGCCAGCACTTTTCCAAGTTCATCAATCCCCAGGACCTGGAGTTAGTCGCCCATCGGTTTCAGACATTCGCTGCCGGTGAATCCCTGGGGCCCATGGAGTACCGCATGATGGCTGCTTCGGGCGAGGTCCGCTGGACCCGGGCTTCAAGCATGCCGGTTGTAGAGGGAGATCAGATTATGGCTGTACGTGGCGTGCTGACCGATGTTACGGCCCAGAGGGAGATGCGGGCTCAGCGTGAACAGGCGGCCGCATCCGCCGAACGGCAGAGGCTGGCCCGCGATCTGCACGATTCTGTCACCCAAACCCTGTATTCCATGGCGGCCATCGCCGAAGCGCTGCCCGGCGTGTCGGAACGGCATCCGGAGCTGGGCCGCCAGGGATTGCACGATCTGGCCCGCATGGCCGGCGGCGCCCTGGCCGAGATGCGCACCCTCTTGCTGGAGCTGCGGCCGGACGCCATCGTCGAGGAGCCCCTGGACAAGCTCTTGCGCCAACTGGTTGAGGCCGCCAGGGGCCAGACGGAGGTCCCCGTCAGCCTGACGCTGACGGGCGATTGTCCCCTTCCCCCCGACGTGCAGCTCGGTCTGTACCGTATCGCCCAGGAAGGGTTGCACAATGCCCTCAAACACGCCCACGCCAGCCAGATCAAGCTGGGGCTGTATTGCCGGCGAGGGCGTGTGACCCTGGGGATTGGCGACAACGGGCGGGGTTTCGAGAGCGATCGAGTCGGCTCTGGCTGTTTCGGATTGTCCATCATCCGCGAGCGCGCCGAGGCCATCGGCGCCGAGTTGAGCCTCGAGACGGAACCGGGAGGAGGCACCGAGATCACGGTTATCTGGACCGACCCGGAAGCCACATCGGACGCACCCGAGTACTCTTCGGGCGCGAAAGCGCCCGCCGCTTCTTGAGGACCTGCCCGCACACCACCAAGGGGGTATCATGAGTGAGACAGACCCTATTCGCGTGATTGCCGTAGACGATCATGAGGTCGTCCGGGGCGGAATCCGGTACGCGCTGCTCGGTTTTGACGACGTCGAGTTGGTGGGAGAAGCGCGCGACGGGGAGGATGCGGTTCGCCTGTGCCTGCAGGCGCGGCCCGACGTGGTCCTGATGGATCTGATGATGCCGGGCATGGATGGTGTGGAGGCGACCCGGGCGATCCTCGAGGAGTGTCCGGAGGTGCGGATCCTGGTGCTGAGCAGCTTCCACGACATGGACCTCGTCCCCCGGGTCATGCAAGCCGGCGCGATCGGCTACCTGCTCAAGGGTGTCTCCAACCAGGAACTGGGCGAGGCGATCCGCACCGCCCATGCCGGCCAGCCTGTCCTGGCCAAAGAGGCGATGGCCGCGCTGGTCGAGGCCGCAGCCCCTGGCCCAAAACTGGGCGACGACCTGAGCGAGCGCGAGCGCGAGGTATTGGCCCTGCTGGCCCAGGGATTGTCCAACAAAGAGATCGCGGAGCAGCTATTCCTCAGCGTGGCGACCGTCAAGTACCACGTCCGCTTGCTCCTCTCCAAGCTGGGCGCCGGCTCGCGGGCCGAGGCCGTCGCCCTGGCCTGGCAGCACGGGCTGATTGAAGAGTAACCCACAGGCTGCCCCGAGACACCAGTCGTTTGACTATCCATCCGGATAGCCACCCGATTACCCCAAACTAGTCCCAAGGCGGTACCTTTGCCCGGTGCAAAGGCGCCGTCTTTTTTGTATACTGAAGCTGCGTGTAGGTTGATATTCTCAACGAACCACAAAGGGCAGGGCAGCAGGAGAAGGATGCGTGTTCTGATGGCCGTTCCTCTACAAGGGATGCGTACCGCTCTCGGCTTGTTGTTGAGCCAGGAGCCGGACATTCGCCTCGTGGGGGCGCCAGGAAACAGCCATGAACTCTTGGGCAGCCTGGAGGCTGACCGCCCGGATGTCGTGCTCCTCGACTGCGATCTGCCCGGCCTTCCAACGGCCGATCTGCTGGCCCAGATCAACGCCCATGATCCCAAGCCCCAAGTGCTCGTCCTCTGCTCCAGAACAGAGAGGGGACAGGCTGCCGTCGCGGCCGGCGCCCGCACATTCGTCGACATGACATCGCACCCCAGGAGACTCCTCACCGCGCTTCATGTCCTCCAACTGGAGAGCGAATATGAATAGTGAACTGATCGTGATGACCTTTCGCTATCAACACAAAGCCGACACGGTCCTGGCAGCCATCCGGGTGATGCGCAAGAGCCCCATCCTATGCCTGGCCAACGTCGTGGTGGCGACCCGAGACCGCGCGGGAGAGATCACGGTCCGCCCAGGCCAGGAGCTGGCCGAGGTTCAAAAAGAGCGAGACACCCAGCTCTTGCTGGCGCTTACCGAGTTGATCCTGCGCGCCCCCGGGCCAGAAGCCGTCCGTGCCCTGACAGACAGAGGCATGGACGGGCGGTTCGTCTCGGAAATCTTGAGGAATATGGAAGACGAGTCATCGGCCCTCTTTGTTCTCGCCCGTGAGAACAGCGTGCACGACGCCGGCGAGACGCGCAATACGCTGGCCCTGTTCCGGGGCAGGCTCCATCAAAGCAGCGTGCCATCAGAGGTTGAGACGCATCTTTTAGAGGGATGGACCTCGAATTTCGCCAAGACAGAGAGTAGATGAGCAACAGATTTTCTCACGAAAGGGAGGAAAATAGATCATGAAGGAGAAACCCAACAGCGCCAGGGTGACGGTCGCCAACTTTGTGCGGGCCGAAACCGATCACATGTTCCGGGCCAATATGAAGGCTTTTGGCGTGAAAATCGGTGGGTTGGCGCATGTGCGCCAACCTACCACGCCAGATAACCAGCCGGTTATCCGTATGAACCAGGACACACTTTACTCCGGGACTGTGCTGGACCTGTCCAAGCCCGTGAAGCTGACGTTGCCGGAGGTGGGCGGGCGCTATATGTCCATGCACGTGATCAACCAGGATCACTAAATGTTCGTCAAGTCCAAACCTGGGACCTACCGCCTGACCGAGGACGAGGTCGGCACGCGCTTTGGCGGGGTTACCATCCGCACCTTCTACAACGCCGGCGATCCGGATGACCTGCCCAAGGCTCACGCCGCCCAGGACGGCATCGAACTCACCGGCGGTGGGGAAGGCCCCTTCGATGCGCCCGATTGGAACACTGATGATCTGCAGGTTGCCCGCAAGGCGCTCAATGATTTAGCCGTTCTCGGCTTTGACACTGCTTACGCCTTTGGGCGCAAGGAAGAGGTCCGGCCAGTGGATTACCTCGTCGGCGTGGCCGCCGGCTGGGGCGGCCTGCCACAGAGAGCGGCCTTTTACATCCTCGATAGCGTTGATAAAAACGACGGCCAAACGCCGCACGCGGTCACGGTCAAAGACGTGCCGGTGGATGCGTTCTGGTCCATTACGGTCTACAACGCCGATGGGTATCTGGAAGCCAACGAGCGGGGCGTGAACAGCTACAACAACTAACACACGTAAAGGAGACAAAAATGGATAAGAAACCAGAAGTCAACGGACCGTCCCTGCCTTTCCCGCAGACACCCACAGCCAGTGTTGTTGGGCGCACGCTGGCCGAGTCAGAGCACCACTGGCGAAAGGATCCCAAACGCCTGCCCGAAGATGCGCCCAATATCGTGATTTTCATGTCGGATGACGCCGGGTTCAGCAACCCTGACACCTTTGGCGGTCCGGTGCATACCCCAACCCTGTCAAAGCTGGCAGAGGGTGGGATTGCCTACAACCGTTTTCACACCACCGCCATGTGCTCGCCGACGCGCGCGGCCGTGCTGACGGGGCGCAATCATACCCACGTGGGCGCCGGTCAGATCGCCGAATTCGCCAATGATTTCGATGGTTACGTCGGCGAGATCCCCCGCTCCGCGGCCACCGTCGCCCGGGTGCTGTCCGAATATGGTTACAATAGCGCGGCTTTTGGCAAATGGCACAACACCCCGCCGAGCGACGTCAAACCGGGCGGGCCCTACGACCAGTATCCCACCGGCCTCGGTTTTCGATACTTTTACGGTTTCATCGCGGGGGAAACCTCGCAGTACGAACCGCGCCTCTTTGAAAACGTCAACCCCGTCGAGCCCCCCCACGATCCCGACTATCATCTGACCGAGGATCTGGCTGAAAGGGCGAAAACCTTTATCCGCAACCACCTGGCCTATACACCGGATGATCCCTTCTTCCTCTACTTTGCCCCTGGCGCGGTGCACGGACCGCATCACATCTTCAAAGAGTGGGCGGACAAATACAAAGGCAAGTTTGATGAGGGGTGGGAAGCACTCCGTGAAGAGACCTTCAAGCGTCAGAAGGAACTGGGTTGGATCCCGGAAGACGCCGAATTGACCCCCATCGAGTCAAGCATGCAAAGATGGGCCGATGTTCCCGAAGAACAGCGCGCCTTCCAGACCCGGCTCATGGAAGTGTACGCCGGTTTCCTGGAGCATACGGATGCGCAGTACGGCAAAGTGGTGGACGAATTGGAGGCGCAGGGCCTCCTGGAGAACACCCTCATCATCTATATCAACTCGGACAACGGCGCTTCCGCCGAAGGCATGAACGGCACCATTTCGGAATTGTTGGCCCAGAATTCGATGTTCAGCACGGTGGAAGAGCAGCTGGACGTGCTGGAGCGGGACTATGGCGGCATGGAAGCCATCGGCGGCCCACTCCTGGAGAATATGTACCACCACGGCTGGGCCTGGGCCGGCGACACACCGTTCAAGAGCACCAAGTTGATCGCCGCCCATTTTGGCGGCACGCGGACCCCGTGTGTGATTCACTGGCCGCGCGGCATTCAGGCCGACCGGAGGCCACGGCCACAGTTCCACCACGTGATCGACATCGTCCCCACCTTGTACGAGGTCGCCGGGATCACCCCGCCGCGCAGTGTGGATGGCTTTGAGCAGATGCCGTTGGATGGCGATTCGATGGTCTATAGCTTTAACGATCCAGACGCCCCGGAACAGAAACGCCCCCAGTTTTTCGACATCATGGGCAGCCGGGGGATCTACCAGGATGGCTGGTTTGCGGCGGCCTTTGGTCCGAAAAAGCCCTGGTCAACCGATCTTTCAGGCCTGATGAACTGGGATCCCGACGAGGATGTCTGGGAGCTGTACGATCTGAGCAACGACTTTTCTCAGGCCCACGACCTGGCGGAAGAGATGCCCAAAAAGCTGCAGGCCATGAAAGACGTGTTCACCATGGAAGCCACCAAGAACCTGGTCTTTCCCATCGGCGGCGGGCTGTACGTCCCCGGCTATCACCCGGAGGAGATGCGGGTCACACCGCTCACCGAGTGGAACTTTTTCGAAGGACAAGTCCGAATTGGCGAGACGCTGGCGCCCAGGTTTATCAGTGGCTTTTCCTCGCTGGCGACGATTGAAGCCGAGTTGCCAGAAAACGCGGAAGGCGTGCTCTTCTGTCTGGGGGGCATTTCGGCCGGGTTCACGGTCTTTATGGATCAGGGCTACCTGCACGCCGAATACAATGCTATGACGCTCAAGCGGTTTAAGGTGCGCTCAGAGCAGCCTTTGCCCACAGGTGCTGTCAAGATCGAGGTGGAAACCAAGTTTGACTCACGTGAGCGTCGTGCCGGCGGCACCATTACTTTCCGTGTAAATGGTGAGCAGGTTGGACAAGGCCGCTTCGAAGACTCGGTGCCGGTGATCTTTACCGCGTCGGAGACCTTTGACATCGGGATGGATCTGGGGTCGCCGGTTTCGCTCGACTATCACGAACGGGCGCCCTTTGAATTCAACGGCAAGATTGAAAAGATCAACATCAAGTATATCTAGCTTCGATCGAGCGTACCCTTGGGGTGTTTCGTCCAGGGTGAATGCTCCGGGCGGAACATCCCAAGGTTCAAGAGAAAGGATAACGAAGATCAGAAATCAAATGCCTCAGACCGCTTGGAGAGATAAGCACTCACGATGACGGCATCCTTGGAAGCGACAGGCTTGAAAAGATATATCCCGATCCTGGGCTGGCTGCCGGCCTACCAGGTTTCCTGGCTGCGCGGCGATCTGCTGGCTGGGGTGACCACGGCGGCGGTGGTGATCCCGCAGGCGATGGCCTACGCCACATTGGCCGGCCTGCCGGTGGAAGTGGGACTCTATGCCGCGCTGACGCCGATGGTGGTCTATGCGCTGCTGGGCACCTCGCGGGTGTTGAGTGTCAGCGTGACCTCTACCATCTCCCTGCTCACGGCCTCGGTGCTGGCGGCGTCCATCTCTACCATCGATCCGGGCGAAATCCTGGTCGCGGCCGGGACATTGGCGGTCATGGTGGGTCTGCTGCTGATTCTTGCGGGCATTTTCAGGCTGGGATTCCTGGCCAACTTTATCTCTGCTCCGGTGTTGGCCGGCTTCAAGGCCGGAATAGGCCTGGTCATTCTGGTGGGACAGATCGGCAAAGCATTGGGATTTGCGGTACCCAAGGGTGGCTTTGTACAGACGGTGCTCGAGACGATCCGGGGCCTGGATGAGGCAAACGGAGCGGCCATTCTGATCACTCTGCTCGTGCTGGGCATCCTGGTCGTGCTGCCGCGCTTCGCTCGCCGTATTCCGGCAGCCCTGCTAGCAGTGGCTGTGGGAATCCTGGCTGCATTTTTGCTCAATCGGACAGGGACAGGGGTGAATCTGGTGGGGGACATTCCGTCGGGATTGCCCTCGCTCCAGATGCCGGACTTGAGCCTGATGCGGGCCTTGCTGCCTGGCGCACTAGGGATCGCCCTGATCAGCTTCATCGAGTCAATTGCCGCGTCCCGTGCCTTCAGCGAGCAAGGCGATCCTGTGGTGGATGCCAATCAGGAGTTGCTGGCGCTGGGCGCAGCGAACGTGGCGGGCGGCCTCTTCCAAGCCTACCCGGGCGGGGGAGGTACTTCGCAGACGGCGGTGAACAAGGATTCAGGGGCCAGGACGCAGGTGGCGGCCCTGGCAACCGCGCTCACGGTGGCGCTGACCCTGTTGGTGCTGGCGCCGCTGGTCAGTCTTATCCCCGAGCCCGCTCTGGCTGCCCTGGTTTTGGCCGCCGCGGCCGGATTGATCAACGTAGGCGAGTTCCGGGCAATCGGCCGGTACCGGACCACTGAGCTGATCTGGGCGCTGGTCGCCTTTGGCGGCGTGCTGTTGTTGGGAACGCTGGAGGGCATTCTGGTGGCCGTAGCACTCTCTGTGTTGATGCTGTTGCATGCGGCCAACCACCCGCCTGCCTATGAGGTAGGGCGCAAACCTGGTGCCGATTTCTTCCGTTCGTTGGAGGATCATCCCGATGACGAGACCTTTCCCGGCTTGCTGATCATGCGGACCGAAGGCTGGATGAATTTCGCCAGCATGCCAAACGCCCGCGAGAAGCTGCATCAACTGATTCTGGATTCCAAACCGCTTGTGATCATCCTGGAATGCAGTGCCATCCCCGATATCGAATACACAGCCTTGATGGTGCTAACAGAGGCGGAGGGCAAGATGGCCCGCGCTGGGGCCGAGCTCTGGTTGGTCGGCTTGAATCCGGAGCCGTTTCAGAGAATCCGTACTTCGCCGCTAGGCCAGACCCTGGGAGACGAGCGCATGTTCCCCAACCTGGGGCAAGCTGTAGAGTCTTATCTGGAGCAGTTTGATGAGACGGGTAGAAGCCGGGAATCATCTGCGTCAGGTTTCGGATCACGGCGGTAGAATGGGCCGTCGCCGTGGCCTGTGAAAGGAGGGACAGAATCGGATCTAGTAGCCTAATCTGTAGATGTGCCCTTGACGCTGATATTACACGATCTGGAAGGAGAATCAAATGTCTGACATAGTTGAGTACAAACCTGGAACCCCATTTCCCGGCGTCATTGGCCGGGCACTGGACGAGTCCTCACCCGCCTGGCCGGAACCAACGCGGGCCAGAGAGGGCGCGCCCAATGTCATCTTTTTTGTGTGGGATGATGTGGGATATGGGCAAATGTCCGCGTTTGGCGGCCTGTGCAGCACCCCCACCCTGGACAAGTTGGCCGACCGGGGATTGCGCTACACCAATTTTCACACCACGGCGCTCTGTTCGCCCACCCGGGGCTGTGTGCTGACCGGGCGCAACCACCATACCCTGGGCCTGTCGGCCATCACCGAGCTATCGATTGGTTATCCGGCCCACAATGGCTATATGGGCTTTGAGCACGGTTTCCTGTCGGAGATGCTGCTGGAGCATGGCTACAACACCTTCGCCCTAGGCAAGTGGCACCTGGCTCCTCCAGAAGAAACCACCACCGCCGGCCCCTTCCATCGCTGGCCGCTGGGACGCGGTTTCGAACGCTACTATGGCTTTCTTGGTGGCGATACCGACCAATGGTTCCCAGACCTGACCTATGACAACCACCCGGTCCCTGTACCTAAATCGCCGGAGGAAGGTTACCACTTGAACATCGACCTGGCTGATAAAGCCATCGAGTTCATCCAGGATGCCTACGTCAACGCCCCGGACAAGCCCTTCTTCCTGTATTATGCCACTGGCGCCGGGCATGCCCCGCACCATGTCGAGCCGGAATGGATCGAAAAGTACAAGGGCAAGTTTGATATGGGCTGGGACGAATACCGCAAGATCGTCTTCGAGCGTCAGAAAGAGATGGGCATCCTCCCGGCGGGTGCGGAACTGTCCGCCCACGACCCCGACGTTCCCGAATGGGATTCGCTATCGGAGGACGCCAAGAGGATGTATGCGCGCCAGATGGAGGTCTATGCCGCGTTCGTCGAGCAGACGGATTACCATTTCGGGCGCATCGTCGAGTTTCTGGAAAAGATCGGCAAGCTGGACAATACGATCGTCGTCGTCATCTCTGACAATGGGGCCAGTGCCGAAGGGGGCGTCAACGGTACCTTCAACGAAGCGCTATTCTTCAACTCGGTTGAGGAGACCCTGGAAGACAATCTGAAATATTATGATGAATGGGGCAGCCCCAACACCTTCAACCATTACTCCTGGGGTTGGACCTGGGCGGGTGATACCCCCTTCCGCCGCTGGAAGCGGGAAACCTATCGCGGCGGCGTCAGCGATGCCTGCATGGTGTTCTGGCCCGAAGGAATCGAGGCCGGCAACGAAATACGGACGCAATACGCCCACGCCGTTGACCTGGTGCCGACTGTTCTGGAGGCATTGGGCATTGAAGCACCCGAGATGATTCGCGGCGTGCCGCAATCGCCTGTCCAAGGACGCAGCTTTGCGCACAGCTTTGACGACGCATCGGCCGAAAGCAAACACCACACCCAGTACTTTGAGATGTTTGGCCATCGCTCCATCTACCACGAGGGTTGGAAAGCGGTTTGCCCCTTCCCCGGCCCCAGCTTTGCCGAAGCCGCCGAGCAGGGACGCTACTTTGGGATGCCGCTGACCACCGAGCTGTTGAACGATCTGGATGCCAATGGCTGGGAACTCTACCACGTGGAGGAGGACCCGGCAGAGACCAGGAACCTGGCGGCAGAGATGCCGGACAAGGTGCAGGAAATGGCCCAGCGCTGGTACGCAGAAGCCGGTCAATACGGTGTTTTGCCCCTGGCCTCGGCTGAACTTGCCCGCATGAATGTTCCGCGCCCGACCGTCTCCCGACCTCGCAAGCAATATACATATTACCCCGGCGGCGCGCCCATCGCCTTTGCCGCCGCCCCCAGGCTCTACAACCGTCCCCACAGCATCACGGCTGATGTGGTTATTCCTGCTGATGGTGCTCAGGGGATGCTGATGACACACGGCAGTCGCAATGCGGGCTATGCGCTCTTTGTCAAAGATGGGCGCTTGCACTTTATCCACAACTATGTCGGGCTGGAAAAGTTCGAGGTGGTCTCGAGCGAACCGGTCCCCACAGGGGATGTCAGCCTGCGCTACGAGTTTGAGCCGACCGGCGACCCCCAGTTCAGGGAGGGCAAAGGCTCGCCAGGCCGCTTCCAACTCTACATCAACGATCATCTGGTCGGTAACTTGGAGGTTCCATATACCGTCCCGATGACATTCGGCGTTCTGGGAGCAAGCTGCGGCTATGCGGCCTTCGACTCGGTGAACCCGGAGGTCTACGAAGCGCCGTTCCCCTTCACCGGCGAGATCAAACAGGTGGTCATTGACGTGTCGGGCGAGGTCATCAAAGACGACGAGGCCGAGCTGAAACGGCTGATGACACAGCAGTAGAATCTCGCATGGAGCAGCGTCTCGGGTTTGCCATGGCACACCCATAAGCCGGTTTCTCACGATCTCGGCGAAGGCCGGTTCGCCCGTGCCTTCGCCGAGATCGCCAAGGAGTAACGATCATGGAGCTTCTGAATACCCTTTATAACCTGATGAGCCTGGTCTTTGTGCTGGGCACCATGGCATCGATGGGCCTGAGCCTGACCATCTCCCAGATCACCGGGCCGCTGCGCAACGCGCGGTTTGTGATCGTCGCCCTGCTGGCCAACTTTCTCGTGCCGCCCATCCTGGCGTTCCTCCTCATCCAGGTCTTTGCCCTGGACGAACCCCTGGCGGTCGGGCTGATGCTCGTCTCGCTGGCGGCGGGCGCTCCGGCATTGCCCAAGACGGCGGTTTTTGCCAAGGTGGATGCCGCGGCAGCGACGGGCCTGATGGTGCTGCTGGTGGTGGTCACGATCCTCGTCCTGCCGGTGGCCCTACCGCTGCTGCTGACCGGCATCTCGGTCACCTTCTGGGACATCGCCTCCGGGCTGATCATCCTGATCCTGGTCCCGCTGGCCGTGAGCCTCTTTGTGCGCGCCCGCTATCCGGAAGCCGCCGCCTCGGCGCTACCCCACTTTGCCCAGGCCTCCAACCTGAGCCTGCTGTTCCTGATGGTGCTGATGGTGGTGCTGAATTTCAGCGACGTGGTCGGCCTGTTGGGCTCCGGTGGATTGTTGGCCAGCCTGGTTCTGGTGGGTTTGACGACCGCCGGGGGGTACCTGTTGGGCAGGCTGGGCAAAGCCGGTGACTGGCTACAGGGCCTGGGCGCCGGGCAGCGCAACATCGCCGCCGCCATGGTGGTGGCCACGATGAATTTCGGCAACGACGAGATTGTGATGGTCGTGGTCTACTCGCTCATTGGCATGGTGGTCATCATTCCGCTGGCCCTGGAGTTGGGCAAGCGCGCCAAGGCCGCTACGGCGGAGGCGTCATGAACCGATCCGCTGCCCGGGCAACGCGGATAGCCGTTTTCGCGGCCTGCATACTCGTCATCCTTGGCCTCGGTGGCGTTTTGCTGGCGTGCAACGCGCCTTCTCAAGGCGGGCAGATCCCTGCCGATTCTCCATTTGTTGGGACGTACTACTTGGGTTCTGGGGTTAACGATCCTTTTGGACCGCCCGTCTACCAACTGGTGCTGGGCGCCGACGGCAAGGCAGTGTTCACGACTTTTCCTCGAGATACCGACCAGCCGATAGTGGTCACATCCGGCACTTGGGAGATAGTGGGCAACCAGGCGATCGTCACCTTTGTGGACCGAGATGGTACGCCCATCGACGAGCCGATCCAGGTGGTCTTTGAATACCAGGACATGTTCCTGGTTGCCGTCGAACAGCCCTTTGGCGACGAGCGCTACCAATTCACGCTGGGAAGCGGCGATTCGCATCCAGCCGTCCGCCGCGTACACGAGTTGTTGGCCGCCATCCCCTGGATCGAGTACCAGGACCCGGGGCCGGATGCAACGGTCTACGACGACGACACCCGCAAGGCCATCATGGAGTTTCAGCGCAGCCAGGGCTTGGTGGCCAACGGTGTGGTCAACGGCCCTACCTGGCAGGCGTTGCACGATCCTGTGCCTCCAGCAGAGACGCAGCCGACCGCAGCTCCGCCTGCAGAGCCGCCCGATACCGGCGATTCGGTAGCCAATCGCCCCACGCACATCGACGGGAAACCGGTGCTCTATCTGACCTTCGACGACGGACCCCATGGGACCTACACGCGCCAGATTCTCGATGTCCTGGCCCAGTACGACGCCCGGGCGACCTTTTTCGTGTTGGGACAGCAAGCCTCCTCGGCCTCCGGTGTTGTGGGGGATACTTTTGCCCGTGGCAGCTATGCGGCCAACCACACCTATTCCCATGCCGACCTGACCACGCTGGGCCAGGCGGCTTTTGACGACGAGATCAACAGAACTTTCACGGCCATCCAGGACGCGACCGATGGACAGGATCAGGGTCGCAACAAGCTGCTCTGTCTGCGCCCACCCTATGGGGCCAGTGATAGCACCACGGCTTCTTACGCTGCAGCGTTGGGCTATGAGGTGGTCCTCTGGGACGTCGATCCGCAGGATTGGCGCCAGCCGGGAGCAGATCAGATTGCCAAACAGATCATCAACAACGCCAGGCCGGGGGCGATTGTGCTCATGCACGACGGGGGTGGCCATCGCGATCAGACCGTCGCCGCCCTCAAGACCGTCTTGAGTACCTTGAGCGAACAGGGCTATCATTTTGAGGCCCTGTGTAGATAGAGCAAAGGCGAATAGAAAAGAAAGAAAAAATAAGACGAAATGGAAATTCGGACTTTGGTAGAGTGCAAAGGAGGAAGTGACATGCACACACGGTTTTTGGTCGTTGGTCTGGTCGCGGGATTTCTGTTGGCTGGCGTGCTGGCACCGGTCGCCTCGGCCGACAATCATGGCGCCATCCTCGGCATCCAGTGGCAGTGGACACAGTTGACCGAGACGCAGCCAGCCAGCCAGTCGGTGGTCCCCGACCCAGAGAACTATGTCCTGGTGCTCAATGAGGACGGCTCGGCCAATATCCAGGCAGACTGCAATCAAGTGCAGTGGACCTACACCATCGATGGCGATACCATCACCTTTGACACCCTCGGCCCATCGACGCTCGCCTTTTGCGGCGAGGACTCGTCAGACCAGATCTACCTGGAAAAGCTGGGCATGGCCAACACCTGGCGCGTCGAAGACGAGCGGCTGGTCCTCGAAGTGGGCGAGGATGCCGGCACGATGGTCTTCCAGAATGGCGGACCGGCAGACACAGTGCCGAGCAGCTTGCCGGAGACAGGCGGTGCCGCGGCGCTGGCCCCCTGGGCGTACACCGTGCTGGCCGGCCTGGCCGTGGCTGGTACAGGCATTGTGCTTCGCCGGAAGAAGTAGAGAGGATAGCAAGTCGTGAATGAGAACAAGAGGAGAGGGCTGCTGCGGTTCGTTGCCCGCGTGCTCGTTCTCCTGTTCGTCCAGGTCCTATCCCTGGCGATCATGGCCTGGCTGTTGTCGGGCCTGCAGGTTCAGGGCGTGTGGACGGCGATCGTGGCCGTAGTGGTCATTGCCCTGCTGAATGCCCTGCTCTGGCCCCTGCTCAGCTACCTCATCCTGCCCTTTGCCGTCCTGACCCTGGGGCTGGCCTCCCTGGCGCTGAACGGCGCGCTGATCCTGCTGGCCAGCTCGCTGGTCGATGGTTTTTCCGTCGACAGCCTGGGGACAGGCGTGCTGCTGGCCCTGGGCCTGACGGCCATCAACGGCATTCTGGGTAGCCTGCTGAACATCGACGATGACAGCGCCTGGTACCGTAACGTGCTGCGCCGGCAAATACGGCGGCGCAAAGATGTGGTCACAACGGACGAACCGGGCTTCCTGTTCCTCGAGTTCGACGGCCTGGCCAGGCCGGTCCTGGAGCGGGCCATGGACGAAGGCTATGCGCCGACCCTGCGCCGCTGGCTGGAGAGGGGCAGCCACCGCCTGGCCGGCTGGGAGACTGACCTGTCGTCCCAGACCTCAGCCAGCCAGGCCGGCATCCTGCACGGCAACAACGACAACATCCCCGCCTTTCGCTGGTACGACCGGGCTGCCGGGGAGATCGTCTCCTCCAGCAATCCCCGGCTGTTGCCCAGGCTGGAAGGGGCGGCGTCCGACGGCAACGGCCTGCTGGTGGAAGAGGGCGCCAGCCGGGGCAACATGTTCTCCGGCGATGCCCCCCACGTCATGAACACCGCCAGCACCATGCTGGATCGCAGCCGCTTCCATACCGCCGACTTTGGCGCCTTCTTCCTACATCCCTACAACTTTAGCCGGACGCTGCTGCTGACAGTGTGGGAGATCATCCTGGAGATCTGGCAGTTCCGCCGGGCGCGGCGCGAGGGCGCCTATCCCCTGTCGGACAGGGAGCACCGGGGCGGCATCTATCCCCTGCTGCGGGCCGTGACCACCGTGCTGATGCGCGAGCTGAACCTCTACACCCTGCTGGGCGACATGTACGCCGGCGTGCCGGCGGCCTATGCCACCTTTGTCGGCTATGACGAGGTGGCCCACCACTCGGGGGTCAAGTCTGCGGATGCCTTCGACGTCCTGGCCAAGCTGGACAGGCAACTCGCCCGGCTGGAGACGGCGGCCCGCGAGGCGCCGCGCCCCTATCACCTGGTTGTCCTCTCCGACCACGGGCAGACCGGCGGCGCCACGTTCAAACAGCGCTACGGCCTGACGCTGGAAGACCTGGTCCGCCAGTTGGCCCGGGAGAAATACCAGGTGCAAGGCGATGTGGACGTCCACGAGGACTGGGGGCACGTCAACGTCATGCTGACCGAAGCCGCGCAACACGACCGGAGCGCGGTGGGCAGGTCGCTGGGACGGATCCTTAAGGGCCGCAGCCAGGAGGGGCAGGTGGCGCTGGGGCCGGAGGGAGTAGCGCAGGCGGGGGGCGCCCAGGCCCCCACCGAGGCGGAGGAATGGGAGCCGGGGTCGACCATCGTCGTGTTGGCCTCGGGCAACCTGGGCCTGGTGTACGGCACCCGGACGCCGGAGCGGGCAACGCTGGAACAGATCGAGGCGTACTACCCGGGCCTGCTGGATGGGCTGGCGCAGCACGAGGGCATCGGTTTCGTGCTGGTCCACTCCGAGGTAGATGGCCCGCTGGTTATTGGCGGGGGCGGCCGGCGCTACCTGAACGACGGCCGGCTGGTGGGCGAGGACCCCCTAGCTAACTTTGGCCCCAACGCCGCGTTGCATTTGCAACGGTACGATGGCTTTCGGGATGCGCCGGACCTGTACGTCAGCAGCTTCTACGACCCCCAGACGGGCGAGGGGGCTGCCTTCGAGGAGCAGATCGGCTTCCACGGCGGGCTGGGCGGCCCGCAGACGCAGCCGTTTTTGCTCTTCCCCAGCATCCTGCCCCTGGCCGATGAGCCGCTGGTCGGCGCGGCAGCGGTGCACCGGGTGCTCAAAGGCTGGCTGGGCGACGGCAGCCTGAGAGAGGAGCCGTCGTGAACGAGCGTTCACCCAAAGCCGAGACGGACAGGGACAAAGCCCTATTCGACCTGGGGCGCGTGCACCCCCTGGTCGAAGTCGTCGCCGTGGTCGCGCTGGTCGGCTTCCTGTTGTGGCTGGTGCAGAACTACCGTCCCCGGGGGATTTTGGGCTGGGCGATACTCAACTACCGGCTCTGGATCCTGGTTCTGGCTGTCAGCGCTGGGGGGACGGCCGGGGGGCTGGTCCCCTACTATGTAGGCAAGCGGGGCACGGATGCGGTTCTGGAGCATTATCCCTACCTCAAGGGAGAGCGCTGGGCCAGGCTCGAGGCTGTCTTTGGCCGGTGGGGCGCGCCAGTCCTCATGGTTTCGGGCATCCCCGCCCTGGGTGTAGCGCTGTTGGTCGCCGCCGGCGCCATGGATATCAAGAGGCGCGCCTTTCTCTTCTGGGTCTTTTGGGGCAAGATGCTGCGCAACTGGGCGTTGGTGTTCGTCTTTCTCTTTGGCCTTCAGATCGTGAATTGAGGAGATTGCGAAGCATGGGGCAAAGAGTGTCTGTCGACAGAGTGTCAGAAATAGAAAAGATAGTGTGAAAGGAGAGTACTATGTGTTGTTTCATCACGTCCCTGTTTCTACTTGGCCCGCGGTTTGCGACGTTGATCTGGTGGTTGATCAACCCACTCCGCTTTAGCGCTGCCTTTAGCAGCTTCATCTGGCCCGCCCTGGGCATCATCTTTTTTCCGTGGACGACGCTGATGTACCTAATCGTCTGGTCGCCGGTGACCGGCTTCTATGGCCTCGACTGGCTGTGGCTTGTCCTGGCCGTCCTGGCCGACCTGGGTACGTACGCCGGTGGGGGCTATGGCAACCGGGATCGAATCCCGGGGTACGCATAACCGCTCCAGGCACACCGCCCTTCTAAGGCCGGTGTGCCACAATACACAAAGCGACTGGGAGGAAACAATGACCGAAGAACAAAGCCAATGGAATGCCGAGGAAGAGGCGCCTCTGGGAGAGACAGATCAGGAGGCGTTGGAGCAGCAAGAAGGAGTGGCCGCCGAGGTGGAAGAGGAAGCGGCGGCCGTGCAACCGGATGAGGAGCCGAAGAAGCGCTGGCCGGTGGCAGCGACGGTCGTTGCCGCCATCTTGGCCCTCTTTACCGTCATCATCTGCGTTGCAGCGGGGGTGGCTCTCCTTTCCAGGGATGGTGAGGATTCATCTGTGTCAACGGTCGTGCCCGCGCCGACCGCGGCACCGGGACAGTCCATGATCGCCATCACCGAGCCGGATCAGGGCCAGGCGGTGGAGATCGACCAGCCGATCCGGGTGCAAGGCAAGGGAGTGGGCCTGCCGGAGGGCAACGTGGTCGTCGAGATAGTGGACGGGCAGGGCAATGTGCTGGCCCAGGAACCGACGACGATGCAGGGGCAAGATGTGGGAACCGGCGGGGAGGGCACCTGGTCGACGGAGGTGACGATCGAGGTAGAACCGGGCACCGCGGGAACGATCCGGGCCTATTCGACCTCTCCCAAAGACGGCAGCGTCATCGCCGAGGATGTGGTCGAGGTGAGCCTCGGTCGCACCGCAGCCCGGCAGCGATACATCCGCATCGACGAACCCAGCCCGGGTGCGATGCTGGACGTGAGCAAGCCGGTCCAGGTCAGTGGCATGGGCGGCGCCCTGACGGAGGGCAACGTCGTCGTGGAGGCCCTGGATTCGCAGGGCAACTTGTTGGCGCAGGTGCCGACGACACTACAAGGATCAGACGTGGCGGCCGGCGGCGAGGGTACCTGGTCAACCGAGCTGACCATCGAAGTTGAGCCGGGTACGGCGGGCCGGATCCGGGCCTATCATCCTTCGCCCCTCGACGGCAGTATCGTCGCTGAGGATAGCGTGGAGGTGAGCCTGGGCCAGACGCCTGCGGTGGAATCGTATATCAAAATCGACGAACCTCAGCAGGGTGCCGCCCTCGAGGTAGATAGAGTGATCCAGGTCAGCGGAACAGGGGCCGGCCTGCCTGAGGGCAACGTAGTCGTGGTCGCTGTTGACGAGAACGGGGATGTGCTGGACGAGCAACCCGCAACCCTTCGGGGAGCGGATGTGGGGGCCGGTGGCGAAGGCACCTGGTCGGTGGAGCTGTCGGTGCCGGCGTCGGGCCAGGTCCCGGGGTATATCGCTGCTTTCGCGGCGTCGCCGCAGCAGCGGGACCTGATCGCCTCCGACCACGTGGAGGTAGTGTTCTACGGGAACTATACGCTGGAAGGTGTCACGTGGCTGCTGGACAAGACGGTCACCGGCAGCGAGATCACGGCCGAGTTCACAGCCGCGACCGCGACCGAAGAGGCGCTGGTGGAAGGTTCGGCCGGCTGCAACACCTACCGGGGCACCTACGTGGTGAGAACCCGGGCCGTGGGCAGGAACACGATGGAGATCGGCCCGTTAGCCACGACGAGGATGGCGTGCGATCAATCGCTGATGGACCAGGAGGCGCTCTACCTGGCTGCCTTGGAAGCGGCCACGAGCTACAAGATCGCGGGCTTTACGCTGACGATCATGTATCCCGGCGGCGAGCTGCTTTTCTACGACAAGGACGGGCCGCGGCCGCGACCCTAGCTGAGCTGGACGTGCGGACTTGGCCCGGAGGCGAGAGTAGATCCGGGCCAGGCTCTGCCTCTGAGACGAAGAGCAAAGACAATGCCGCTGCCAGCCGGACCACACAGCGAGGTGCCTACGCAGGCCCTGCTATGTGAGATAAGCGTGAGGTGAATCATGCTCTCTCCTCTGATCGCGGACAATGATTTCGGCCACCGTATGATGGTCTGGATCGAGGGCGCTGCCACGGCCATCGAAATCCTGGCCGTGGTGATCATCATCTTGGTTGTCTTTTACTCGGTGGGCCGCTACTTGTTCGAGGCTGTCCTGCGCCCCAAGGGCGAGGACATGTACAGGGAGCTCAAGGCGCGGCTGGGGAGGACCCTGCTGCTCGGCCTCGAAATCCTGGTGGCGGCCGACATCGTGCGCACCGTAGCCCTGGAAGCGACTCTGGAGAGTGTCGTCGTGTTGGCCTTGCTGGTCCTCATCCGCACCTTCCTGAGTTGGGCGTTAGAGGTCGAGATCGAGGGCCGCTGGCCCTGGCAGCGAAAGCAGAAAGGATAGAAGAAGATATGCAAGATCGTTCGTTCGAGGATCAATTGACGATTCATCTCGAGTCAGCCGAGGTGTCGGCGGCGCCGGGTAGCAGCGTAGTCATCCCCGTCGCCATACACAATCACGGCCCGGAAGATGGGTTCTTTGAGCTAGCAGTGACGGGCATCCCCAGCACCTGGCTGTCGGTACCCGCGCCGGTGGTACGCCTGGCAGCGGGCGAGCAGCGTCAGGTCTCGCTGACCATCCAGCCACCGTTGCCACCGGTGGGTAGGGCCGGGCGTCACCAGATGGTGATCCGGGCCNCCAGCCAAGAAAGGCCCGCNGTGGCGGCCGAGGCGACGTGTATGCTGACTGTGGCCGCCCTGGAAGCACCAGGTCGCATCGGCATGCTGCTAGCCGCGACCGAGTTCCCGGTGGCGCCGGGGGAGAGCGTGTCCATTCCGCTTGTCCTGTTCAACCAGGGCCTGGAGAGGGACGTTGTCAGCCTGTCGGTGGAGGGCATCCCCAGCAGTTGGGTTTCGGCCTCGGCGGCATCAACGGCCCTATCGCCCGGGCAGCAGCAGGAGGTGACGCTGACGGTCCAACCGCCCCGCTCCGGCGAGGGCGGTGCCGGGCGGCACCCCTTCCGCATCCTGGCTGCCAGCCAGGCAGCACCGGGGCAGGTGACCACGGCAAAGTGCATTCTGACCATCGCTACCTTTGCTCAATTTGGCAGCGAACTACGCCCGCAGCGGATCGAGGCGGGGGCGCCGGCACGGCTGATGGTGGAGAACCAGGGCAACGTCCAGCAGGTCTTTAGCCTCACCTGGCAGAGCCCCGAAGATGGTTTGGCCTTCGAGCCGGCTCCGGCGCAGGAGCTGCGTATCGCGCCTGGAGAGGTTGCCATCGCAGAATTCAGTGCCAAGCCCAGGAAAAGACCGCTCCTTGGGCGGGAGCGTGCCTGGCCGTTTACGGCTCGGGTACAAGCGGCCCAGGCGGAAGCGCGGAATCTCAATGGCGAGGTGGTAGGCAAGCCCCTGATCCCAAGCTGGGTGCTGCCCACGGTGCTGGTGGCCATTCTGATTTTCGCCAGCATCGTGATCCTGTCCGCCGTCCTGGGTGGCTCCGATGAAGGCACGCCAACCCCGGTGGCCGAGGTAACGGCCACGCCGGGCGAAGAGCAGCCCATGCCCACCGAGCCGCCGCCGGAAGAACTACCTACAGAGCCGCCACCGGAGGAACTACCTACCGAGCCGCCACCGGAAGAGCCGCCCACAGAGCCGCCACCGGAGGAACCACCTACCGAGCCGCCACCGGAGGAGCCGCCTACAGAGCCGCCACCGGAGGAGCAGCCCACCGAGCCGCCGGATGGCGTGCAACTGCCGGCGGACCCGGAAGAGGGCGACCGGCCCTGCACGCTCCTGGCCGCGGTGCTGATCCTGGCGCCGATGTTGGTCATGGGCAAGAAGGGCCGCGACAAAAGGCAGGACAAGTAGAAGGGAGTTTGAAATGGGACGAGCACGGAGAAGGGATCGACGGCAAGCACGACGGGGACAGGCCCCCACCTTCAGGCGCTACCAGATGCGCCAGAAACTGATTGCCTTTGGCGACGATTTCTATATCGAGAACGAGCAGGGTCAGAAAGTGTTCAAAGTGGACGGCAAGGTTTTACGCGTCCGCGATACGCTCATTTTCAAGGACATGCAGGGCAGCAAACTGTGCCAGATCCAGGAGCGGATGCTCCGGGTGAAGGACACGATGGATATCGAGGGACCGGATGGCAGGACGCTGGCCACGGTCAAAAAGGCGCTCATCACGCCGCTGCGCGACCGCTGGACGGTAAAGATCAAGGGTGGTCCCGACCTGGAGGTGCAGGGCAACATCCTGGACCACGAGTACCGCATCGGCGAGGGCCGCCAAAAAGTAGGCGAGGTCTCGAAGAAGTGGTTCCGGGTGCGCGACACCTACGGTGTGGAGGTCGCCGAGGGACAAAATGACGTGCTGATCCTGGCCGTCACGGTAGCCATTGACGCTATGGCGCACTGAACAGGGTAAAAGGCTAGCCGTGAGGCGTGGAATGTGAGTCACTCCTCACGGCTAGCGAGGCGCACCAATCCTTGACCGAGGGAAGTGCAGAGTGAGGAAAAGACTCTTTCTCTTTTTGGCGCTGAACCTCGCGACGCTGCTGGCTTTGGCCTCCGTCGCCGGGTATCCATCCCTTGCCTCGCAGGGGACATCGGCCACGCCTGAGGCAATTCCGGCCCAGTCAACCGCAGCGTCACCGGCGGGCAGCGCGGCCCCGGCCCCCGAGGAAGACCAGGAGCCAGCTGTAGAACCGACGCCGACCGATATACTGGAAGGCGTGGTCATGACCCGGACGCCCGAGCCCACGGCGACCCCGGGCAGGGTGGAACAGCAGGTGGAGGAGCTGGTCGACACTGTTGGGCTGGGCCGGGCGACCTTTTTAGGTCTCAGCGTGGTCAACTGGGTCAACCTGGCTATCTCCCTGCTGTATGTGTTGCTCGGCTATGCAATCGGCACCTGGCTGATCCGGCGCATCCTCGCAAGCGTGGTTCGGCGCACCGCCACAGAGTTTGATGACCGTCTCCTGGGCGCCATTGGCTATGATGTCCGCTGGCTGGTTGTGCTCCTGGCCCTATACCTTTCCACCACCCGCTTGACCTTTGTCAGCGCCGGCCTGAAAATATTCCTCGGGGACCTCTATTTTGTGGTAGGCCTGTTTCTGGTCGTCCGCATCGTCTTTCGAGTCATCGAGGTGGCCGATGAATGGGCTAGCCAACACGTGACGAGAACGGGCCGAGAGGGCGCCTTTGAGCACGTCAGGGCATTGCTGGTCCGAATGTCACGTATCGTGACCGCTGCCGTGGCCGCGATCATCTTGCTCAATCATTTCGGCGTCGACGTCACAGCCCTCACCGCCGCCCTGGGTCTGGGCGGCCTGGCCCTCACCCTGGCTGCTCAGGATACCATCGCCGACATGATAGCCGGGATCATCATTCTCGTCGACCGGCCCTTCCGTATCGGCGACCGGATCGAGATCCAGAGCGCGGGCACCTGGGGCGACGTTATCGATATTGGGCTGCGCACCACACGGATCCGCACACGAGACAACCGGGTGATTATCCTCCCCAACTCGACCATCGGCAGCAACCAGGTCATGAACTACAGCTACCCTGACCCGTCCTATCGCAACGAGACCCTTCTAAGCGTCGGTTATGACACAGACCTCGAAGTCGCCCGGCGCCTTATCGTCGACACGGTCCGCGGCACGGAGGGTGTGCTCGCTGACCGGTCTATCGAAGCCCTATACATCGAAATGGGGGATTCGGGCGTCATCTTTCGGGTACGGTGGTGGATCACGAGCTATGTGGCGCTGCGGCGGAATCTGGACCAGGTGCACACGGCCCTGCAAGCGGCCTTTGACGGGGCCGGCATCCCCTTTGCCTCTACCACCCAGACCATCACCTTGCAAGCGGATGCCCGGACGGTGCGACGGGTGTCCTCTGCCTTCGACGGGCGGGGACGAGCCGGTTCCGGGAAGGGGAGCAATGGGTAGCCGAAGGCTTTGTGTTTCGG